>Ga0105054_10000040_pt1 | contig 123744 bp, 115 predicted proteins | sample BON02_FD_78091 | JGI IMG/M metagenome (GOLD analysis project Ga0105054, IMG submission 78091) | Freshwater microbial communities from Lake Bonney liftoff mats and glacier meltwater in Antarctica - BON-02 (megahit assembly) | ecosystem: Environmental > Aquatic > Freshwater > Ice > Glacier...
GCCAGCGGGCGAGACAGGGAAACCAGTCAAACCACGCAAACAAGGCCGGATATAAGTGTGCAGCCGACTTCTTCACAAAACTTGGCAAATTGTGCTTGCTAGCCGGGAGGCATCCATATAAGAACCCCATGAGCGAAACCACCACCCTGTACGACCGCCTCGGCCGCCGCGACGGCATCACCCGCATCACCCGTGCGCTGATCAAGAACCATCTGGCCAATCCGCTGGTCAGCAACCGCTTTAGCCAGATCGGGGACATGGACCGGGTCGAGCGCAACGCGATCGACTTTTTGTGTGCCGGCTCCGGCGGACCGGAAAGTTATGCCGGCAAGGACATGCTGAGCACGCATCGTGGCATGAACATCAGCGAACAGGAGTTCGTTGCCGTGGTCGACGACGTGCTGGCGGCGCTGGAGACCTGCGAAGTCGATGCCCCCGTTCGAGGCGAGGTGCTGGCCATCCTGTGGTCACTCAAACCCGAGGTGGCACGGGTCTGAGCCGATGCGATGCAGCCGCCGCGCAGCATGGACGACACCGAATGAAAAGCAGGCAGGCGTTTTCTGGGCATGGATGGGAGGCTTTTCAAGACCCGTGCGGTACCGCGCGCTGTGGCTGCTCCCCTTGGTCAGCAGCGCGCTGCGCCGACACGAAGGCTTCGTGCACGCTCAGGAAAATGCGGCCGTCCAGCCGCCGCCCCAAATCCGTGGCGCGCAGACGGTCCATCACCGGCCCCTTGACCTCGGCCAGCATGAACACAATGCCGCGTGCGGCCAGGCTGCGCTCGAGTTCGGTCAATACCTCCAGCGCAGTGGCATCGATCTGATTCACGGCCGAGCAGATCAGCAAAACCTGGCGCAGTTGCGGGTCCGCACGCAACAGGTCACCGATGCGGTCCTCTACCACGGTTGCATTGGCAAAGAACAGACTCTCGTCGACGCGCAGCGCGAGCAGTCCGGGCACGGTCTCGACCTGGTGGCGCAACACGTTGCGGAAATGCTCGGTGCCCGGCACGCGACCGACGACCGCCATGTGCGGGCGGCTGCTGCGCCACACCAGCGCCCCCAGCGACAAGGCCACCCCGGTCAGGATGCCGGCTTCGACACCGAGCAACACCACACCCAGCGCCGTGCCCAGCAAGGACAAGGCGTCCGCGCGGTCATACCGCCAGGCCCGGCGCAAGCTGTCCAGGTCGACCAGGCCGATGACGGCCACGATGATGGTGGCGGCCAGCACCGCATGCGGCAGATAGAAGAACAGTCCGGTCAGCGCGGCAATCACCAGTCCCATCAGCAGCGCCGACACCACACCGGCCAGTGGCGTATGCGCCCCGGCCGCGAAATTGACCACCGAGCGCGCGAAACCGCCGGTGACCGGGTAGCCACCCGACAAGGCACTGGCCACATTGGCCGCACCCAGACCCAGCAGTTCCCGGTTCGGCACGATGCGTTGCTGGCGCTTGTGCGCCAGTGACTGCGCCACCGACACACTCTCGACGAAGCCGACCAACGCGATCAGCAAGGCCGGCAACCAGAGCAGGCCGAGGGTATCGGCATCGGGCGCTACCAGCGCAAGCTGCGGCAATCCCTGCGGTATCACGCCCACGACGGCGATGCCGACGCTACGGTCGAGCTGCCAGTTCGCCACGACCGCCGTCGACAACACGACGGCAAGCATGGGCGCGAGTTTGGCCAGCAATCCGGCCGCGGAATCGGACAGACCCCAGCGCACCAGCATCGGTGCCATCGAACGCCGCGCCAGCCACAGGAACACCAGCGTCGCGACGCCGATGACCATCGTCGGCAACTTGGCCTGCGGCCAGGCAGCGGCCAATCCGGCGAGCTTGTCCAGCATCCCGGTGCCGGGAACTGACACGCCCAGGATGTAGGGCAACTGCCCGATCGCGATCAACACCGCCGACCCGGTGATGAAGCCGCTGATCACCGGATGGCTCAGCAGGTAGGCCAGGAAACCCAGTCGAAGCGCGCCGAATGCCAGCAGCATGACGCCCGAGATCAATGCCAGTTGCACCGCCAGCGCTGCATATTCGGCGCTGCCCGCCGCCGCGAGTGGCTGCAAGGCACTGGCCGTCATCAGCGAGACCACGGCAACCGGGCCGACCGCCAAGGTCATGCTCGACCCCAGCAAGGCATAGGCCACCAGCGGCAGGATGCTTGCGTACAGGCCCACTTGCGGGGGCAATCCGGCAAGCATGGCATAGGCCAGGCTCTGCGGGATAAGCATTACGGTCACGATGAGACCGGCGGTCAGGTCGCCCGTAAGCCAGGCAGCCTGGTAATGGCGCAGCCAGGCCGGCAACAGCGAGGGTTTCAGCGCGCGCCCTCGGTCTGCAGCGACGGCCGAGTCTTGCTGGCCCAGTCGAATATCCACATGCCCGCGAGCATCGACACCACGAATACGGCCGCCTTGGGTTCACCGGAGCCGAGCGACACCAGCGCCGGTCCCGGGCAAAAACCTGCCAGGCCCCAGCCGACCCCGAACACCAGGCTGCCCAGCACCAGCTGGCGATCGATCCGACCCGGCTGCGGCAAATGCATGACGCCGCCCAGGAAACTGGTGCTGCGCTGGCGCGCCACGGCAAATGCCACGGTGCCGACCGCGATGGCGCCACCCATTACCAGCGCCAGTGAGGGATCCCAGGCGCCCAAGAGGTCGAGAAAACCAATCACCTTGCCCGGGTCGGTCATGCCCGACAGGATCAGGCCAATGCCAAACAGCAGGCCCATGGCGAATTCAACGATACGATTCATTTAAGTGTCTCCAGACTCGGTTGGGCATCAGGCCAGCAGATGCCGGACCAGGTAGACGACCGCAAAACCGGCGCCCATGAAGGACAGCGTCGCCACCAGCGAACGCGGCGACAGGCGCGACAGGCCGCACACCCCGTGACCGCTGGTACAGCCCGAGCCGTAACGTGTGCCGACACCTACCAGCAAACCGGCCAGCACCAGCAGGCCCCATCCGGCATCGATGCGCGGCACGACCGGCGTGGCAAACAGCGCATAAGCCAGTGGCGCAGCCAGCAACCCCAGCACGAAGGACACACGCCAGCCGGTGTCGCCGGCCCTTGGGGCCAGCAGTCCGCCGACGATGCCGCTGATGCCCAGCACACGGCCGTTGAGCAGAATGAACAGCGCAGCCGACAGGCCGAGCAATACGCCACCGATCAGCGAAGTCCAGGGGGTGAAATGGTTCCAGTCGATGGTCATGTGGAGGGCTCCGGATCAGGGTTGCAGAATTGTTGATGCAGCGTCTGCATGACGGCCTGCGCCTGCGGGCTGTCAATGCGGTAATAAATGGCCTTGCCTTCGCGCCGGGTGCTGACCAGGCCCTCGTCACGCAGCACTCCGAGTTGTTGCGACAAGGTCGGCTGGGTCACTCCGACCTGCTGTTCGAGGTCGCCTACGCGGGTTTCACCCTGCGCCAACTGGCACAACAGCATCAGGCGGTCGGGGTTGGACAACACCTTCATCAGGCGGCAGGCCTGATCGGCCGAAGCGCGCAGCTCGGCGATGTCGAATGCAAGGGGTTCAAGCACCATGTTGGCGGCTTTCATGTCGGAAAGTCAGCATCATAGTTTATTTAAAGATAGTTTGTAAATTAATTAACTATATGGGCGCATTTGATGATGGCGATGGCGCGACACCCCGTGCGCGCATGACCCCCGAAGCCCGACGGAATGGGAGCCCGCTGATAATGGCGGCGCCCCCTTAACCCGAGACACCCCTGATGATCACGTTCTATTACAACGCCGCCCCCAACCCGGCCAAGGTCGCACTTTTCCTGGAAGAAGCCGGCCTGCCCTATGACATCGTGCCAGTCGACAGTCGCAAGGGCGAGCAACACGCGCCAGCGTTCACCGCACTGAACCCGAATGCCAAGGTTCCCGTCATCGTGGACGACGGCGTGGTGGTGTTCGACAGCAATGCCATCCTGCTCTACCTGGCCGAGAAAACCGGCAAGTTCCTGCCGCCCAACACCCCCGCGGCTCGTGGCCCGATGTTGTCGTGGCTGATGTTCGTGGCCAGCGGTATTGGCCCGTACTCCGGCCAGGCCGTGCATTTCCGCCATGCCGCGCCCGAACCCAAGGAATACGCGCTCAACCGCTACGACTTCGAAGCCTGGCGCCACTGGGGCATTCTGAACGAGCACCTGGCCACCCGCACCTTCATGCTCGGCGACGACTACAGCCTGGTGGACATGGCTGTGTGGGGCTGGGCCCGCATGGGGCCATATGTGCTGGGCGAAGGCGCCTGGGACAAGCTGCCCCATGTCAAGCGCCTGCTCGACACCATCAATGCCCGCCCGGCGGCGCAGCGTGCCGAGGCGATCAAGACCCGCTACACGTTCAAGGCCGAGATGGACGACGCCGCCCGCAAGGCGATGTTCCCGCAGAACGAGCGTCTGACCAAGAAGGCTTGAGAGCCTGAGGGGCGATCGCTTGAGTTCACGCTCTGAGCGCCCGCCCGGTGCGGGCGCTCAGCTGCCCACGCTGCGTCCGGCGATGCGCTGGCGCAGTTCGCGCAACTTGGCCTTCAGTGTCTGGGTATGTGGCACGCCCATGCGCAGCAGGATCTTCTGACCCGCGGAGCGCGACTGCAGGTCCGGGTCGGCATATTCATACCGCACCCACGGCCGCTTGACCTCGATCGGCCCCTGCACTTGCGTCAGCGTCAGGGTGATCGGCTTTTCGGGCTCGGGGGTCTGCAACAGCTGGTCAATCACTTCGACCAGCCGGTTGTTGAACTGCTTGTTCGGGTAGCCCAGTGACTCATACGCCTTTTGCAGCATGGGATACATGCGCACGTACAAGGCCACCGCGCCGGCCGTGTCGATGCCGGAGGCAAAACGGACAAACGCCGAATAACGGTCGGCATTGCCCTTGGCGACATACAGCACACCGCCCTGCTCGAGCACCAGGAAGCGGGCCGGCGCCGGCACCACAGGCCATAGCCGTACCGACGCGTGCGGCCGCGCCAGATTGTCGATCGTGGCCACGACACGGCGCGCGAAATCGTCCAGATCAAAAAACGACAACACCGACTGCCGGCCCATCAGGCTTATGAGTGCATCGCGCACCGCATCGCCCTGCATCTCCAGCGGCGGCAAGGGCGCGGACGCCGCCTGCTGCGCTGCGACCGCCTCGATCGGATAGTTTGCGGCCTGCGAGGCCGGCGGCTCCGGCGCCTGCACCACCGGCTCCGGCGATGGCAGCGGCACGGCCGCAATCGGGGCCTGGGTCTGCATCTGCTGCTTTTGCCACCACAGGTAGGTGATGCCACCAAGGCCCAGCACCACGATGAGGGCAATCAACCAACGGGAAAAATGTTGCATGGTCTCCTCTTCACGCCCGCACACCGATCAGGGTATGGCGCGGTCCTGGCAGGAATCAAGAGACCCGACTCCATGCAGACCCGCATGGCGACATGTATGTGTTGGTACCCGGCACAGTTTACGCGAGTGGGCTGCGGCGCCCCATCGCGTCGCCGATGGGTGCAACGGGCCGTGCGTCAGGCGTCCCGCACGTCGGCGACTACCGTGTCGCCGAAATCGGCCCGCACCAGGTAGGCCAGCACCCGTTGCGCCGCCTCGGTCGGCGAGGTCAGCGCGTTTGTCTGCTGCAGCCGCACGAAATTCTCGCGGTCGGGAAATGCCGTCGGATCGCCCGCGCGCAACGCACTCTGCATGTCGGTGTCGATCACGCCCGGCGCGAGCGAAACGATGCGTACCGGATGGCTCTGGCGCGCCTCGTCGAGCGCCACGCAGCGGCTGAAGTGGTCCATGCCGGCCTTGGCGGCGCAATACAAGGCGCTGCCGGCCATGGCGCGGCGCCCGAGTCCGGACGAGATATTCAGAATCCTGCGCGGCATGGTCCAACCGCGCGTGGCCGCCAGGAACGCCGATGCCAGCTGTATCGGCGCCAGCAGATCGATCTGCAGCGTCTGCGCCATGTCTTGCGCCTGGCCGGTCTCGAGCGGTCCCAGCTGCCCGATCACGCCGGCATTGTTGATCAAGGTGACGCTGGCGCATGTCGCCACGTCCTGCCCGGCCAGCCAGGCGTGCAGCCGCTCGGCCACCGGCGTCGGGTCAGCCAGATCGGCCTGCCACTGGGTGAGTCGGGTGCCCTGGCTCTGGGCCAACGTCGCCAGCGGCTCGGAGCGCTGGCGCGAGATACACAGCAGCACCGCATCGCGCGCACACAGTTGCTCGGCCATGGCCAGCCCCATGCCACGTGAAGCCCCGGTCAGAATAGTCAGATCATGCATATCGCCCCCTTTACAGGGCATTGTGCGTCAGGCCGGCATCGCAGCCTACCAAGCCGATGCCGGGAACACGACAATGCAGCCTGCCACCCGCTTCACTTGCAAGGACCTTTCCGCCATGCCTTCCGATACCGGTTTTTCCGACGCTGCGGCCAAATGGAATCAGCGTTTCAGCCAGCCCGACTATCTGTTCGGAACCGAACCCAACGTCTACCTGCGCGATCAGGCGCCGCACCTGCCACGCAGCGGACACGCGCTGTGCGTGGCCGACGGTGAAGGGCGTAACAGTGTCTGGCTGGCGCGCCAGGGCTTGCAGGTGCAGGCCTTCGACATCTCGCCCGTCGGCGTGGCCAAGGCGCGCAAGCTGGCCCAGGACGCCGACGTGCAAGTCAACTACCAGATAGCCGACTGCGACCAATGGAGTTGGCCGCAGTCGCATTTCGATGTGGTCGCGGCCATCTTCATCCAGTTTGCCGTCCCAGACGCGCGCAGCCGGCTTTTCGCACGCATGGTGCAATGCCTCAAACCCGGTGGCCTGCTGATCCTGCAGGGATACACCCCGCTGCAGATCGAATACAAGACCGGCGGACCCGGCATCCTGGCCAACCTGTACACCGAAGAGCAGCTGCGCAGCGATTTCACGGGTATGGACATGCTGGAACTGCGCATGTACGAAGCCGACCTGGCCGAGGGCGACCATCATCTGGGTCGCTCCGCGCTGGTGGGCTTGCGCGCGCGCAAACGCTGAGGCCGGCGACCTCAGGCGCCGGCTTCCACGACAAACGTCAGGCCGGCATTTTTCTGCAGTCGTTCCATCAGCCGTGCGCCCATCGCGGAGGCCGGCGTCCAGATGCCACCGGCTGGCTTGCTCGCATCGTGCAGCAGACAGACCGCGGCCTCGGTGATCATCTTCGAGGTCGATCCGTAGCCCGGATCGCGGTCGCCGGTGACACCGACATGCAAGCGGTCGCCGCGCGCGTTCTCGCCGATGAACAGCACATCGTAATGACCGGCTTCGCGTTCGGCGCGCGATGGCCCTTCGCCCGGTTGCGGGCCGCCTTCGCCGCCCAGTGACTTGTCGGCGGCCACGGCATGGGCGATGGCCTCGCCTTTCTCACCTTTGCCGGTGACCAGCATCTCGTCGTAGACGAAGTCCTGGCCCCAGGCATGGTTCAGCAGAAAATTGGAACGGTGCACATTGCGCGTATTGATCGCCGCCATGATGAAGGGCGCGACCCAGGCACCGAGCGCGTCGTCGAGCATGGGCTTGGCGCCCGAGGGCTGGCGCGGGCCCTCGAATCCCGGTGTCAGCGAGAACGGGTTGCGCAGCAGCTCGTACACCTTGGGATCCTGGCTTGCTGCGGCCATCGTGGCCTTCAGGCTGGCCGCCGTGCCGCCGGAGAACGTGCCCTTCATCTTGCGCACGCGACCCCGCACCCGGATCGCAGGGCTGGCAAAACGCCGCTGCATCTCGTCCTGCAGCATGGCCACGCCCAGGTCGAACGGAATCGAGTCGAAGCCACAGGAGAACACGATACGCGCGCCGCTCCCCTTGGCCTGTCCCTCATGGGCATCGATCATCTGGCGCATCCAGGCGGGCTCGCCGCACAGGTCGACGTAATCCACGCCAGCGCGTGCACAGGCGGCCACCAGTTCATTGCCAACCAACTGATACGGCCCGACCGTGGTCAGCACCAGCCGGGTGCGCGCCATCAAGGCGTCCAGGCTGGCGGGGTCCGCGCTGTCGGTGACGACCAAGGGCGTTTCGGCGGGCGCCTTGAGCTCGTCGCGCACCTGCGCCAGCTTGTCGGCACTGCGTCCCCCCATGGCCCAGCGCAAGCCGGCGCCGGCCGGATACTGTTGCAGCAAATATTCAATCACCAGGCGGCCGGTGAAGCCGGTCGCCCCGTGAACGACGATGTCGAATTCCTTGTTGCTCATGTCGATTTCTCCAATTGCCGTTCAAACGCCCAACTGATCACGCAGCTGGTACCACAAGGCGCCCATCGCCGTGAACGGCACACGCAATGCGCGCCCACCGGGGAACGGGTGGTGCGGCAGACGCCCAAAGGCATCAAAGCGGGTGGTGTCGCCCTGCAACGCTTCGCCCAGCACCCGGCCGATCAGGTGCGTGAATGTCACGCCATGGCCCGAACACCCCTGCGAGAAAAAGATATTGGGCGCGAGCGTTCCCACCTGTGGCAGGCGCGACAACGTCAACAGAAAGTTTCCAGTCCAGCCGAAGTCGATCGCCACGTCCTGCAACTGAGGAAAGGTCTCGATCATCTGCGGCCGGATCAGTGACTTCACCTCTTTCGGATCGCGCGCGCCGTAGACCACGCCGCCGCCGTAGATCAGGCGCTTGTCGGCTGACAGCCGGAAATAGTCGAGCAGGAAGTTGTTGTCTTCCACGCAGTAGTCGGACGGAATCAGTTCGTCGGCCAGTGCACCCAGCGGCGCGGTCGCGATCACCTGCGTGCCGCAGGGCATGGAACGGCTGGCCAGCTTGGGCTCCAGGTTTCCGCCGTAGGCATTGCAGGCCACGATCACCTGCGCTGCCCGCACCTGGCCCTGGGCGGTGTGCACCACCGCGGTCGTACCACGCTCAATCTTCAGCACGCCGGAGCCTTCGTGGATGGTGCCGCCCAGGCTCTCGAACGCGACCGCCTCGCCCAGCGCCAGGTTCAGCGGATGGAAGTGCCCACCCGTGGGGTCTACCAGCAGCGCGCTGCAGCGGTCGGTGCCCACCAGCTTGCGCACCTCGTCCGGGCGGTCCACCAAGCTCAAGCCCGGATGGCCCCAGCGCTCCCACAGCGCTTTTTGCTCGATCAGCCCCTTGGCCTTGGACGGATTGACCGCCGCAAAGATGCCGCCGTCCTTGAGGTCGCAGTCGATGGCGTACTTGGCCACCCGTTCGCGGATCACCTGGGCGCCCTCGAACATCATGCGACCCAGCGGTTCGGCCACAGCATGGCCGTAGCTGGCCTCGATGACGTCCAGGTCGCGCGAATAACTGTGCACGATCTGGCCGCCATTGCGCCCGGAGGCACCCCAGCCCACCGACGACTGCTCCAGGATCACGACGCGTTTGCCGGCCTCGGCCAGCGCAATGCCCGCCGACAGGCCGGTGTAGCCGGCGCCGACAATACACACGTCGGCTTGCACGGTGCCACTCAGGGGTGGCCGCGGCGGCGCCTTGTGGGCGGAGTGGGCGTAATAGGAAGGTGCGTGGGGGGACGGAACCATTTTTTCTTGAAGGATGCTGGCGGCGTGCGCCGGATGGCCACCAGTCTATTGCAAGACGGTCCGCGGACCGTCAACGTGACGAGACGACGATGCCGGCCACGATCAGCGCAAACGCGAGCAGGTGGTACACCTGCGGCATCTCGCCCAGGAACAGCGTGGACATCACCGCCGCGAACAAAGGCGTCAGGTTGGCAAAGAATCCTGCCACGGCCGGACCGGCGCGCTGCACGCCCAGTCCCCAGCAGCGGTAGGCCAGCACGGCCGGACCGACTGCCACGAACAGCAAGGCCGCCAGCAAGGTCCCGCTCCAACGGATATGGGCATCGGTGAGCGCCCATTCGCCGGCCGTGAAGGCACCCGACCACATCAGACCCAAGGTCACCTGCGCCAGCAGGAAGGCAGCCCAATCGCTGCGGATGGCGTCGGGTTCGCCGCGGCGTGACAACAGCCAGCTGTAGCTGGCCCAGCAGAGGGTGGCACCCAGCATGAACACGTCACCGATCACCAGCTGCAGTTCCAGCAGCTGCGCCCAGTCACCGCGCGCCAATACCACGGCCACGCCGGCGATCGAGAACACGGCGCCCAGCAGCTGCTGGCGCGTGACCTTCGCGTCGAAGAAAAGCGCACCGAGCGCCAGCATCCACAGCGGCATGCTCGAAGCCACCAGCGTCACGTTCAGCGGCGTCGAGGTCTGCAGCGCCAGGTATTGCAAAGTGTTGTACAAGCCCACGCCGAGCAGGCCGAGCAGCGCGAAGCGGCGCCAGTGCGGCCACATGCCGCCCGAGCGGCGCAGCACCCAGGCACCCAGCGGCAGCAGGATGGCAAACGCAATGGCCCAGCGCAAGAAGTTCAGCGTGAACGGCGGAATGTCGTCGCGCACCAGACGCCCCACCACCGCATTGCCAGCCCACATCAGAGGCGGCACGGTCAGAAGCAGCGCTGTCGCCGGTGTGAGTCGCTGCGTCATGCGCGTGCTCCCCGCGCACGACGACTGCCCGCCGGTTGGCGGTAACGCCAGGCCTGGGCGACTTTCATCGCGCCGTCTGCATGCGCAACAGTCGCGCCGCTTCCTCGGCGCGCGCGTCATCGATTTCGCTCAGAAGATGGCGTACGTCCACGGCGCCGGTCTTGCGCGCGAAGCGGCCTGTCAATGCCACCGACGGGTCCAGCAGACCGCGCTGGTACAGGTCCCAGATCTCGGGGCCGAAGTCGGTCTGCAGGAGTTCCGGCGCAAAGCGCCCGAAGAAGTCGCGCAGATTGGCCACGTCGCGCAGCAACATGCGCTGCGCATGGTTGTTGCCGGCGGCATCCACCGCTTGCGGCAAATCAATGATGACCGGGCCGTCGAACGCGAGCAGGATATTGAACTCCGACAGATCGCCATGCACGATGCCGGCGCCCAACATGCGCACCACCTCCAGCAGCAGCGTGGCATGGTGCACCCGCGCCTGCTCCGGCGTCAGGTCCACATCGTTGAGCCGCGGCGCGGCATCGCCGTCTGCATCACTGACCAGTTCCATCAGCAACACGCCGTCATGGAAGTTGTGCGGTTTGGGCACACGCACGCCGGCACCGGCCAGCCGGTACAAGGCATCGACCTCGGCGCTTTGCCAGGCCGCTTCCTGGGCCTGACGGCCGAAGCGCGTGCCCTTGGCCATGGCGCGGGCCTGGCGCGAATTCTTGACCTTGCGGTTCTCGGTGTAGTCGACCGCCTGGCGAAAACTGCGCTGCGTGGCCTCCTTGTAGATCTTGGCACACAGGGTCTCGTCTCCGCTGCGCACTACATAGACCATGGCTTCCTTGCCGCTCATCAGCTGGCGTACGACGGTATCGATCAGACCTTCGTCGACCAGGGATTGCAGACGTGGAGGGGCTTTCATGGTGCGTATTGTCGGTGGTCGACACTTTGGGCATGGGCCCTGCCTACAATGCGCCAGCCCAAAGCGGCTCCACCCGCGCAAGCCGCCCCCGATCCATCCACGCCAAGCTGATGTTGCCTGCGAACGCCGCCCCCTTCCCCACCCCCATTTCCGCCGCAACCCAGCGTTCGATCCTGCTGCTGTCGTTTGCCACCTTTGCCAGCATGGTGGCGCAGCGCATCTGCGATGCAATGCTGCCCGAGCTGTCGCGCAGCTTTGACGTCAGCCTGGCACAGGCCGCGCAGGTGGTGTCGATGTTTGCCATCGTCTACGGTGTGGCGCAACTGGTCTACGGCCCGCTGGGTGACCGGCTGGGCAAGTTCCGCATCGTCGCCTGGGCCTCGCTGGCCTGCGGAGTCGGCAGTGCACTGGCGGTGTTCGCGGACAGCCTGAGCCTGCTGGTGCTGGCCCGCATGGCCACCGGTCTGGCGGCTGCGGCCATCATTCCGCTGTCACTGGCATGGATCGGCGACAACGTCGAATTCGACCAGTTGCAGGAGACGCTGGCCCGGGTCGGTCTGGGCACCACGCTGGGCATTGGGGGCGGGCAATTGGTCGGCGGGCTGATGACCAACACGCTGGGCTGGCGCTGGGCCTTCGTGTTGCTGGCGCTGTTGTTCTGCGTCGTCGCTTGCCTGTTGCTGGCCGACTGGCGACGGCAAAAGCAAGTCACGGCACAAACGTTCACCCACGACCCGGCGCCGCCGTCCGCCACGGCGGCAAAAAACCCGTCGTTCTTCGCGCAGACCTTGCCCATCGTCACCGGCCCCTGGTCGCGTGTGGTGTTGCTGGTCGCCTTTGCCGAAGGCGCGGCCGGGTTCGGCGCGCTGGCGATGTGGGCGACCCACCTGCACCGTGAGATGGCGTTGTCCTTGTCCAGCGCCGGCGCCATCGTGGCGTTGTTCGGACTCGGCGGCATGGGCTATATGGCCAGCGCCCGGCGCCTGATCGCGCGCATGGGGCAACACGGACTGACCGCGGTCGGCGGTTGCCTGATGGGCCTGAGCGCACTGGTCGTGGCTTTCACACCCTGGTGGCCGCTGGCGGTTCCTGCCAGTCTGCTGGCCGGTTTCGGTTTCTTCATGTTCCACAACACGATGCAGGCCAATGCCGCGCACATGGCGCCCCAGTCGCGTGGCACCGGCGTGTCCCTGTTCGCGGCCGCGTTGTTTCTGGGTCAGTCTGTCGGCGCCATGCTCGCCGCCGGCCTGATCGACCCGTTGGGCTCGGCCACGGTAGTGGCGCTCGGGGGTGCCACCATGGCCGCACTGGGCCTGTGGTTCGGGCGTGCCTTGCGTCGGCACCATGCACAAAACGCCGCTGGCGCAAAATAGCAAGCAAGCTGGACAGCCGCCCGGCGCCCATGTTTCCCGGGGTCGCACCCTGGCGCAGGCAGGCACCAAGGCATGCTGGCGCGGCGCCCGGGCCGCTCGCTGCGCCTTGACCGCATCACCGTTCACCTTGGAGGAGTCCAGCCGATGTCCAACCCACCCTTGCACCGCAAACGCATCCTGGTCACGCAGGCCGACGTCTTCATGGGTCCGGACCTGTGCGCCGTGCTGGCCGAACAAGGCGCCACCGTGATCGCCGACACCCAGTCGATGGTCGAGCCGCAGGCGCCGGTGGCGGCGCTGACGGACGCCGGCCCGATCGACGTGCTGGTCATCAATTTGGCCGTGCCGGCCCCCAGCACGCTGGCCACCGAGGCGTCCGACGCCGAATGGAACGACATCTTTGCGGCCATGGTGCATCCGCTGCATCGGCTGGTGCGCGCAGCATTGCCGCAGATGATCGCGCAGCGCTCGGGCAAGATCCTGCTGATGGGCAGTGCGTCGGCGCTGCGCGGCATGAAACGCGCGTCGACCTACAGCGCCGCGCGCGGTGCGCAGCTGGCCTATATCCAGGCGGTCGGTGTCGAGGTCGCCCCGCACCAGGTACAGGTCAATGCCATCGCACAGAACTTCGTCGAGAACCCGACCTATTTCCCGCCCGAGGTGCAGGCCAACCCGAAGTTCCAGGCCCGGCTTGCGCGCGAGGTGCCGCTGGGCCGCCTGGTCGGCGCGCGCGAGGACGCGGCGTTTGCCGCCTATCTGTGCAGCGACGCAGCGAACTGCTTTGTCGGCCAGGTGTTCCCGGTCTGCGGCGGCTGGGTCACGCGCTGAGGGCATCCAGGCCCGCTGCGCCTGCTAGACGACGCACCAGCTTTGCAAGTGCCATCCGAACCAAGCGGCAAACCGGAATTCACACCATGCCCCACCCCCATACTGCATCCATGGAACTTCAAGTCGATCAGTGGTTCAACGCGGAAGCGCCCTTACAACTAGCCGATCTTCGCGGCCGCGTCGTCGTGGTCCACGCATTCCAGATGTTGTGCCCTGGCTGCGTCGCCCACGGTCTGCCGCAGGCGCAGCGGATTGCGCAGGCGTTTGAAGGGCGTGAACTGACACTGATCGGGCTGCATTCGGTGTTCGAACACCATGCGGTGATGACGCCAGCCGCACTGCAGGTGTTCCTGCAGGAGTACCGCATCAGCTTTCCAGTCGGGGTCGACCAGGCCGGCGATCCGGGGCCGCTGCCCCGCACCATGCAGGCCTGGCAACTGGGCGGCACGCCCAGCCTGCTGGTGTTCGATCGCCAGGGACGCCTGCGCCTCAAACACCTCGGCCAGATCGACGACCTGCCACTGGGCGCCTTGCTTGGCGAACTGCTGGCGCTGCCGGCTTCCGTGCCTGCTTGAGACAGGCCTCGCCCCCTTTTTGCCGCGTCAGCCGCCCAGCACCGCGCCGGCTATGCCCACATACAAGGGTATGCCGATCAGGATGTTGAATGGGAACGTCAGCCCCAGCGACATGCCGATGAACAGGGATGGGTTGGCTTCGGGGATCGCGTGGCGCACCACCGCCGGCACTGCAATATAGGAGGCACTGGCGGCCAGCACCATCAGCAGGCCACCATCGCCGGCCGACAGTCCGAATACCATGGCCAGCAGCAGCGCGAGGCCGGCATGCACCAGGGGTGCGACCACCGCGTAGACCAGTACGATCGGTGACTTGCCGCGCAGGCTGCCCATGTTGCGTGCCGCAGACAGGCCCATGTCGAGCAGGAAGAAGGCCAGCATGCCCTTGAACAGGTCGACCGCAAACGGCTGCATCGCCTTCTGGCCAGCATCGCCGGTGAGCAGGCCCACCAGCATCGCGCCGAGCAGCAGCAATTGCGCACCATCGGTCAGTGACTCGTGAAGAATCTTTCCCAGCGGCTGGCTGCCGCCGCCACTACCCGCGGCCTGGCTGCGCACCCGGTTCGCCAGCACCACCGCCATGATGATGGCAGGCGACTCCATCAAGGCCATGGCCGCTGCCATGTGGCCGCCGAACACGATATGGTGGTTGTCCAGGTATTGAACGGCAGTGATGAAGGTCACCGCACTCACCGATCCGTAGGTCGCGGCAATGGCCGCCGCATCGAAGCCGTTGAGCCAGCGGCGTAGAAAAATGTAGCCCAGCGCCGGCACCAGCGCGGCGAGCAGCAACGCGCACAACAAACTGGTGACCACCTCGCGCGACAGGCCGGACGCGGCCAGCGCAAAACCGCCCTTGAGCCCGAGCGCCATCAACAGGTACAGCGACAGGAAACGGGCGATGGGCGGTGGAATCTCCAGATTCGATCGCATCAGGCCAGCGAGCAGACCGAACACGAAAAACAGGATGGCGGGATCTCGGAAATTGTTCATGGCAAGCAGGTGCGCCCAAAGTGCGGAAGGGGGTTCATTCGGCGAACAAGTGGCCAGGGGCGCCGCGGCGCACACCAGCGCCCGAAGCGGGCCAAAACCCCTTCGTCTCGGGGCGCGCCGATTGTCGCCTATCGCGTGGGGCCCAGCCGACCGTGTCCGGGCCCGCGCCGTTCAGGCACAGCGTAGCCGGTGCAGCGTCAGTTCGGGCAGGCAATTGAGCCGCACATCGACCACCGACGCGCCACAACCGACCGAGGTATATCCAGCCATCTCCCGGTAACGCCAGGCACCACGGACGTAGGCCCGCGGCGTCGGCGTGTCCGTCAGTATCGGAATGCCGCCCGGCAGGCAGACCTGTCCGCCATGGGTATGGCCGCTGAGCATCAGGTCGACGCCGGCATGGGCCGCCTGCCGGTAGGGCTCGGGCGTATGCGAAAGCAGCACGACACAATCGTGCTGTGCCACGTTCGCCATCGCCTTTTGCAGGTCGTGCGTGCGAAAGTAATGGGCGTCGTCGATGCCCACCAGCGCCAGCGACGCGGCGCCGCGGTGCAGCCGGATCGACTCATTCATCAGCACCGGATATCCGCGCGCCTCCATGCCGGTCACCATGCGGATCGAATCATGGTTGCCCAGCACCGCCTGGACCTGCGCGCCCAGATGGGGCCGCAGGCGGGCCAACGCGTCGAGCACGCCCTGGTAGGGTCCGAAGCTGTGGAAGCGGAAATCGCCGGTGAGCACACAGGCGTCGAAAGCCAGGCCCTGCACCCGGTCGATCAGGTGATCGAGGAAAGCCGCGTCCATGTCCAGATGCGGGTCGCTGATGTGTAGCAGCGTGGCGCCGTCGAAGTCACGGGGCAGGCGCGCGAGTTGCACGGTGTTGTCGCGCAACTGGATGTTGAGCACATTGCGCCGACCGCGTTTGCGCAGGCCGCCGAGCGTGAGTCCGGCGCGGATCAGCCGGTGCTGCAGGCGCGGGCCGTTCTGGCGCTCGCCCTCTAGCCCCAGACGCTGGCGCAGGTGGGTCGCGCCTATGCGCTCAGCCAGCCGTGCCAGATCGCGTCGTTCGTCAGGAGCGCAGTCGGACAGGATCATTTCCACATGGCGGCAAGTTGCCGCCGGGATTGTCGCCGACGCCGCCCGGCGCCGGTCCGCGAACCGGTGGTTAGCGAAACACCACCGTCTTGTGGCCGTCGAGCAGGATGCGGTGTTCGGCGTGCCACTTGACGGCGCGCGCGAGTACCGCGCTCTCGGTGTCGCGGCCCAGCGTGGTCAGCGTTGCCACGTCCATGCTGTGCGTGGCGCGCGCCACGTCCTGTTCGATGATCGGGCCTTCGTCCAGATCGCCCGTGACATAGTGGGCGGTGGCGCCTATCAGCTTGACGCCACGGTCGTGCGCCTGCTGGTAGGGGCGTGCACCCTTGAAGCTGGGCAGGAAGGAGTGGTGGATGTTGATCGCACGGCCCGACAACTTGCGGCACAGATCGTCCGACAGCACCTGCATGTAGCGCGCCAGCACGAGCAGTTCGCCACCCTCGGCTTCGAACAGGTCGAGCAGTTTGGCTTCCGCCGCAGCCTTGGTGTCGGCCTTGACCGGAATGTGGTGAAACGGAATGTTATAGCTGGCTGCCAATTGATAGAAGTCGCGGTGGTTGGAGACGATGGCGCGCACGTCAATCGGCAACACACCCGAGCGCAAGCGGAACAACAGGTCATGCAGGCAGTGGCCATGTTGCGACACCATGATCACCGTGGGGATCGGCCGCGCTGCCGCAGCAAAACGCACCTTCATGCCGAACTCTGCGGCCAGTGGCGCGAACACCTGCTCCATCTGGGCCGGCGTCTTGGCGTCGGCCTTGGGCACTTCGAAACACACCCGCATGAAGAACACGCCGGCCACGGTATCGTCGAACTGCGCGGCTTCGACGATGTTGCCGCCCTGGGCGAGCAATAGACCGCTGACGGCGTGCACGATGCCAGGGCGGTCGGGGCAGGAAAGCGTGAGAATCAGTCGCATCAGGATGGTCCGGTTGGTTAAAGACATGCGCCCTGAAAACGGGCGCGAGGTTTGCGCGGTAGTCTACGGGCGAACCCCTGCCGGCGATACACGCGACGGGGCGGCGAAGCCAGTTCCGGCGCAGCCGTGTTTTCCGATGTCGCGCCAAGGCAAGGCGCGGCGATTGCGGGTTTATGATGTCCCACCGTCGACACCGTGTTTTCCGCTCCGGGCAGCGATAGCCGTCCGAATCCAAGGATCGCGCCCCCGCAACCGGACATGAAGTTTTCGTTCGCCTTTCGGCCCAAGCTGCTGGATGCACTTCCAGGTTATCGGCGCGGCGACTTCAGCCGCGACCTGGCCGCTGGCGTGACAGTCGGAGTGGTGGCCTTGCCGCTGGCCATGGCCTTTGCGATCGCCAGCGGACTCAAGCCCGAAGCCGGACTCTTCACCGCCATCGTTGCCGGCTTCCTGATTTCCGTGCTCGGCGGCAGCCGGGTGCAGATAGGCGGCCCGGCTGGCGCCTTCATCGTCATCGTCTACGGCATCGTCGAACGCTATGGCGTGGCCAACCTCCTCATCGCCACCGCGATGTCGGGCGTGATGCTGTTCCTGCTCGGGTTCTTCCGCCTGGGCGTACTGGTGCGCTTCATTCCGGTGGCCGTGGTGATCGGCTTCACCAATGGCATTGCCGTGCTGATCGCCCTGTCGCAGGTGAAGGACTTCTTCGGCCTGCAGGTGACCGCGGTTCCCGCCGACCTGTTCGGCATGGTGCGGGTGCTGTGGGCGGCGGCGGCGACCGCCAATCCATATGCCGTGCTGGTGTCGGGCGCGTCGTTGGCGTTGATCCTGTTGTGGGAGCTCATGCGCAAGCGCTGGGCCCATGGCGTCGGCCTGCTGGCCCGGCTCTCCGTGTTGCCGGGCAGCATCGTGGCGCTGGTGCTGGCGGCCACCACGGTCTGGCTGCTCGGTCTGCCGGTGGAAACCATCGAAAGCCGCTTCGGCGGCATTCCGGCCAGCCTGCCGGCTTTCGCCCTGCCCGTTTTCGACTGGGCCACGGTGCGCTTCCTGCTGATCCCGGCGTCCACGCTGGCCATTCTCGGGGCCATCGAGTCCCTGCTGTGCGCCCGCGTGGCCGACAACCTGACACGGGACCGGCACGACCCCAACCAGGAACTGATGGCCCAGGGCGTGGCCAACATCGTCACGCCCTTTCTGGGTGGCATGCCGGCGACCGGCACCATTGCCCGCACGATGACCAACATCAAAAGCGGCGCGGTCTCACCGATCTCGGGCGTCGTGCACGCCGCCACGCTGCTGGCGGTGGTGCTGGTCGCAGCGCCGTTGGCCGGCACCATTCCGCTGGCCTGCCTGTCGGCCATCCTGCTCTACGTGGCCTGGAACATGGGCGAGTGGCGCGAATTCATGCACCTGCGCAACTACCGGCTGCCCTACCGCGTCACGCTGCTGGCAGTGTTCCTGCTGACCGTGTTGCTGGACCTCACGGTGGCGGTCGAGGTCGGCCTGCTGGTGGCCTGCATCACCTTTATCTACCGCATCTCTAGCCTGTCGCGCAGCGAACAACTCGACGACGCCTTGCATCCGGAGCTCGCGCCGGCGGGTGCCAGTGCCTACCGGCTCTACGGTGCCCTGTTCTTTGGCGCGGTCAAACTGGTCAGCGACATGGCGCTGAGCTTGCCGGCGCGCACCCTGGTGGTCGACCTCAAAAATGTGATCTACATCGACTCCACCGGCGTCGACGCGTTAATCGACCTGTCGCGCCGCTGCGCCGACGCCAACGTCAGGCTCGTGGTCTGTGGCCTGACGCGCCAGCCGCACGATATCGCCCGGCGCAGCGGGTGGCTGGCATTGATCCACCCCGACGCACTGGTGCCCGACCTGGCAGTGGCATTGGCATTGGCCTCCATCGAACCTCCCACCGGAGTCCCACCGGCGCCACCTCAGCCCGGCTGATGCCGGCATCGGCGCACAAGCTGGCGGCCGCCAGCGCTAGGCTGCGCCCCGAACGATGCGGCCGGCTTCGGCCACCAGCCGGACATGCTCGTTCTGGCGCGGCTCCATCAACTCGTTGGCCGGACGCCCGAGGTGAAAACCCTGGACATGGTCAACGCCGAGCTCACGCAGCGCCTCAAGCGTGGCCGCGTCTTCCACGCACTCGGCCACGGTGGACTTGTTCATGCTGCGCGCAATCTCGATCAACGAGGCCACGACCAGCCGGTTGCCGGCATCCGTTGTCAGGTCACGCACGAAGTTGCCATCGATCTTGATGCCGTCGACCTCGAGCAACTTGAGGTGGGCGAACGAACTGAACCCGCTGCCGAAGTCGTCCAGATGGACCGCACATCCGACACTGCGCAGTGCCGCGATCATCGGGCGGGCCGACATCTGATCGCCCATCCCCGCCGTCTCCGTCAACTCGATGTGCAGGCGCCGCGGATCGACGTCGTAGCGCTGCAGCGCATCGCGCAGGAAACCGACAAACCCGGGATCGTCGAGCGAGCGCGCTGACAGGTTGACGGCGATGCGCACCGATGCCTGAGACCGCGCCAGCATGCTGATGCAGGTCTCGAATACCCAGCGGTCGATCTGGCGGATCTTGCCGCTGCGTTCGGCATGTTGCACGAACTCGGCCGGCGCGATCAACTGCGTCTCGTCGTCCTCATCGACCATGCGCAGCAGCGCCTCGTGGTAGGCGATGCCCATGTCGGACATGCGCATCACCGGCTGGTAATGCATCTGCAGGCGCTGGTCGCGCATGGCGCGGAAGATGCGGCCATTCCAGATCACGCGCTCGGACTCGGCGCGCGAATGGGCCACATCGTCGCGGTACAGACACCAACCGTTCTTGCCTTCGAGCTTGGCTTGGTACATGGCCGTGTCGGCGCAGGCAATCAGGTCATCCGCCGTGCGGCCATGGGCCGGAAACAGCGCCACCCCCATGCTGCAGCCCACGACCAGGCTCCGGGTCTCGAGGTCCACACGCAACGCCGACACCGCCTGGGTCAGGCGCAGCGCCACGGCCTGGGCATCCTTGGCGTTGTTGCCGGGACTGACAATGGCGAACTCGTCACCACCCAGGCGTGCCACGGTTTCTCCCGGCTGCATCACCCTGGCCAATGCCTTGGCCACCATGACCAGAATCTGGTCGCCCATGCGATGACCCGCCATGTCGTTGACATGCTTGAACTCGTCCAGGTCGATGAACACCAGCACCAGGCCTTGGCTCTGGCCGGTGGCCTGCACCAGGGCCTTGTCCAGCACGTCATACAGGCCGCGCCGGTTGGGCAGGTTCGTCAGCTGGTCGATCAGCGCCAGGCGAGCGCGCTGCTCCGTGTGTCGGCTTTGCGTGATGTCCTCGTGCAGCCAGATGCGCCCGCCGGGTCCGTCCGGACCGTCTTCCACCACCTGCATACGCTGCGTGATCAGTCGGCCGTCGCGTGTGGTGATCTCGCTGTCGACAAAGGGCTGGTCCACCCCGTCGCTGCACATCATCTCGAGCACATCGACACTGTCAACACCGACTTGCTGCGCTATCAGCGGCACCGCATCGGACACCGGCGTACCCGGTTGCAGGCCGTTGAGCGACCAAATGCGGGAGAACAGCGCATTGGCATACACCACACGCTGGTCGGCGTCGACAAACAAGATGCCGATCTGCAGCGCGCCGAGCAAGGTGGTCAGCCGCGCGCGCTCCAACGCCGCGGCCGCCAGATGCTGCGCCTGCTGCTGTTCGCTCAGCTCCAGCGCGGCCACGCGCTGCTGGATGGTGGCGGCCATGGTGTTGAATGCCGCCGCCAGGCGCCCGGCCTCGTCGTCCGTGCGCACCGGAAGGGCGATATCGAACTGGCCCGCCGCCACTTGCCGGCTGGCCCGCGACAAGGCGGCCAGATTGCGCGTGAGGGCAGAGGCGATGATGATCAGCAACAAGGTCGACATCGCCAGCGCGAGCGCGCCGATCCAAAGGCCGTTGTTGCGGAACTCGTCACGCGCCTGGCGCAGCCGCTGGGTCGACAGGCCCAGCTCCAGCCGAGCGATGGTCTGGCCGGCCAGCGCGACCGGTGCGGCCAGATGCAGCGTGTCATCGGGTCGGTCCAGGTCGATGGCACCGGTGTCGCGCGCCGGCAAGGTCTTTGACAGGTCCCATCCAGAGGACGCGACCAGCCGGTCGCGGTGGTCGAACAGAACCAGGTAGTGGATGGCCTGTGGATGGCGCACCAGGTCAAGCGTCTGTTGCACCGTCGCATAGTCGCGCTGCGCCAGCGCCGGAGCCAGTGCCTGGTCGAGCAAGGCCAGAACCTCCTGCGCCTGTACCGAGGCCTGGTCCTTGAGCGTCTGCTGCATCAGGCGTTCGGCGCCGATCCAGATCAGGCTGATGGCCAGGATCTCGACCGCCACACAGGCAACGATCAATTTGCGTCGAAGCGACCAGCGCGCCAGTCTCAACCACCTCATGATGCTTTCACCAGCTTTTCCCTTGTGGCTTGGACATAAGCGTGCATCGATTGAAGCATGCCCTGCGCGATCTCGCGAATACCGGTATCCGCCGGTGGAACACGCTCCCGTCGGATGCGGTGGATAGATGAACCGGTCGCTGCAAAACCCGCGCAAGGTATTCGCGCAAGGGCTGGTACTGGGACAACACCGCCGCAGAGAAACCTCTGCGTTGGATCGAATGTGTCATGTAGTTCCCGCAACGGCACGATTACGTGTCCGTGAATAATTCCGTATGGTTAGGAAGCGCCTGTCCGCTGGCTGCCCCGTCTTGTCTCGCAGCAACCGGTCTGGCGCCGGATTTTCAGGACCCAGTTTAAGTGGAGAAGGCCGCCGCAACACCCAAAGCGCAAGGCTGGTAGGCAAGAAAACCACAGCTGTGTCGCATGCGTCCAGTGCCCGTCACACGCCGCGCAGGAACTCCAGCAACAAGGCACTGACCGTGTCCGCACGCTCGCGCTGAATCCAGTGTCCCGCGCCCTCGATGATGTGGCAGCCACGCAAGCCCGGCAAGGTGCTGACATAGCGGTCGATCTGCGCGGTCGATGCCGGAAAACGCAACACGCCGTCGCGCGCGCCGGCGATGAACATCGACGGCTGGCGAATCGGCGCGCCGCGCCAGGGTGCCAGCAGTTCGGCGTTCAGGCGCAGGCAGCGGTACCAGTTGAGCCCACCCCGAAAACCGCTGCGGCCAAATTCGCCGGCGAAATACGCCACGTCGTCCTCATCCATCCAGGGTGGCAGGATAGCCGGATCAATGGTGTTGGCCAGAAATCCCGTGCCCGGCGCCAGCATGCCAAAACTGGCCTGCTCCGGTGCATCGCCCGAGCCACTGAAATGGACGCGCCGGATGGATGCCGAGACGTCACGCTCGAACTCGGCCTCGGCCACTCCCGGTGTCTGGAAATACTGGATGTAGAAGTCTTGTACGCCCTGCCTTTCCAGCGCGCTGACGAGGTCAACCTTTGAGGGCGGCGCATACGGCACGCTCATGCCGACGACCGCGCGAAACAGGTCCGGTCGCAACAAGGCCGCATGCCAGGCCACCGGCGCGCCCCAGTCATGGCCGACCAGCACCGCCTGCGTTTCGCCCAGCACCTTGAGCAGTCCGACCATGTCGCCGACAAGATGGAGCAACGAGTATTTACTCGGATCTTGCGGGGCATCGGTGCCGCCATAACCGCGCATGTCCGGCGCCACCGCGCGAAACCCGGCCGCCGCCACCGCGGCCATCTGGTGGCGCCACGAATACCAGCTCTCGGGCCAGCCATGGCAAAACAGCACCAGCGGCCCGCTACCTTGCTCGGCGAATCGCATGCGGATGTCGTCGAGTTGCACGGTCCGGAGAATGGCTGGGGTCACGATGAGGATCCTGTGGTGCGTCGAGACAGCGCCTCAATGCGCCGGTTGCGGCCTGGGCGAGCGCGCGAAGATCGCCAACACGCTGGCGCTGATGATCAACAAGCCACCCGCCACCGTGGAGCCGGTCATGGCCGCGCTGCCCGCCCACCACGCCGACACGCTGGCCACCAGGATCTCGGCGAGCATCAGCACCGACAACACATTGGCGCGCAGCCGCGTGGCGCCATATTGCAAGGCCAGATTGCCGACCAGCACCGCCAGCGCGAACAGCCCCAGCACCAGCCATGTCGACCCCTGCAGCGTCAGCGCTGGCGCTTGCCCGACCAAGCTCAGCACCAGCATCGCGATCGGGGCACAGACCACCGCGCCCGAAAACATCGCCAGGCTGCGCACATCGTCCGTCAGGTTGGCAAACTTGCGCAGCAACACGTTATTCAGGCCAAAGAAAAAACCGGCCACGACGGCCAGCCAGTCGGCCGCGGACGACGGCACTGGCAGCACCAGGCGGCCCTCGCCCAGCACCAGCATCGCCCCTGTCAAGGCCAGCGCGATGCGTCCCAGGGCCGATGCGGTCACGGCTTCATGCAACAACCAACGCGCCAGCACCACCACCCACATCGGCATCAGATAGAACAACAGCACCGAGCGCACCACGTCGCCGGTGGCCAGCGCCACGTTGAAACAGACATTGGTCAGCCCCGACGCCAGCATCAGCCACAGCAACTGCGGCGACGCCAGGCTGCGCACCACGGCGCCGGGCCGCACCATCAGCACGGCAAGTGTGCAGGCGGAAAAAATGAACAGGGTCGTCCACAAGGTGCCCACACCGTGGGCCTCGAGCCACTTCAGCGGAATCCAGGCCAGACCCCAGACGGTGGCGTTAATCAGCGCGGCAATGGCAGCTGGCAGCAGGGACGAAGGAACACTGGGCACGCGGCATTATGCGTGCGCGCCTGTACCCGGCCGCCATGGGCGTGCCGTGCTGTCGGACTTTCGGCAGACGTCTACGCGCACCGGGCGGGCGGTGCCAGAATGACCCGATGCCCGTGTCCACCCCGCATTCCCGCAAAACCCCGGGCCGGTTCCGCTGGGCCCGTTGGCCCGCCGTGCTCGCCGGCCTTGTATTGCTGCTGTTGATGGGCCCGTTCGGCGTGCTGGCGTTTGGCGATGTTGACCTGCATACGCCGTGGCACCAGACGCGCCGCGACAGCACCGGCCAGGCGCCGAACCCAGCCGTGGTGCGCGAGGCGGTGGTGCAGGTCTATGGCGCGCGCACGGTGCGCTGGCGCGGGGCCTTCGGCATCCATCCGTGGATCGCCGTCAAGCGCGCCGACTCCGATAGCTACACCACCTACCAGAAGATCGGCTGGCGCGCCTACCGCGGCGGCGACGCAGTGGTCGCATCCGACACCCACACGCCCGACGCGCACTGGTTCGGCGCTGCGCCGCAGCTGCTGGTCGAACACCGGGGGCCGGGCGCACAAGCCATGATAGAGCGCATCGCGGCTGCGGTGGCGCAATACCCGTGGAACCGTCAGTACCGGCTCTGGCCGGGTCCGAACAGCAACACCTTCGTCGCCTACGTGGCGCGAGCAGTACCCGAGCTGGGTCTGGATCTGCCACCTACTGCGATTGGCAAGGACTACCTCGGGCCCACGACGCTTTTGGCCAGAGCGCCCAGCGGCACCGGCTGGCAGCTGTCGCTGGCCGGCCTGGCCGGCGTGACGGTGGCGCGCGAGGAAGGGCTGGAGATCAACCTGCTGGGTCTGGGTTTCGGCGTCGATATCAACGATACGCGGCTGCGGCTGCCAGGGCTCGGCCTGTGGCCCGACGTCGCGCGGCCGTGAACGTGTGACTCAGGGCTTGCGCGCAACGCGCTCGAGCATCTGCACCATCGCCCGGTATCCTCTCGCCCGCGCCAACTGCAAGGGCGTGTCGCCGCCACGATCTGTCAGACGCGCATCGGCGCCGGCAACGAGTAAATCGCGCACCACGCGCTGGTGGCGCGCGCCGCCGTCGCCCAAGACAACGGCTTCGATCAACGCCGTCCAGTGCAGGTTGTTCACATGGTCCAGCGGCGCGCCGGAGGCAATGAGCTGGCGTACCACGCCATCGTGGCCCAGATGGGCCGCAGCGATCAACGCTGTGCCGTCGTAGCGGCTGGTCACCAGGCTGGCACTGGCTCCATTGGCCAGCAATACGCGCAAGCTTTCCTCGTCATCCGCCACGGCGGCGATGGTCACAGCATCGTAGCGGTCGTGATCCAATGCCGCAGGGTCGGCACCTGCCGACAGCAAGGCCAGCACTGCGGCACGCTGGCGCGCGAACGTGGCCACGTGCAAGGGCGTGCGGCCACGGGCATCGCGTTCGCCCAGTGCGCCCGGCGTGGCGCCCGCCAGTCGCCGGATGGTCGGCACGTCGCCGCGCTGCGCGGCCGCGTGCAGGCCGGCATACGCCGCGATCTCTGCGGGCGACGGCGCCACCTGGCCCGCGGCCGGCAGCACCCACCCGAGGCTGACGACGGCCAGCAGGCACGCAGCCAGCTTCGCCGGATGTGTCAGTGGCCGCTCGCTGCGGCATGCACCTGACGACCCGACGGATGTTGATCTGATCCACATGTCGGGCATTGTGAGACACGCCAGCATCCAGCGCAAAGGCATTCGCCACTTATCGCCGGCGCAGTCACGTCTGCGGGGTTCGCCGGCGATTGGGCCGGGCGCCAGCCAGTAGACACAGCGCCGGACCCGCCACCGTTCAGTGCGGCATACTGAACCCGCCATGACCATCGCGTTTGCCAGCCCCGCCGTCGAACAAGCCTTTGCCGCCTTCCCGCCTGCTGCGCGCCGGCGGCTGCTGGCAATTCGCGGCCTGATCTTCTCGGTGGCCGCGGCGACCGATGGCGTCGGCGAAGTCACCGAGACGTTGAAGTGGGGCGAACCCGCCTATCTGACGGCGCAGTCGCGCAGCGGCAGCACGATACGTCTCGGTCGCCCGAAAGCGCAGCCAGGGCATTGCGCGCTGTACTTCAACTGCAACACGGATCTGGTCGACACCTTTCGGAGCTTGTTTCCTGTCGGACTGCAGTTCGAAGGCAATCGCGCCATTGTGTTGGCGCCAGACGCACCGATCGACAAACAGGCCCTTGCACTGTGTATCGGCGCCGCCCTCAGCTACCACCGCGACAAGAAGACGCGCCAAATGCCCGCAATGGGGTGACACCAAGCGTAGCGTATCCGGGCCGGCGCAACACCAGTCAGCACGCTTTTCCCGTTTGGTGCATCATCCGGTTACAAACTGCACACAACAATATGTTGGCGGGAGAGGGATGGCAACACTGATTCCCGCCCTGGGGACATGCCTGTCACGCATGACCTCGGGCGAAAAGAAGCTGGCGGAACGGCTGCAGCAAAAACTCGACGACGACTACCTGCTCTGGTACGACGTGCCTGTGGGGCCGAAACAGTCGCGCCCGGATTTTGTCGTGATGCATCCGCGCCGCGGCATATTGATCCTGGAAACCAAGGACTGGAAGCTGGAGACCATCCAGCAAGCCACCAGGCAGGCCTGGACCATCCTGGCCAACGGCCAACCCAAGGTCGTCATCAACCCGCTGGCGCAAGCGCGGCACTGCGCGATCCAGGTCGTTAACGCATTGGAGCGCGACCCGCAACTGGTGCAGAGTAGCGGCCCGCACCAGGGCAAACTCGCCTTCCCCTGGGGCCATGGCGTGGTGTTCACGCGCATAACACGCAAGCAGTTTGAAGCCGTCGGCCTGGCTGAAGCCATTGCGCCCGAATACGTGATCTGCCAGGACGAGATGCTGGAGTCGGCCGAGGCCGAAGAATTTCAGCAGCGGCTATGGAACATGTTTCCCCACGCCTTTGGCCAGGGCATGCTCAGCCTGCCGCAACTCGACCGGGTGCGCTGGAACATGTTCCCGCAGGTGCGGGTACAAACCACCGGCGACTTGTTCGACGACAACGACCAGGACGCCGAGCTGCCCGACATCATGCGCGTGTTGGACCTGCAGCAGGAGCAGCTTGCGCGCAGCCTGGGCGACGGCCACCGCGTGATCCACGGCGTGGCCGGCTCGGGCAAGACGATGATTCTGGGCTACCGCGCCGAATACCTGGCCCGGGCACAGACGCCGACCAGCAAACCGATCTTGATCCTTTGCTACAACGAGCCACTGGCCTTGAAGCTCACCTCCATGATGGAAGCCAAGGGCCTGGCCGACCACGTGCATGCGCGCAACTTCCACAAATGGTGTCGCCAGCAACTCGTCGCCTTCGGCCAGAGCCTGCCGCCGCAGGGCCCGAACATGTTCGACGCGATGGTCGACAACGTCATCCGCGCCGTGGACCGAAAACAGATTCCATCCGGCCAGTACCAGGCCGTGCTGATCGACGAAGGCCACGACTTCGCACCCGAATGGTTGAAGCTGGTGACGCAGATGGTGGACCCGAGTACCAACAGCCTGTTGCTGCTGTATGACGACGCGCAAAGCATCTACGATCGCAACCGGCGCTCGCGCCAGTTCAGTTTCAAGAGCCTGGGCGTGCAGGCGCAGGGCCGCACCACCATATTGAGAATCAACTACCGCAACACCAAACAGATACTGCAGACCGCCAGCCTGATCGCCGCCGACCTGCTGACCGCCGACGACATGGACGATGACGGCATCCCATTGGTGAAGCCCATCAGTTGCGGCCGCGACGGTGCGCCGCCGACCATCATCCACCTGCCGAACCTGCGCGACGAGGCCTGGAAGATCAGCGAACTGCTGGCCACCGCCCACGACGCCGAAGGCCTGGCCTGGAACGACATGGCCATCTTGTGCCGCGACCACGCCACGATGGACACCTGCGCCGCTGCGCTGCGCCAGCGCAAGCTGCCCCACCAGGTACGCCACAAGTCCGGCGACTACCGCCCTGAACGCGACCGCATCACCGTGATGACCATGCACGCCAGCAAGGGCCTGGAGTTTCCGCTGGTGGCGATACCGGGGGTGGGGCAGATGCCGGCAAGCGGGGCAGATGAGCGTGAGGAGGCGCGGGTGTTTTATGTGGCGGCTACGCGGGCTACGCAGAGGTTGGTGATTACGGTTAGTGGGGGTGGGGGGTTTGGGGGGAGGTTGGGGTGATGGGTGGGCTGCGAGTACGCGGAACAGCATGACCATCTGCAACCTACCCGAGCCAGCAGTCGACCGTCAGGGATCGAATGGCTGCATGGCAGCCTTATGCAGAGCTCTACATAACGCAGCAAAACAGCCGCACAAGTCCACGCGGTGAATACCTGGTATGGGTTGGAAGTGTCAGCTCGATGCCGGCGGGAGCAGTCGCTGGCTAGGCCTCGCCGCAGGCTGGGCCTAGCGCAACTTGCTGACCGACAGTGAACGTCAGCTTCAGATATGAGCAGACACCCGCTCCAACAGGTGGTCAACGTCAGGTATCGTTTGCCGCAGTCGTTCAGGACCCAAATCTGAGCGGCAGCATCCAGTCTGATGCAGAAATCCGCCTGGTGCCGGCGAAGGCCAACTGATGACAGAAGCCGCAAGTTGGCTGAGGTGCTCAAAAGGCCGGAGGGTCAGGCCTATACCTTCTAGTCGTCGGCCAAAAGGTATAGGCCTGACCCCATTCGCCTCAGTTTGACCAAGCAGGGCTGTGCACCGCAGGCCCATCGCGGGTACACCTATCAGTGGCCTACCGAGCCTGCCGGCTGGGAGAGGCGGGCGAGCAAAACGGCCTCATGCAGCCGCTCAGGCCTTCGGTTCCGCAGACACCATGCGCCCGCCCAGCCATTGCCCTTCGGCGCACAACTGCGCCACCAGTGCCTGCGTCAAAAGCTTCACCGCCTGCGCTGCCGACGACACCGGGATGTGCCGCGACCAGCAGAGCGCCAGCACCCGTTCCAGCGGCGGGTCGAAGATTTCGCAGGCCCACAACAGGCCCGCCTCCACCTCTTGTCGGAGCGGCATCACCGGCAACAGCGTGCGCCCCATGCCCGCCAGCAGCGAGGTGCGCAAGATGCTGATGGAACTGATGTCGGCCTCGACCTGCGGCGAAGCCAGCCCCGCCTGCAAGGCCGCGGCCTCGATGATCGGGCGCACGCCATGGGGGCTCGCGGGCAAGACCAGCGGCCGGCTCAGTGCCTGCTTCAGCGTGACCCGCCGCGGCGCCTTCTTGCCGGCTCGCGCAGGTTCGATAAGGCACATGCGTTCACTCAGCATCGGTATGTGATTGAACTCGGGCAGATTGCCGTCGTCGAACAGCACCGCGAGGTTGAGCTGCCCGGTGGTGAGCTGCTGGCTGAGGTTGCCCGTGAGTTCTTCGGTCAACTCCAGTTGCACGCGGGGCAGGCGCTCGCGCACCGCCCGCAGCAAGGGCAGCGCCAGGGCATTGGAGGCGCTGTGCGGTATGCCAAACACCACCTTGCCACTGGGCTCGTCGGTAGTCTGGCGTGCGCTTGCCGCGGCCTCTTCGGTTTGCCGCAGGATGGATACCGCATGGGGTGCAAAGCGCTGCCCGGCTTCGGTCAGTTCGATACCGCGCCTGGAGCGGTGGAACAGACTGATGCCCAATTCACTTTCGAGCTGGGCGATCTGGTGGCTCAGGGCCGACTGGGCCACAAACACTTTCTCGGCGGCACGGGAGAAAGAGCCGCATTCAGCTATGGCCGCAAAGTAGCGAAGTTGTCGAAGTTCCATGGGGTGGCAGCGTTCATCTGGAAACCGAGATGTTAGCCATAGTATCTCGAATCAAGATACAACTACATTGATTATGTGTTGGACAGATAAATGTCGATCGCCTCTAATCAATGCACCAACCCGCCGCAATCGACTCCAGGCCACAAGCCCGGAGCCCCCAGGCCCACCAGCCAGACGATCGCGATGGAAGCACTTTTACCCCAGGTGCTCTGTTGGTTGATCGGCGACAAAGTGAGGTACAGATCATTCCGCCGCCTGATTCCGCCCCCCGGGAACTGACCTCGAACGTCAGCAGATTGCCCACCGCGGGCCCGCGTACACGAGGGTCAGGTCTTGAAATCCGAGATGGCTCAAACAGGTCGAATTTCAAAGTCTATTTGCAAGACCTGACCCTCAGTGCCCCTAGACCCGATGCAAAGTCCAGCAACGACGTGCAGCACCGCTGTCTGGTGTCAAGCCGTATGTAAGGGCTGAACCACCAAGCGAACGCCAAGGGCGATGCATACACGGTTGACCGTGTCGAAGCGCGGCGCACTGTCGGGCCGCAAGGCTTTGTACAGCGCTTCCCTCGTGATACCTGCCGCCTTGGCGATTTCGGTCATGCCACGCGCGCGGGCGATGTCGCCTAGCGCAGCAGAAAGCAGCCCCGCGTCGTTAGCCTGCAAGATATCGGTCAAGTAGGCGGCAATGGCCTCGTCGCTGCCCAAGTAGGGGGCTGCATCAAATGCCGGCAGATCGTCAACCTTGATTCGCTTGCTCATTTTCATTTCCTCGGTCAGTCCAGAAGGGCGGCCAGCGCCTTCGCGCGCCGGATGTCGGCCTTTTGTGTTCGCTTGCATCCGCCAGCCAGAAGAACAACAAGCTGGCCACCTCGCTGCGTGAAGTACACACGCCATCCAGCTCCAATATGGATGCGAAGCTCGGAGACGCCGTCGCCCACAGGCTCAACGTCGCCGAGCAGACCTCGTTCAAGCCGCTTGATCCGAGACACCACAACGCCACGTATTGAGGCGTCTGTCAAATGGTCAAGCCAGGTGGTGAACTCAGGATGTGCTTTGACGTTGAACACCGAGCGAATGTAATCGAACGACTACACCACGTCAATACTGCTGGGCCGGGTCGCCGGCGATGAAGTGCCAGGGTCAGGTCCAGCGGATCATATCGCCTTCACCCATCTCCCCGAATCCCCGAGCCATCCCGCTCTTTCTTCACGGCGTCACAAGCTCCAGCGTCGGAAAATACGTCCTGAATCGACTCCCGTCCCGCGTCAACAGCGGCCAGCCCTCGACCGCCGCATGAGCCCCGATGAAGAAGTCCGGCTATGCCTGCCGCCAAGGGCCACAAAGTGACGCCGGAACGCGCGCAAATGAAAGCATCGCACCATCTTCCTAGCCAAAGAAGCAGCCATACGGGTCAGTGTCGACCTCGACAAGCGCCGCCAACAGTGTCTTGAAACGTGCGTTGGGCTCGTACAGGTGCCATTTCAGATCGCGGCGCATCCAATAGAGCCGCCACTCGTTTTGCGTCTTGATGTACCTCACCCGTGCAGCCGGCGTATACCTAATCGTCGTCTTGTCCTGCCAGTCCGGTCGAATCTCGAAGATGTCGACGGCTTGTCCGACCACGGTGAACCCAATGTCCAGTTGCGGGCGGATGTGTTCCGGCGGGCGCCGTTGTTCCATGAACCACTTCAGCGCTTTCGAATTCCGCGCTTGCTCTATTTCCGTGAAGGCCATAGCCGACTCTTGTCCTGAGGAATCAAAATCTCCGCCCCAAGGGGCGGGGAATCTACCCGCCGTGATTAAAAGGTGCGCCGCAGGTGCCAGGGCCGTCGACACCACGTCCAGCAACCGGGACGTTGCCGCAATGCGCAGACCTCTACCACCCTTGATGCAGGAAATCAATGGCGGCAAGAACTGCATCACTGTCACCATTGAGCGTTGCGACGGGAACGGTTAACTCGGAAACAGGCACGGCCGCCATGAATTGAGTCACCATGGACACCTCGGCGCCTTGCACCACAAATGCCGGATTGAGCCGATGCGCCCTCGACGGCGCCTCGTCCAGTGGCATCAGCGGCACCACGACTCTGGTGTTGAGGCCGCTGATCAGATCGGCCTGGACATCCAATAGATATCCAGCACCACTGCGATTGGCATACACATCAAAGCGCGCCATCAAAATTTCCGGTGCTTTGCCAACGGCAACCCATTCGATTCGACGTACGCATTCGAACTGTCCAGCGCGGCCTGATTTTGTTGGAGCCACACTGCGGCCTTTTTGATCGCGACCGCACGTGACAACCCTTCCTCCGACGCCTGCGAAATATTGACCTTCAAGGCGCGGGCTTGCGCCAACAACTCAGCATCCAGAGTGATATTGGTCGCCTTTCTGACAGGCAGCGTGGCAGATGTCGTCATTTCAGTAGGCATGTGGCTTGCCATGAGTGATGTTTGATTTCATGTTGCCACAGATGCGCATGTCAAGCAACATTCGAGCTGCGTAACCCATCGGTGCCAACGGTCCGTTTCACACACGGATTTCTCCCACGGAATCGGTCAAAGAGTCGGACGCATGCAGCAGCGGCCGCACCAAACGCGGGTCGCGCAGCTTTTCCGCCCACCACTGCAGCGCCGGCCCGGCGCGGTGCGAATGCCAACCAACGTAGAGCAGATTCGGTTCGCGCGGGTCTTGCGTGGCCAGTGCCACCGGCGTTCAGGCTCAAATCCCGCTGGGCCGTTTCGGCACCTCTAAGGAGATCGCCGCCACGGTGCTGCACCTGGTGTCCAGCGAATCGGGCTTCATCGTCGGCACGGAAATCATCGCGGACGGCGGCATGAGCCAGATGTGAGGCAGGTGGCCGCATGCCGATGCGCCGACAATCAGGCCCTTTCTCCCGAACCATGCGCCCCATCGCTGAGACCACCACCAGCCCTACCCCCGCATGGCCAGGCCTGATGATGGCGCTGATTGGCGCCATCGGTTTCAGCGGCAAGGCCATCATCGTCAAGCTCGCGTATCGCTACGGCGTCGATGCGGTGACGCTGATCATGTACCGCATGCTGTTTGCGTTGCCGCTGTTCATCGGCATGGCGTGGTGGGCGGGCCGCGGCAAGCCGACGCTGACCCGCAAGGACTGGCTCGGCATCGTCGGGCTCGGGTTTACCGGCTACTACCTGGCGAGTTTTCTGGATTTTCTGGGCCTGGCCTACATCAGCGCGTCGCTGGAGCGATTGATCCTGTACCTGAACCCGACCTTCGTGATGGGGCTGGGCTGGTGGCTGTACCGGCGCAGTGTTCGGCCGCTGCAGATGTTCGGCATGGCGATCAGCTACGCCGGCGTGATGCTGGTGTTCGGCATGGAGCTGACAACACAAGGCGCCGATGCTGCGCTGGGCGCGCTGCTGGTTTTTGGCAGCGCGCTGAGTTATGCGACCTACCTGGTCTATAGCGGCGAACTGGTGCGGCGGCTGGGCGCGCTGCGGCTGGGCGGGCTGGCCAGTTCCGTGGCATGTGTCTTGTGCATCGCGCAGTTCCTGGTGTTGCGCCCGATGAGTGCCGCCGCAGTCGCGCCCGAAGTGATCTGGCTCTCGATCCTCAACGCCAGCGCCTGCACCGTGATGCCGGTACTGCTGGTGATGATGGCCATCGAGCGCCTCGGCGCCAGCCTGGCATCGCAGGCCGGAATGGTCGGGCCCATGGCGACCATTGCGCTGGGGGCCCTGCTGCTGGGCGAGCCCTTCACCGGTTGGGTGGCGTTCGGAACGGCACTGGTGATCGCGGGGATCTACGTTTTTGCGAGGGGCGGCCGCGCATGACAGCTGAAAGCTTTACAGCCGCCGTTGCGAAGCCCGAAGCCTGCGCCATGATGTTTGCCGAGCCGGGGGGCATCGGCATGATGGCGCGGCGGCGCCGGGCTGCGACGCGGTAGTTACTGGTCAAGCAGAGCTGCATCATCGGTGCAGCCCCGTGAGCAGACGCGGGGGTCAGGCGCTTGGCCATTCGGTGCACGGCCTCGGCCAAAGCCGGCAGGTCCTGTTCAACCACGAGCCAGACCGCTTGCAGATCGACGCCGAGATAGCCGTGCACGATCACGTTGCGAAAGCCTCCCAGATCGCGCCACGGGATATGAGGCTCGCCCGCCTTGATCTCGCTGGACAGGCGCTGGCTCGATTCGGCCAAAGTCTGCAGATTTCGGATAACAGCGTCCTGCACCAGGCGAGAGCCGTCGAAGCGGGCGCGTTCAACACCCGTATATTCATGGATCCGCGCCAGACACTCTTGCATGTGCGCCAGCAGCACACGATCGGCATGCGGCCCGGGCGTCACAGCGGCACGGCGTCTGCAAGCACGCGATCACGCAACGCGGGATGCAGGCTCGCTTCGGTAACCACATCCACGCGACGACCCAACAACTCCTGCACGTCCAGCAGCAGCCCACCCAGGACCAAGGCGCTGGCACCCGGCCCGAGCGTCACAAGCAGGTCCACATCGCTGTCATCGTTGGCGTCGCCACGGCTCATCGAGCCGAACACCCGCACACCGGTGACGCCCCGTCTCCGGGCCAGGGCGATCAATTCGTTGCGGTGGGTCTCGATCAGCGGATGCATGACGGAAAGTGTAGCCAGTCCCAGCGTGCGCACGCAATAGCCCGCAGGGCTGCACGGCCGCAAGACGGCCTGAAACCCGCTGCTGCACGACCAGAGCCGGCACGAAAGTACGCGCAAGGCTCAGACCCATGCTTCTAACTATTCATGAGACACCGGGGTCACTCCCATACTCTGGACCGCTCAGCGACAAGATTTTGGGACTGACCCCATTCCCGATCGACCGGGTCTTCAGTGATAGTCATCCTCGCGCTGATGGCGCACCGCCGCGATCACCACGGTGTCCGGCCCGGAGATCTCAAACAGCGCCACGTATCCCGTCGCGCCAAACGGGATCACCAACTCACGCAGAAACGGACTCTGGGCCGCCTTGCGACATGTGAATGGTGAACGCTGCAGTGTCGCCAACCCGTCCTGGATCGCGGTGATGGCCTTGTCGGCGATGGCGAAGTCAGCGGTACCGTCCACTCTGTTCAACTCTCGCTCAAGCAGAAAGTCGTACAGGCGCAGCAGATCGTCTTGCGCCTCGCCGGTCCACTTGACCCGGTACGTCATTTTTTCTTATTGTCTTTGCTTGCGTGCTCCTTGGCGTCAGCCAGTCGCAGACGCAATTTGTCCACCACGGCGTCTGCATCAACATAGCTGTTGGCCTGCTTGGCAGCTTCCAGCGACCGGATGCCACGGGCCAGGAACTCGGCCTGGTTGCGCCGACGCGAAACGGTCTCTCGAACCGCGTTTTCCACGAATTCGGAAAGGGTTTCGGTTTCATTCAAAACCGACTCGACGGTGGCGCGGAACTCGGGGGCAACACGGATGGATGGAAGGGTTGCGGTTTTCATGATGGCAATGTATTGCAATTGCGATGCAAAGTCCAGCATCGGGTTTGAGCAATTCTGCACAAGCCGCAACATCACCAACTCAGATACAGTGCCCTTTCCAAACCAGTCACTTCGACCATGTTTACCGATAGGAAATCCATGTCCATCTCCCTCCACGCGGCCTCAGTTCCCGTTTTCAAGCAAATGTTGTTGGCGCTCAGCGACGTGCTCAAAAAAGGCGAGGAGCATGCGCAGAACCGCAAGTTCGACCCCTCGACTCTGTTGCAGGCCCGTTTGTTTCCCGACATGCTGCCACTTGCCCGGCAAGTGCAGATCGCCTGCGATTTCGCTAATAGCGTCCCGGCACGCATTGCGGGGATTGAGGTGGCCACCTACGAGGACAACGAGCAGAGCTTTGCCGAACTGCAGCAGCGCATAGCCAAAACCATTGCGCTACTCGACACCCTGAACATTGAACAGTTCGAAGGCGGCGAAAGCAAGGAAATCGTTTTGCGCCCTGGAACCCCCAAAGAGAAAAAACTGTCCGGGCAGGCCTACGTTCTGGCCTACGGTTTGCCCCAGTTTTTCTTTCACGTCACGACCGCATACAACTTGCTGCGCCACAACGGCGTCGAAGTCGGCAAGAAGGATTACATGGGTTCGTATTGACTTTTCCCCGCCGAGTCACCGTGCGGGTGCGTCGCCAGCCGGATGTGCAGGAAGGCGAGGTAGATCGCGATCGCCGTGAGTACATGCCACAGTCCGTGCAGTTGCAGCCAATGGTTCGCGGCGTCGCAGACGGTGCGTGTCAGGTCCAGCGCCGATAACACCGACGCCACGGCCATCACCAGCACACTGGACCAGAAAAAGTGACGCGCCCGCGCATGCTGGACCAGTTCGGTCACGATGATCAGCACGATCAGCAGCCCGACGTACAACTGCGCGGCAATTCCGACCCAGAAGCTGACCGCGGTCAGTGCGGTCATCGCGGCGACGGCCATCCAGTACCGCGTCTGACCGCGCTTGCCATCCGGCCAGCGGTTCATGCGCCGCAAGTTGGCCATCAGCAGCAGGATACAGAACGCGTACATACCGAAGAAGTCCAGCAGCTGACTGAACATGTTCAGGCTCTGGTGGTAGGCAAATGACGCCAGAGCGGTGATGGCGGTGACGGGCCCGAACAGGCGCAGCGCGGGCTCTGTGGCGCGTCGCGCGCCTGCCCACATCAGCGCTGCGGCAATCAGGTAGGCCAGGTTCGTCCAGCTGTTGAACGGAGTCACGACGACGGAGCACAGCTTTTCCTCGCACCAGTCGATATTCGGCGGAAACCGGGCATGCAGGTCGAACCACGGGCATCCAGGTCCGAATACGGGGGTGCTCACGGGGTCAGCACCTCGAAGACCTCACTTGCCGGCGCCTTGACGCTGCATTCGTAGCCAAGTTCGATGTGCACGGAGATGGTCATGGGCGCTGCGGTGTTGTCTTCTTTTTGCGCGCCGCCCGCTTGGCTTCGCGCTCGGCGTCCAGCGCCTCGGCCTGTGCCGTCCACTGCGCAAACTCCTCAAGCGTCTCCAGCGTGATCGGCCCCCAGCTGCCGCTGCGAAAGTCGTGTATTGCGATCTCGGCGGCCTTTTGCCGGTTCGGCCGGCCACCTGGCAGCAGCGCGGCGCGCTTGCGGCCGATCTCGGCCAGCACGGCTTCGTCGTTCAGGCCTGACAATTCGCCCAACTTGTAGCGGTCCTGCAGCCGGTCAGCGTGGTGGCGCAGCATCTGCGTGAGCAAGGCCAGCGCGACCTCTTCGTCGTCGTAGGCATTGCGGCCCACGGCGCCGCTGGCGGCCAGTTGGAAGCCACTTTGTTCGATGGTGATGCGCGGCCACAGCATGCCGGGCGTGTCGTAAAGGTAAAAGTCGTCCGCCAGCACGATACGCTGCTCGGTCTTGGTGATGCCGGCCTCATCGCCGGTCTTCGCCGAGCGCTTGCCACGCAGCGTGTTGACCAAGGTCGACTTGCCAACGTTGGGGATGCCACAGATCAGCACCCGCATCGGCTTGACCATGCCGCCGCGCAGCGGTGCCAGGCTGCGGCAGGCCGCGATCAGCTGGCGGGCAGGCGCGGTGGCGCTGGCGTCCAGGGCCAAGGCCTGGGTGCCGGCCTGGGCCTGGTAGTGCGCCAGCCACAGCGCCGTCTGCAGCGGGTCGGCCAGGTCCTGCTTGTTCAGGACTTTGAGCGCGGGTTTGCCGCGCGTCAGCTCCGCCAGAAGCGGGTTGGCGCTGGAGCCGGGCAAGCGCGCGTCCAGCAGTTCGATCACGGCATCGATCTCCGGCATGCGCTCGGCGATGGCTTTGCGCGTCGAGTGCATGTGACCGGGAAACCATTGGATGGACATGAGAGGGGGCTTTCTGTTGGCGTTTCGGTGAGAGCTATCGCTGGATCGAGGTCAGGATTTTTGGGTCAGGGTCATCGATACCGATCAACCCGGGCCCCCCGCTTGATCTACCGCCTGGCGCAAGGCGTCCACCTCGTTCCGCAGCTCTGCATTCTCCGCCTCCAGTTGTGCCACACGAATCCGCAAGGCTTGCAGCGCATCACCCGGCGACGCTGCATCCGGCTGTTGCTCCGCCGCGGCACCATCCTGCACCTTGCGTCGCCCCTCCCGAACCCGCTTCGCCGCCAGCTTGAGCTCATCCTTGCCGGCCAGCACGGCGGCCTTCTGCTCGTCTTCGGGCAGGCTTGCCACTGCTGCTGCCGCATTGATCGAGATCGTGCCGGACTTTACCGCGGCCACCAGTTCGGGCGTGGCCTGTTTCTGGATTTTTTCGATCAGCACCACCTGGTTGCTGCTCAGCCCGGCTGCCCTCGCGATATCCTCGCGACTTTCCAGTGGCCTGGCTGCCGGCACGGCGTCCGGAGCAGGCGCTGGCTGCCGCTCCCCTTGCGTGGCGGATCCGTCATCCGCAGGCGCAGCCGCCTGCGCCCGCGCGCGCCGCTCGGTCAGGATGCTGCGTTTGCGCAGGGCCAGTTCACCGCGCTGGAAATCCGAAATGCTGCGCCGACCCAGGTGCTGGTCGATCATCCACAGGTGCACATCCGGCATGGACTGGAACTGCTGGTGCTGCACGGTCTGGAACGGCAAGCCGTGTTGCTGACAGATACCGTAGCGGTTGTGGCCGTCCACCAGGATGTCGCCCCAGAGCACCAATGCGTCCCGGCAGCCTTCGGCAAGCAGGCTGCGCTCGAGCGCAGCGTGTTCGTCCGGGGTCAGGGGATCGATATAGGCTTGCAGTTCCGGGTCGACGACGATGGGCATGGGCAGGGTTTCGCGGTTGATTGTGCTGAGGGGCGGAAATTGTAGGTGCGGGTGAATCAGGGCCAAGTCTCCCGCTGACACCTGTCTGGTTACGGCCATGTGCGCCTGTTCTCGCCGTGGCGCTACAACGTTGACCGTGCCACGCGCGTTGCTCGATGCCGAGGGCTGGAATGCACCCGACGACGAGAAGTTGCCCACAGCTGGCGAAGTGGCGCAGCAATACTTGGGGCACCTGGACGCAGCAAAACCCGATCGGCATTCACGGCCGTAACTCTTGGCGCCGCTGATCGACCCGAACGTGCACAGCTGCGGCACCGTGCGCCCGCATGGGCACCCCAAACTGACGCAGCCCGAACCGGGCTTTTATGCCATCGGCGCCAAGAGTTACGGCCGTGCGCCGAACTTCCTGAGGGCCACCGGCTAAGAGCAGGCGCGTTCGGTCGTCGCGGCGCTGGCCGGTGACTTAGCTGCGACCGACGACGTGCAATTGGAACTGCCCGAGACCGGCGTCTGCTCCGTCGACTTCGCCAGGGAAGATGCCACTGCAGCCGCTGCCGTCCAAAACAGAGCGGGCGATGCCGGTCGAATCGGCGTGAACAACATGGGTGCCAGCACTGGGTTCGGAGTGGCGCAAGACAGCGTCCAGCGCGCTACAGCTACTTGGCCTGCCGCCCAATTTGGTTCACACTGTGCCCCATGAGCACCAACAGCACCTCCCGCAGCAGTGCCCGCCGGCCACGCCGGCCGGGTGATGTCCGACACGATCCGCTGGCCGTCGACGCCGAGACCTTGCTCGACGACGCGCAACCGGCCAAAGGCGGCAGTGCGCGCGGCGCGCCCGTGTTGTGCCAGGAACTGCTGCTGCTGCGCGCCGGCGTCGATTGCCCGCAGTGTGGCCAGCGTACGCCGGTCTTTGCGATGATGGGCCTGCCCGAGTTCGAAGTGCAGAACGCACCAACGACGCTGCTGCGCGGCATCGCGATGCTGCCACCCGATGTCGACAAGGCGGCGCGCGCTTTCAGCAAGGGGCGCTGGCGCAATGACCAGGGCGCCAAGGGCAGCGGCGCGCATTGGCTCAGCCATTGCGCACGTTGTGAGGCCCGGCTGGACGAAAACCTCACGCTGGGTTCCGATGGCCCGTTCCAGCCCCGGCTCTACAAACAGCGCGTGGCCATCAAGCTGCTGCGTCTGACCGGTCCGTTCGTGCTCTCTGGCGTGCAACGCCAGCCCAGTTTGCCGATGCTGTCGTGGCTGGAGTGGCATAACCAGCGGCAGATGCGGGCGCGCCCCGCGTCAAGGGTTGCAGCGAAGTCCGGCCTACGCGGGACGAAAAAGCCAGCCTGATTCGGCACCAGGCACCTTGAGGTCCGCCCGGATTTGTGGCGCGTCAGTGCCTGCTATCCGTCCAGACCCGCATAGCGCGCGTTTGCCTGCGCCAACGCCGCCTTCAGGCCCATCTCCGACGTCGCCTTCGAGAACGCCTGGTACTCCACAACCGGCTGCGCGCCCATGATCGCCACCGAGAACTTCAGCCCCGTCACACGTGGTTCATCGCCGCAAACCACCTGAGACGCCGGCACCCAGGCGCGCCAGCGCGGCAACCGTGTCGCTCACCGCATCTTTGGGCACCGCGACGAAGGCCAGGTCGGGCACTTGCGCCAAGGCGTCGACCGATGGAACGCAGGCAATGCCACAGAGTTCGGCTCGGCGCGGGTTGACGATGTCGATGACGCCGTCAAAACCTTGTGCCCGGCTGTATGCAATGGCCGGTGCCAGCCCCGCGCCGCCGATGAAGGCCACACGGCGCGGCGCGCGCATGCGTCGTAGCCGCGCCGTCCGTGCATCGCGCGCCGGTTGTCGAAGGCAAGCAGGTCGCCACTTTGGTAGGCAAATACCGTCTGGTAGGCCGGGTCCTGGGCGCGAGCGGTCAAGGCCCGCACCGACCGGTAGGCGCGGGCCTGCACATCGAGCGGGGCCTGCAACGGCGCGCGCAACCAGGCGGTGAACCGCACGCCGGTCACCTGGCCGGTCGCATCGGTCTCGAAAATCGGGCCGTGCGCGCTCTCGCGGGTCGGCATGTCCATGTGCTGCAGCAACGCGCTCGGGGTGAAGGCATTGCTGTCCGGGTCGTCCTTGATCTTCAGCGTGTACATGCGGCCGAAGTTGGACTCGCGCACCGGGCCGATGCGGGTCACGATCTGCTCCAGCAATCTGTCGCGCGACGCCAGGCCGCGCAGTTGCGCCACACCAAAGTCGCGCAAGGCCTCCAGCCACCGCAGGAACAGCGCAGGATCGGCCAGCGCCTGTGGCCCGTCAAAGGACGGCGGTTCGGGTTGGCTGGCCACGGTCCGGGGTCCAGGGTAACGGTGGCATTGCAGCCTCCTGTCTGGGCAAGGTGATACCGCCAAGTCTAGGAACGGTCGACGGCAACCGATTGACCTCATAATGCATTTTCTTGATGTCAATGAACCATCGCGCGGCTTGGCGAAATGGCCTGCCGATCCGCCGCGCGACCGTCCGAAGCTAGGAGGCTGTCAGGCTTGGGGCGCCGAAAGCGAAAATCGACCCCAGCGAGGACAGTTTTTGCCGGATTTGCAGGCCCATAGCCCGGCTATGGGACAAGAAGACGGTGAAAAATGGACCGCTGCGGTCGGTTTGCAGCTGGCGACTCCCAAGTCCGACAGTCTCCTAGCCATGCGCAATATCGACATCGTGCTGATAGATGGCTTCCCGATGTTGTCGGCGACGCTGATCACCGAACCCCTGCGGCTGGCCAATCGCGAATCGCTGGCGCAGGTTTTCGCATGGCGCTTCCTGTCCGCCAACGGCGATGTTCAACGGTCTTCCAGCGGTTTTGAGGTGGCCACCGATGTGCTCGACGACCGGCCCGCAGACGCGGTGCTGCTGCTCTCGTCCTACCACCCGGAAGCCGGCCTGCGGCCCGAGATGCTGGCCTGGTTGCGCCGACGCGCGCGCCGTGGCGAGCTGATGGGCTGTATCGACACTGGCGCATTGATCTTTGCCGCCGCCGGCATGCCGGGCTGGCGCCTGGGACGCCTGTTCCAACGCTACCTGCATCGGAGCCCGGCGCAGTATTACCTCGGTCGGCGCCTGGCCCGCGCACGCAACTTGCTGCGCAATTCCCACCGACAAGTCGGCATCATTGCCCGCCTGTGCGGCTTTGACAACCACGAGACATTCACGCGCGCGTATCGGCGGCAGTTCCAGATCGCGCCATCAGCAGATCGAGACTATTAAACCGCAGCTCCGATACCCGGCGTCAGTGCGGATCCGCCTCGAATGCCAAGCACTATGACGACCATTGACAAAACCAAGTGGTCAGATCGGTCTTGCAGGCCTAGACTGGCTTGCGTTACTCAGTGCAATCCGTCAAAAAAGGAGACCAACCATGTCGACCGAAGCCAAATGCCCCTTCTCTGGCAGTGCTGCCAAACCCACCGTCGCCGGAGCCCACGGCAATGCCGACTGGTGGCCGAACCAGCTCAGCGTGAAGATGCTGCACCAGCACTCTGCGTTGTCCAACCCGATGAAGCCGGACTTCGACTATGCCCAGGAGTTCAAGAGCCTGGACCTCCAAGCCGTCGTCAAGGACCTGCATGCCCTGATGACCGACTCGCAGGACTGGTGGCCTGCCGACTATGGCCACTATGGGCCGTTTTTCATCCGCATGGCATGGCATAGCGCCGGCACCTACCGCGTGTCCGATGGCCGCGGCGGTGCGTCGACCGGTACGCAGCGGTTTGCGCCACTCAACAGCTGGCCCGACAACGTCAGCCTGGACAAGGCACGCCGCCTGCTGTGGCCGATCAAGCAGAAATACGGGCGCAAGATTTCCTGGGCCGACCTGATGATGCTCGCCGGCAATGTGGCGCTCGATTCCATGGGCTTCAAGACCTTCGGTTTCGCCGGTGGCCGCGCCGACGTATGGGAACCCGAAGAAGACATCTACTGGGGTCCCGAGGCCGAGTGGCTGGGCGACAAACGCTACACCGGCGACCGCGCCCTGGAAAACCCACTGGGCGCGGTGCAGATGGGCCTGATCTACGTGAATCCGGAAGGCCCCAACGGCAAACCGGACCCGGTGGCCTCGGCCCGCGATATCCGCGAGACCTTCGCCCGCATGGCCATGGATGACGAGGAAACCGTGGCGCTGGTCGCCGGTGGCCACACCTTCGGCAAATGCCACGGCGCAGCCGACCCGTCCAAGTATGTGGGCCCCGAACCCGAAGGCGCCGACATCACCGAGCAGGGCCTGGGCTGGAAGAGCAGCTTTGGCAGCGGCAGCGGCGTGCACGCCATCAGCAGCGGGATCGAAGGTGCATGGACCACCAACCCGATCCAGTGGGACAACGACTACCTCGACATCCTGTTCAAGTACGAGTGGGAACTGACCAAGAGCCCGGCCGGCGCACAGCAGTGGACACCCAAGAACGCGGCTGCCAAGGGCACGGTGCCTGACGCGCATGACCCGTCCAAACGGCATGCGCCGATGATGACCACGGCCGACCTCGCGCTGCGTATGGACCCGGCCTACGAGAAAATCGCGCGGCGCTTCCAGAAGAACCCCAAGCAGTTCGCCGACGCCTTCGCACGCGCCTGGTACAAGCTCACGCACCGCGACATGGGGCCGGTTTCGCGCTACCTCGGAGCGCTGGTTCCGAACGAAGAACTGCTGTGGCAAGACCCGATCCCCGCACTGGACCACAAGACCGTCGGCGCGAAGGACCTTGCCGCGCTCAAGGCGCAGATCCTCGCATCCGGCCTGACCATCACGCAACTGGTGACGACGGCCTGGGCGTCGGCGTCCACTTACCGGGGCAGCGACATGCGCGGTGGCGCCAACGGTGCGCGTATCCGCCTGGCGCCGCAAAAGGACTGGGAGGTCAACCAGCCAGCCGCACTGACCAAGGTGCTGAAGAAGCTCGAGGCGATCCAGAAGGCGTTCAACGCCGAGAACGAGGGTGGCAAGAAGAAGGTCTCGCTGGCCGACGTCATCGTGCTGGGCGGCTGCGTGGCCGTCGAGGAAGCGGCCCGCAAGGCCGGCCACAAGGTCAAGGTGCCGTTTGCGCCGGGGCGCATGGATGCGTCGAAGAAGCAGACCGACGTGGCATCGTTCGCCGTGCTCGAGCCGACCGCCGATGGCTTTCGTAACTACGTGCGCAAGGGCATGGAGGGTTCAGCGGCCGAGCTGCTGGTCGACAAGGCCAACCTGCTGACCTTGAGCGCGCCTGAGATGACGGTGCTGGTCGGTGGCCTGCGCGCGCTCGGCGTCAATGCCGGCGGCAACGCGCACGGGGTCTTCACGAAGACGCCGGGTGTGCTGACCAACGACTTCTTCGTCAACTTGCTCGACATGCGGACAAAGTGGCAGCGCTCCACAGAGTCCGATGGCGTGCTCGAAGGTCTCGACCGCACTACCGGCAAGCTCCAATGGACCGGCACCGTCGTCGACCTGGTCTTCGGTTCGAACGCACAGCTGCGGGCCCTGGCCGAGGTGTATGCCAGCAGCGACGCACAGCCAGCCTTCGTGCAGGACTTCATGGCCGCCTGGACCAAGGTCATGAACCTGGACCGCTTCGACCTGAAGTGATACCGCAACCGAGGGCGTGACGGCCCTGAAACCTGCAGCCTCTGGCTGGCACCGGTGCATTCCGGGCCAGCCAGAGGCTTTTGCACTTCTGCAGCAACCGTCTGGCGCAGGCTGCCGTTTTCTGCCAACATAGTCCAAGGCCTGCTCCCGCCTGACGCGGGCAATGGGCGGCCACAAGGCTTGCAGCGCCCCTGGCGCAGGTGTTGCCCCAAGACTAGGAGACGACATGACAGCGTCCGACACGACGATCCACCTGCTGTTCGAGCCACCGGGGCCGGGGCCGTGGAAACAGGACGCCGTGCATTTCCCGCGGCCGATGACGCGCTATTTCCAGCAAACCCATCCCGCACCCTATCTGCAAGGCACCCGCGAGTTTTCGCAGTATTACGGCCTGCTGATCGATGGTCTACAGATGGGTTATGTAAATGGCTTCACTTATTACCAGGTGTTGCCAGTTCCCGAGGCCGAACTTCCGGCGCGGCTCGAACGCGCAGCACAGGTATTTGCAAAGACGCTCTGGCGCGAACAGTTGCGTGAATGGGATGAGGTCTGCAAACCGACGGCCGTGCGCCAGCACCGGGCCTTGCAGGCGGTAGACCCCGACAGCCTGTCCGACACCGAGCTGGCCGCCTATCTGGTCCATTGCCGCGACCACCATGCCGAGATGATGGTGCGGCACATGCGGCTGACGGCTGGCGCGTTGCTGCCCACCGGCGACTTCCTCGCCCAAGCGGGCGAATGGTCCGGCCTGCCGGCATCTGAACTGCTGGATTTGCTGCGCGGCTCTGCCGATGTGTCGTCCGGCGGATCTGTCGAAATGGAGCAACTGAAATCGGCATTTGCGCCGGGCTCCGCGGCGCGCGAGGTGCTGGCCTCCCATGGCGACCCCAAGGAACTGCTGGCCTCGGGCGGCGACCCGGCCCAGGTGCTGGTGCAACTGCGCGCCATGCCGGGCATAGCCGGTGCCGCCGTGGACGGCTACCTTAACCTGGTGGGCCACCGCCTGATTGACGGATTCGACATCTGCGAACCCACCGCACTCGAACTGCCCGATGCCCTGCTGCGCGCGATCAACATCGCAGTCGCACCCGACGACAAAGTCCGGGTCGACGCAGCCGGGGCCCTTGCCGCCGTGCGCGAGCGCGTGCCCGCTGGCCGACGCGACGATTTCGACGGATTGCTGGCCGAGGCGCGGTCGACCTACCGCCTGCGCGATGAACGTGGCATCTACAGCGACATCTGGGCCGCTGGCATCATGCGCCGCGCCGCACTGGCTGCCGGTCGGCGCGCCGCGGCGCATGGCCGGATCGCCAAACCGATCCACATGCTCGATGCCGACGTCGACGAAATGTGTGCACTGGTGACCGGATCGGGGCAGGCACCTGCGGCCGACGCGTTGGCCAGCCGCGCAGCCTACCGCGTGCGCTACACGGCCAAGGATGTTCCCGCCACGCTGGGTCCGCCGGCTCCGCCCCCGCTCGACCTGAACACCTTGCCCGCGCCCGCGAGCAGGCTGATGCGCGCCTTGTTTGTCGCGCTGGAACATTTGTTTGCCAGCGGGCAGGCTCCACACGAAGCCACTGTGATACGTGGTCTGGCGGCGAGCAAGGGTGTCTATGAAGGGCCGGCCCGGCGTGTCGCTGGCCCGGCCGACTTCGATCGCATCGCGCAAGGCGACATATTGCTGACCGAGTCGACCTCGGAGGCATTCAACATCCTGCTCCCACTGCTGGGCGCCATCGTCACCGACAACGGCGCCTGCTCAAGGAGCGCCGCTTCGCCCAGGGCGAGACCGTGATACGGGAAGGCTCCGGTGGTGCGGCCGTGTACCTGATCATGCATGGGCAAGCGACGGTGTCGCACGCCGACACGACCATCACCACCTTGGGACCGGGCGACCACTTCGGCGAGATCGCACTGATCGACGGCGGCCCGCGTTCGGCCACCGTGACGGCCGCCACCGATCTGGTGTGCTACGGCCTCACGTTCTGGGAATTCCGCCCGCTGGTCGAACGCAACGGCACGATTGCCTGGAAGCTCTTGCAGGCGCTGGCCAGGCGGCTGCGCGCGGCGGAAAAAACCTAGCGACGACGACCGGGTGGGCGGTGCGTCGGCGCTGATGCGTTGCAGCGACTTGTGGGACCGCCTGTGTCGGCCCATGCCGAGCCCGCGCAGGCAGCCGGGCACCGGCCAGACCGTCCTGTCGAGCGAGCAGGCGCGACGGGTCAATTCGGTGATGCTGACTTGCGGTACCTGCGACGCCGCAGGCGAATTCGCGTTCAAGGTCGGGCTACCGTGCAAGAGTGGCGTGGGCGGCGCCATCATCGCCGTTGTGCCAGGGCAGATGGTGTTGTGTGCCTGGTCGCCCGGCCTGGACGAGACCGGCAACTCGATGGCAGCGCGCCGCGCGCTGGAACTGTTCGTGGCGCGCACCGGCCTGTCGGTGTTCTGACGCGCCGCCAGCACAGCGTACTACACGCCGGCAGCAGCGCAATCAGGGCTTGATCGCCACCTTCAGCACGCCGTCGCGCTGGTTGGAAAACAGGTCGTAGGCTTCGACGATGTTCTCCAGCTTGTAGTGGTGCGTCACCATCGCACCCAGGTCGACCCGGCCGGACGCGATCACCGCCATCAGGCGGCGCATGCGCTCCTTGCCGCCCGGGCACAACGCCGTGTTGATGCGGTGATCGCCCAGGCCGGCCGCAAAGGCCGACATCGGAATCGTCAGATCCTCGGAATACACACCCAGGCTGGACAAGGTGCCGCCGGGCTTGAGCACGCGCAAGGCCGATTCGAAGGTCGATTGCAGGCCCAGCGCCTCGATGGACGAGTCAGCGCCGCGGCCGCCGGTCAGCTTCATGATCTCGTCGACCACGTCGCAGTTGTTGAAGTTCAGCGTCACGTCGGCGCCCATCTTCTTCGAGATACCCAGCCGGTGCTCGTTGCCGTCCACGGTGATGATGGTGGTTGCACCCATCAGCCGCGCGCCGGCCGCGGCGCATAGGCCGATCGGCCCCTGGGCGAACACGACCACGGTGTCGCCGATACGGATGTTGGCGTTCTCCGCACCCTTGAAACCGGTGGACATGATGTCCGGGCACATCAGCACCTGCTCGTCGCTCAGGCCGTCGGGAATCGGGGCGAGATTGGCCTGGGCATCGGGCACCAGCACGTACTCGGCCTGGGTGCCGTCGATCAGGTTGCCAAAGCGCCATCCGGCCGTGGCCTTGTAGCCGTGGCAGCCGCAGCGGCCCGACGCTATCAGGTAGCTGCCGTCCTGCGACGGGGAACCATCCTGGGCCGCGTAGGAGTTGAAGTTCGGGCAGATCGCGCCGGCGATGACACGCTGGCCTTCGCTGTAACCCTGCACGGCACTGCCCAGTTTCTCGATCACACCCACCGGTTCGTGGCCCACCGTCAAACCCTTGGCCACCGGGTATTCGCCCTTGAGGATGTGCACATCAGTGCCGCAAATGGTGGTGGTGGTGATGCGCATCAGTGCATCGTTCGGGCCGACATCGGGAATCGGCTTGTCGGTCAGTTCGATGCGGCCGGGTTCGATAAAGCTGGCCGCTTTCATCATGGTGGGCATGGATGGGTTCTCCGGGTTCGGGTGGGAAATCGTGCGGTGTCATCGCCACCCGTCAAATCCTACGAGCGATTCCCGAATCCCGGTTGGCGCAATCGCCCGCGCTTGACTTGCGTCAATCAATTGACGCCGTTGCTGCGGACCGGCTGCCTGGCCTTCCCAATAGGCCGCCGGATTAGGCGCCGTGCGGGTATCCGCTCAATCGGTTGCTGTCCCGCGCGCAGATCGTCGCACTGGCGGCCCGGCACCGCCTGCCCGATCCTCATGGCTTGCGCGAGTTCGTCAACGCGGGTGGCCTGATGCGTTACGGCGAAAGCATGAATGCGGCCTGGAGGAGTATCGGGTCCTACGTCAGCAAGATCGTGGCGGGGACCAGCCCACCCTGTTCGAACTGGTGCTCAACCTCAAGACAGCCAAGGCCCTGGGCATCACGATGCCCAGCGAGCTGCTGCTCAGCGCCCACACGTTGATCCAGTAGTCGCTTGGGTCAGGTCGGACCCACGGGTTTAAGATAACCCGGCAATCTGTTCGAAAACCCATGAATCTGCCCGCGGCTGATCTCACCCATCGCCTGGCCGCCATCCTCGCTGGCGATGCTGCCGGTTATTCGCGCCTGATGGCGCTGGACGAGACCGGTACGGTGGCCGATCTGGACCAGGCACGGGCGGTGTTCCGGGCCGCCATCGCGGCCCACCGGGGGCGCGTGATCGACATGGCCGGCGATTCGGTGTTGGCCGTGTTCGAGACAGCCACCGGCGCGCTCCAGGCGGCACTGGCGATCCAGCAGCAGATCGCCGCCGCTCACGCCGCGCAGGAACCCCAACGGCGCATGCGGTTTCGCATCGGCGTGCATGTCGGCGAGGTGATCGAAAAGGCCGACGGTTCGATCTATGGCGACGGCGTCAACGTCGCGGCGCGCCTGCAGACCCTGGCGCAGCCGGGCGGCATCGCGATCTCGGAGGCGATCCACGGCGTGGTGCACAACAAGGTCAAGGCGCGTTACACCGACCAGGGTCAGCGTCAGCTCAAGAACATCGATCGCCCGATACGAGTGTTCACGGTCAACCCGGACGGCAGCGAGGACGCTCCATTCGGCGAGCAGGAGCCAGACGGCGCAGCGCGGCGCGTGCCGGCGACGGAGCCTGCGTCCGCCGCGGCGCTGGCTGCGCCAAACGCCAACACCGAGTTCGTCGGCCGGCGCCAGGAAATGACCGAACTGGCGGCCGCGCTCACGGCCGCCCGCAGCGGACGGGGCCAGGTGATGATGCTGGCCGGCTCCGGCGGGATGGGCAAGACCTGCCTGGCGCAACAGCTGGCCGCATTGGCCGAGGCCGATGGCGTACCGGTGTTGTGGGGGCGCTGCCTGGAGGAGCCGGGCGCGCCACCGTACTGGCCTTGGCGGCAACTGATTCGCGGCTACCTGCGCAGCAGCGGCGACCCGGACCCACAACGCACCTTCGGCCCGGCACTGGCCGATATCGCCAGCATCGTCCCCGAGCTGGCTGAGGGCCGTGCGGCGCCGACGCCAGGCGCGGACTCGGGCGACATTGCGCAATCGCGCTTTCGCCTGTTCGACGCAGTGGTGGGCTTCCTGCGCCGCGCGGTGCAGCGCATGCCGCTGCTGCTGATCTTCGAGGACCTGCATTGGGCCGACGCCACCTCCTTGCGCCTGCTGGCGTTCCTGGCAGCCGAAATGCAGGATTTCCCCTTGATGGTGCTGGGCACCTATCGCGACACCGAACTCTCGCGCCAACATCCCCTGTTTGACACGCTCGGGGAGCTGGCACGCTCGCCAGCCTACCGCCGTGTCGAACTCAGCGGCCTGAGCAGCCGCGAGACCGAGGAGCTCATGCGGGCGGCTGGCAACCTCAGCGCCGGCTTTGTCGATGCCATCCACGCGCGCACCGAAGGCCACCCGCTGTTCCTGCAAGAAACATTGCGCTACCTGAAGGACGGGCGATACGGCGCCGATGGCGGTACGCCAAACGATGATGCGCGGGCGCTGTCGCTGATTCCTGCGGGCGTGCGTGAAGTGATCGGCAAACGCCTCAATCGCCTGTCGGTGTCTGCCGTCAACCTGTTGTCGATCGCCGCCTGCATCGGCCGCAGCTTCGACCTGGACCTGCTGACCCGACTGGAGCCCGACAAATCGGAAGACGAGATCCTGACAACGCTGGAGGACGCGCTCGCCGTGCAGCTGGTTGAAACCCATCCCGAGACACACCAGTTCCGCTTCAGCCACGCGCTGATCCGCGAGACGCTGTACGACGACATGCTGGGCCTGCGCCGTGCGCGGCTGCATCTGCGTATCGGCAACCTGCTTGAAGAACGCAGCGGTGCCGACGACGACATCGCGCTGCCGCAGATGGCCTATCACTTCAGCGAAGCCGGAGCGGGTGCGGCGGCCGGTAAGGCGCTCGACTACGCCCGTCGCTCAGGCGAACGCGCCGCCAATTTGCTGGCATTCGAGGAGGCCGCGCGGCTGTTCCGGCTGGCGTTGCAACTGCAAAAGAAGCATTTCCCACAGGAAAATCACCAGCGCTGCAGCTTGCTGCTGCGCCTGGGCGCCATCCATCTGTCGCTGGGCGACGGAGCGTCGGCGCGCGAGGCTTTTTCACTGGCAGCCGATATCGCGCGCGCGCACGCCTTGCGCCCGCTGTTCGCGCAAGCTGCGATCGGTTTCGAGCGCACCGACATCGTCGCGGCCCGCTCCGGCGAGCCCGCGGTGGCCTTGTTGCTGGAGGCCATCGCACTGCACGACGCGGACGACGTGATGAAGGTCGAGCTGCTGGCACGGCTATGCCGGGCCTACGTGTACAGCGACCGCGAGGTCGAGGCCAAGGACGCGCACCAACATGCCGTGGCGCTGGCGCGTCAGATCGGAGACCGAACCGGCTTGTACACCGCGCTGGCTTCCATCACGGCCGCAAACTACTGGCCTGACATGCTGCACGCGCGACTCGCCGCAGCGACAGAGGCCTGGAGCTTCGTCAAGGACCGAAGCCTTTCGGTGCCCGTCATCGAATCCTTGCCGTTTTTCCTGGCCGACCTGATCCGTGTGGGTGATGCGCAAACGCTACGCCGACTGCTCGACCAGGGTCTGCATATCGCGAACGAAAGCCGTGCGCCCTATCTGCTGACCTTGTGCAGGCACACCGAAGCACTGGTGGCGATCAACGAGGGGCGTTTTGACGATGCCGAAGCCTGGACCAAACAGGCACTGGAAAGCGGGCGCCGGTTGGCCGAAGACCAGGCCGCCAGTGCCTTCGGCATGCAGATGTTCTGCCTGCGCCGCGAGCAGGGGCGCCTGCGCGAGGCGCTGCCGATGCTGGAGCACTTTGTTCGCAACACCGAGCAATCGCGCACCTGGAGACCCGGCCTGGCCCTGTTGTATGCCGAACTCGACATGCGCGAGCCGTGCCAGGCCCAGTTCGACAGCCTGCCTTGGAACAGGGCCACCGAGGCGCCGCGCGACGTGAGCAGCATGACCGTGGTGCTGTTCGCCGCGGAAGTCTGTACCTATCTTGCAGATGCCAAACGCGCGCATTTACTCTTTCCCTTGTTGCAACCGCTTGCCGGAAGCCAGCTGATGGTCGACTTCGGCGGCCCCTGCCTGGGATCGGCCGACCGACTGCTGGGCAATCTGGCCAGCGTGATGGCGCAATGGACGGTGGCGCAAGGCCATTTCGAGCGGGCGATGGAAATGAACCGCGCGGCCGGCTCACGTGTGTGGCTGGCCCACACCGGCCACGACTACGCGGCGATGCTGTTGCGTCGCCAATCAGCCGGCGACGCCGAACAGGCCCGCGCGCTGCTCGATCAGGCACTGGCGGAGAGCAGCGCGCTGGGCATGGCGGCATTGACACCGCGTATCGCGGCTTTGATCGAGGCCATGCAGACGCCCCGCCCCGCATACCCCTGCGGCCTGACCGAGCGCGAGGTGGATGTGCTCAAGCTCATCGCCATGGGACGCAACAACCGGGAGATCGGCCAGGTACTGACCATCAGCCCCAACACCGTGGCCAACCATGTGCGCAGCATCCTGGAGAAGACCTACACCGCGAACCGGACCGAGGCGGCTGCCTTTGCCAATCGCGAGGGCTTGCTCTAGCAAAACCGCGCGATGGACAGCCGCGCGCCCCGTACCAGTCAAGGCCGGATATTCTGGTTCACGCGGAACAGGTTGTCCGGGTCAAACTGGCGCTTGACGTCAACCAGCCGCTGGTAGTTGTCCCGGTAGGCGGCGCGGATCCGATCTTCGCCTTCATCCATCATCATGTTTACATAGGCGCCGCCCGCACAATGCGGGTGCACCGCATTCCAGTAGTCCTTGGTCCAGGCTGTGATACGGGCACGGTCCTCGGGATCGGGACTCACGCCCACGATGACCTCGGCCCAGTTTGCGTCGCGGTAAGAAAATGCGGTGTCTCCCGCCTTGACGCGATGGGCCGCACCGGTGATCGGGTACAGGTGCATGGTCGACTTCGGTGTGGGCAGCGTGGCCGCGAAACGCACGTGCTCCGCAATTGCCGCGTCACCGAGTTCATTGACGAAATCGGCACGCCAGTACCACTCTTCTCCGGGCGGATACAGGCCATCGAACGCGGACTGCAGCGCCGGATACGGCATGGCCTGTACGCCGTGCATCAGCGGCGACGCGAACTCGCGCACCGGCTTGAACACCGCATCGGCCTTGGCCGGATCGCCGGTGTAGCACCACACCACGCCACACACCTGCCTGCCGTGCAGTGCTTCGGGAAACGGCGCAGCCGGCGGCACCGTCGTGGTGGCGAAAAAACCGTTCAGATCTTCCGGCGCCGCAACGATGAAATCGCGATACCAGCGCATCACCTCGGCCGTCTGCTCCGTGGCCCAGAAGGTCGGACCACCAATGATCGTGTCGACCGGATGCAGGCGGAACAGGAACGAGGTGACGACGCCGAAATTGCCGCCACCGCCGCGCAGTGCCCAGAACAACTCGGGGTTGTCCTCGGCGCTGGCCGTGACCATCTGGCCACTGGCCAACACCACGTCGGCCTCCAGCAGGTTGTCGATTGTCAGACCCCATTTGCGCGTCAGGTGGCCCAGGCCGCCGCCCAGCGTCAGGCCGCCCACGCCAGTGCTGCCGATGATGCCGCTGGGCGTGGCCATGCCGAAGGCGTGCGTCGCATGGTCGACCTCGCGCCACAGGCAACCGCCCTCGACCCGCACCGTGCGCGCCGCGGCATCGACACGGATGCCCTTGAGACCGGACAGGTCCAGCACCAGGCCCTCGTCGCATACACCCAGACCACCACCGTTGTGGCCGCCGCCGCGCACGGCCAGCAACAAGGATTGCTCACGCGCGAAGTTGACACTGCGCATGACGTCGGCCACGTCGTGGCAATACACGACGAGGCCCGGCATGCGGTCGATCATGGCGTTGTAGACCTTGCGCGACGCGTCGTAGTCTGCGTCGCCCGGTTGCACGACGTGGCCGCGCAGCGTGCTGGAAAATTCCTGGAGCTTGTCGTTGTTGATCATGGTGCTTCTCCGGTTGGTGGCGCGTCCGGATGAACGCGAATCCACGCTTCCGTTGTACGCAATACACCGACGCATGGGAATAGTCAGAAATGACCAGAGCCCCCCAACTACCCCGCAAACCCGCGCCGATTGGCCATTTCGCCGCTACGACGTAGCGCGTTCAACAATGATGAAGGTATGGGTATCGGCGTCGGCCGGGACGGCCGGGCGCTCAGTGCGACGCGGCGGCAGCCGCTGCCAGCAGACGCGGATCGGCACCGAAGGCCTGCGACACTTCGACGATCACGTCGGCGGGCACGTTGGCGCGCCGCGCGGCTTCGCGAATAGCCTCGGGGTCGTTCGCCTCATAAAGGCAATAACTCTTGCGCTTGTCCGCGCTCAGGAACGAAAACAGCCAGTTCACACCGACGTCGCCGTTGATTTTCGATATGGCAACCACGCCCTCGGCGTTGAGGTCCAGCTTCTCGGCAAAGTTGCGCTCGATGATGAATAGTGGCATGCCAACCCTCCGTCAAATGGACGCGAACCGCACACCGATCACGCGATGCCCGCACGGGAGCTTCAGGATATAGACCGCAGCGGATGAATCGATTCAACTTAACATAGATCGTCCGCGCGAACAACCGCGCGTGCGAACGCGACCAGCGCACGTCGCACCGTCCATCCAGTCGGTGTTCTGACAGGCTGCCGGCAAGGTGCATCACGTCCCGACATCGGGAATTGGGCTCAGCGCGTGAGAGGCCATCGATTGGGCCCACGTTCTCAGTGTCAGAACAGCGCCGCAACACCCATGGTGTTCGGCGCCGCTACACCAATCAGCGACAGGATGGACGGCGCGATCGCGCGCTGATCCAGCAGCTGGGTCGGATCAGGCCCCGGTCGCTCGCCGAAATGGTAGAACGCGGTGTCGCGCAGCACCGGCTGGTTGCCACCGTGGTGGCCATCCTTGTTCATGCCGTGGTCGGCCGTCACCAGCACCTCGTAACCCGCGCTGCGCAGGCGCGGGATCAGACGCGAGAAGGCGTTATCGAGGTACCAGACCTGGGTTCGATAGGCGGCAGAGTCGCCGCCGAAAAAGTGGCCCAGCGTGTCGGGGCTCGACGAATGCAGCAACAGGTAGTCGGGCGCATGCTGTCGCGCCAGGGTCCAGGCCTGGGCGCACAGGTCGATTTCCGCGGGCTGGCAGGCATTTTCCAGCCGGTAGCCCTCCATCGAGTAGTACCGGGCATAGGCGACCGGCCCCTTGGGGTCGTTGATCTCGGCGTGTTCGAATACGTCGAACGCCGAACCGCCATACAAGGTGTGGAAGTAGCTGTGGCCGACGATGGCGGCCGTCTTGCCGGCCGCCTTGAGCACGTTGAACACGTTGGGATGGGTTGACGGCGCCAGATCTTCGTTGCCCAGAATACCGTGCTCGAATGGTGACAGGCCGGTGTGCATGGTCTCGTACATCGAGGCCGAGATGGTCGGCAGGCAGGAACGCATCTTCCAGCGCCGCGCCAGGCCGGCCTCGACCGCGCCTTCGAGGTAACCACATTCGGCCACGCAATCATCGTGGCCTGCACCGTCCATGACGATCAGGCAGGTCTTGGTCAATCGGGTCTCCCGGGGTCTGTTGCGTCAGCAGGCGTCGCGATGCGAATCGACGACCCGCTGCACCATCGGCGCGTAGTCTGCAAATGTCTTCGTCGGCACACCGGCGCGTTTGCCGGTGTCGTCGTAGACCCGCACCTTGATGACATCGCGCCAATGCGGATTGCCCTCGAACGCCGTCACTTCGCCGGAGTCCATCGGCCCGCCCTGCAGCATCAAGGTGTGCACTGATGCCGGCGACAGTTGGTGCAGGTAGTCGGGATGCGTCGCACACAGGTAGCGCTTGGCGGCGACGTGGTAGCGCACACAGTCCGTCACCAGTGGCGGGAAGAAAAGCGCCAGCACATCGGCGCCGCCATCCTCGTGATGTTTGTCGACCACGTCGTCGGTCGAATAGGTGCCGAATTCGCTGGTGAAATGACCGATGTCGTGCAAGAGCGCCGCAACGATGACCTCCGACGATTGCCCGGCGTCCTGCGCGCACTGTGCCGCCTGCAGCATGTGTTCAGCCATGGTGACCGGTTCGCCCAGGTACTCCTCGGCGCCGCGGCGCGCAAAGATGTCGGCCAAAAAGGCGACGATGTTGTCGGGTGTGAGTTCGGTAAAAGTCGGCGTTTGATGGCCGACGGGCTCGCGTGGCCCTGCGTTCATGCCGCAACTTTCTGCGTCGCCTGCTCCAACTCGAGCGCTGCCAGCGTCGACAACAGCCCGTCCTTGTCGGGGTAACAGCCTTGCAGCCAGCGTTTGCCGGCGCCCGAATACCCTTTGCGCGCATGCAGCACACGGGTGTTGTCGACGATGAAGCATTCGCCCGGCGACAGCTTGAACGTCACCTCCATCGCCGGGTCGTCGATGATCTCGCCCAGGCGCCGGTAGGCCGCGTAGTAGTCCGCCATGTGCGCGAACGGCACGTCGGTGATGGCCGCGGTGGAGCGGTTGTTGAACCGTATCGCCACCAATTCGCCGTCGGGCGCGAGTTCGATCATCGGGCGGCGCGAACGCAGGCATACACCCGCCTCGCCGGCATATTCGAAGCGCGCGCAATGCTGCGTCAGCAGGTCGAACCAGGCCGGGTTCTCCGCCTTCAGGCGCAATGCCGCCTTGAAGCCGTCAACCACCATGTTCTCGCCACCCTCGGCCGAATTCTCCAGGCAATACAGGATCTGCATCGTTGGCACCGGGTCGCGGTACGGATTGTCGGTATGAGCCTGCAATCCCAGTCCGGTATAGGCCAGGTTGGTCGGGTTGACCTCGGTGCGCACCTCGAAAACCACGCCGTAATTGGTCTCGCGCACGTAGCCGAACAACTGCGCCACCTGCAACAGCGCGCCCGGCTCGATCGGGCCGCCGCAGAGTTTGCCAAAGCCGTACTGGCGCAAGGCGAAAAGCCAGTCGCGCAGCGCCGCCGGGTCGCCCTTGACCTGGCCGAAGTAGCCGATGGGCACCGCGCCCATCAGGCCGCTGTCCCAGGGGGTGATGGCGCTGCCGGTCCAGCCGGGCGTGCGGGACTGCGTCCGGTCGTAGGCATGCGCTTGCAACCAAGCCAGGCCGTAGTCGACGCTCTTGCCTTCCGGCGCGAAGTTCACCGACAAGCGCTCGCCGTGGATGGCCGCCGTCGTGATGCGGGTATCCGGCGGAATGTCACGCAGCGCGATCAGGCGTTGGCCGTTGCCCGGCGCGCGCGTGGCGCTGTCCCAGGCGTTGTCGCGCAACCAGATGGCATGAAACCGCGACGATGCACCGTCGCCGGACTCCAGCGTCAACACGCCACCATCGTCAGAAACCGTCACTGCCACCATGGATTGAGCCCTCTTGCACCGGCGGATTGCCGGAAAACCGCCAGTGTCGGGCGCTCAGCTCATAATCACAAGCTAGGAAATCAACGTCTGAGGGGCGATTTTGGTTATGGATATGGCCCGCAACGCGATGGACAAGCTACCGCTGGAGTGGGTGCGGGTGTTCGAGGCCGCCGGGCGCACCGGCAGTTTCACGGCAGCGGCCCACGAAGTCGGCCTCACGCAGGCGGCAGTGAGCCAGCGCATCCAGAACCTGGAACAGCGCATCGGTGCACAACTGTTCACGCGCCAGGCCCGCGGCGTATCCTTGACCGTCGAAGGCGAGGCCTGGTTGCCCCATGTCAGTGCCGCGCTGCGCAGCCTGAACCGCAGCGCCGACGAGTTGTTCGGCAAGCCTTTGCAAAAGCTCGTGTTGTCGGCCAGCGCTTCGGTGATCCAGTTGTGGATCGTGCCGCGGCTCGCCGGCCTGGACCCCGGGCGGCATCTGCAGCTGTCGCTCACGACGATGGCGATCGAACCGGATTTCGCCCGCTCCGATGCCGACGTCGAGATCCGCTATGGAAGTGGTTCGTGGAGCGGTTTGATCGCAGCCAGACTGTACCCGGAGGTGCTCACACCCATGGCCACGCCTGCATTGCTGAACGACGCGCGACCCTGGCAGGAGCTGCCCCGAATCGCCGTGGCCGGGCCGCGTCCCGGCTGGCAGGAATGGGCCGAACGCACCGGCGACGCCGCACCGCCGGCGCCACGCTACCGTTTCGACAGTTTCGTGGCGGCGCTGGGTGCGGCCCGGGCCGGCCTGGGCGTGCTGCTCGGCTCGGTGCCGCTGTGCGCCCCAGATCTGGCCAACGGCACGCTGCGGCGCTTGTCGCAAGACGCGCTGACACAGGAGGCCGGCTACTGGCTCACGGCCCGCGAGGCGTCCCTGCCCAGCCGCCAGTGGCAGCAACTGGTCGCCAGCCTGTGTGCGCCGCAAGGCCCCTGACGCCATCGCTGCGGCTTGCCAGCCGGCGCGGCGCCGAGCGCCCACATGCAGAATCAAGCTTTTGACGGGCGTGGCCTGCACCCGTCCCATCCAACCGATTTTCAGGAGTCGCACATGCGGATATTCATGGCCTCGGCCAACTACATCCAGGGACCGGGCGTCATGGCGCAACTGCCGGCGCTGGCCGGCGCCTACGGCGGCCGCCCGGTATTGATCGTCGACGCGGGCATCGAATCCCTGGTGCGCCCGGTGCTGCGCGAATCATTCGACACAGCCAATCTGGCGCTGCGCCTGCTGCCGTTTGGCGACGAGATCACCCTGAAAAACCTCGATCGCCTGAGCGCGCAGGTCTGCTCGGACCAGCCCGATATCATCGTCGGTATCGGCGGGGGCAAGGCTCTGGACGTGGCCAAGGGCGTGGCGCTGCGCCTGGGGCTGGAGATGATCAGCGTGCCGACCATCGCATCCACCGATGCCCCAGCCAGCCGCGGCATCGTCATCTACAACGAAGACCACAGCCTGGCAGGCGTGGAACAGATGCCGCGCAATCCGCTATGCGTGCTGGTCGACACCGAATGGATCGCGCGCGCGCCGGCGCGGTTTCTCAGCGCCGGTATCGGCGACGCCATCGCCAAGAAGTTCGAGGTCGACGCCTGCCTGGCGTCCGGCGGATTCAACAAACATGGCACGCCGCCGACGCTAACCGCGCTGGCGGTGGCGGACATCTGCTACGCCACCTTGCGCGCGCACGGGCCCCAGGCCATGGCGGCGCAGGCGCAGGCGAAACCGGATCCGGCGTTCGAACACGTGATTGAGGCCTGTGTGCTGATGAGCGCGCTGGCGTTCGAGAATGGTGGCCTGTCGCTGGCCCATGCCATGGCGCTGGGCCTGACACAGGCGCGTGGCGTGTCACACCGCTTGCACGGCGAACATGTGGCCTACGGCCTGCTGGTGCAGTTCGCGCTCGAAGGCCGCGACGATGCCGCACTGCTGGACATGGCGGCGTTCTACCGCGCGGTATCCTTGCCGGTGACGCTGGCTGAGCTGGACATGCCACAGCCCACCGATGACGAGCTGGTTGTCATCGCGACAGCCAACCTGGCCTCGCCACGCCCGCGCAACTCGGTCGTGAAACTGGACGTGGCAACGGTGGTGCAGGCGTTTCGCCGGGTCGAGGCGCTGGTCGCGCAGGCCTGAGGCCGACAGGCCACGTGCGGGTCGTCGGCCATACGCAGTGGCGCGAATTCGGACGGCACAAGGCGCAACGTGCCCATCGTGCGGTGCGCGCACCAGCCCGATGACCAGCCGGTAAGGCGTAGTCTGGCTACTTGCCCGCAAAGGTCTGCGGCTTGAGCGAACGCAGATAGGCCACCAGCGCGGCCATGTCGGCGTCGCTGATGCTCCTGTAGTAAGCGAAACCCATCGGCGGTTTGTAGGGTTTTCCGTCGCGATCCACGCCCTGGCGCACTGCCTTGACGATCTGCGCGTCGGTCCAACCCTTGAGCCCGGTTGGATGCGGCGTGAGATTGCGCGTGACGCTCTCGCCCCATGGCCCCGGGATCATTTGCCCGCCAGCACCGAGCTTGTCGTGTTGCAGCATGCCCTTGGCGTCACGTGGCGTGTGGCATTCCATGCAGTGTCCGATGTTGGCCAGGTACTCGCCATAGGCCCGTTTGTCGCTGGCAGGTGGCGCCTTCACGCTCTTGATGGCGGGGCCATAACTCGGTGGCAGCGCCATGTTGTACTTGGATTTCGCCACCACGTTCCTGACAGGCGGCTGCGCGCGCAGGTAGGCAATGATGGCCGCCAGATCGGGGTCCGACATATGGCGGTAGAACTCGATCGGCATGGGCGGGCCGATCAAGCTGCCGTCCGGCCGGATGCCTTCGCGTAGCGCCTTGGCCAGTTGGGCATCGGTCCACTTGCCGATGCCGGTCTCCATGTCGGGGGTGATGTTCGCCGCGACGGCGTTGAACGCCGGCTCGTCGAATGGCATGCCGCCCGACAGGCCCTTGTCGAACAGCGGCTCTCCCTTGGCCCCGCGCGCGACGTGGCAATTTCCGCAGGCGACGACGCCTTCCACCAGGTATTTACCACGTGACAGTGTCGCAGCGTCGGTGGCGGCCCATGCGGCGGGCGCATGGACAAACGCCAGCAAGGACGTCGCCAGTAGGGCTCTCAGATTCATGACGCCTCCCGGGAGTTTCAAGCAACAGGAACACGCCGGTCAGGCGTGACCGGCCGACAGTATCACGGCGCACCGGGGTCGCGCAATACTGCCGCTGAGCCACACCGCTCGGGGTCGACCACAGTCGCTCCAGCACCGGCTGCGCGGTTGGCTAAGCGCTGGCGACCGACTCCCCCGGAAGACAGGCCGCGCGGCTACTTGTAGAACGCCTCGACCTTGCCCTTGAGCGTGATCAGCATCGGCCGGCCCTTGCGGTCCAGCGTCTTGCCGGCGGGTACCTTGATCCAGCCTTCGCTGACGCAGTATTCCTCGACATCCCGGCGTTCCTTGTCGTTCAGACGTATGCCGACTTCGTGTTCGAACACGGCGGGCACATGGAATCGGCTGACCGGGTCGACCGACAGGCGGTCGGGCAGTTCGGGGCGGGAGGGGGTGGATTCTTGATCGGTCATAAGCGGCGATTTTCCACGATGCCGGGCCGCGAGTCAGCGGCGCATGCCGCAGCCCGCAGCGGGCGGTTTCATGCGTCGGCTCACAGCCATTGCGCACCGGCGCCCAGCAAGGTGGCCAGGCCCAGCACCGCGAACACGGCCGCCGCGATGCCATGCACCAGTTTCATCGGTATCTTGTGTGCCAGCCGGTCGCCGACAAACACTGCCGGCACATCGGCAATCAGCATGCCCAGTGTGGTACCCACGACGACGATGAACGCACTGGCGTAATGCGCGGCCAGCGCGACCGTGGCGATCTGCGTCTTGTCGCCCATCTCGGCCAGAAAGAAGGTGACAAAAGTCGCACCGAACACGCCCAGGCGGCCGGCGATGCGGGTTTCTTCTTCCTCGATCTTGTCGGGGATCAGGGTCCAGATGGCCATCGCAATAAACGACGCACCCAGTACCCAGCGCAGCACCTGCGGGCTGACCGCATCGGTGATCCATGCGCCCAGCGCACCCGCCAGGCCATGGTTGATCGCGGTGGCGCACAGGATGGCGGCGATGATGGGCAACGGTTTCTTGAAACGCGCCGCCAGGATGAAGGCCAGCAACTGCGTCTTGTCGCCGATTTCAGCCAGTGCAACGACGCCAGTTGAGATGAACAGGGATTCCATGTGGCGCGAGAGATTCCAGGGCCGGAAAAGACAAATGACCACGACACATCCCGGCCCAACCCGGAAATGTTGTGGTCAAAGGTCTTGCCAAGCTGCTGGGCCACTGGCGCCATGATTCTCATGGTTGAGAACCAAGTATGTTGACGCAAGCCTCTTCAGGGGCTAAAGAGCGGCTACTCCCCCGTGACGGCTGCGATTCTACGTCGCGGCCCCTTGCGTCTGTCAAAGCTGCATCAGGTCCTCGATCGCATCGACCACCATCTGGCTGCCGATGGCAATCAGCAACAGGTCATTGGCCACCCGAACGTATCGATGACCCACGGGCGGCGGACCGATCCTGACAATGACTGCCTGCGGTACCGGATAGAACACCACGCCACCCGGCAGGGGTTTGCCCAAAGCCCACTTGCGTGCCTGGCCCGGTGGCATGCAGCCGTTGTTCTTCTTCGCCAGTCCTGGCGGGCAACGTCCCGCCTTGCGCTGCTGGCCATAGTAGTTCGCCGCCTCCGAACGCTGGCGTTCGCCGAAATATCGGCCCTGCACCACGTCGATCTGCACCGGGTGGTCAGATTTGGCCTTCTTGCTTTTTCCCTTGCCATTTCCTTGGTCATCCGGCTGGGCTGCCAGGCTGGCACCAGTGCTGATCGCCAGCGCAAACAGTGCGACAAGGGTTCGGACGGCGGGTGATGAATGCGGGTACATGCGGGCTTCCGAAACTGAATGCTGAATGCCTGGATCTCTCGAGTGAGGCATGGATCGCGACGGGTCAGCCGGAATCGGCGTGGCGGTTGGGGTCACTTCTTGCCTCCCCCGCCTCCGCCACCTCCCCCGCCATTTCCGTTTCCGCCTGAATTGCCGTTGCTGTTCCCACCTGCTTCGCCGCGACTGCCGTTGCCAGCGTTCTTGCCGGAGGCATTGGCGGCTACGTTACTTCCCACCGATTTACCGGAGCGCTCCTTATCGGCCGACTTTGCACCCTTCGATTCACCCATCACCTGCCCAACGGTGACACCCATCGATTTCGCGATCTGGCCCCAACCCAGGCCACTGGCACGCTGGCCCATGACACCATCAAGTGCCCCAAGGAACTCGCTGAATGTGGCATTCGGCCCCGCCTGCGACTTTGCCAGTGACATGGCGATATCGATGTTGCCGAACCCCATGGTCTTGCCGGTTCCGGACACCGTGATTCCGGCCACGGTTACGTCCTCGCCGGCACGCATGCCCTCGACCACAGCGCGTGCGTCGTCCTCCGACCCAATGGTGGGCGCATAAGCCTCGGCAAGCCGGCCGACCGCCGAGCGGTTGGTGGCGGTGGTGCCGGCGGGCGCAGTGGAGGTGGACACAACGGCCACGGCTGCTGTTTGCGCCCATGGGGTTTGCACAGACAGCAACAAAGCCGTTGCAAGCGCCGAGACGATGAGTCGATTACGTTGACCAGGCATGGGGTTCCTTTACGGCAATAACGGGACTAGGCGCCGACGGACACGCGCGCCTGACGACACACAACGCGCCATGATGCCGCACATTGGGACTCGGCAGCGCTGCTGTTGCACTTGTCTGCGTGACATTTCACCTGGATACATGTCTGAGTTCCCGCCGAAAGACGGTCATTGCCTACAGACTGGCGTTTGGCGGCTACAGGACCCGCGCGAAAAGACGCCGAAGAAGTACCAGGTATTCGCCAGATCAGCGCTGCGATGCCCGGAAACGAACAAGGGGCTGCCAGCCCCTTGTTGATCAAATATCAAAATGGCCCATGGTGTGGGCCGGATTCCCCATCACTCCAGCTTGATGCCGGCCTGCTTGATCAGGCTGCCGAAACGGTCGAATTCCTGGCGGTTCATCTGTGCGAACTGGTCGGCGCTGATGGTGCCGGGCTCGCCGCCCAGGCCCTTGAGTTTGGCCTGCAGCTTGGCCTGCACATCAGCAGGTGTGCCGGCGGTCACGAACAGGGCGTACCAGGTGCTCATCTCGAAACCGTTCACGCCAGCTTCGGCGAGTGTGGGCACCTGCGGCAGTTCAGCACTGCGCGTGGCGGTGGTCAAGGCCAGGGGCTTGAACTTGCCGGCCTTGATCTGGCCCATGGCCGACGAGGTGGTGTCGAACATCATCTGGATGTTGCCGGCGATCAGGTCCAGATGAGCCTGGCTGGAGCCCTTGTAGGGTATGTGTATGCTCTTGACGCCGGCGGCCATGTTGAAGCCTTCGCCGGCAATATGCTGGGTGCTGCCCATGCCGGACGAGCCGTACTTGAAGTCGTTGGGCTTGGCCTTCATCTGCGCGACCAGTTCCTTCACGGTCGTGGCAGTGACGGTAGGGCCGACCACGAGTACGTTGGGCACGGTGACGATCAGACCGACCGGAGCCAGGTCCTTGATCGGATCGAAGTTGAGCTTCATCAGGTGCGGCGCGATGGCCTGCCCGGTGTTGGTTGCCACCAGCAGTGTGTAGCCGTCGGCCGGCGCCTTGGCGGTCAGGTCGGCAGCGATGGTGTTCGATGCCCCAGGCTTGTTCTCCACCACGAAGCTGCCCTTGAGTCCGTCGGCCATCTTTTCGGCCAGCATGCGCGCAATGATGTCGGTGCCGCCGCCCGCGTTGGCACCGACCATGATGCGAACGGTTTTGCTAGGATAGCTTTGCGCGAGCACCACCAGCGGTGCCAGCAGGATGCCGGCGCAAAGTAGTTTCTTGAATTTCATGCCTGTGTCTCCATTGGTTGTTGGGAAATCTGTGCTGTCACTCGCGCCCGGCCCATACGTACCGCCAGGTCAAACGCATTGCGCATCGCCTGCGGATTCGCCCGGTTCTTGCCGACGATGTCGTATGCCGTGCCGTGCGCCGGTGTGGTGATCGGTATCGGCAAGCCACCGTGCACCGTGACCCCCTGCTCGAAGCCGAGCAGTTTCATCGCGATCTGGCCCTGGTCGTGGTACATGGTGACCACGCCGTCGTAGCCGCCTTGTGGTCGCAGTGCGCGCACGAAGGCGGTATCGGCAGGGAACGGGCCGTCGGCGGCATAACCCTGGCTCGCCGCGAGTTCGACACCGGGGCCGATGATGCGGCCCTCTTCGTCGCCATAGTTGCCGCCGTCGCCGTTGTGCGGGTTCAGCCCGCAGACCGCCAGCCGTGGCTGGGCCACACCAGCCGCCTGCAGGGCTTCGGTGATCATGCGTATCGCATTGGCCACCTTGGTCGGACTGAGCAATTCGCTGACGTCACGCAAGGCCACGTGCGAAGTGACACGCGCCGTCCACAGGTTGCGCAGCACATTGAGTTCGCCGCATTCGCCGTCAAAACCGAGGTACTCCGAAAACCAGCGCAACTCGTCTTCCTGGTGCATGCCGCCCATGCGCAAGGCGCCCTTGTTCAGCGGCGCGAAGCAGAAGGCGTCGGCCGCTCCGGAGCGCACCAGATCCACGCCTTCGGCCAGCGCCTGGAGCATGAAGCGCCCGTTGTCGGCCTGCGCCACACCCGGCGCAAAGGCCGCGACATCCTGGCCGGCCCACGCATGGCGGGTGAACCGGGCATCCCCGGTGGACTGGCTGCGCTGGGCGATCAGCACGACATCGGCAGTCTGCATCGCTTCGGCATCTTGCAGCAATTTGGCGACAAGTTCGGGTCCGATGCCGGCCGGATCACCGGTGAAGAGTGCAATTTTGGGACGTTTCGAGGAGGACATGGGCACCCATCGCCCAGATCGCCCGCATTCCACTGCACGAGGAAGTGACCAACCGGATCCGCGACATGATCGTCGAGTCCAAGCTGGTGCCCGGCGAGCGCATCCAGGAGATGCAACTGGCCCAGCAACTGGGGGTTTCACGCACGCCGATCCGCGAGGCCCTCAAGGTGCTGACCTCCGAAGGTCTGGTTGAACTGCTGCCGCTGCGCGGCGCCATCGTCAAGGCCTTCACTGACAAGGACGCACGCGACATGCTGGACGTGATCGCCTTGCTCGAAGCCTTTGCCGGCGAGCGTGCCTGCCAGGCCGAGCCGTCGCGTATCGACGCGATCCTGGCCATGCATGCGCGCATGGAGGAACTGTATGCACAGCGCCAGCGGCTGGAGTATTTCGTGCTGAACCAGGAGATACACGAAGCGTTGATTGCGCTGGCCGACAACGAAACCCTGAGCATGACCCACGCCATCCTGAGCAAGCGCATGCGCAGTCTGCGCTACAGCGGCAACTCGGGGCAGGAGAACTGGTCCGCGGCGCTGGCGGAGCACACGCAGATGATGCAGGCGCTGGCGCGGCGCGACGGCCCGGCCTTGGCCAAGGCCATGCGCGAACATATCCAGAACACCTGGCCACGCATTCGCGCCCATACGCAACCGGCCCCGGTGTAAGCCCCGCGCCCAGGCGCAACGCAGACTGCCATCACACGGTTTGCCGGCAGGTTTTCGCTGGCTGCCCGGCGCATGGCGCGGGACGGTCACGAACAGCGGTTAGGCTTGTTCCCATGTCTGCCGCCAGCGCCCTACCCCGCTTCACCGCTGCAAACGGCGCGGAGCACCCCGAGGTCGACGTGCTCATCGAGGTGCCGCGCGGCAGTTTTCTCAAGCGCGACCCTGAGGGTCGCATCCATTTCATTTCACCGCTGCCCTGCCCCTACAACTATGGCGCGGTGCCGGCCTACCTCGGGCTCGAGGGCGACCTGCTCGATGCGGTGGTGCTGGGGCCGCGCCTGCCCTTTGGCTCGCGCAGGCGCCTGCGCGCCTGGGGCGCGATCACCTTGACCGATCGCGGCCAGTGCGACGACAAGCTGATCTGCAGCGACCGACCGCCGACCGCACAGGACATCCGGCGCCTGCTGCAGTTCTTCCGCTTCTACGCGCGTTGCAAGGCCCTGCTCAACACCTTGCGCGGGCGCCCCGGACGCAATGCCTGCGAAGGCTGGCTCGACGCGGCCGATGCGATCGCGCGCGCCAGTCCGGTTCCAGGCCGGTGGATAGGGCCGGCCGTGCCGTTCTGACACCCGCCAGGCGGCTCACACCACCAGCGGCTCTTCGTCCATCGCCTCGCACTGGTCCTCGAGCATCTGGATCTGGCCCTTCCAGTAGTCGCTTGAGCCGAACCACGGGAAATTGATCGGAAAGATCGGATCGGCCCAGCGTCGCGCCAGCCAGGCGCTGTAATGGATCAGACGCAAGGTGCGCAGCGGCTCGATCAACGCCAGTTCGCGCCGGTCGAAACTGCGGAACTGTTCGTAGCCGTCGACCAAGGCGCAAAGCTGGCGCTGGCGTTGTTGCCGATCGCCTGACAGCAGCATCCACATGTCCTGCACCGCCGGGCCGGTTCGGGCGTCGTCGAGGTCGACAAAATGCGGACCGGGCCCTGACGCCGCCGGCACATCGGTGGGTGTCCAAAGGATGTTGCCCGGATGGCAATCGCCATGCAGTCGCAGCAGGCGGACCGTCGCCCCCGCCGCATCGGGCACGGCCTGCACGAGGCTGTCGTGCAGGCCCACCTTGTCGAGTGCCTGGCGCGACACCTCGGCCCAGCGCGCCTGCACATCGAGCGGAATACGTTCGTTGCCCAGCAACCAGTCGCGCGAGGTTTCGCCAAAGGTCTGCAGATTCAGCGCCGGCCGGTGCACAAAGGCACGGCGCGCGCCGACTGCATGAATCCTCGCCAGAAAGCGGCCGATCCACTCCAGCACCTCGCCATCGTCGAGCTCGGGGCCGCGACCACCGCGCCGTGGACTGACGCTGAACGCGAAGCCGCCAAAGTGGTGCAGGCTCGCGCCGCCAAGCAGCATCGGGCCGACCGCCGGCACCTCGGCATCGGCCAGCTCGCCGGAGAAGTCGTGCTCTTCCTGGATCTGGGCATCGCTCCAGCGCCCGGGCCGGTAGAACTTGGTCACCACGGCGCTGCCGTCCTCGAGCTGCACCTGATAGACGCGGTTCTCGTAGCTCGACAAAGCCGTGAGGCGGCCGTCGCCGCGCAAACCCACGCTGTCGAGCGCATCGAGCACCTGGTCGGGTGTCAGGGTTTCGAATGGGTGTACGGAAGAAAGCTGGGAGGGAGGTGACGCCATGGTGACATTGTCGGCGGTCAATTGCCCCCAGAGCACTTGCACGTCTGAATTCATTGACCTAAGATAAGTTCAACTAAGAAAGCTAAAGGGGACTGGATTGACAACTGCAGACGGCATTGGCGCGGCAAAAACCGCCGCCGAGACCCCCACTTTGCAAGGCACCTGGCAACTGGTGCGCTGGGACATTACCTATGGCGACGGCCGGCCTGCGACGTTGCCGTTCGGTCCGATTGCCAATGGCCTCATCCTGTACAGCCACGACGGCAGCATGAGTGCCTGCATTGCCCGCGGCGGTCGCAAATCACTGTCCAGCGACAGCGTGCGCAGTGCGCCCGAAGCCGAGCGCCTGGCCGCGTTTGAAAGCTTCTTCCAATACGCCGGCCCCTACGCGGTGCGCCGCGGGCCCGATGGGCAGCAGCAGGTGGTGCACACGGTGACCCACGCGCTCAATCCGAATTTTGTCGGCACCGAGCAGGTACGCAATATGAACTTCGCCGCCGACGGCACGCTGACGTTGTCGGCGTCCGACACCGTGCCCGGCACCACGGTCGCACGTCACCATCGTCTGATCTGGCGCCGCGCAAGCGCCTAAGCGAGACCCACGATGCACACCGGCGACAACTGGTTCGAACAACACCACCCGCGCCTGCAGCGGGCCCGCCAGGCCTGCGTCGAGCGTGCCTGCTGGAGCCCCTTTCCCGAGCTGCCCGCCCGCTATCCTGACGCCGCCCACGCGCAGGCGCAGGGACTGGCGGCCTTCCAGGCCCATCTGGGTCAGGATGGCATACCCCGCGCGTTCGCACTGGCGCAACCGGGCACCATCGGCACATTGGGCGCAGAGGTGTCGCCCTATACCGGCAAGCCGCTGGGCATCGTCTACCCGCATGCCGATATCGATGCCCTGTTCGACGCCGCGCAAGCCGCCATCCTGACGTGGGCCGAGGCCACCATCGAACAGCGACTTGGCGTACTGATGGAGGTGATCGAGCGCCTGTATGCAGACCATCTGTTCGAACTGACCCATGCCGTCATGCACACCGCGGGGCAAAGCTACAACATGGCCTATGCCGGATCCGGCGTGAACGCGCTGGACCGCGCCATCGAAGCGCTGGTGTATGCCGAGCAGGCAATGCGAGCGGTGACGCCACGCGCGCGCTGGGAGCGCCAGTTCGGCGCGTCGACCATCGCGCTGGACAAGACCTACCGGCTGGTGCCGCGCGGCGTGGCCGTGTGTTTTGCCTGCGCCAGCTTCCCGACCTGGAACGCCTGGCCGTCGATGATGGCCAGCCTGGCCACGGGCAATGCGGTCATCGTCAAGCCGCACCCGGCCACCATTTTGCCGATGGCGATTTCGGTGCAGGTGTTCCGCGCCGTGATCGCCCAGGCCGGCTTCGACCCCAACCTGGTGACGCTGGCGCTGGACACCGTGCAGGACCCCATCGGCAAGCTACTGGTGCAGCACCCCAAGACTGCCATCGTCGACTTCACCGGCAGCGTGGCCTTCGGCCAATGGGTTGAACGCAACGCCTACCCGGCGCTGGCCTTCACCGAGACCGCCGGTTGCAACACAGTGGTGCTGGAGTCCGTCGACGACCTCGACGCAGTCCTGCGCAGCCTGGCCACGACCATGTGCATGTTCAGCGCGCAGATGTGCACCAGCCCGCAGAACATCTACATCCCGGCGCAAGGTGTGCGCAGCGCGCAAGGACTGGTGCCCTTCGACAGCGTGGCCCGGCAACTGGCCGACGCCGTGCAAAGGCTCACCGCCGACCCGAAGAAGGCCGCGATGATCCTGGCCACGATCCAGTCGCCACAAACCCTGGCCATGCTGCAACAACTGCGCGCCGAAGGTGCAGCCCACGGCCAGGTGCTGCTCGAACCGAAACCCTATGCGCATCCGGAGTTTCCCAACGCACGCACCAGCACGCCGCTGATGTTGCAGGTGGACACCACGCAGCGCGCGCTGTACGGGCAGGAACGTTTCGGCCCGGTCAGCTTCGTCATCCGCTGCGACGACGCGACGCACGCGCTGGAACAGGCCACGGGTGACGCCCGCAGCTGTGGCGGCCTGACTGCCTTCCTGTACTCGACCGACGAAGACTATATTGCACGCGCCGAGCGGGCCTACGCGCGCGCCGGCGCCCAGCTCACGATCAACCTGACAGGCGCGATGCCGCTGAACTTCGCTGCCGCCTATAGCGACTACCACGTCACCGGCCTGAACCCGGCCGGCAATGCCGCACTGACCAGCCTGGCGTTTGTCGCCAGCCGCTTCTGCATCACGCAATCGCGCCGTCCCGCGCGCGACCGCCAGCCAGATCCCACATCCTGAAGGAACACCATGGGCACCAATGACAGCAATGCCATCAACGAGATCCCGGTTCTTTGCGGCGGCTTTGCGCCGATCGACCGCGAGACCACGGTCGACCTGACCGACATCGAAGGCGAGATCCCGAACGACCTGACCGGCATGTATGTGCGCAACGGGCCGAACCGGCGCTTCGAAGCGCCCGGGCGCTACCACTGGTTCGATGGCGACGGCATGCTGCACGCGGTGCGCATCCAGGGCGGCAAGGCGCAGTACCAGAACCGCTGGATCATGACCGACGGCCTGCAGGAGGAACTCACGGCCGGCAGCGCCTTGTGGCAGGGCGTCAAGGACCCGCCGCGCAAGGACCGGCCCGACATGCCACTCAAGAACACATCCAACACCGACGTCAAGTTCTATGCCGGCACGCTGGTGTCGATGTGGTACCTGGGCGGCGCGGTCTACCAGTGCCGGCCCGGCGACCTATCGACCATCGGCAAGCTGGTGGTCGATCCGCGTCTGAACGGTTTGCCGATTTCGGCCCATTCCAAGGTGGACGAGCGCACCGGCGAGTTCCTGTTCTTTGCCTACGGCAAGGAGGCGCCGTACATGCACTACGGCGTGATGGACCGCCACGGCAAACTCACCACCTTCATGCCGGTTCAACTGCCTGGCCCGCGCCTGCCGCATGACATGGCGATCACGCCGAACTACAGCATCCTGCAGGATCTGCCGCTGTTCTATGACATGGACGCGTTCGCTGCCGGCCGGCACAAGCTCAAGTTCCACCACACGCTGGCGTCGCGATTCGCGGTGATTCCGCGCCATGGCACGCCGGAGCAAATCCGATGGTTCGAGGCCGATCCGACCTATATGTACCACACCTCCAACGCCTGGGAGGAAGACGATGGGCAAGGCGGCATCGAGATCGTCATGACGGGCACGCCGTTTCGCCTGCCCACCGATGAGCGCGGCAAACTCGAGGTGGGGCGTTTCCCCAAGATGCTGGCCAACCTGGAGCACGACTTCCTCTTCAAGGAGTGGCGCTTCAACCTGCGCACCGGTCAGACCAAGGAACGCGTCATCGACGACATCATCAACCAGGAGTTCCCGGTCATCAACTCCTGGATGCAGGGCCACAAGACGCGCTATTCGTGGAACGTGCTGATGGGCCGGCTCAACCGCGCCGAAGACCCGCGCTTTTGCGGCGTGGTGCGCTACGACCTGCAGCAGGACACCTGCACCACCTACCACGCCGGCACCGGCAAATGGTTCAGCGAAGCGCCGTTTGCACCCAAGGACAACTGGAAAAACGAGGACGACGGCTACCTAGTGGGCTTTATGTGGGACAACGTCAAACAGGCTTCGTTCCTGACCATCTTCGACGCACACGACATCGCCCGCGGCCCGGTGTGCAAGATCCGCATGCCACAGCGCATCCCCAACGGCTTTCACTCGACCTGGGTCAGCGGCGAGCGTCTGGCCAGGGGCTACTGATCGCTGCACACACCATTGCCTGAACCATGACCGCTTCCGCTTCCCGCATTCCATTCACGCTGCGCCTGCCGGTGTTCGCGGCACCGATGTTCCTGATCTCGGGCCCCGACCTCGTACTGGCGGCATGCAAGGCCGGCATCATCGGAGCCTTCCCCACCCCCAACGCCAGACCGATCGCGCAGCTCGACGACTGGATGTACCAGATCACCGAAGGTCTGGCGCGCGCCCGTGACGAGCAGGGGGCGGCCAGCGTCGGCCCCTGGTGCGCCAATCTGGTCACGCATTCCTCCAACACCCGACTGGCGGAAGACCTGGAGCTTGTCGCCCGCTTCAAGCCACCCGTGGTGGTCACCGCCTTGGGTAGTCCAAAACCGGCGATCGACATCGTGCACGGCTACGGCGGCCTGGTGTTTGCCGACGTGATCAATATCGCGCTGGCCAAGAAGGCCGTGGCCGCGGGCGCCGACGGCCTGGCCTGCGTGTCCGCGGGTGCCGGCGGCCATACCGGCTTCCTGTCGCCGTTTGCGTTCGTGGGTGCGATTCGCGAGTTCTTCGACGGCCACGTGATCGTCGGCGGCGGCATCAGCGACGGTTGGGGTGTGGCCGGCGCGGTTGCCAGCGGGGCCGACTTCGTCTACATGGGCACACGCTTCATTCCGACACACGAGAGCATGGCGCCGCAAGCCTACAAGGACATGCTGGTCGACAGCAATGTCGACGACCTGGTGGTGAGCGCTGGCGTCACCGGCACGCCGGCGAGCTGGCTCAAGCCCTCGCTGCGCGCCAATGGCATGGACCCGGACAACATGCCGGCAGCGCCCGGGCGCCAGTACGACTCGAACCAGTCGTTCTCGGGCAAAAAATGGACTGACGTATGGGCTGCCGGGCAAGGTGTTGGTGCGATCAAGGCGATCGAACCGGTGGCCGACGTGGTTGATCGCCTGGCGCGCGAGTACGCGCAGGCAATGGCCCGCCTGCGCGGCCTGCCGTACACCCCTGTCGCGGCAGCCGAACCGATTGCACGGACACACCGAACAGGAGCCATGGCATGACGACTTCCACCCATATCCTGGGCGGCTACCAGACCGACTTCGCCAAGGTCTGGTCACGCAACGGACAAGACCTCTCCGACATGACGCGCGAGGCCACGCTGGGCGCCCTGGCCGCCAGTGGCTTGGGCGCATCGGCGATCGAGAGCATCCATGTCGGCAATGCCTTCGGCGAACTGCAGCGCCAGCAGGCCCACCTGGGCGCCATGGTGGCGCAGGTTGTACCCGAGCTCTGGGGCGTACCGGCCATGCGCCACGAAGGCGCCTGCGCATCGTCGTCGCTGGCCGTGCTCACGGCCATGGCCGAGATCGAGGCCGGCCGTTACGACTGCGTGCTGGTCCTGGGCGTTGAGGAATTCAAGAATCTGCCGGGTGACCAGGCCTCTGCGAACCAGAACGCAGCGGCATGGCAAGGGCACGAGGACATAGATTGCACCTTCATGTGGCCCGCGGCATTCGGTCTGCTCGCGGCCGAATACGAGCGTCGCTATGGGCTGGACCGCCAGTACCTGAATCGCATTGCAGAGCTCAACTATGGCAACGCGCGACGCAATCCGCTGGCGCAGACCCGCAAGTGGCAATTCGATGCACTGAGCTTCACCGACGACGATCGGGCCAACCCGGTCGTGGAGCCCGGCTCTCGGCGCCAGGACTGCGGCCAGATCACCGATGGCGCATGCGCCGTGGTGCTGGCATCGGCGCAGTTTGCGCGCGAGCATGCCAAACGCAGCGGCACAACACTGCAAGCACTGCCGCGTATCGCTGGATGGGGCCACCGCAACGCCGGGCTGCGCCTGAAGGACAAGCTCGAACGCAGCAAGGACGCGCCCTATGTGTTCCCGCATGTACGCCAGACCATCGAGGACGCCTGGCGCCGAGCCGGAGTGCCAGGCATCGAGGCCATGGACGGTGTCGAGACGCACGACTGCTTCACCACCACCGAATACATGGCGATCGACCACCTCGGCCTGACGCCACCCGGTCAGAGCTGGCAGGCAGTCGAGGACGGTTCGATCGAACGGGACGGCCGTTGCCCGGTCAATATGAGTGGCGGCCTGATCGGCTGCGGCCATCCAGTCGGTGCCACCGGCGCACGCATGTTGCTCGATGCCGCGCGCCAGGTCAGCGGACAGGCCGGCGAATGCCAGATCGAAGGCGCGAAACGCCTGCAGACGCTGAACATCGGTGGCTCCTGCGCCACCGTCGTCAGCTTTGTCGTGGCCTGCGACAACTGACACCCCATGGCCCGCAGCATCACGCTGGCGTTCGCGCCCGACCTGGACCTGACGCGCGACGCGCTGGCCAGCAGTACGCTGAACCACGGCCTGATGGTGCTGGGCGAGAGCTGGATCATGTCGGTGCTGATGGGCGCGTTCACCGGTGTGACCCGCTTCGACGAATGGCAGACCCGGCTCGGCATTCCACGCCCGACGCTGGCCAACCGCCTCAAGACCCTGGTAGAACTCGGCCTGATGCGCCAGCGTCCCTACCAGGAACGCCCACGGCGCATGGCCTACCACCTGACCCGGGCCGGCCTCAAGCTCTATCCCCATGTGCTGATGGTATGGGTCTGGGAGCGGCGCTGGGGCACGCGCCAGGCCCACCTGCCCGACAAACTGCTGCACACGCGCTGCGGCCACACCTTTGTGCCGACGCTGACCTGCGCCGCATGCGGCGAGAAAACCGGCCTCAACGATCTGCAGCTCTCGCTCAAGGTCAACAAGCCCTTGCTCGCCGAGGCAGCGCTGGCGGGCCGGACCGCCCGGCTCGGCTCCGCCAATGCCACCCGTATGGGACTGGGCCTGCGCGTCGACCGCTGGTCGCTGATGATCATTACCGCCGTAGTGCTCGGTTGCCACCATTTCGACGCGCTGGTGCATGTGCTGGGCATTGCCAGCAGCGTGCTGGCGCGGCGCCTGAGCTCCATGGTCGAGGCCGGCCTGTTGCTGAACCAGCCCGACCTGCAGGATGCGCGCCGCTCGGTCTACCGGCTCACGCCGGCCAGTCGCGACCTGTTCGGCTACCTGGTGTGTTTCTCCACCTGGGCGGCCAGCGAGTACCTGCATCAGCCCAGTTCGATCCGGCCGATTCACAAGGCCTGCGGCAAACCGTTTGTTCCACAGGCCGCTTGCAGCGCCTGCGGCGACGCACTCAAACCCTGGGACGTGTCGTTCGAAGGTCTGAACGGCCACTCCCACTGAAACATTCAACCCTTCAAACCCCGCCACATCATGCCGAACCAAACCATCCGCACGCTGCACAGCGACATCGAACCCGAAGACCATCCTTACCTGCAAGGGGCCTGGACGCCGCTGCTCGAAGAAGTCAACGCCACCGATCTGCCGGTGCTGTCGGGCGCGATCCCGACCGACATTGACGGGGTCTATTTGCGCAATACGCAGAACCCGGTTTACCGCTCGATCGGGCGCTACCACCCGTTCGACGGCGACGGCATGGTGCACATGCTCAGCCTGCGCGATGGCAAGGCCGACTACCGCAACCGCTTCGTGCAGACCAAGGGCCTGAGCGCCGAGATTGAAGCGAACAAACGCCTGTGGGCCGGCCTGATGGAAGACCCACGGCTGTCGACGCGCCCGGGCTGGGGCGCGCACGGATCGATCAAGGACGCGTCAAGCACCGACGTCGTCGTACATGCCGGCCGTGCACTGACCGCCTACTACCAGTGCGGCGAAGGCTACCGGCTTGACCCGCTGACCCTGGAACAGCAAGGCATACCGCCATGGTCACCGCTGGACGGCATCTCGGCCCACATGAAGGTCGACGAGGCCACCGGCGAGATGCTGTTCTTCAACTACTCCAAGCACGCACCGTACATGCACTACGGTGTGGTGGATCGCCATGACAAGCTGGTGCATTACGTGCCGATCCCGCTGCCCGGGCCGCGCCTGCCACACGACATGTGTTTCACCGAGCACTTCGCGATCCTCAATGACTTTCCGTTGTTCTGGGATCCGGAGTTGCTCAAACAAGGCAAACACGTGGTCAAGTTTCACCCCGACATGCCGTCGCGTTTCGCCATCATCCCGCGCCGCGGCCAGCCGGGCGAAATCCGCTGGTTCGAGGCCGCGCCGACCTTTGTGCTGCACTGGCTCAATGCCTACGAAGAAGGCGACGAGATCGTCCTCGACGGCTATTTCGAGGAAGAGCCGGAGCCGAAGAACTTTGACGGCGCGCCCAAGGGTTACGAGCGCATGATGTCCTACCTGGACCAGTACAAGATGAAGACCCGGCTGCAGCGCTGGCGTTTCAACCTGGTCACCGGCAAAACCACCGAGCAGCGGCTCGACGAGCGCACGCTGGAATTCGGCATGTTCAACCGGCGTTATGCCGGCAAGCCGTACCGCTATGCCTATAGCGCAGTACAGGTGCCGGGCTGGTTCCTGTTCCACGGCTACGTCAAGCACGACCTGCAAACCGGTGAGTCGTGGGAAGTGCGCCTGCCCGAAGGCCAGTACGCCAGCGAGGCGCCCTTTGTGCCGCGTATCAACGCCCGCGACGAGGACGACGGCTATCTGGTGAGCTTCATCACCAACGAGAACACCCAGGGCTCGGAAGCCCTGCTGATCGACTGCAAACGTTTCGCCGACGGCCCGGTATGCCGCATCGCGCTGCCGCACAAGTTGTGCAGCGGCACCCACTCGTGCTGGGCCAATGGCGCGGATCTGCGCGATGGTCTGCTCAGTGGCGCGGACGGCGCACCATGACGACCCCACACCCAGACGGAAACACCCGACCATGACCCATGCCTACATCATCGATGCCGTACGCACGCCACGCGGGCGCGGCAGCGACAAGGGAGCCCTGAAGGGAATCAAGCCGGCACAATTGCTCGCCCAGACGCTGCAAGGCCTGCAACAACGCCAGGCACTCAATACCGAGGCGGTTTGTGACGCCGCCATCGGCTGCGTCACGCAGACAGCCGATCAGGGGTCGAACATCGGCAAGATGGCCGTCATGCTGGCCGGCTGGAGTGACGCGGTCAGCGCTTTCACGCTCAACCGGTATTGCGCCTCCGGCCTGACCGCCGTGCAGCTGGCCGCCAGCCAGGCGCTGGCCAATGACGCGCTGGCCGTGGGTGGTGGTGTCGAAATGATGTCGCGCGTGCCGATGGCATCCGACAGCGGCCCGCTGACGCACGACCTGGAACTGCAGACCGCCACCGACCTGGTGCCGATCGGTCTGGCCGCCGATGCCATCGCCACCATTGGGGGTTTCAGCCGCGCCCAGTGCGACGACTACGCCGCCCTGTCACAGCAACGCGCCTGCACCGCACGAGACCAGGGCTGGTTCCGATCGCTGCTGCCGGTGCGCGATGCGAACGGTGCGACCTTGCTGACGCAGGACGAGACTCCGCGCGTCGGCACGACACGCGACACACTGGCTCCGTTGCAGAGCGCATTCGCCCGTCTCGGCGAGCAGTCGGGCATCGACAAGATGCTGTGCGCCAAGTACGGCCTGACGGCGATCGACCACGTCCAGCACGCCGGCAATTCGCCCGCCATGGCCGACGGCGCGTCGGCGGTGCTGGTGGCCAGCACAGGCGCAATGCAGCGCCACGGCCTGCGTCCGCGCGCGCGCATCCTGGCCTGTGCCGACGCATCGGTCGACCGTACGCTGGCGTTGACCGGCGCCGTGGCAGCCACCGAAAAGGCGCTGGCGCGCGCCGGGCTGCGCGTGGCGGACATCGACCTGTTCGAGGTCAACGAGTCGTTCGCCGCCCTGATGCTGCACTACATGCACCATCTGCAAGTGCCGCAGGGCAAACTCAATGTGAACGGCGGCGCGATCGCGCTCGGCCATGCCATGGGTTCCACCGGCAGCGCACTGATCGGCACCGCGCTGGACGAACTGGAGCGCCGAGGCGCGCGCCGCGGCGTGGTGGCGATCTGCGGTGCGGCCGGCGTGGCGGTGGCCATGGTGATCGAACGGTGCGAGACATGAGGGCAGCTCCCAAGCAAGCTTGCAGCGCAGTGCGAAGCACGAAGGTGATCCAATGAACACCGGTCTGCAGGTTTTTGCACAACTGACCGTCAACGGCATCGCCGTCGGCGCGATCTATGCGCTGGTTGCGCTCGGACTGGTGTTGACCTACAAGGCGACCGAGGTACTGAACTTCGCGCACGGCGACCTGCTCGTCGTATCGGCCTTCACGGCCTGGGCGCTGATCGCCGTGGCCGGCTGGCCGTTCTGGCTGGCGATGCTGGCCACCGTCGCGATCGCTGCCGCGTTGTCCTACGGACTGGACGCCTTCATCATCCGTCGCATCGCTGGTCAGCCGCAATTCGCGGGCGTCATGCTCACCATCGCACTGGCCTTCATGCTGCGCGGCCTGGTCAGCATGGTTTTCGGCCCCGAGTCGCGCAACTACGCCACGCCGTGGACCGGCCAGACCAGCCATTTCGCCGGCATCGCGATTGCCAACCTGCAACTGGTGATCGTGGCCGTGGCGCTAGCAGTTACTGCCGCGTTGCTGCTGTTTTTTCGCTATACGCGCCTGGGTGTGGCGATGCAGGCCGCCTCGCAGAACCAGCTGGCGGCCTATTTGACCGGCGTGCGTGTCAAACGCGTCAACTCCATGGTCTGGGCGTTGGCCGGCGCCACCGCCGCAGTCGCCGGCGTGTTGCTCGCGCCGATCACGCTGGTCGACGTGAGCCTGTGGTACGTCGTACTCAAGGCACTGGCGGCGCTGGTGCTGGGGGGCTTCGGCAGCATCGCCGGCGCCATCGTCGGCGGCCTGCTGATCGGACTGATCGAACAATACGCCGGCGTCTATCTGCCCGACGGCTCCAAGGACGTGGCCGCCTACGTGGTGCTGATCGGGGTGCTGGTCGTGCGTCCACACGGGCTTCTGGGCGAAGCCCATGGCAAACGGGTCTGAAGGAAAACGACATGCGTTTCGACTACAACACCCGCTACCGCGACAGCTTTGCGCTGCTGCGCCATACCGATCAGCGTATCGCCTACGGCCTGCTCGCGCTGGTGCTGCTGGCCCTGCCCTGGCTGGCCTCGACCTACTTCGTAGGCGAGCTCGCCTACGTCTTCATCCTGTGCATCGCCAGCCTGGGCCTGATGGTGCTGACCGGCTATACCGGCCAGGTATCGCTCGGCCATGCGGCCTTCCTGGCCGTCGGCGCGTATGGCCATGCGTGGATGCTGGGCCAGGGCGTGCCCTTGCTACCGTCGCTTGCGCTGGCCGGCCTGATGTGTGCCGCCTGCGGCCTGGCGCTGGGGTTTCCGGCAATCCGGGTGTCGGGCCTGTACCTGGCCATGGTGACGTTGGCGTTCTCGGCCATCGCCACCCATGTCATCGGTCAGTGGACCTCGGTTACCGGCGGCTTCACCGGCCTGGCGGTGGCCGACCCGACGATGGCCGGCTTCTCGCTGGGTGGCCCCAAGGCCTTCTACTTCCTGTGCCTGGCCCTGCTGGTAGTGGTGCTGCTGGGCCTGCTCAACCTGTTGCGCTCCGGCATGGGCCGCGCCTTCGTCGGTGTGCGCGACTCGGAAGCTGCTGCGTATTCGCTCGGTATTGCGGTGAGCCGCGTCAAGGTCACGGCATTTGCGTTGTCGGCCGGCGTGACCGGTCTGGCCGGCGCCTTGCTGGCCCACCATACCAAGTACCTGACGCCCGATGCCTTCACGCTGATCCTGTCCATGGAACTGGTGCTGATGGTCGTGATCGGCGGCCTGGGCAGCCTGCGCGGCGCAATCCTCGGCGCCATGCTGATCAGCCTGCTGCCCACACTGATCTCGCGCATCAAACCGCTGCTGCCCGACAGCATCGCCAAGCAGTTCGGCATGGAGACCTTCATCTTCGGCCTGATCCTGGCGCTGTTCGTGCTCTATGAGCCGGCAGGCATCAACGGCCGCTGGCTCAAGCTGCGCGCCTTGGTACAGAGTTTTCCGCTGTACCGCCGCGACACCTTCAAACGCACCAAGCGCTACATGAAATCGGAGCGCTACAAATGACCGCCATCCCGCAACCAGCGGCCATGCTCGAAGTGCGCGACCTGGCCTTGTCCTTCGGCGGCGTGCAGGCGATCCGCCAGCTCGCCTTCGATGTTTTTCCGGGCGAGGTGCTGGCCATCATCGGTCCCAACGGTGCCGGCAAGACATCGGTGCTCAATACCGTGACACGGGTGTTTGACGCCAGCCGCGGCAGCATCCGCTTCGACGGTCAGGAACTGACAGGCGTGCAGCGCCATGCGGTGGCCGCACTGGGCATTGCGCGAACCTTCCAGAACATCGAACTCTTCGAGGCGGCCACCGTCATCGACAACCTGTTGCTCGGTCGCCACCGTTTCGGCCAGGGCGCGTGGTGGCAGCAATTGCTGCGCACGCCGGCGGTGACCCGGATCGAAGAGAGCTCGCGCGCCGCGGTCGAGGAGGTGATCGAGTTCCTCGACCTCTCGCCCTGGCGCAACACCCTGGTCGCGGGGCTGCCGTATGGCGTGCGCAAGGTGGTCGAGCTGGGACGCGCCTTGGCCACCGGCCCGCGCCTGCTGTTCCTGGACGAGCCCGCATCCGGCCTGAACCCGGAGGAAACACGCCGCCTGGGATTCTGGATCGACGACATCCGCAGCGATCTGGGCATCACCGTGGTCATGGTCGAACACGACATGTCACTGGTCAGCGCCGTGTCGGACCGGGTGATCTGCATGGCTCAGGGCGAACTGCTGGCCACCGGTTCGGCGCGCGAAGTGCAAAACCATCCGCTGGTGATCAGCGCCTACCTGGGTAGTTGACGATGACCACCATGCTCGATGTACGCAACCTGGAGACCTGGTATGGCCCGATCGTGGCCATCTCCGGTGTGAACCTGCAGGTGAAGGAGGCCCGGATTGTCGCTGTGCTGGGTGCCAACGGCGCCGGCAAGACCACTTTGCTCAACACCATTGCCGGTGTCATCGACCCGTTCAAGGGCCAGGTCGAATTCCGCGGCGAACAGGTGCAGGGGCGCGACGCCGATGCCGTATGCCGGCGCGGCCTGGTGCTGGTGCCCGAGGGTCGCCAGGTGTTTCCGTTCCTGAGCGTGGCCGACAACCTGGCCATGGGCGCCTACACACGCAACGACAAGGATGCGGTGGGTCGCGACCTCGAACGCATCTACCAGTGGTTTCCGCGGCTCAGGGAGCGCGCGCGACAACACGCGGGTCTGCTCTCGGGCGGCGAGCAGCAGATGCTGGCGATCGGCCGCGCCGTGATGAGCAAACCGCGCCTGCTGATGCTCGACGAACCCTCGCTCGGCCTGTCGCCGCTGCTGACCAAGGAGATCTTCTCCATCGTGCGGCGCATCCGCGAAGAGACCGGCACCGCGGTGCTGGTGGTCGAGCAGAACGCTGCCATTGCGCTGGCCCATGCCGACGACGGCTACATCATGGAGCTGGGCCGCGTGGTCGCCGCAGACACCTGCGCGGCGCTGGCACAGAAATCGGACGTGCGCGACGCCTACCTCGGCCTGGGCCAGACCCACGGCCTGAGTGGTACGGCGCAGCGCTGGTCCCGCCGCAAAACCTGGCGCTGAAACATGACTGATACCACCATCCCGACTTTTATCGACTGCGACACACCGGCCAAGGTGTTTCTTGCACGCTGCCGTGCCTGGGGCGAGCGCAGTGCATTGCGCCACAAGCGGCGCGGCATCTGGCAAACCGTCAGCTGGAGCGGCTACCTGGACCATGCCCGCGCCATCGGTCTGGCGCTGGTCGACCTGGGCCTGCAACGCGGCGACGTGATCTGTGTGCTGGCCGAGAACCGGCCCGAATGGCTGTATGCCGACATGGGTGCCCAATGCATGGGACTGGTCGGCAATGGCATCTACCCGACCTCGTCGAACGAGCAAGTGGCCTACATCCTGCAGCACTCGAGCGCGCACGTGCTGCTGGTGGAGAACCAGGAGCAACTGGAGAAGGCGCTGGCCGTGCGCGACGCCTGCCCCGATCTGCAGCGCATCGTCGTGATGGACCGCGAGGGCCTGCGCGCGCTGGACGACCCGCAGGTGATGTTCTTTGACGAACTGCTGGCGCGGGGCCAGAAACTGGCGGCGCAGCACGGCGCCGAGTTCGACGCTGCGGTCGTCCGAGGCCGCAGCGACGAGACCGCGTTCCTGGTCTACACCTCGGGCACCACTGGCGCGCCCAAGGGCGCGATCATGGCCAACAGCAACGTGGTGTTCCAGCTGGGCCAGGCTACGGCCTATCTGGACGCGCAGCCGGGCGACCAGTCGCTGTCGTTCCTGCCGCTGTGCCATATCGCCGAGCGCATGTCCTCGGTATTCAATCCGCTGGCCGTTGGACTGGTCGTGCATTTTCCGGAGAACGCCGGCACCGTGTTCAACGACCTGCGCGAGGTCGCGCCCCAGGTGCTGTTTGCGCCGCCACGATTCTGGGAAAAGCTCTATTCGCAAATCGATCTGTTCATGCGCGACGCGATCGCCCCGGCGCGCTGGACCTACGGCAAGGCACTGGCGCTGAACCGGCAACGGGTCAGCGACATGCTGGAGGGCAAGACGGTCGGGCCCCGCAGCGCCAGAGAGCGCCTGTTCGACCTCGCTGCGTTTCGCAATCTGCGCGTATTCCTGGGCCTGCAGAACCTCAAGACCGCGCTGACCGGCGCCGCGCCGGTGCCGCCCGACCTGATCCGCTGGTTCATGTCCATCGGCATCGAGTTGCGCGAGGCCTTCGGCATGACCGAGACCTGCGGCTTTTGCACCGCCACGCCGGTTGGCGGCATCCAGCTGGGCTGGGCCGGTGTGCCGGGGGTCGGCACCGAACTACGGATAGCCGCCGAAAACGAGATCCAGGTGCGCGGACCGAATGTGTTTGCAGGCTACTGGCGCGATCCGGAGCGCACGCGCGAGGTACTGGACGCCGATGGCTGGCTGCATACCGGCGATTGCGGCGAAATCAACGACCAGGGGTATCTGGCGATCCGCGACCGCATCAAGGACATCCTGATCACCTCGGGCGGCAAAAACATCACGCCCAGCCACATCGAGAGCCTGATCAAGTTCAGCCCCTATGTGACTGACGCGGTGGTGGTCGGCGACGGCCGCCACTTTCTGACCGCACTGGTGATGATCGACCAGGAGCATGTGGCACGGTTCGCTCAGGAGCGCCAGGTGCCCTACACCGATTTCGCCAGCCTGACCCGCACCGACGCAGTGATGGCACTGATCCGCGAGCAGATAGAACAGGCCAACCAGCAACTGGCACGGGTGGAGCAGATCAAGGACTTCCGCATCATTGCCGAGCTGCTCGGCGCCGAAGACGAGGAGCTGACGCCGACGATGAAACTCAAACGCAAGGTGATTGCCCGCAAATACGCGACGCTGATCACCAGCATGTATCCAGGCTGAGCGATGCAATGGCCTGGCGTGACCTCATTTTTCCCGTGTGTATGTGTAATTTTTCGACAACCAACGAAGCAAGGAGACTGAGATGAAAACTGTACGGACTACCCTGACCGCCGTGGCCGCAAGCCTGGCGCTTTCGCTCGCCCATGGTGGCGGCGTGAGTGACACCGAGATCGTGATCGGCACGCACCTGGACCTGTCGGGTCCGGTGGCAGCCGGCATGCCGATGCTGCGCAATGCGATGCAGATGCGCCTGGATGAAGCCAATGCCGCCGGCGGCGTGCATGGCCGCAAGTTCCGCCTGGTGGTGGAAGACAACGGCAGCCAGCCGCAACTGGCCGTGCGCGCCGTGCAAAAACTCACCAAGAGCGACGACGTGTTCGCCATCCTGAATCCGTTCGGCTCCGGTCCCAATGCGGCTACCGTGAAGATGGCAACCGATGCTGGCGTCGTGGTGTTCGCACCCTGGGCCGCCTCGGGCATCATCCAGAAGGTCTCCGGCAACAGCCCGCTGCTGTTCACGACAGTGCAGAACTACGACACCACCACAGCCACCGGCGTATCGTGGGCGATCAAGAACTGGGGCGCGAAGAAGATCGGCGTGATCTACCAGGAAGGCCCGTTCGGTGACCTGGTCAAGGGCGGCATGAACGCGGCGCTCAAGGAAGCCAACCTGACCGCGGCTGCCGAGGCGTCCTGGAAAGCTGGCGACATCGACTTCTCGTCGCAGGTCGCCAAGATGAAGGCGGCCAATGTCGACCTGATTCTGGCAGGCACGATCGTACGCGAGACCGTGGCGGTGATGGCCGAAGTGCGCAAGCTGGGATGGAAGGATGTCAAGGTCCTGACCACGATTCCGGGCCGCAGCGGCATTGTGGCGGCGCTGGGCAAGGATGCGGTCGAAGGCCTGTATGGCATCGGCGGCTGGAAGCTGCATGGCACCGACACCAGCGACGCGGATGCGAAGAAATTCCAGGCCGCGTACAAGCAGAAGTTCAACGCCGACCCGGACGAGAACGCCGCCAACGCTTATTCCTATACCGACTGGTTCATCAAGAGTGTCGAGGCCGCCGGCCGTGGCCTGACGGCACAAGGCTTCTCCAAGGCGGCACAGTCGGTGGCGCACCAGGACTTCACGACCTACTCGAAGCAAGGCTTCGTGAACAACCATGTGAGTCCTGAATATGCCTCGATCGACATGATCAAGGCCGGCCGCTGGGTCCAGCAGGTCACGCCGATGACCGGCATGGTCAAGTAAGCCACTCTGTCGCCGCCGCCCGCTTCAGGGTCGTGCGGCGGTATCGGCAACCCCCACCACGCTGGCGTCACGGGCGTTCGCCGTGCTGGTCGTGATACTGGGCCTGTCGGTGCTGTCGCTGGTGACCGCCTCGCTTGCGGCCATCTTCGTGGAAACCGAAGAGCGCCAGATCGAACGCGACCTGATGCAGGAAATCGGCGCCTTGCGCGCCGAGGTCCGCACGTTGCGGGCAGACATCAAGGCCGCACTGCCGCTGCCAGATGCTGCTGCGCGCCGCAAACCCACACCTTGAGTGGGCGGCGGGCTCAGGGCCGCATCGACACGATGTGGCCGACCCGCGGATCGACCTCGCCACCGAGCACCTGCCGGTACACCGCCAGAGCCCGCTCCGGCCCACGGTGACGTTGCACGACCAGCCACGGGGACTGCGCATCAGACACCCGCTCGAGCAGGGCCTGCCAGGCGGCGACCAGGCGCTCACCCAGCAAGGGGGCGCCCCATTCGGCACTGCGCTTTTTGATCTGCGCCGGCGCAAAAAACAATGTGGCCTTGGGGCCGGGCAGATTCTTCCCGCCGCCGAGTTCCGCCACATGGGTGCCGCCGATGGCGCAGCTGTAGGCCAATTCGGTAAAGCGGGTGTGCACGGCCAGGCGCAACTTGCCATTGCCGGCGAAGTCGACATAGACGCAGGGCGTGTCGACGGGCAAGGTATCGAGCTGCTCGTAGGTCAGCACGCGGTGGTAACAGCCCAGGCTTTCACAGAACGCCTGGTTCGCAGCCGATGTCAGGCCGACCACTTCAATGCCTTCACGCTGCGCCAGCATGAAGGCGGTGCCGTATGCCGTCTTGCTCGATGCGCTGGACAACAACATCACCGCGGGTCGGCCTGCTTCAGCGCCGGCGCCGAAGAACGCGTTGTCGGCCAGAAAGTCGTCGATCAACCAGGATGTGGTGAACAAGGGGCGCAACAGCGCCTGCAAGTCCTCGGTATCGGCCCGATAAAACGGATCGGTGGCGCAGCGCTGGTAGCGGTTGTAGACCGCGTGCAGGGCCGCACGGTGCGCGCTGGCATCGGTGAATCCCTCCGGGGACAGCCTGGTTGGTGCCAGCAAAACCGACTGCGCCATCGGAAAATAGCCATACAGCCGCTCACCCACCGCCACTCCGGGGTGTCTGGTCTGCACGACATCGCCAAATCCCCAGACCGGCACGATGCCCTGGCCCTCCTGCCCAGCAGGGAAAAAGTCCCAGTAATGCATCGCATCGCCAAACGCCGCATAGGTAATGTTGTTGGCGGTGAACGCGAAGCGGTCGATTGCAACCCTTACCTGGCCGTCGGCCAGCGGCGTGTCCGGTGCATCGTCCAGTCGGGCATGCGAAATATCGGTCTTGTCGACCAGCAGTCGGGTAAGTGTCATGCGCGCAGCCTACATCAAAACTGCTGGCGAGCGATCACGCCAGTGTGAAAGTCACCTCGGTATTGCCGCGCGTCGCGTTCGAGTACGGGCAGACCTGATGCGCCGTGTGGTCCATGCCGGGCGCCTACACCGCCATCTGCACGGCGATGCCGAAGCCGGCCGGAATGGGGCCGAGGCAGCGGCGCGCGCTGGGCCGCCAGACCCTCAGGGTTTTCGGCATGGCGCATTAAAGAGCCCTCCTTAGAAATCGGGCTGCAAAGTGGACTATGGTTGAGCCACCCGGTCCCCGCAGGCCATGCCGTGCCCAGCGACATGGTGGCGCGGCACTGTTGCGTACCCGAATATTCCGGGTCACGCAGCTGACATGCCACCAGCAAGTTCGGGGACCATCGACAGGAGACGACTGGCATATGTTCGACTACATCATCATCGGCGGCGGTTCAGCCGGCTGCACCCTGGCGGGCCGCCTGAGCGAAGACCCGAAAGTCACCGTGGCGCTGCTGGAGGCCGGTCCGGCCGATAACAACGTGCTGATCCACTGCCCGGCCGGGATCGCGCTGCTGGCCAAGAACGGGCAGGCGAACTGGAGCCTGCAGACCGTACCGCAACCCGGACTGAACGGGCGCTGCGGCTACCAGCCCCGGGGCAAGGTGTTGGGCGGGTCGAGCTCGATCAACGCCATGGTCTACATCCGCGGGCAGGCAGCCGACTACGACCACTGGGCCTCGCAGGGTAATTCCGGCTGGTCCTACAAGGACGTATTGCCTTACTTCAAGCGTGCCGAAAACAACGAACGGGGCGCCGACGCATGGCATGGCAGTGGCGGACCGCTGAATGTGAAAGATTTGACCTCGCCCAACCGGTTCGGCCCCCTGTTCGTGCAGGCCGGCGTGCAGGCCGGCTTCAAGGCCAACGCGGACTTCAACGGCGCCGACCAGGAAGGCGTCGGAACCTACCAGGTCACACACAAGAACGGCGAACGGTTCAGCGCCGCCAAGGCCTACCTGACGCCCAACCTGTCGCGTCCCAACCTGCAGGTGTTCACCGGCGCGCTGACAACCCGCATCCTGCTCGAGAAAAAGCGCGCCGTGGGCGTCGAGTTCCAGCACGAAGGCCAGCTCAAGCAGCTACGTGCCACGCACGAAGTGCTCTTGTGCGCCGGCGCGCTCATGTCTCCGCAGATCCTGATGCTGTCGGGCATCGGCCCGCATGACCATCTGCTCGAGAACGGCATCGCGACAGTGCACAACCTGCCGGGTGTCGGCCAGAACCTGCAGGACCATCCCAACGTGGTCATCAATACGCGTGCACCGAAGGCCAGGGAGACCATGGGCATTTCGCTCGCTGGCATGGTCGATGCCATCAAGGGCATCTTCGAGTGGCGCCGGCATCGTACCGGCATGCTGACCAGCAACATCGCCGAAGCGGGCGGATTCATCAAGAGCGCGCCCGACGAGCCCTTGCCCGACCTGCAGCTGCATTTCATTGTCGGCATCCTGGTCGACCATGGACGCAAGACGATCCTGGGCCACGGCTTTTCCTGCCACGTCTGCGTGCTGCGACCTCGGAGCCGCGGTAGCGTCCGCCTGGCCAGCAAGGACCCGGCCGAGGCGCCGCTGATTGACCCCAATTTCCTGGCAGACCGCGACGACATGGACCGGTTGATCCGCGGCGTTCGCCTCATGCGCAGCTTGCTGGCGCAGCCGGCGCTGGCCGGCTACGGCAACAAGGAGTTCGCCACCTCCGTACGCGCGCAGACCGACATGCAGATTGAGCAGTTCATCCGCAACCATGCCGACACCGAGTACCACCCGGTCGGCACCTGCCGCATGGGCAACGGACCGGACGATGTGGTCGACGCCGAACTGCGTGTGCATGGCATGCAGGGCCTGCGTGTGATCGATGCATCGATCATGCCGAATCTGATCAGCGGCAACACCAACGCGCCGGTCATCATGATCGCCGAGAAGGCCGCCGACATGATCAAGGCGGCCCGTGCCGACATGCCAACCGCGACCACTGCCGCCGCACCCCATCACGTGGTGCAGGCCGACGCCCTGGCGCAAGCAGCCTGACCGACCACGCCCACGGCGCGCCTAGGCGCCGTCGGACCTGCCGCGCGCTATCGTCTGCGCGCCGGCACCCGGCCTACTGAAAGGCGACCTCGGCGAAACTGCGCAGCTTGCGACTGTGCAACTGGTCGATGCCCTGTTCACGCAGTAGCTCCATGGCGCGGATGCCGATCCGCAGGTGCTGGTCGACCCGTTCGCGGTAGAAGTGGTCGGCCATGCCCGGGAGCTTGATCTCGCCGTGCAGCGGCTTGTCACTGACGCACAGCAAGGTGCCGTAGGGCACGCGAAAGCGGAAACCGTTGGCCGCGATGGTCGCGCTTTCCATGTCCAGCGCCACGGCGCGGCTTTGACTGAAGCGGCGCTGTGGCCCGTTGTCGGGCAGCAGTTCCCAGTTGCGGTTGTCGGTGCTGGCCACGGTGCCGGTGCGCATGATGCGTTTGAGCTCGGGCCCATCGACCTGGGTGACATCGGCCACCGCGCGCTGGATCGCGACCTGCACTTCGGCCAACGCCGGGATCGGCACCCACAGGGGAAGCTCCTCGTCCAGCACATGGTCTTCGCGCACATAACCGTGGGCCAGCACATAGTCGCCCAGTTGCTGTGTGGTGCGCAGGCCGGCGCAGTGGCCCAGCATGATCCACGCATAGGGCCTGAGCACCGCCACATGGTCGGTGATGTTCTTGGCATTGGCCGGACCTACGCCGATGTTGATCATCGTGATGCCGCAACTGTCGTCGCGCAGCAGGTGGTAACCCGGCATCTGCGGCAGGCGCAGTGGCTCGGCGCCGAACTCGTCGCCCGGCTGCGAGGTCAGGCCGACGCGGCGCGTGATCATGTTGCCCGGCTCGACAAAGGCCACATAGGAACTGCTGGCGTCCTTCATGGCGGCACGTCCCAGGCGCACGAACTCGTCGATGTAGAACTGGTAGTTGGTGAACAACACGAAGTTCTGGAAGTGCTGCGGCGCGGTGCCGGTGTAGTGGCGCAGGCGGTGCAGCGAATAATCGACCCGTGGCGCGGTGAACAGTGCCAGCGGAAGCGGCTCGCCGGCCTTGGGCTCATGCGTGCCGTTGGCGATGCAGTCGTCCATCGAGGTCAGATCGGGCAAGTCGAACGCATCGCGCATCAGCTGACGCCGCTCGGAACTCAGGCTGCCTTCGATATGGTCGTGTTCGGCAAACGAAAAGTGCACTGGTATCGGTTGGCTGCTGGTGCCCACCTCCAGTTCGACCTCGTGCGTACGCAGCAGCAGGTTGAACTGCTCCAGGTAATAGTCGCCAAACAGGTCCGGCCGGGTCAGCGTGGTCTCGTAACGCCCGGGGCCGGCGACAAATCCGAAACTGCGCCGCCCGCCCTCGTCGTCGACAACACGCGCCACGGTATGGGTCTGCACCCGCACGTAGGGGTAGCAGGCACGGGCCTTGCCCGGCAGATCTTCGCCAGCGACGTAGCGCTGCATCGCCTTGCGCAGGTGGCTCAGGCCTGCGTCGTAGATGCGGCGCACCTGGGCCAGCGCACTGGCGGCATCGTTGTGACGGGTCGTGGCCATGGGAGGGGGGAGATAGGTCATGGCGCTATTGTCCACAAACAAGGGTCTGCGACAGGGACGATGCCGTGCCAATGGCATCCCGCCCGACACCCTGGCCATGAGCGGCCACTGGGGACAGGTGGTGGCCATGGTGCCATCGCGTGATGCTGTTATCGTGCGACTGGGCTGGACCTTTCGCAGCGGGCAGTTCGACAGCTGCGCGTTCGTGGCGTCAGTTCTCAAGGCTTTGCCGCCCTGAGTTCGCATCAACCCGGCGACGGCCCGCGCCTGACCCCGTGACCGCATGACATCATGCCCAACGGAGGCGTTCCATCCGGATGGATTAATCCGGGGCTGCGCGCGGCCCCGATCAACGAGGAGTTAGACATGGATCTGGGAATCAAGGGCAAGTGGGCCCTGGTATGTGGCGCCAGCAAGGGCCTGGGCCTGGGTTGTGCGCAGGCGCTGGTCGCCGATGGCGTCAACGTGCTGATCAATGCGCGCGGCGCCGAAGCGCTGGAAGCCGCGGCAACCGGCCTGCGCGCCATCCCCGGTGCCGGCAAGGTGCTGGCCGTGGCCTGTGACATCACGACGACCGAGGGTCGTGCGGCGGTGTTTGGCGCCGCCGGCGGGCCCGGCATGGATTTCGACATCGTCGTCACGAATGCCGGTGGCCCGCCTCCCGGCGATTTCCGCGACTGGGAGCGCGATGCCTGGATCAAGGCACTGGATGCCAACATGCTGACCCCGATCGAACTGATCAAGGCCACGGTCGACGGCATGTCCAAACGCGGCTTCGGGCGCATCGTCAACATCACCTCGGGCGCGGTCAAGGCACCGATCGACATTCTGGGCCTGAGCAACGGCGCACGCAGCGGCCTGACCGGCTTCGTGGCCGGCGTGGCACGCAGCAGCATTGCCGGCTCCGGCGTGACCATCAACAACCTGTTGCCTGGTGCCTTCGACACCGACCGCCTACGTTCCACCACCAAGGGCCAGGCGGCCAAGACCGGCAAACCGATCGAGGAGTTGCTGGAGGCGCGCGCCAAGGCGATTCCCGCCAAACGCTTCGGCACATCCGCCGAATTCGGCGCGATCTGCGCCTTTCTGTGCAGCCAGCATGGCGGCTACATCACCGGGCAGAACATCCTGGCCGACGGCGGGGCCTACCCCGGCACGATGTAAACCCCGGCCGTGCGCCCGGCCTGACCCTGCGACGGGCAGATCGGGTCAGTCGCTGGCCGCCTTCTTCACCGGATCGCGCATCGTGACGAACTCCTCGGCCGCCGTCGGGTGAATGCCGATGGTGCTATCGAAGATCGCCTTGGTAGCGCCGGCCTTCATGGCCACGGCAAAGCCCTGCACGATTTCGCCAGCATCCGGGCCAACCATGTGCAGGCCAACCACCCGATCGGTATCGTCCTGCACCACCAGCTTCATCAGCGTGCGTTCGCTGCTGCCGCTGAGCGTGTGTTTCAACGCCTTGAATTCGCTGCGGTAGACGGTCACCTTGCCGCAGTGCGTGGCGGCGTCATGTTCGGAATAGCCCACGGTGCCGATATTGGGATGGGTGAAGACTGCCGTCGGGATGAACTCGTAATCCATGCTGCGTGCGGACTTGCCGGCAAGCGGGCCGAACAACTGATCGACTACCACCATGGCCTCGGCCAGCGCCACCGGCGTGAGCTGGATGCGGTCAGTCACGTCGCCCACGGCGTAGATCGACGGCACCGAGGTCCGGTAGGCCGCATCGACCGCGATTGCGCCATCCCGGCCGAGCTTGACGCCGGCTTCTTCCAGGCCGATCCCGCGCACGTTGGGTACCCGCCCGGTGGCGTACAACACCGCATCGGCCTGCAGCGTCGTTTTGTCGCCCGCGCTGTTCTGGATCGCGATGTCCAGACCCTGCGGGACTTTGCTGATCGACACCACGTCGGCGCCCAATCGCAGATCGACGCCGGCCTTGCGCATCTCCGCGGCGACGAAATGGCGTACCTCGTCGTCGAAGCCGCGCAGGATCTGCTCGCCCCGGTACAGCTGCGTGACCTGCGAACCCAGACCATTGAAGATGGAGGCAAACTCGCTGGCGATGTAGCCCCCGCCCACGACGACCAGGCGTTGCGGGAACGGGTCCAGGTCGAAGATCGCGTCAGAGACCAGCACATGCTCCTTGCCTGCGATATCCGGCACGAAGGGTGTGCCACCAGTGGCCACCAGGATATGCCGCGCCTTGACAGTGCGCCCGTCGACCTCGACCAGTTGCGCACCCGCCAAATGCGCGCGCGCGTTGATGACCTCGACACCGGCGCCGGTCAGCAGATTGGCATACACGCCGTTCAGGCGGCTGATCTCCTTGCGCCGGTTCGCCTTGAGCGTGGCCCAGTTGAAGGTCGGCGGCGCACCCTCCCACCCGAATCCATGCGACTCCTCGAACGCCTCGGCATAGTGCGCCGCGTAGCTGTAGAGCTTCTTCGGAATGCACCCCACGTTGACACAGGTGCCACCGAGTCCGGCCGTGCCACCCGCCTCGGCCAGCATGACCCGGCCGCCCCGTTGCGCGGCCATGCGCGCGGCACGCACGCCGCCGCTACCGCCGCCAATTACAAATAAATCAACATCAAACTGGATCATCAAAGACTTTCAGGGTTGCTCCACCACCACCTTGACCAGTTCCCCGGCCTGCGATTCACCGCCACCATACACGCCGTTGATCTCATGACCAATCACACCGGCCAGGTCGGCTTCGCTCTCCATATAGGCCATGATTCCACGTGTGACGTAGACGTAGCCCCCTGGCAGCGCGAAGGCGTTGATGTCAGGGCTGTCGAGCACGGTGAACGTCCACTGCAACTGACTGCGGTGTGACTGGCGTGCCAACTTTTGGCCCAGGCCATTGACGTAGGCCTGCACCTGCGCATTGGCGTAGGCCGGCATCTCAAGCAACACGGCCTGGTGTTCCTTGCGGCCAAGCGCAATCTCCTGCGCCTCATCCATCACCGTGCGCTCCTGCTGGCCGGTGACTGGATTGACCACGGTGCCGCCACAGCCGGCAAGCAGCGCAGCGCAGCGCTCAGGATCAAGGAAGTCAGCTTGAAGGGCATGGAGTCGAGAAGAAGATCGATCGTCGATTGTCTACCCGCGCCCGAAACCTCGCCGCCCCTGGGACAATCCGGCATCCCGACGATCACCTGCAGCCGGCAGTCGACCGTTGCGCCACCCGTCCTCCGCGCAGGCATCCCATGAACATGTGACGCGAAACCGCGCCAAATAGTGCGACTGCGGCGATGTGGGCGCCCTGCTGGCCAATATCCGCTACCGGCTGGAGCCACGCATACAAGCCTGTGGCATCGAGTTGCAATGGGACGTGGAAGAACTCGCGCCCATCGCCCGGCTCGACGTCAGTGCCATGGGTCATCTGCAGTTCATGGTGTACGAGGCCTTCTCGAACGTGCTGCAGCACGCCCAGGCGACGAGGTTGCGCGTGGCCGCCAACCCGATCAGTGGCCGCGCAGGCAGTCTGCACCTGCAAATCATCGACAACGGCACAGGCTACGACACGGCAAGTCCACCGCGCAACGGACTGCAATCATTGCAGCAGCGTGCGCAGACGATCGGCGTGACGCTGCGCCTGACCAGCGAGCCCGGCCTCACGGTGGTCGAAATCACCGTCGACTGACATGGCGCCAGCAGCGCCTACGCGGGTGCCTGGCCCAGCACGCAGCGCAGGTTCACCAACATGTCGGCCACCATCGCATCAAGGTCGTACTGCGCACGCCATTGCCAGTCGCGCTGCGCGGCCGAATCGTCGATCGACCGTGGCCAGCTGTCGGCGATGGACTGGCGAAAATCGGGCACGTATTCGATCGCGAATCCCGGCACCTCGCGCCCGATCGCCTGCGCGATATCGGCCGGCGTGAAGCTGATGCCCGCCAGGTTGTACGACTGGCGCTCGCGCACCGCGTCTGCCGGCGCATCCATCAGTTCGAGTGTGGCCCGGATCGCGTCGGGCATGTACATCATCGGCAGCGCTGTGTCTTCGGCCAGAAAACTGGTGTAGCCCCCGTCCTTCAGCGCCGCGTGGAATATCTCGACTGCATAGTCGGTCGTGCCACCTCCCGGCGCTGTCTTCCAGCTGATCAGGCCGGGATAGCGCAGGCTGCGCACATCGACACCGTGTACCCGGTGGTACCAGGCGCACCAGCCTTCGCCAGCGAGTTTGGAAATGCCGTAGACCGTGGTCGGATCCATCACCGTTTTTTGCGGTGTCTGCTCGCGTGGCGTTGACGGACCAAAGGCGGCAATGGAGCTGGGCCAGAATACCCTTTCGAGCTTGTGCGTGCGCGCCAGTTCGAGCACGTTGAGCAGGCCTTTCATGTTCAGGTCCCAGGCCCATTTCGGATGCTGCTCGCCGCGCGCCGACAGGGCTGCGGCCAACAGATAGATCTGGGTGATCTGATGCCGCTCGACGATCGCGGTCAGTGCGCTGGCCTCTGTGGCGTCGAGCGCCTCGTGGTGCACACCGATCACCCGCCCTTCCGGCGCCAGGTCGCTGGTGACGATCGCTGCGCGCCCGTGACGCGCCACCAGGGCGTGGGTGAGTTCTGTGCCAATCTGTCCGTTGGCACCGATGATCAGGATACGCAAAGTCACCTCAGGCTCCTGGTTTCAAAAGGCCAAGTTCGCGTCCGGCCTGTGCGAACGCCGCCACCGCCTGCTCCAGGTCGGCGCGCTCATGTACGGCGCTGATCTGCACCCGGATCCGCGCCTGGCCCTTGGGCACCACCGGAAAGAAGAAGCCGACCACATAGATGCCGAGTTCGAGCAGCCGCGCCGCAAGCTTTTGCGCCGCCACGGCATCGTGCACCATGATGGGAACGATTGGATGCTCACCGTCCTTGATGTCGAACCCGGCCGCACGGATCGCGCCGCGGAACCAGTCCGTGTTGGCGGCCAACTTGTCGCGCAACGCAGTGGATGACTCGAGCAGGTCGAGCACCGCAATTGACGCACCGACGATGCTCGGCGCCACCGTGTTGGAGAACAGATAGGGCCGCGAGCGTTGGCGCAGCAACTCGATCACCTCGCGCCGCGCACTGGTGAAACCGCCCGATGCACCACCCAGCGCCTTACCCAAGGTGCCGGTGATGATGTCGACCTTGCCGAACACGCCTCGGTATTCATGGGTTCCACGGCCGGTGGCGCCGACAAATCCGCTGGCATGGCATTCGTCGATGCCGAGCAGGGCGCCATGCTTGTCACACAGCGCGCGCATGGTGTCGAGCCGGGCGATAGTGCCGTCCATTGAGAACACGCCGTCGGTGAACACCAGCTTGAAGCGTGCGCCGTCGGCTGAAGCCTGCGCCAGGCAGCGCGCCAGATCGGCCATGTCATTGTGTTTGTAGCGATAACGCTGCGCCTTGCACAGGCGGATGCCGTCGATGATGGAGGCGTGGTTCAGTTCGTCGCTGATCACCGCATCCTGCTCGCCCAGCAGCGGCTCGAACAAGCCCCCGTTGGCGTCGAACGCCGCTGCGTACAGGATGGTGTCTTCGGTGCCGAGAAAATTCGACAGGCGCGCCTCCAGCGTCTTGTGCAGGTCTTGCGTGCCGCAGATGAAACGCACCGAACTCAATCCATAACCGTGCGTACGCAGCGCCTCGTGCGCCGCGGCAATCACATCAGGATGTGAAGACAGCCCCAGGTAGTTGTTGGCACACAGGTTGAGCACCTCGCGCTGCGTGCCGTCCGGCGCCACAGTACGGATATGCGCACCCTGCGGCGTCGCGATGATGCGCTCGCCCTTGTACAGGCCGGCGTCACGGATACCTTGCAGTTCCTGGGCCAGGTGGGCGAAGAAATCGGGGTTGGTGGTCATGGGTTTTCCTTGGGGCAAGGCGGCTGGGGCACAATAGGCATTCTGGATATCGAACGTCGTCCAATATATCGAACTCATTTGCAGTATATCGAAATATCATGCAGCCACGCAACCCCTCTCCTGCGCCCGATGAACCGCCCCGTGTCGGCGACACCCTGGCCGCCCTGCGCCAGGCCGCCAGCCTGTCGCTCGAGGCCTTGTCGCGCAAGGCCGGAGTGTCCAAATCCATGTTGTCACAGATCGAGCGCGGCCAAGCCAACCCTACCGTTGCCGTGGTCTGGCGTCTGGCCAACGCCTTGGGTGTCTCCATGGGCGATCTGCTGGGCAATGCGCCGGCGCCCAGCGCGGCGGCGATCGAGGTGCTGGGCGCGCATGCGGCTCCGGCGATCCGCAGTCCGGACGGCCTGTGCGAGTTGCGCATCCTGGGGCCGATCGGCCTGGCGGGCCAGTTCGAGTGGTATGCGCTGACGGTTCAGGCCGGTGGCGTTCTCGAATCGCTGGCCCATGAAGCCGGCACACAGGAACACCTGAGCGTAATGTCGGGTGCGCTGGAGGTTCGCTCCGACACCCTGGTCCAGCGCCTCAAGACCGGGGAAACCGCGCGGTACGCGGCGGATCGCCCACACCATATCCGCAATGGTGGAAAGACCCCGGCGAGCGCCTGGCTGGTGGTGGTACACCCGGGCTGAACGCCCTGCAGGCAGGCGCGTTGCCTCGGGTCAGTGGATAACCGGATCGTCGCTCGGCCCGTTGTACCCCGACATCAGCCAATCGAAGGCCATGGCCATGTCGCCTTCGGCAATGAAGAGGTCCTGACGACAGGCGGCCAGCGTGCGCCCTGTCGCGCCCGCCAGAGTCCGCGCGTCGGCGCAAAAGCGCGACGAACGGAAGTCGAAGGTCGGGTCGTCGTTGACAGACTCAAAATGGCTCACATGGATCCTACGGTCGGGCCCGCGCAGCAAACCCTTGACGCGCTTATCGGCAGTTTCACGGTTGGCATAAACCAGTATTGTGCGGACATTCACTGGCGGCAACCGCTTATCCGGGGGTGACTTAGGGTCTTTTTGTGCAGCTCGCCGGCATTTATGCGCGTCTCGCCCGTTTCTTGCGCCACAGCCAACCGCAGTGGCGCGGCGGGAGCAGCGCTGGCCGGCCGTTGCATACTTCACTGATTGCCTGAGAAATATTGGAACACCATGAAATCATTCGTCACGTTGTTGTTGGGCCTGGCTCTGTCTGGCTTCGCCCAGGCCGAGAAGGTGGGAGAGGTCTCCACCGCGTTCATCCTGATCGGGGCCAATCACAAGGTCGTGGTCGAGGCTTACGACGATCCCAAGGTGAACGGCGTGACCTGCTATGTGTCGCGCGCCCGCACCGGAGGCGTCATGGGCGCCATCGGACTGGCGGAGGACAAGGCCGAGGCGTCCATCGCCTGTCGCCAGGTCGGTCCGATTACATTCACCGGCAAGGCGATGGATGCACAAGAGGAAATGTTCAACGAGCGTATTTCGGTGCTGTTCAAGAAGCTTCGTGTCGTGCGCATGCTCGATCGCCGGCGCAACGTGCTGGTCTACCTCACCTACTCGGACAAGCTGATCGACGGTTCACCGCAAAACGGCGTGACTGCCGTGGCCCTGGGATCGGTACCACTGCCGCCGCAATAGGCGTCGCGTCACGGCTCGCGCACAGCGTGGCCTCACCATGGCACTTCCGCACGATTCATGCAACCGCCCCGCCCAAAGACACCGCCAGGGTGCAGCGCATTCGTCGCGCGCCATGCGCCCAGGCGAAAGCTGCCATACTGCCTGCCGTTTGGGGGGAAGTCGGAAATATGTTGAAGTTCACTTGTTGCGATGCCGTCGGCCAGTTTTCAGATCAGGTCCAGGCACAGGTCTTGCGCGGAATCCGGCGCGGCTACGAAAAGGAATGCCTGCGCATCGACACCGCCGGCTTGCTGGCGCAGACACCGCATCCGCAGGCGCTGGGCTCCAAGCTCACCCATCCCTGGATCACGACCGACTATTCAGAAGCACTGCTCGAATTCATCACGCCGCCGAGCCGCGAACAGGACGAGCCGCTGGAGTTTCTGCGCACCATTCACCGCTACAGCGCATCCGTTCTCGGGGACGAATCCATGTGGGCCAGCTCCATGCCCTGTGTCATCGGCGATGACACGGCGATTCCACTGGCCAACTACGGCAGTTCGAATTCGGCCCGCATGAAATGGGTCTACCGCGAAGGCCTGGGCCTGCGCTACGGTCGGCACATGCAGACCATTGCCGGTGTGCACTACAACTGGTCGCTGCCGCAGGAGTTCTGGACCGCCCTGCATGAATGCTGCGACGCCGATGGCAGTTTGCAGGACTTCATCAGCACGCGCTATTTCGGCTTGATCCGCAACTTCCTGCGTTATGGCTGGCTGATCCCCTATTTGTTTGGCGCCTCGCCCGCGATCTGCGAATCGTTCCTGCAAGGGCGCAAGTCAGACCTGCAGCAGCTGGTGCCAGGCACCTTGTACGGGCCGCATGCCACCAGCTTGCGCATGAGCGACCTGGGTTACCAGAACAGTGCCCAGGCCAAACTGAACGTGAACTTCAATTCGCTGGCCGAATACACTGCGGCGCTCGAACTCGCCATCCGCACGCCGGACCCGTATTACGAACAGCTCGGCGTCAAGGATGGCGGGCACTGGAAGCAGCTCAACGCCAACCTGTTGCAGATCGAGAACGAGTTCTACGCCTCCATGCGTCCCAAACGCGTGGGGCGCGATCGTCCGGCAAAAGGTCTGCGCCTGCACGGCGTCGAGTACATCGAGATGCGCCTGTTCGACCTCAACCCGATGGTCGACATCGGCATCACACCCGAGCAAGGCAATTTTGCCGACGTGCTGCTGTTGATGTGTCTGTTCCGCGACAGCCCGCCGATCAGCGCGCGCGAACAGGGCGAGAACGACGAGAACAAGCGCCGCATCGTGACGCGCGGCCGGCAAAGCGATCTGCACCTGATGGTTCACAACCACGAACAGCCTTTCCGGCCGCTGGCCCATGAACTGTTCGACGACATGGCGCCGTTCGCCGAGATGCTCGATACCGCCTATGGCGGGTCAAGGTATGCCAACGCCATGCATCTGCTGCGCAAACGCATCGACGATCCGGACCTGACGCCTTCTGCCCAGGTGCTCGAAGCGGCCCGCGCCCACGGCGGCTTCTTCAAGTACGCGATGTTCGCCTCCGAGCACCACAAGCAGGCGCTGCTGGCGCAGCCGCTCGACGCAGCCACGCGCGAGCGTTTCGCGCTCAGCGCACGCGACTCGCTGGCGCAACAAAGCCGCATCGAAGCCGAAGACACGGAAAGCTTCGAAGACTATGTGGCGCGTTATTACGCGTAAGCGCCGGCCGCGTTGCTCGCCGGGCGACTAGCCGCGCAGTTGTCCCAGCACCGCCAGCACCGGTTGCAACACCCCTGCGCCGAAATTGCGCGAGCGCTCGCTGCTCCAACCGGTTGACGGATCGGGCAGGTCGGCGTTGTCCTTGAACGGCATCTCGATCGTGAATGCCAGGCAACCGAAGGCCTGCGCGACCCAGTTGGTGGCCACCGTCGGATTGGCCTGCGTGGCGCGGCTCGGGCCGTAGTTGACGCGGTCCTGGAAGTCCGGGCTGCCGGCGATCCAGGCGGACTTGAAGGCATCCTGCAGTTGCAGCAGGCGCGGCGTGAAATCGCGGATGCCCTCGGCGCCGGCAACGAAGTTGTAGGGCAGGCCCTCGTCGCCATGCACGTCCAGGAACAGGTCCACTCCTGTGCGCCGCATGTTTTCGCGCACCAGCAAGACCTCAGGCGAACGCGCCATGGTCGGCTCCAACCACTCGCGATTCAGATTGGCGCCCACGCTGTTGGTGCGCAGATTGCCATGCACGCTGCCATCGGGATTCATGTTGGGCACGACATGGAACACGCAGCGCGACAACAGCACGCGCGCCACCGGATCGCTGGCGTCCAGCAGGCGCTCGAGCAGACCTTCGACGAACCATTCGGCCATGGTCTCGCCCGGATGCTGGCGCGCGATCAGCCAGACCTGGCGCTTGTCCGCCTCGGGGATGGCGCTGGCCGCGTCGGTGACGCGCAGCACATCGATGTCGCGCCCCTCCAGCGTCGCGCCCAGGCGCTCGAGCGTCACATGCTCCGACGCAGCCGCAGAGCCGATCAAGTCCAGGTGCCGCTCCCACGAATAGGGCTCGAAATACGCCAGGTAGACGCTGTTCGTATCGGGTGTGAACTGCACGGTCATGACCTGCCCATCGAACGTCGTGGGCACGCGCAACCAATGCTGGCGGTCATAGCTGGCGAGCGCCTGGTAGCCGTCCCATCCCTTGGGATAAGCACAGGCGCCGGCATTGGTGAATCGCAGCGTCACCGGCACGCCAACCGCGCCCTGCAGACGAAAGTGAAACCACTGTGCAAACTCGGCCGCATTGTCAGCGCGCACCTGCAACTCGATATCGGCAGGGTCATCGGCGCGCACCACGACGATGGCTCCGGAGTCGAACTGGCAGGAGATCGTGATCGGCATATTCATGGTGCGCAGTCCTCGGGTTGGTATGACGCGCGCAGTTCGCGCTTGAGAATCTTGCCGATGGCACTGCGCGGCAATTCGTCGCACAGGCGCAGGTCGCCCAGCCGCTGCGTCTTGCCCAACTGGCCATTGGCCCATTGCAACAGATCGCCGGCCGTCATCGATTCGCCTTCGCGTAACACGACGAACGCGACCGGCGTCTCGCCCCAGCGCTCGGAGGGCACACCCACCACAGCAACATCGGCGACCGCCGTATGCGCGCGCACCACGGCCTCGAGATCGCTCGGGTAGACATTGAATCCGCCGGAGATCACCATGTCCTTCTTGCGGTCGAACAGGGTCAGGAATCCGTCGTCGTCGAAGCGGCCAATGTCGCCGGTGCGGATGAAGCGCTTGCCGGCGGCGTCGAACCATTCGGCCTCGCGCGTTTTTTGGGGCTGGCCGTGATACCCCTGCATCATGCCGGCCGAATGCCCGACCACTTCCCCGGCCTGACCGGGTCCGACCTCGACGCCGTTGTCGTCGATCAGCCGGATGTCGTGGCCTTGCGCCGGCCGCCCCACGGTGTGCAGCTTGTCGGGGTGGTGATGCGCCTCCAGAATGCAGGCACCACCGCCCTCGGTCAGGCCGTAGAACTCCACCAGGCCGCCCGGCCAGCGTTGCAACACGTCGGCCTTGAGCGCGGCACCAAACGGCGCGCTGGTGCTGAATTTCACCTGGAAGCGCGACAGGTCGAAACGCGCGAACTGCGGATGCGCCATCAGCCGCTGGTATTGCACCGGCACCAGCATGGCGTGGGTCGCATGGTGGGCCTGGGCGAGTTCCAAAAAGCCCAGCGCATCGAACTTGGGCATCAACACGGCGGTGGCGCCGAAGGCCAGCGTCGGCGCCACCACGACCAAGGTGGTGTTCGAGTACAGCGGTGTCGACACAATGGTCGTCGTCGCCGGTCCGTAACCATAAGTGGCGCCGCGCACGACGTGGGTCCAGCGCATGCCGTGCGACTGCACGATGCCCTTGGGTTCGCCCGTGGTACCTGACGAATAGATGATGTTGAATGGGTCGTCTGGTGCGATCGCGACATCACGCGGCACCGCGCCCGGTGCGCCCAGCCAGGCCAGCAGCTGCGGCGTTTGTTGTTGCACCGTCGCCGTCTCTAACATCATCCGAGGCGCGGCGCCCACCTCCATTGGCCCGAGCGCGGCGTCGCCGGCGGCATCGACGAATACCATGCCGGCCTGGGCATCGCGCAGCATGCGGCCCAGGCCGGCGGCACCCGAGCCCGGCGCCAAAGGGGTCACCGCGACGCCAGCACGCAATGCGCCCAGAAATATAGCGATGTACAGCGCCGACATCGTTGCGCAAATGGCGATGGTGTCGCCCGGCCCCAGGCCGTCGCGCTGCAGACCGACCGTGACCCGGTCCATCAGCGCGTCGAGGCTGGCATAGTCCAGCACCGCCGCACCATGCACCAGCGCGGCCTGCCGCGGCATTTGCCGTGCATGCCGTCTGATGCATTGCGCCAAGGTATCGAAGGTCGGGTCGGCTTGGCTGATCATGTTGTCGTCCGGTACACGGCCAAGGTCTCCGCAGCAGCTTGTGGGTAAAAATCCATCTGAAAGTCAGCCAGGCGCAAAGAATTACCTGTCAGGACGCAAAGCATAACCGGGCCGGTGAGGCCCACCACGGCGCAGCGGGCAAGCCGGGCCCGGATCGCGAAGCAGCATCCTTCGCGGAGCGTGGTCAAAGCACTTTCGGAGACAATCGAATCCCAGCGCATGCTGCCAGCCCGCCTCCAACAACCGATGACTGGCGGGTCCGGCACGCCTTGCCGCTCCCCTCACCCTCTCTTCAGGACCCCCCGACATGACCTACCCGAACGTACAACTGCTGATCAACAACGAATGGCGCCCTGCACGTGCCCAGGCGACGATCGATGTGCACAACCCGGCGGACGGAAAGGTCATCGGCACCGTGGCCAAGGCCGGCATTGCCGACCTGGACGACGCGCTGGCAGCAGCCGCCAAGGGCTTCGAGATCTGGCGCAACACCTCGGCATTCGAACGCGCCCGCGTGATGCGCGCCGCCGCCGCCCTGCTGCGTGAGCGCAGCGACGCCATTGCCCGCATGATGACGCTCGAACAGGGCAAGCCGTTGGCCGAAGCCAAAGTCGAAGTGGCATCGGCCTCCGACATCATCGAATGGTTTGCCGATGAAGGCCGGCGCGTCTATGGCCGCCTCGTGCCCCCGCGCTCCATGAACGTGCAGCAGATGGTGATCAAGGAACCTGTCGGCCCAGTGGCGGCATTCACGCCGTGGAACTTCCCGATCAACCAGGTGGTGCGCAAGATGGCCGCCGCACTGTCGACCGGCTGCTCGATCATCGTGAAGGCCGCCGAAGAGACGCCGGCATCGCCGGCCGAACTGGTGCGCGCCTTCGTCGATGCCGGCATGCCCGCCGGAGTCGTGGGTCTGGTCTATGGCGACCCGGCCGAGATCAGCAGCTACCTGATTCCACATCCGGTGATCCGCAAGATCACCTTCACCGGCTCCACGCCGGTGGGCAAGCAGCTGGCGGCACTGGCCGGCCAGCACATGAAGCGCGCCACCATGGAACTGGGCGGCCATGCGCCGGTGATTGTGGCCAAGGACGCGAACATCGCGCATGCCATCAAGATGATCTCGGGCGCCAAGTTCCGCAATGCCGGCCAGGTCTGCATCTCGCCGACCCGTTTTCTGGTCGAGGAAGATGTGCGCGAGGAGTTCGTCGCCGGCTTCCTGAAATACATGAACGGCCTCAAGGTCGGCAACGGTCTCACGGACGGAACCCAGATGGGCCCGCTGGCCAACCCGCGTCGCGTCACCGCGATGGCAGAACTCACGGCCGATGCCGTGAAGCGCGGCGCGACCATTGCAGCCGGTGGCGAGCGCATTGGCAGCGAAGGCAACTTCTTCGCACCCACGCTGCTGCTCGATGCGCCGCTGGACAGCGCAGTATTCAACAGCGAGCCCTTCGGCCCGATGGCCGCGGTGCGCAGCGTCAAGAACATTGATGAAGCCATCGCCGAGGCCAATCGCCTGCCGTTTGGCCTGTCAGCGTATGCCTTCACCAGCTCGATCAAGACCGCGCACCAGTTCAGCAGCCAGATGCAGACCGGCATGTTGTGGATCAACCAGCCGGCCGCGCCCTGGCCCGAACTGCCGTTCGGCGGCGTGAAGGACTCGGGCTACGGCAGCGAAGGTGGCCCGGAGGCGCTCGAAGCCTACCTGGCGACCAAGACCGTTGTGATGATGAGCGTGTGACGCAGGTCGATACCCCCAAGGCGCCAGGGTTCGACACCCTGGCACTCAAGCCCGGCACGCTGGAGAACCTGCAAAGCCTGGGTTATCAGGCCATGACGCCGATCCAGGCCGCCAGCCTGCCCCCGGCGTTGGCCGGCAAGGACCTGATTGCCCAGGCGCAGACTGGCAGCGGCAAGACGGCTGCCTTCGCGCTGACACTTCTGACCAACCTGAACCCGCGGCGTTTTGCGGTGCAGGCCTTGGTGCTGTGTCCGACGCGCGAGCTGGCCGACCAGGTCACCACCGAGATCCGCCGCCTGGCGCGGGCCGAGGAAAACATCAAGGTCGTCACTTTGTGCGGCGGTGTGGCGCTGCGCGGCCAACGCGCATCGCTGGAGCACGGCGCACATATCGTCGTCGGCACGCCGGGACGCGTGATGGACCACCTGGCGCGCGAGTATCTGACGCTGGAGGCACTGAACACGCTGGTGCTTGACGAAGCCGACCGCATGCTGGACATGGGCTTTGTCGAGGACATCCAGACGGTGGCGAAACAGTGCCCGAAAGAGCGCCAGACGCTGCTGTTTTCGGCTACCTATCCCGAAGGCATCGACAAGCTGGCGCAGCAGTTCATGCGTGCGCCCGTACGCATCGAGGTCGCCGCGCGCACCACCGGGCCGCAGACCGAGCAGCGTTTCTACGAAGTGACGCGGGCCAACCGGTACGAGACGGTGGCCCTGCTGCTAAACCATTTCCGACCGATCAGCACGCTGGCGTTCTGCAACACCAAGCAGCAATGCAAGGAACTGGTGGCCCTGCTGCAGCAGCAAGGCGTCAGCGCCATGGCTTTGCACGGCGAACTCGAACAGCGCGATCGCGACCAGGTGCTGGCGCAGTTCGCCAATCGCAGCTGCTCGGTGCTGGTGGCCACCGACGTAGCGTCGCGCGGGCTAGACATTGCGCAACTCGAGGCGGTGATCAACGTCACCATCACGCCCGACCCCGAGGTCCACGTGCACCGCATTGGCCGCACCGGGCGCGCGGGCCAGACCGGCCTGGCACTGAGCCTGGCCAGCATGGACGAGATGGGGTCGGTTGGCAAGATCGAGCAATACCTGAAACAGGAGTCGATCTGGCATCCACGCGACGGATTGACGCCCAGCGGCAGCGGTCCGCTGCTGCCACCGATGGTGACCCTGCAATTGCTGGGCGGGCGCAAGGAAAAAATCCGCCCGGGCGACGTGCTCGGCGCCTTGACCGGGCCGGACGGAGGCTACACGCGTGAGCAGATCGGCAAGATCAACGTGACCGAATTCACCACCTTCGTCGCGGTCGAACGCAGCATCGCCAAGGAGGCGATGCGCAAACTCAACGCGGGCAAGGTCAAGGGCAAAAGCGTCAGGGTGCGGCTGCTGGACGCGTGATCAGCCACGCGCGTGTGTCACGCCACCGTCCACGATCAAGGTCGACCCGACCACATAGTCCCCGGCACGCGATGCCAGGTAGATCGCCGCGCCGGCCATGTCTTCCGCGGTGCCGATGCGCCCGCACGGAATGCGCGCCGACACGGCGTCCGAATGGTCACGCGCGTCGCGATTCATGTCGGATGCAAACGCACCCGGTGCGATCGCCGTGACAACGATGTTGTCCTTGATCAGTCGCAGCGCCATGCGCCGCGTCAAGTGGATCAGGCCGGCCTTGCTGGCGGCATACGAATAGGTTTCCTGCGGATTCACCGACACGCCATCGATCGATGCGATGTTGATGACCTTGGCCGGCCGCGTCTGCGCGGCGATGCGCAATTGCGCGGTTAGCGCCTGGGTCAGGAAAAACGGCGCCTTGAGGTTCAGGTTCACCACCTTGTCCCAGCCGCTCTCCGGAAACTCATCGAAGTCCGCGCCCCAGGCGGCACCCGCGTTGTTGACCAGGATGTCGAGCCGGTCTTCGCGCTCGGCAAACCGCTGTGCCAGCGCCTTGGCGCCTGCCACACTCGACACATCGGCCGGAATCGACACACAGGGGCCGATCTTGCACATCTCGGCGGCCGCCGTGTCGCAGGCCGCCGCCTTGCGCGATGAAATGTACACACGCGCACCCTGCGCCAGGAAACCTTCGGCAATCATGCGGCCGATACCGCGTGAACCGCCGGTGATGAGAGCGGTACGCCCGTGCAGGGAAAAAAGGTCGTTCATGCTGATATTGCTCCTCTTATTGCGCTTTCAACGGGCGGTCCGTACACCGCCGGCTGCCGACACGTGACCCCGAAGGTTAACCGCTCGCGGGATCGGCATGGCCATCTGGACACGGGATACCCCTGATTCCCGTCGCCACCCCAGGTCAGAGCCACCCAGGCATTCAGCCACTGGCGCACTGGATCAGGATGTCGGCCAGCCCTGTCAAGGTCACCGCATGGGCCCGATGACCGGCGCGCACCAGTGCCGTGGTCACATCGCGCCAACACCAGGCCCCATGTCAGGCGCCGTGCACCAACAGAAAATCGGCCATTACAGTCTCTCCCTTGCTTGCAGCCACCCGCGCGGCTGTGCCAACGGTACATTAGAGTCGATTCATGATCGACACGCCCACGATTCAGGTCGCGCAAGTTCGCCACCGGCACTTCCTGCTGTTCCTGATGACGCCTTTCCAGAAGGCAGCGCTGTTGATGTTCTCGCAGCGGCTGGTCGAGGCGATCAAGCGACTTGACGTCAACGACCTGTCCAGCAAACGCCGCCAGGCCAACACCGTGGTCACCATCCTCGGCCTTGTCGGCACGGTGTCCACCGGTACCCTGGGCATGAACCTGCTGGCCGAAGCCGACTCGCCATGACCGACATCCTGACCATCACCCTCAATCCCGCACTGGATGTGGCCACCTCCTGCGACCAGTTGCAGCCCAGCCACAAGCTGCGCTGCGCCCATGCCGAACGCTTTCCCGGTGGCGGGGGCATCAATGTGGCACGGGTCGTGCAGCGTCTGGGGGGTGACTGCCTGGCGCTATACCTTGCCGGTGGCGTCGTAGGCGACCGATTGCAGAACCTGCTGCAGGCCGAGCAGGTGCCCAGCCACCGGCTGCCGATCGCCGACGAGACACGCGAGAGTTTTTCGGTGCTCGAAACCCGCACCGGGCGCGAATACCGCTTCGTCTTGCCCGGGCCCGACGTGACCGCACAGGAATGGCAGGCCTGCGTGGACTTTCTCGCAGCGGTCGACCCGCCGCCCCGCTACGTGGTGCTCAGTGGCAGCCTGCCACCCTCGTTGGCCATCGACAGCTACGCGCAGCTGGCCGCGCTGGCCCGATCACGCGGCTGCAAGCTTGTGCTCGACAGCTCCGGCGCGCCACTGGCCGCAGCCCTGGCCACCGGCGTGTATCTGATCAAGCCGAGCCTGCGCGAGTTGTCGGATCTGACCGGGGTGAATCTGGAAGACGAAACCCAGTGGCGCGCCGCGGCCGAATCGCTGGTACATGGCGGCCGCGCGGAGCTGGTGGCGCTGAGCCTGGGCGAACGCGGTGCGATGCTGTTCAGCGCGCAGGGCGCGTGGCGGGCGGACGCGTTGAAGGTGGATGTGAAGAGCACAACCGGCGCCGGCGACAGCTTTCTGGCGGCGATGGTTTGGGCGCTGAACCGGCAGATGGAACCTCCCGAGGCGTTCCGATACGGTGTCGCGTCCGGATCGGCGGCGTTGCTGCATCCAGGTACGAGCTTGTGCCGAGCAGACGATGTGGCACATCTTGTGCAGCAGGTGCAAGTGACTGGGCTGGCCAGGCGATCCGACAAAAGCCGCTGAAAGAAACGAACACGTTGTCGTTGTGGATCACCGACTGCTGAAGCCGTTTGAGCATGGCCGGTGACTGCGCCGCATGAAGCTGGTGGAACTGCGCCAAGCGCCTCACCTCAGATGTGGTCTCTTGAAGGTGACTTGGTATGTACCAACGGCACAACGAACGAAGCGCAAGTACTGGTTACCGCGTAGACTTCCAGCGCAAGCGGGAAAAGGGCGTTGAAATTCCGACTCTTTAAGAGCGGCTTACATAATTCGAAAAGGCCAGCGTGAAGGGCTCGGTGGGCGAAGCTGGTGGATTCCAGCAATGGACTGGCCAAGGACCTGGCGCAGATCGTGAACACCATGGTCACGCAGCTCGGTACCCTCTCCTCCGAAGTGGCGCGGGTGGCGCGCAGGCTCGGCGGCCAGGCCGATGTCAAGGGTGCGTCGGGCACCTCGAAAGACCTGGCCGACCACATGAGCGCGATGGCCTCGAACCTCACGGGCCAGGTCCACTCTGCCAAGCCAGCATCAGTTGTTGCACTTCAGACTTGAGGCCGCCCTGGTTTTTCAGCACCGAAAGTCTCCAAAACACATACCACATCCGAAAATCAGCAACAGCCAATTAGTCTGTGGGCAGGAGCAAAAATGTCGAAGCCAAACAACCCGATAGATTCAGAAAATACGCCGACTCCCGGGGGAAGCACACAGCAGTCTTTGCGGGCGCGGGTCGGTGCATGGATGCTTGGTCCGCAAGTTGCATGGATAGTGTTGCTTCTCACGTTGCTGATAACGTTGTTGGCCTGGAAGAACGCGCAGGAAGCACTCTTGCAGGCGCAGCAGGTGCAGTTTGAAAACCGTGCAGAAGAGGTGAGCACCGCCATTCTCAAGCGCATGCAGGGCTATGAGCAGGTGTTGCGCGGCGGTGTCGGGCTGTTTGCGGCATCTGAAAGTGTTTCCAGAACCACATGGCGAGACTATGCCGCCAGTCTGAAAACGCAGGAACAATACCCTGGCATACAGGGCATCGGCTTTTCAGCCCATATTCCAGCAGCGCGCCTGGATGCACACCTGCGCACGGTCCGTGCTGAAGGCTTCCCCGATTACGCGATTCGCCCGGCGGGTGTTCGTGCTGAATACACCTCCATTATTTATCTTGAGCCACTCGACTGGCGCAACCAGCGCACCATTGGTTTTGACATGTTCTCCGAGGCGAATCGGCGTGCGGCGATGGAGCGCGCACGCGACACTGGCGGCACAGCCATTTCTAAAAAATTGACACTCTCTCAGGAAGACGGCAAGGACGTGCAGCCAGGCATGTTGATGTACTTGCCTTACTACAAGAATGGAGCGCCCCGCCATACGCTGGAAGAGCGGCGTGCCAATCTGCTTGGCTATGTCTACAGCCCATTCCGGCTAAACGATCTCATGCACGGCATCCTGGACAAGAAGCAGGCCGGTGCAGAGCCGGATATCGATATCGAGGTATACGACGGCACGCTTCGCTCGGCGGATAGCCTGCTCTATGACGATGACGGAATTGCGCACGCGCTGGGCAAGCCTGACGCTGATCGTTTGACGCTTACCAGAGACATCGACTTGTATGGCCATACCTGGTCCTTGTATTTCACCTCGCGCCCGGTATTTCATGCCGCCTTTGACAAGAACAAGCCGTTGTTCATCCTGGCAGTCGGAATGCTATTGAGCGTGATGCTCTCGGGGCTGATCTGGACGTTTGCCACGCAACGCCGGCGCGCGCTGGAGATAAGCGCACGTTTGGGCGACAGCGAACGTCGCGTACGGGCGCCGCTGGACAATCTGGTTGAAGGCATCGTGCACATCTCCGAGACCGGCATTATCGAGATGTTCAATCCGGCGGCGGAGCGCCTGTTCGGCTACCGCAGCTTCGATGTGATCGGCAAGAATGTCTCCATGCTGATGCCGGAGCCTTACCACAGCGAGCACGATGCTTACCTGGGCCGCTATCTTCACACCGGTCAGGCGCACATCATCGGAACCGCGCGCGAGGTGACGGCCAAGCGCAGTAACGGCAGCGTTTTCCCGATCGAATTGCGGGTGTCGGAGTTTTCCCTGGAGGGGCGTCGCCAGTTCATCGGCGGCATCCACGACATCACCGAGCGCAAGCAGGTCGAGATCGAAATCCTGCGCATCAGCGACCTGCTGCGCGGCTCAATCAACGCACTGTACGACGCCTTTGTAATTTATGACCCACAAGACCGCTTGGTGTTGTGCAACGACAAATACCGCGAAATATATTCTGAAGCGGCCCACCTGTTGGTTCCAGGCGCCCAGTTTGAAGACATCATCCGGGCCGGCGCCGAAATGGGGCAGTATGCTGCCGCCATTGGCCGGGTCGATGAATGGGTGGCCGAACGCATGGCCGCCCATCTGGCCGCCAACACCACCGTGATACAGAAACACAGCAATGGCCGCACCCTGCGCATCGTCGAGCGCAGGTTGCCTGACGGCCATATCGTGGGCTCTCGCGTCGACATCAGCGAGAGCATACGGGCGCAAGACGAAATTCTGCGCCTCAATGCTGGCCTCGAAGAGCGGGTGATGCAGCGCACCGAAGAGCTGCGCCAGAGCAACGAGGAGCTGGAAGAAGCTGCGCAGATGCTGAAAGAAAAGAACAATCTGCTGGCAGAGCAGAAGATCGAAGTCGAGCACAAGAACCGCGAGATCGAAGCCGCCCGGCTGATGCTGGAGGAGCGCGCCGAGCAGTTGGTCCTCACCTCCAAGTACAAGTCGGAGTTCCTCTCCAGCATGTCGCACGAGTTGCGCACGCCGCTCAACAGCCTGCTCATCTTGTCGCAACTGCTCGCCGAGAACCCCGAGCACAACATGAGCGAGCAGCAGATCGAATACGCCAAGATCATTCAGGGGGCGGGCAAGGATCTGCTGGCGCTCATCAGCGATATCCTCGATCTGTCCAAGATCGAGTCCGGTACGGTGACGCCGGACCTTCAGGACGATACGTTCGCCAACGTCAGCGCACAGGTCGAACGGGCCTTCCGCCACGTGGCGGAGAGCCGCGGCCTGGGCTTCGGCGTGGAGCTCGCACCTGGCCTGCCGCCATCCCTGTACACCGACGCACAGCGCTTGCAGCAGGTGATCAGGAACCTGCTCTCCAACGCCTTCAAGTTCACCGAGAAGGGCTGGGTATCGCTGCGCATAGCAGCGGTGGAATCGGGCTGGAGCGCGGATCATGACGGGCTCAACCGCGCGGGGGCGGTGATTGGCTTTTATGTCACCGATACCGGTATCGGCTTGCCAACCGACAAGCAGAAACTCATTTTTGAGGCGTTCCAACAGGCCGACGCCGGCACTGCCAGGAAGTACGGTGGCACCGGCCTGGGATTGACCATCTCGCGCGAGATCGCGCGGCTGCTCGGCGGCGAGTTGCGGCTAGCGATGAGCTCGCCGGGCCAGGGCAGCACCTTCGTCCTGTACCTCCCGCTGCGCGCGCCCGAATCCGGGCAGGTCGGTCGGAGCGCGCCGGGAGGAGCCCCCGGCAATGGCCAGCGCCTGGAGCGGGACGGGGAATCCTTCGCTCCAAAGGCAGCCCGGCCCGATGCTGCGGCCCAGGAGGCGCCGCAGGGAAGCATGCCCCAAGAAACAATCCACCAGCCAAGCGCTGCCCTCGACGACCGGGCGGCAATCAAGCCGGGTGAGCGCACGCTGCTGATCATTGAGGACGACGCGCGCTTCGCCGGCATCCTGCTGCGGGCGGCCCGCGACAAAGGCTTCAAGGGCATCGTCGCCGCACGCGGCGACGATGGGCTCAAACTCGCCGGCGCGCTCAAGCCCACCGCCATTACGCTCGATCTGCATCTGCCCGACATGGACGGCTGGGTCGTGCTCGAGCGCCTGAAGCGCAACCCCGACACGCGGCACATTCCGGTGGAGATCATCTCTGGCGAGGACAACCGCCCACGCGGCCTGCGTTATGGCGCCTTCAAGTACCTGGTCAAGCCGGTCACCGCCGAGTCGCTGCAGAAGGCGCTGGCCGACGTGAACAAATTTTCCGAGCGCGCGGTGAAGGACTTGCTCGTCGCCGACGGCGACGAGCAGCATCGCAACACCGTGCTCGACCTGATCGGCAGCGCTGACGTGCGTATCGAAGCGGTGGCCAGCGGCAAGCACGCCCTCGCGTCGCTCAAGAAGAAACGCTACGACTGCATCGTGCTGGATCTCAACCTGCCCGACATCCCCGTCGCCGACCTGCTTGAGGCGATCCAGGGCTTTGACTTGACGCGCGACGTGCCGGTGATCATCTATGGCGTGGATGAACTGGCGCAGAAAGAGCAGGCGCGGCTGAAATCGCTGGCGCTCAAGGGCATCGTCAAGGCGGTGCGGACCCCCGAGCGGCTGCTCGACGAAACGGCGCTGTTTCTGCATCGGGTGGTGTCCAAACTGCCCGAGGAGCGGCGCCAGATGCTGGAGAAGCTCTACCTGAGCGCCGACAGTCTGGCCGGCAAGAAGGTGCTGCTGGTGGACGACGACGTGCGCAACATCTTCGCCCTCACTGCGGTACTGGAACATCACAAGATGGTGGTGACCTCCGCCGAGAACGGCCGCGATGCCCTCGAAGAACTCGGCAAGAACCAGGACGTGGAGATCGTGCTGATGGACATCATGATGCCGGAGATGGACGGCTTTGAGACCATGCGCCAGATCCGCCAGATGAAGCAGTTCGAGTCGCTGCCGATGATCGCGCTCACCGCCAAGGCCATGAAGGGCGACCGCGAGAAATGCATCGAGGCCGGCGCCTCCGACTATGTCATCAAGCCGGTGGATACCGACCAGCTTCTTTCGCTGCTGCGCGTTTGGCTTTACAGATAGGGGCAGCCATCATTGCCAAGCAGAACAATAACGTGCAACTCCCCGACCCCGAGGCTATCGCGGCTATCGAGCTGCCGCTGCTGCTCGAGGCCATGGTCCAGCGCTATGGCTACGACTTTCGCGACTATGCCGTGGCCTCGCTCAAGCGCCGCCTGCGCCGTGCCATGGCCGAGGAAGGCTTGCGCACCTTGTCGGCGTTTCAGGACCGTGTCCTGCACGATCCGATGTGCATGGCGCGTTTCCTCGATATTGTCTCGGTCGACTTCTCCGCCATGTTCCGCGATCCGACCGACTACAAGGTCTTGCGCGAGAAGGTGGTGCCGGGGTTGCGCAGCCTGCCGCTCATCCGCATCTGGCACGCGGGCTGCGCCGGGGGCGAGGAGGTCCATTCCATGGTCATACTGCTGCACGAGGAGGGTCTGCTGGCGCGCACCCGGTTCTACGCCACCGACATCAACGAGCGGGTGCTGGAGCGGGGCCGCTCTGCGATCTACCCGATCAATCTCATGCGTGAGTACACGGCCAATTACCAGAAGGCCGGCGGCAAGGAACAGTTCTCCGACTACTACACCGCCAAGCACGCCAGTGTCATCCTGCGCGACCTCGGGCGCGGCAACATCGTCTGGGCGGTGCACAACCTGGTGACCGACGCCTCGTTCAACGAGTTTCACGTCGTCCTCTGCCGCAACGTGATGATCTACTTCAACCGGCAGCTTCAGGCCCGCGTGCACCGGCTCATCTACGACAGTCTGGCGTTGGGCGGAGTTCTCTGGCTGGGGAGTGCCGAATCGCTGCACGCCACGCCCTGCGAAGATCGCTATGAGGCGGTGGGCCAGGCGGAAAATCTGTACCGAAGAGTGCGATGAAATACGGTATCGTGGTGATCGGCGCTTCGCTCGGGGGGCTGCCGGCCCTGAAGGCCATACTGTCCGCGCTGCCCGGCAACTTCCGCCTGCCACTGGCGATCGTGCAGCGCCGATGGCGGCGATGAGCTGCAGTTCGCGCTGCAAGACGGCTGCGCCCTGCGGTTGCGCACGGCCCGTGACAAGGATGCCATCGAACCGGGTACCATCACCCTGTCGCCGCCCAACTACCACCTGCTGGTGGAAGCCGAGCACTTCGCCCTGTCAACGGAAGCCCCGGTGTATTACGCGCGGCCGTCCATCGACGTCCTGTTCGAGAGCGCGGCCGATGCCATGGGCTCGCGCGTGATCGGCGTAGTGCTGACCGGCACACTCAGCGACGGCGCACTTGGGCTGGCGGCGATCCAGCGTCACGGCGGCCTGGCGCTGATCGAGTCGGCGACCACCGCGTTCGCCGCCGGGATGCCGGACGCCGCGGCCCGTGCGACGGTGAACGCGACCGTGCTCAAGCTGGAAGAAGTCGGGCCGCATCTTATCGAATTGGCTCTGAAATGAGCCGCGCACAGGGAGACGAATGATGGATATACCCAAGATCGAGATTCCGGCGCCGCGCGCCGACGGCACGACCCAGCGCAGCGTGGGGCCGGTGGGCGAGCGCGGTGGCGTGCTGATTGTGGACGACACGCCGTCCAAGCTGGCGGCACTGGGCGCCATCATCTCGGGCATGGCGCTGGAGATAGTGACGGCAACCTCGGGTGAGCAAGCGCTGCGCCAGCTTCTCAAGCGGGATTTCGCCGTGATCCTGCTCGACGTCAACATGCCGACGATGGACGGCCTCGAGACCGCCCAACTCATCCGCAGCCACCCGCGTTCGGCGCACACGCCGATCATCTTCGTCACCGCCGAGGCATACTACTCGGAGGCCGTGCGCATCAGTGCCTACAAGCTGGGCGCGGTGGATTTCATCTACTCGCCGATCATTCCCGAAATCCTGCGCGCCAAGGTGCAGGTGTTCGGCGACCTTTTTTACCTTCAACGCCAGGTACTGCTCCACAACGAACACCTGGAAAGTCTGGTGGAACAACGCACCGCTGCGCTGACCGAGGAGATCACCGAGCGCAAGCGCGCGGAAGAGAAAATCAAACGCCTCAACCGCATGTATGCGGTCTTGAGCGGTATCAATACGACCATTGTCCGCATCCATGACCGGCAGGAACTGTTCCCCGAAGCCTGCCGTATCGCGGTGGTGCACGGCGAGTTCAAAATGGCCTGGATCGGACTGCTGGATCCGAGCGGGGTGGACATCACACCGGTTGCCAAGGCGGGTTTCGACGAAGGGTATCTGGATCAGATACGGCTGACCGCCCGGGACGACGTGCCGGACAGTTGCCCGTTGGTGGCGCGAGCGCTGCGTGAAAAAACGCCGGTGGTCTGCAACGACATCGGCACCGACCCGCTCATGGCGCGCTGGCGCGAGGCGGCATTGCAGCGCGGTTATCTTTCGCTGATGGTGTTCCCGCTGCATATGGGGGACAAGATGACGGGTCTGCTCGCGCTCTACGCGTCGGAGAAGGATTTTTTCGACGCGGAAGAAATGAGGCTGCTCGCCGAGATCGCCGGGGACATCTCGTTCGCGCTCGAGTACATCGAGAAGGAGGCGCGGCTCAACTACCTGGCCTATTACGACGTCGTAACCGGGCTGCCCAACCGCGCCCTGTTTCATGATCGTTTGCACCAGCACTTGCTGGCGGCGAGCGAGAACAACTCCAAAGTGGCCTTGCTGTTGTTTGATCTGGAGCAGTTCCGGGTCATCAACGAGACATTGGGACGACAGGCAGGGGACGCTTTGCTCAAGCAGGTGGCGGAACGTCTGCGCGGCGCCGGGCTGGATGCGAATCACCTGGCGCGCACCGGCTCTAACCGCTTTGCCGTGGTACTGGACCATCTGCAGAAGGAAACGGATATCGCGCACATGCTGGAGAGATGCATCAACGACTCCCTGCGCCAACCGTTCGTGCTGGAAGGCACGGAGCTGCGACTATCGGCCAAAGCGGGCATAGCCCTTTTCCCGGCCGACGGCGCGGATGCCGATAGCCTGTTACGCAACGCCGCGGCGGCACTGGAAAAGGCCAAGCTCTCCGGCGACAAGTACCTGTTCTACACCCCCGAGATCAATGCGCGAGTGGCCGAGAAGCTCTCTCTGGAGAACAAACTCCGGCAGGCGGTAGAGAAAGAAGAGTTCGTGCTGCACTACCAGCCCAAGGTAGATCTGGAAAAAAGGGCGATCGTCGGGGTCGAGGCGTTGATCCGCTGGCAGAGCCCGGAGCTGGGGCTGGTTCCGCCCTTGAGATTTATTCCCCTGCTGGAAGAAACCGGAATGATTCTGGAGGTCGGGGCCTGGGCGTTGCGCCGCGCGGTGCTCGACCATCGTCACTGGATGGAAATGGGGCTGGCCGCCCCCCGGATCGCGGTCAACGTGTCCACGATTCAGCTACGGCAGCGGGAATTCATCGATGTCCTGCGTGCGGTGATCGTGGAAGACGGGAGTGCGTCCGGGATCGATCTGGAGATCACCGAGAGCCTGATCATGGACAACGTGCAGGACAACATTACAAAACTGCAAACCATCCGGGACATGGGCATCGGCATCGCCATCGATGACTTCGGCACCGGCTATTCGTCGCTCGCTTATCTGGCCAAGCTGCCGGTACAAACGCTCAAGATCGACCGCGCCTTCATCATCACCATGCTGAAAGATCCCAACGTCATGACCCTCGTCTCGACGATGATTTCCCTGGCCCATTCGCTCGGCATGAAGGTGGTTGCCGAAGGCGTGGATGAGGAAGAGCAGGCAAGCACGCTGTGCCTGTTGAAATGCGACGAGATGCAGGGCTATCTGTTCAGCCCCGCGGTTCCGGCGGAGCAGATCGAGCGGTTCTTGCGCGAGAAGAAAGCGTTGTAAAACCGCGAGGCCGCCAAATGCGCCAAGCTGTCCCAATGCTTTTCGATCAAGTTGGTGTTGACATTGGCCTCGCACACGGCGGCCTACATATTGCGCCGGTACTGCCCACCCACCTCGAACAACGCGTTGCTGATCTGCCCGAGCGAACACACTCGCACCGCATCCATCAGCACCTCGAACACGTTGTCGTTGTGAATCACGGCCTGCTGCAGACGCTTGAGCATGGCAGGTGAATGCGCGGCATGTCGCTGTTGAAAATCGGCCAGACGCCTGAGCTGGTTCTGCTTCTCATCGTCGGTCGAACGCGCCAGTTCCAGCTTGTCTTGCACCGCATCGCCATGCGGGTTGCGGAAGGTGTTGACGCCGACGATCGGCAACTCGCCTGTGTGCTTGAGCATCTCGTAATGCATGGACTCGTCCTGGATACGGCCGCGCTGGTAGCCGGTTTCCATGGCGCCGAGCACCCCACCGCGTTCGGCGATTCGCTCGAACTCCAGCAGTACGGCCTCCTCGAGCAGTTCGGTCAGCTCCTCGATGATGAAGGCGCCCTGGCTCGGGTTCTCGTTCTTCGCCAGCCCCCACTCGCGGTTGATGATGAGCTGGATCGCCATCGCGCGGCGCACGCTATCTTCCGTCGGTGTCGTGATGGCTTCGTCGAAGGCATTGGTGTGCAGGCTGTTGCAGTTGTCGTAGATCGCGATCAGCGCCTGCAGCGTGGTGCGGATGTCGTTGAACTGGATCTCCTGCGCGTGCAGGCTGCGACCGCTGGTCTGGATGTGGTATTTCAGCTTCTGGCTGCGCTCGTTGGCGCCGTATTTCTCCTTCATCGCCACCGCCCAGATGCGCCGCGCGACCCGTCCCATCACCGTGTATTCCGGGTCCATTCCGTTGGAGAAGAAGAAACTCAGGTTCGGCGCGAAGTCGTCGATGTGCATGCCACGCGCCAGGTAGGCTTCAACAAACGTAAAGCCGTTTGACAAGGTGAACGCCAGCTGGCTGATCGGGTTCGCACCCGCCTCGGCGATGTGGTAGCCACTGATCGACACGCTGTAGAAATTGCGTACCCGGTTATGCACGAAAAACTGCGCGATATCGCCCATCACCTTGAGGCTGAACTCGGTCGAGAAGATGCAGGTGTTCTGACCCTGGTCTTCCTTCAGGATGTCGGCCTGCACGGTGCCGCGCACGTTTTCCAGCACCCACTCGCGGATTTTCGCGGTCTCGGTCTCGGTGGGTTCGCGGCCGTTCTCCCGCGTGAACTTCTCGATGTTCTGGTCGATCGCGGTGTTCATGAACATCGCCAGGATGCTCGGTGCCGGGCCATTGATCGTCATGCTGACCGAGGTACTCGGGCTGCACAGATCGAAACCACCGTACAACACCTTCATGTCGTCGAGCGTGGCAATGCTCACACCCGAGTTGCCGACCTTGCCGTAGATGTCCGGGCGCGGGTCCGGGTCGTTGCCGTAGAGTGTGACCGAATCGAATGCGGTCGACAAGCGCTTGGCCGGCATTCCTTCGCTAAGCAGCTTGAACCGGGTATTGGTGCGAAACGCGTCACCTTCGCCGGCGAACATGCGGGTCGGATCTTCGCCTTCGCGCTTGAATGCGAAGGTGCCGGCGGTATACGGGTAGCTGCCCGGCACGTTGTCGAGCATCAGCCACTGCAGGATCTGGCCATGGTCTTCGTATTGCGGCAGCGCCACCTTGCGGATCGGCGTGCCGCTGAGCGATTTGGTCACCAGCGCGGTGCGGATCTCCTTGTCGCGGATCTTGACCACGTATTCGTCGCCGGCGTAGGCCTTGCGCATTTCGGGCCACTGCATCAAAAGCTTGCGTTCCCGTGCGCCCATCTGCGCCTCGCGTTGATCCGCCAGACCGTTGACCGCCTCGACTGCACGCACCTTGGCCGGGTTGGCGGCATGCAGCATGGTGCCTGCCGCACGCAATTGCTGGATCTCGCGCGCCAGCCCTGCCTGCGTACGCGCCCCAGTCTTGTAAGACCGCACCGTGTCGCTGATTTCTGCCAGGTACCGCGTGCGCGCGGCTGGCACCACCGGCGATTGGTTGGTGCTGTGGCGCACCGCGACCTGGGGCAGGCTGGAGTCGGCCAGCGTGAGGCCCAGTTGCGCAAGGCGCGGCAACAAGGCCTGGTACAGAGCGGTGACGCCGTCGTCGTTGAAGCGCGCTGCCATGGTGCCGAATACCGGCATCTGATCGGCTGGCGTGGTGAAGGCCTCGCGGTTGCGTTGCACCTGTTTGGCGACATCGCGCAAGGCATCCGGCGCGCCCTTGCGGTCGAATTTGTTGATCGCCACGAATTCGGCGAAGTCCAGCATGTCGATCTTCTCCAGCTGGCTCGCGGCGCCGAATTCGGGCGTCATCACATACAGCGGCACATCCACATGCGGCACGATGGCCGCGTCGCCCTGACCTATGCCCGAGGTCTCGACGATGATCAGGTCGAAACCCGCGCACTTGCAGGCCACGATCACATCGGGCAGGCAGGCACTGATTTCGGAGCCGAAGTCGCGTGTCGCCAACGAACGCATGAAAACCCGCTGACCCTCGTCCTTGGCCCAAGGCCCGATCGCATTCATGCGGATGCGGTCGCCCAACAAAGCGCCACCGCTCTTGCGCCGCGACGGGTCGATGCTGATGACCGCCACGCGCAGCCCGTCGTCCTGGTCCAGCCGCAGCCGGCGGATCAACTCATCGGTCAGCGACGACTTGCCGGAACCACCGGTTCCGGTAATGCCCAGCACCGGAACCGCGGTCTTCGCCGCTGCCGCGCGCATCGCATCCAGCACGGCCGCGTCGGTTTTTCCGCCCTCGAGCGCGGTGATGAGTTGGGCCAACGCGCGCCAGTTGTCCTGGCTGTGGCCCTGGATCGCGCCGACCGTCGTGGGCGCGAAGCCGGACAAGTCCTTGTCGCAACGCATCATCATCTCGCCGATCATGCCGGCCAGGCCCATGCGTTGGCCGTCTTCGGGGCTGAAGATGCGCGCCACGCCGTAGTCATGCAGTTCGCGGATCTCCGGCGGCACGATCACGCCGCCGCCGCCGCCAAATACCTGGATATGGGCGCCGCCGCGCTCACGCAGCAGGTCGACCATGTATTTGAAGTACTCGACATGGCCGCCCTGGTAAGAGCTGATCGCGATCCCTTGCACGTCCTCCTGCAGGGCTGCGGTGACCACGTCGTCAACGCTGCGGTTGTGCCCCAGGTGGATGACTTCGGCCCCCATGCCTTGCAGGATGCGCCGCATGATGTTGATCGCCGCGTCATGGCCGTCGAACAGGCTGGCCGCCGTGACAAAGCGTACCTTGTGGGTTGGCCGATAGCTGGCCAGTGCCTTGTAGTCGGCGGATAAGTCGGTCATGCAAGTCTCCAGGTTCCGGCCACCACCACGGCGCCGGGCCCGTAAGCTTAATTGACGTTTACGTCAACGTCAACGTCAACGTCAACGTCAACGTCAACGTCAACGTCAACGTCAATATGCTTCCCGACTCGTCTCCAGGGCGTCCCGGGGCGCATGCTGCAAACGTTGCGGCACTCGACTGGCTCGCTGGGCCAGGGCTTCGCCTACAACAACTTGCGCGCCAGCCACATGCCGGGCAGCATGGCCAGCACGAAGATCACCGTGTCGAGCTGCCCGGTCAGCAACGTGGCCAGTGCGGTCGCCGGGCTGTAGCCGCTGATGCCCCAGCCGACACCGAACACCACAGCGCCGGCGATCAGGCGGCCGTCGCCGCGGCTCCCCGAAGACAACACAAACGACCGGGTGAACCAGGGTCTGACACTGGCACGGGGCGTCAGCGTGTATCCGAGCAAGGCTATCAGCACGGCCCCGAGCGCCACAAACAACAGCGTGCCATCCCATTGACCGGGGAAGGGTCCGACCAGCAACTCCTTCAGATCGAGCATGGCGATAACTTTCTCGGGCTGTGTCATGCCCGACAGGGTCAGTCCGGCGGCGAAGATGAGACCGGCGGCGAACGCGATCAGCAGCTCGGCCGCCGGGTGCAAGCCCGTTTGCGGCGCCGCCGGCGCTATCGCTCCTGCGGCGGCTTCGTGATTCATGTTGCGCATGGGAGGTTTGCCAAGGATCCGATGGATTCTGCTTGGCGCGTCAACGGCCAAACAGCCACTGCAGGCCGTCGATGACCAGTTCCAACCACCAGCTCGCTTGCGGCAGGTGCGAGGTCACCAGCACCGTCATGATTGCGGCCCCGGTAAAGGTGGCCACGGCCACCAGGGAGCGTTTCGATCGTCGGCCCAGGCCAATCATGGCGTGACCACTGACCGACCCCGAACCGAGCACGGCGCCGAACCCGACCAGGAAGCCGGCTGGCACCAGCACCAGGTGGTGGCGAATTTCCAGGTGCGGAACCGCCAGCACCCAGGCAAAAAAGGCGCCGCCGCCAACCAGTCCGAACAGAAAGGCCCAGCGCCATAACGAGTTTTGTCGGCGCGAGGTCAGCACACCCGCGGTGATGGAACTCACCGAGCTGGCGCGCCCGACCCCGGCGAGCAGGATCCAACTCGCCAGCCCTATCAGGATGCCACCTTGCAAAGCTTGTGTGTATTCGTCCACCGCCCCGTCCCTGAAGTCCTAAACTAGGCCCGAGCATACCCTGACAACGCGCTCGAAAGGACCCCCGCATGCAACCGATTCAATTGTTCGACGTCTCCTCCAGCACCTACACCTATGTACTGTTCGACGAGACCACGCGAGACGCCCTGATCATCGATCCGGTGGACGAGCAGCTCGAGCGCGACCTGGCCACCTTGCGCCAGTACGGCCTCAAGCTGCTGTGGACGGTGGAAACCCATGCCCATGCCGATCACATCACCAGCGCCGCCCAGCTGGCCGAACATGCCGGCGCCCGGACGGCAGCGCCGTCCGGATGCGGCATCACCACCGCCGCAAAACAACTCGTGCACGGCGATGTGCTGAATTTCGGCAAGGAGAGTTTGCGCACCTTGCACACGCCCGGCCATACCGCCGGCAGCATGAGTTTCGTCTGGCGGGAACACGTGTTCACCGGAGATACCTTGCTGATCGGCGGCTGCGGCCGCACCGACTTTCAGTCCGGTAGCGCCACCGCCTTGTACGACAGCATCACCCAGGTACTGTTCGCCTTGCCCGACACCACCACCGTATGGCCCGGCCATGACTACCAGGGCCGCACCCATTCGAGCATCGCCGGCGAAAAGTCCGGCAATGCCCGGGTGGCCGGCAAGACGCGGGAAGAATTCATCGCCATCATGGACGCCCTGAACCTGCCTCCGCCCAAACGGATCGACGAAGCGGTTCCCGCCAACCTGCATTCGGGCATCCGCCACGACGCGCACGGCGAGCCACAGTGCGGCGCGGGCGCCGCGCAGCAGCCGCAAGTGCAAGCGGCCCAGGGATATGCCGGAGACGTCGCGCCGCAGCTGGCTTGCGCGTGGTGGCAGTCCGGCGACGCGGTGCTGGTCGACGTGCGCTCCGACGCCGAACGCGAATGGGTCGGCTTCATTCCTGATGCGGTGCCAATCGCATGGAAACAGTGGCCGGGCATGGCGATGAACGCCGACTTCGACCAGGCGCTCAAGGCCGCGGTACCGGCCGGCAAGAAGGTGGTGATGTTGTGCCGCAGTGGTGTGCGCTCGATCGCTGCCGCCCGGCGCGCCACCGAACTGGGCTTGGAGGCCTACAACGTCCTCGAAGGATTCGAAGGCAATCCCGACGGGTCGGCCCATCGCGGCCAGTTGGGCGGCTGGCGCAAACACGGCCTGCCGTGGCGCCAGAACTGAGTCAACGCCCGGTGGCACGCGTGCCCGCAGAGCTGGCCGACTGCTCGGCCGTGCTGCGCGCAGCGCGCGCCCATGATGCCTGCCGTAAGTTCCCAACGCCTGCACCGACTGAATTGCCAACATGACCTTTCTCGCCATCGATATCGGCAATACCCGCCTCAAATGGGCGCAGTACGAATCCGCGCGTCCCGGCGCACGGCTGCTGGCACATGGTGCCGAATTCCTGGACAACATCGACAAGCTGGCAGATGGAGTCTGGTCAAAACTGGTCGCGCCCACCCACATGCTCGGTTGCGTCGTGGCCGGCGAAGCGGTCAAGCGCCAGGTCGAGGAGCAACTCGAGCTCTGGGACATCGATCTTCAATGGGTGGTCGCCAGTCCTGAAGAGGCGGGCCTGACCAACAATTACGATCATCCGACCCGCCTGGGCGCCGATCGCTGGGTCGCCATGATCGGCGCCTGGCACCGGATGCTGGAGCAGGGCAAGGCCCGCCCCATCGTCGTGGCCATGGTCGGCACCGCCGTGACGATCGAGGCCATCGACGCAGGCGGACACTTCCTGGGCGGGCTCATCCTGCCCGGTCACGGCATCATGCTCCGGGCGCTGGAGTCGGGCACGGCCGGGCTGCATGTACCCACCGGCGAGGTGCGCGACTTCCCCACCAATACCAGCGATGCCCTGACCAGTGGCGGCACCTATGCCATCGCCGGCGCGATGGAACACATGGTGCGCAAGCTGCGCTCGCATTGCGGCAAAGAGCCACGCTGCTTCATGACCGGCGGCGCCGGCTGGAAAATGGCGCCCAGCCTGAGCACGCCGTTCGAACTGGTCGACAACCTGATCTTCGACGGCCTGCTGCAGATGGTGCAGGCACGCGAGAAGGCACGCCTGTACTGACGTCCGGTCGACGGTTCTCCTAGCTGCCGACCAGGCCCGCAACACCCTGGAACAGGGCCTGGCGCGCCTGCGCGTAGATTTGCCCCCGCCACGCATCGGTATCGACATAGAAGGCGTCGAGCATCTGCTGATGGATGCGCCGGGCCAGCGCCGGATCGGCGCTCGGGTGCAAGTGCAACCAATGGTCAGCGCGCAGCGCGTCGATCATCTGCAGGATCGGCAAGGTCCCGTACTCCATCGCAATGGCCGTGTATTCGGCCTGCGGGCATTCCTCGTACACCGAGTTCCACATCAGGCCGGTCAGCCGCGCGGAACTCGAAGAGCCATCGTAGGTCGAGGTAATCGGCGTCGCGCCGTCGCCGCCCCACCACTGGCGCGCGCGCTGCAACGCCACCGGATCGTCCTTGCAGGCAAAAATGCGCTCGCCCAGCCCGCTCGGACCCAGTCCGGTATGCAGGTCAATCCAGGCCATGCGCTTGGCACTTCCGGCATGGCGACGCAACACCTGGCGCAGCGTACGGTTGCTCCAGGTCGGCTCGGTGCCACCGAAAAACAGACCATCGGGAAAGCCGTACTGTCCCTGCGACACCGCCGCCTGGAAGCGCACCTGGCCATGTTGCTCCAGATATTCGGCAATCGCCTGCACATTCGCAGCATCGGGTGGCCAGGTTTCGGGCAACAACAGGGCATGCAACTCGGCGTAGGCCGGGTTCACCGGTAGCGGTTGCTCGTAGTCGGCGAAATTGCGGTTCAGATCCACATTTTCCTGGGTCACCCGGCGCACGTGCGAGAAACCATGGGGATTGAGCGCATGGATGTACATCACCGCCATGCCAGCGGCACGCAGATGTTCCAGCCACTCGCCGTCATGCAGCGAGGCCACCTGCACACCACTGCCGCAATAACCCTCGACACCGTGGCAGGCACTTGAGACGATGAGCATGGCCTGGGCTTGCGGATCGCCGGCAACGGCCACATCCATCGCCAGGGCTTCGTCGTCGCGCCCCGTCAACGGATGGTCATACGAAGTGACGGGCACACCGGCCGTCGCCGCAGCCTCCAGAAACCGGCGGCGGGCCTGGGCGTAACTGGTGGAGAAAGCCTGATCGAGGCCGATCATGCGTGCTCCTTTGGAGCGTCCTGTGTCAGCCAGGCCTCGGCCAGCCGTACCCAGTAAGTCGCGCCCGGTGGGATCAGGTCGTCGTTGAAGTCGTAACTCGGGTTGTGCAACATGCACGGGCCGGCACCATGGCCCGCATCGCGGTGGCCGCCGTCACCATTGCCGATGAAGCAATACGCACCCGGCTTGGCCTGCAGCATGAAGGAAAAATCCTCGGCGCCCATCGTGGGCTCCTGCGCCAAAACGTTATCGGCGCCGACGATGTCCTGCATGACCCGGCGCGCGAACTCGGCCTCGGGCGCCGAGTTGATGGTGGGCGGGTAGTTGCGGATGAACTCGAAATCGCAACGCGCGCCATGGGCAGCGCAGCTATGTTCGGCAACCTCGCGCATGCGTTGCTCGATCATGTCCAGCACCTCGAGTGTGAACGTGCGCACGGTTCCACGGATCTCGCAGTGATCGGGTATCACGTTGACCGCCTCACCCGCATTGATCATCGTGACCGATATGACGCCGGCATCGATTGGCCTCTTGTTGCGGCTGATGATGGTCTGGAAGGCCTGCACCATCTGGCAGGCCACAGGAACCGGATCAATGCCGTTGTGCGGCATCGCCGCATGCCCGCCCTTGCCGGTGATGCGGATCTTGAACTCGTTGCTCGACGCCATCACCGGGCCGGCGCTCACGGCAAACTGACCCGCCCCGTAGCCCGGCCAGTTGTGCATGCCGAACACCGCATCCATCGGGAACTTGTCGAACAAGCCCTCCTTGATCATCTCGCGCGCGCCACCACCGCCTTCCTCGGCCGGCTGGAAGATCAGGTACACCGTGCCGTCGAAGTTGCGGTGGGTCGCCAGGTGCTGGGCCGCTGCCAGCAACATCGCGGTATGGCCGTCGTGACCGCAGGCATGCATTTTTCCGGCATTCTGGCTGGTGTGCGCAAAGGTGTTGAACTCCTGCATCGGCAAGGCGTCCATGTCGGCGCGCAGGCCCACGGCCCGCGTCGACGTGCCATTTTTCACGATGCCGACAACACCGGTGGTACCCAGGCCCCGGTCGATCGGAATGCCCCACTCGGTCAGCTTGGCCGCGACTACATCGGCGGTGCGGACCTCCTGAAAACACAGCTCGGGGTGGGCATGGATGTCGCGGCGGACCGTGGCAATCGCAGCCGACTGGGTAAGGATCGAATCGATGACTTTCATGGGGTCTTATATGGATGCCTCCCGGCTAGCAAGCACAATTTGCCAAGTTTTGTGAAGAAGTCGGCTGCACACTTATATCCGGCCTTGTTTGCGTGGTTTGACTGGTTTCCCTGTCTCGC
>Ga0105054_10000059_pt1 | contig 113224 bp, 117 predicted proteins | sample BON02_FD_78091 | JGI IMG/M metagenome (GOLD analysis project Ga0105054, IMG submission 78091) | Freshwater microbial communities from Lake Bonney liftoff mats and glacier meltwater in Antarctica - BON-02 (megahit assembly) | ecosystem: Environmental > Aquatic > Freshwater > Ice > Glacier...
CCACGACGATTCTGCTGACGCGCCACGTGAAGAAGGGCGCACGACTCACGGTGAAGGCCGCCAACGCCGCGGGCACGTCAAAGGCCTCGAAGCCTTGGACGGTGCGCACCTCGGCACCAAAGGCCTCGGTGCCAAGAATCAAGTCGGTCACGCGCACCAAGCGCGGTCTGCGCATCGTGGTGGTGGCAGACAAGGGCGTCACGCTGAAGGTCTTCGTCAACGGCAGGCTGCCGAAGTCCACGACGATTCTGCTGACGCGCCACGTGAAGAAGGGCGCACGACTCACGGTGAAGGCCGCCAACGCCGCGGGCACGTCAAAGGCCTCGAAGCCTTGGACGGTGCGCACCTAGCGCTTGCACACCACCGTCAGTTCGAAGGTCCGCTCGAATCACTGCCGTCACCGATGGCACTCGCCGCCGCTCGTCGCGTGCGAGCGATGCGGGCAGCCATGAGGAGCACCCGGCCGAGTACCACGACCAAGGTGATGTTGACGATCATCTGCAGGGTCACCACCCAACGGGCTGCGGCGGTCACAGGAGTGATGTCACCGAACCCGACCGTGCTGAGGACCGTGACCGTGAAGTAAATGGCGCTGCTGCGATCTAATGACTGGGAGAAGGCCGCGGGCGATCCCGCAGACATCATCGCGTAGGCCAATGCGAAGAGCAGCACGAGCATGACCACCACCACCACAAGCGACGCGGCTGCGCGTACCTCGGGGATGGGGTCGCGCATGATCGAATAGAACTGCAGCGTGAGGACGACGGAGAAGAGGATGACGCCCAAGAGCATCTGCACCACGGCGGTGCTCTCCAGCACCCCACTCTGCGGCACCAATACATATGCCCCCACGAGGATGCCCACGCTGAGGGCCGCCCGCCCGACGATTCGCGTGATCGCCCGGCGCCGCTCGCGGGGCGTGAGAGCTCCGAATACCGACGTGGCGTCATTCGAAGCCGGCGGGCCCTCGTCGTCGATGTTCACGTGTTGACCCTACGTGGTTGCGGCGGACATTCCCCGCAGCCAGCAGCATGCCTGGGGCACACCGCCGTACCGGTGGTGACCATTTGCACGCTCATCACCACCACGCTGGATGCGAAAATGATGCGCGGGTTGTCGGCTGCACGGAGCCGCCCCGATGCGCTGAATCAGCGGGTCGCACGTCATCGCACCGGTACCGCTGCACCGGGAGGGCCACGCCCCTCGGTGATGGAATGCCCCCGGCAAGATTCGAACTTGCGACACCAGGATTAGGAATCCTGTGCTCTATCCCCTGAGCTACGGGGGCAATTTCCGTCTATCTGCAGGTGCTTTGCAAAGTGTATGTGGCGATGAACCCCATCTCCATATTGCCCCCTACATTGCATCTGCACGCGAGTTGCACCTGAGGGGCACCGCCCACGCCCTCGCAATGTAGCGGGGGCGTGGGCGGCGACAGGGGTACAGCCCGCCACCGAGACGCCCTCGACCTGTCGAGCCGGGTCAGCCGCGCTTGCGGCCGAGCACGAGTAGGTACTCGGCATTGACCCGCATACCGCCGCTCGCCTCGTTGAACGATTCCCATAGCGCCACAAGGGCGCGGCGCAGGTCCTGCCACGTGCCTTCGGGCTCGAGTCGCTGCTTGGCGGCCATCGTCGGGCCGTAGGTCGTTTCGAGAAACCGGATCCAGCCCTCCACCGACTCGAAGCCGAGGGTGAAGGTCTCCCGCCTGAGCTCGAGCTCGACCCCGGTGCCGGAAAAGAGTTCCTCGACGTGGCTCTCGCTTCCCCAGAGTGGGGGAGGCGACGCGAACCCGGGTGGGGGCGGTAGGTAGCGGCCAGTGGTCTTCATCGTCTGCCCGAAGACTCCCTCAGGCGTCCAGTTCACCAGTCCAATCAGGCCGGCGGGCTTGCAGACCCGCACCATCTCGCGGGCGGCCACCTCGTGGCGCGGAGCGAACTGGACTCCGAACCCGGACAGCACCCGCTCGAAGTGACCGTCCTCGAAGCGGAGGTCCTCGACGTCGCCCTCGACCCACGCGACCTCCACCCCACCGGCGTCCGCGCGGCGGCGTGCGCTCTCGAAGAGCTCCGGCGCGAGGTCGAGACCGATCACCTTCGCGTCTCTTTGTGCCGCCAGTACGGCGACGGTGCCGGTGCCCGTTCCCACCTCGAGGACCTGCAACCCGGACCTCACCTCGGCTTCGTCGACGAGGCGCTCCGAGATCGGCAGGAACAGATCGGAGATGCCCGCAAGGTCACCGGCAGCCCAAGTCGTCCGGTGGGCGGCCTTCAGCGCGTCAAGTTTCTGAGCGTCCGGCATCGTTCATCAACCCTATTCGACGAAGCTGGGTCGAGTGCCAGGGATAGCCGGCCTCCGGCGATGGGGCGGGGCGGCGCAAGCGCGGTTAGTGCACTTAGGAGGCCCGCAGCTTCACGTAACGGGTGGCGTGGTCCTCCCGCAGGCGCACCCCCACCACCTGCTTCTGCTCGCCGATCGCGAGCGGTGGCATGGCCAGCGCCCCGTTGCGAGCCGCCTTCACCCGGCCGACGAAGCGCCAGGCCGATTCGATCTGCACGTCCACCCCAACGCTCGTGTTGTGCGTGAAGCCACGGGACCGCACGACGGTGATGCCCCCCAGCGGCACAACGACCATAGGCGCCTTGTCCAGGGTTGCAGCAGCAGGCTTCTTCGCGGTCGCGTAGTGCACCGGGCAGGTACCGAGCGGGTACCGGGTGACCACCGCGCTCAGTTTCGTGCCACCCAAGGCACGGGGAGCACCGGCGATGGTGCGGAGGTACCGCACCCCCTTGGAACCGGCGCGCGCGCGGATGAGCGCTGACTGACCGATGATGGTCTGCGCGTAGCGCGGGAGCACGGACTCACCGGAGGCGTTCGACCGCACGCGACCGAGGTAGGTCCAGTTGCCGTTGACCTGGATATCGACGGAGGCCTCGGCCCTCTTGGGCAGACCGTGCACCGCCAGCGCGGCAATGGCGCCTGCGGGCACCGTCACCCGCGGTGCGCGGGCAGACTTCGCCTGCATCGCCCCGCGCACCACCCGAGCGAGGGAACAGCCGGTGCCCGGGTACCTGTAGCTGTTGCCGCCGAGCGATACCCCGCCCGGTGGGATGGGAGTGCCCGCGGCACGCCCCGGCGACCCGCTGGACCCGCTGGACCCGGACCTTGACGCCGGGTAGGCGTAGGCCGAGGAGAGAGCGCTGGTGTCGATGTTTTTCGCCTTCGACCCGTACGCGTTGGTCACCCGCACGTTCACCGGCCCGTTGCGGGGGGCAGCGGGCGTAGTTGCGGTGATGGTGTCGAGTGTGGCGGCCGGGTTATGCGCCACGCGCACGTTGGTGGCCGCAGTACCGCCGATGGTGACCGTGGCCCCCTGGTGGAAGTTCCGGCCCGTGATCGTCACCTGCTGGCCGCCCGATGCGGGCCCGCTGGCGGGCGACACACTCAGCGCCTGGGCGCAGCCGTTCTCTGCGAGCAGATCAATGGCCCACGTGTACGGACCGGGGTTGTTGCTCGATGGCGGTGTGACGCCGAGTTCCGGGTTCGAGATGGCAGCCGGCGTGAAGCGGTCGTTCAGCGGTGAGCCGTACGTGGTGCCGGTGGCATCCACAGCGGCCTGGTACACGTTGAACAGCGGGTACCCCGGGAATGGATTGGCCCAGCCCGCCGCGAACGGTGCCGCACCGGGCGTGCCCCTCACACCGTAGGGGGCCAGGGCGTTGGTGTTCCACGCCGCCGAGTTGCTTCCGTAGTTCGAGCCCCAGTAGCCCATGGCGAACGAGGCCACCAGATCGCCGTAGATCCAGCCATAGATGTCGTTGGCATCTGTGGCGTAGTTGCCTGCAGGCGGGTTGACTGGGCCATAGTTGCCCAAGGTCAGCGGGCCCGACGCATTGCCCGTGGACGGATACGGGGGAGCGGTGTTGAAGAAGGCCGACGCGCCGTATGTGGGTTGCGCGCCGCCTTTCGGCACCAGCACGTAGGGGCCGTTTTGGCGGTATACGCCAGAGCCATTTGCGCCCGGCCACGTGGAGTCGTCATGCGTCCACAGCTCGGACAGGGGTACGTACATGTCCATGGGGTTCGGATAACCGGAGGAGCTGCCGAGCGTGCCCGAGAGCTTCAGCCACTGCCCGTCGGCCGTGAGCGATCCGGTGTAGGAGTAGGTGGATGCCGGCGTGCCGTACTGCGAATTGCCACCGAAGTCTCCAGTGACGGTGAGACCCGCGCGCGCCTGACCCGTGACGTACTGCTGGAAGCTCGGATAGTTACTCCATGCGCCGCCCGCCGATGGGCCGAGCATCTGCAGGAACTGGCCGCCCGGGGCGCGGAACACATTCTGAGGACTGCTGCCCGCGTACTTCTGCAGCAGATCCCATGTGGCATTGACGCAGCCCACGTACTCGGTGGCGGGCTGGGCGCTTCCATCGCGGTTTACCTGAACCCTCCCCGGGGCCAGCACCGAGAGCCGCGCCGGCACACCGATCTGGTCAACCGACGAGATGTCGCCGTTCAGTGACCCGGAGGTGGCATCCACGGTGATCTCGGAGAAGTCGTACGGGCTCGTGTTCTGACCCGCGGTGGGCTTGCTGCCATAGCCGGTACCGATGCTGTAGAGGACCGTCCCCGAGCTCCACGCCCCAGTGACGGTGATGGAGTACCGGTTGTCGCCCTCACTCACCCACGGCGTGGAGCTGCCGATCGGGTCGAGGGGGTATGCGGTGTCCATCAGGAAGCCATTCGGCAGACCGGTGGGCGACGGGGGTGTGGCGCCCGAACTCAGCAGCGTGGCGTAAACGTTGGCCGGATCCTGCCCCGTGTTGTTCACGAAGGTGATCTTGTACGGAGGAGTGGTGCCCGCAGCGGCCACGCCCGTCAACACCAAGCCAGCTGCGGCCACGGTGGTGGCGACTGCGGCGATAAAGGTGCACGAGCGAATCACGTGGCGAGCCTCCATTACAGCGGTATGTGCTCAAGGTGACGTACTCATGCTGACTGTATTGGATCTGGTGGCAGACCCGTGCCAACAGAACTGGAGTGGGGTTTGCTGTGGAGTTCGCCGGGTAGTCGCCGTTCGCAGCATCACGGGTGCGGCACTCAGGTGGTGGTGTTCCACCGCCTGAGTGCCGGCCACTCGTGCTCGTGGCCGATTACCGACACGGTGGCCGGGTCCAGCACGAAGCGTCGCCCCTCTCGCGGGTCAAGCTCCAGTCGCACCGCGGTGAGCACACGCAGGATGTGACCGTGCGCGAATAGCAGCACGTCGCCACCGGCGGCGTCGGCACGGGCCAGCACGCGAGTGGCCCGCGCCGCTACCTGCTCGATGGTCTCTCCCTGCGGCACCTCGCCATCCCAGACTGTCCAGTTGGGAATCGTCGTGCGAATGGTGGCCGTGGTGATGCCCTCGTACGCGCCGTAATCCCACTCGTGCAGGTCGGGGTCAACCTCGGCCCCGGGGAAGCCCGCCATGGCCGCGGTGTCGCGGGCACGGGTCAGTGGACTCACCAGCACCAGCGAGAAGGGCAGGTCCTCAAGAACCGGTGCCAATCGTGCCGCGCGCTCCTGTCCCTGCGGCAGCAGTGGAAGATCCGTGCTGCCGGTGTGCCGACCGTTGACACTCCACTCGGTTGCGCCGTGGCGTACGAGCCAGATGGTTGCCGCCATACGCTGGGTCACGAGGCCTTGCGGTCTGCAGTGTTCGGCGGGGAGGGCATCCGTGAAACCTATCGTTGGCGTCCCATCGCCATCTGAATTGCTGCAGCGGTACCTGGCGTGGGCCCGCCGCGAGCGAGCGTGATGACCTCGCCCGAACGTGCCACGACAGCCACGACCATGCGCCGGTGCCCCTCTTCGCCCAGCGAGGCGAGCACCTGCTTCACGGGTGAATACGCGCACCACACCCGCGCGCGTACGTCGTCCTGAGTGGCACCAGCCATACCGCTCTCGATCCACCCCCGCACCATGCGCCAGGCCGGCGCCAAGAGTGGCACCTCTATCACCGGCAGCCCGGGGAGGGCCGACACCCAGTCATCCACGTCAGCTTGCTGGCGCTGCCGGAACGCTAGGAGCACCACGCATGGGTCGGCGGGCAGGTCGCGTGGCAGCACGCGCTCGACACCCGTCAGATCGCGGGCGTCCAGATACGGCAGATGGCGACGCGGGGTCAGGCCGCGGCGGCGAGGTACGGCGCCCACGCCTCGGGGCGCATTGGAGTGACGACATCGATGAAGACGTCGGGCGACGGGGGGCGGGGGGTGCGCTTTGGGAACATCTCGATCTCATGGCACAGGGCACTTCCCTTTCGCGCATTGCAGGGTGCGCAAGAGGTGACGACGTTGTGCCAGCCGGAGTCGCCGCCGCGACTCTTTGGCACCACATGGTCAACCGTGAGCCGGCTCCGGCTGCCGCAGTACTGGCATTGGTAGCCATCGCGGGCGAAAAGGGCACGTCGGCTCACCCGGCGCGCCTCGTATCTCGGCACCTTCACCCGATAGACAAGTCGGATGACATGCGGGGCGGCGAAGTCACGCGTCACCCCGCGAATCGGGCGCGCCGCATGCTCAAGGATCTCTGCCTTTTCCTTCAGCAGAAGTACAACGGCGCGGCGCAGCGAACACACGTTGATCGGCTCGTACGACGCGTTCAGCACAAGGACGTTCTGGGCAACCACCCCCTTCCGACCGGGAGTGTAGCCACGTTGGCTACAGCGACTAGGGCTGTGTTGCGGCCCTGTACGAACCAAGCGACGTCACATGGGCGATACCACCCCGCTCGATTGCATCCAACGCGGTGGCCAGCGGTAGGTCGCGCACGCGGCTGCCCTCGGCGTCGATGAAGAACACGTAGCGGCCCAGACCAGTACGTGCGGGTCGGCTTTCGAGGCGGCTCAGGTTGACCGCGCGCAGCGCGAACTCCTGCAGAATCGAGAGCAGTGCACCAGGCCGGTCCTGCTCGATGGCGCACACAATCGAGGTGGTGAACGCCCCGGGGCCGACGGCGTCCACCTCGTTACGCCCCACCAGAACGAAGCGGGTGTGGTTCTCGGATGTATCGGTGATGTCCTCGGCCAGCACGACCCCGCCATAGATCTGGGCGGCCCGCGCCGTGCCGATCGCCGCCTCTGGAGCATCAGCGCTCACCACTGTCCGAACGGCGTCGGCGGTGCTGAGTGCGGCGGCCACCTCGGCATGCGACAGATGCTCGCGCAGGAACCGGCTGCACTGGCCCGGCGCGTGCGGGTGGCTGAGCACCCGCGTGATGTCGTCGAGCGCAAGCCCCTCACGCCCCACGAGATGATGGTGGATGGGGTGGATCACCTCACCGCGGATGACGATGCGGCCCTCATGCGCCATGAGTTGGTCGAGCGTCTGGGCGACTCCGCCCTCGAGCGCGTTCTCGATGGGCACCAATGCCTCAACCACCTCGTCCGAGACCACCGCCTCGAAGCACGCCGCAATGGTGGGGTACGGAACCTCAGCTGCAGCCGCCTCGGCCCCCATCATGCCGATGAGGGCCTCCTCGCAGAACGTGCCCTGGGGCCCGAGGTAGGCGATGTGCCCGCTCAACGCGGACCTAGAAGACGATCTTGACGGGGTACTCGGCGCTGTTGTTGTCGGTGCGCGTCTCGCCGGGTACCGGCACCACCTCGACCTTGAGCACCGAGGCCTTACCAAACGTGGGGCTCTTGGGACCCGGGAAGGTCACCACCTGCTGCTGGCCAGCATCGATGCTGGGAATGGACTTCTCTGCGGTTTGGGCGTCCTTGGCAGAGGCCGTGGCCGCGAATGTGACCCGCACCAGCACGTTTGTCTCAGTGGCGCCACCCGAGTTCTGGATGGTCACCTGCCACTCCAACTTGTCGGACGCCTGGATCTCGGTCGACGAACCGGCGGTGAGATCAACGCCCTGCGGAAGCGCCTGCACCGAGATCAGCCCTGTACCGCGGAGCGTTCCGGTGGTGTCAGTACCCGAGAGGGCACTGCCACCGGTGCGCTGGAGACCGGGGATGAGCTGACCGGCGCCGGTGGGTGATGCCTGGTCGGCGCGGATACCGCCGAGGAAGAACTGGCGGTCGGGTACCTGCACGCCGGTCACATCGGCGTCGGCCAGCACGCGCTTGGCGGGCCCCACGAACGAGTCCTGGTAGATGACGTCGCTGGCGAGGAACCGCTGCATGGCGCTGGCAAGCGTCGCGGATGCGTAGGCGCGGTTCTTCGAGTCAACCACCGAGGGCAGCGATTCGGCCAACGCCCTCAGGCCGGTTACACGGTACTGCAGGGCGGTGACCAGACTCTGGTTGGGCGCCGACAGCGAATCGGGCGGCTGCAGGTTCTCGGCCTGGCCCACCAGACCCTGCGCCTTGTTGGAGAGATCGCGCAACTGCACCTGCAGCTCCTGCGACTTGGCGCCGCTCTGGTTCTGCAGCACCTGCTGGAGGGCATCACCTTCCTTGCCCGATTCGGTCACGATGGTCGTGGCCGCCCCCATGTACGACTTGTAGGAGTTCTCCATCTGGTTACGACGACAGCCCTGAATGAGCAGCGTGCTGATGATGATGAGGATGATGACGCCGACGACCGCGACGCCAATGCGCCCTGCGGGCTTCTTTAGCGCAGCCGCTACCCCTGATGACGCGCTGGGACGGCGTGAGCCACCACCGGAGCGATCGGACGCACCCGAGCCACCCGACTTACCACGACCGCGGGCGCCAGCGCGCCCGCCTCCACCGCGCGCTGCGCGCGACTCGCGTGCGTCATGACGCCCCGGGTCGTGGTCGTCACCGAGGGGTCCCGAGATGCCTGTGGGCTGGTCGTCGTGCTCGTTGTCCATGCCGTCGTCGTTCATGGTCCTGCCTTGCAGAAGATGGGCGAGGGGGGACTCGAACCCCCACATTCTTTCGAACACTGGCACCTGAAGCCAGCGCGTCTACCAATTCCGCCACCCGCCCAATGACCGGCCCTGAGGCGGGGGCATGCTAGCGCACCTGCCCCGACCGGACTTCGCACGAGTGATGTCTACGATCGGCATTTGGTTCGTCAGCGGTACAAGGATTCCTCCGCCGACGGTGGAAGGCCACTTCGCCAATGCGCATGCCCGGATCAATCACCTCGCCCACCCGCACCCGTGGACCCGTGCGGGTACTGGGCCGATATGACCTCCAGGAGGTCATCGGGCGGGGGGCCACATCACGGGTGTACCGGGCGTTGGATCGCGCCACGGGGCACCAGGTCGCGGTGAAGGAGATCCCCATTGACATGGGGCTTGAGAAGCGTGTTGGCGCCGAGATCCGCGCGGCCTCACGGCTCGAGCACCAGAATGTCGTTCGCATGCTCGACTGGGGAGAGGACAGCGAGTCGCTGTACCTCATCTCGGAGTTGATCGACGGCCCGTCCCTTGAGCGCATGTACAGCGACACCCCTCCCGGTGACCGTGCCGCGGCCGAGATGGCGGCCGACGTACTGGATGCCCTGGCACACGCGCACGAGCGCGGGGTCATCCACCGCGACATCAAGCCCGCCAACATCTTGGTGGACGAGGGCGGCCACGCCCGTGTTGCCGATCTGGGAGTTGCCCGCCTCTCGGGCGAGACCGGAATGACACAGACCGGCGGCGTGGTGGGAACCATGGCGTACATGGCGCCCGAGCAGGCGACGGGCGAGGTGGTCACCGGCGCGGCCGACGTGTGGGCGGCCACCTTGGTGCTGTACGAGGGCCTCACCGGACGCAACCCGCTCTTGGGGTACAGCCCGGCGGACACCGCCCGGCGCGCGGCGCTGGGCGAGGTGGCACCCATCCGCACCCTGCGCCCCGACCTGCCCGAGCGGCTCTCGCGCGCCATTGACGCGGGACTCTCGCCAAACCCAGCGGCACGACCGGACGCCGCGCGTCTGGCCCGCGTCATCCGTGAGGAGGCAGACGACCTGCCCAAGGGTCGGGGCAAGCGCGCCATGGCGCTGCTGTCGGGGCCGGTGCCCGCCGCACTCACGGGCGTGAGCGCCGCGGTTCTGGGAGGCATGATTGCCGAGCGGGGCTTTTCGACCAGCGCATTCGGCACAGCGGGGATTGCCCTGCTCGCAGGCATGATCGGTGCCTGGCGTGCCCCCGTCGCGGCCGTGGGGCTGGTGCTCTTGGCCGCGGTGGGTATGGCAACCGCCGCCCCCGCGTTCACCGGTATCGCCGTGGTCATCGCGCTCGTTCTGGTGATGACCGGATCACGCCACGGCCGGCTGATTCTACTGCCCGCCCTGGCACCGTTCCTCGCCGCATGGGGTCTGCTGCCGCTCTATGCCATCGCCGCCGGATCCACCCGATCGCTGGCGGCCCGACTGTGGACGGCCATCGCGGGCATGATCGCCGTGCTGATGTGGCAGATCGTGGCCGGGGCATCGTCCTTTATGTGGACCGGGGCCGAGCAACTGCCCATGTGGGACCGCCTGCAGGGCGTGCGATCGCCGATGGCGGTTGGCGATCTGCTGCTGAGGCCACTCGACGCCCATCCGCAAGCCATTTCCGCCGCGCTCATCGTGGTCGCAGCCAGTCTCACGTGGCCTCTGGTCATCCGATCGCGCGGCACGGTGCGCCTCTCGGCCGCCGTGCTGTGGGGTGCATCACTCACCATCGCGGCCGGCCTGCTGGGTGCCGGGGGTATGTGGGCGGTCGGCGCCGTGATCCCCTCGGCTATCCTCGCTGTTGCATGGGCGGCACGTCCGTGGCGCTTCTTCATGCGCGCCGACGACGGGCGGTCACCTTCCCTTGGCGGAATGGTGGGATGAGCGCACTTCGGAACATTGAGCAGAAGATCGAGGGCTTGGTCGAAAAGACCTTCGGCCGGATGTTTCGCAGCACCCTGCAACCGGTGGAGTTGGCGCGCCGCCTTGCGCGCGAGATGGGGGATCATAAGACGGTCTCGGTGTCACGCGTGTACGTGCCCAATCACTACACGGTGTATCTCTCGCCCACCGACCGCCGCCAGTTCGCGTCGTATGAGTCGGCGCTGGCCATTGAGTTGGGCTCGTACCTCGAGGCCCACGCGCGCAGCGAGGGCCTGTCACTGCTCTCGATGCCACGCATCCGCCTAGAGACCGACGCCGACCTTCGCCCCGGTGAGTTCGGCATCGCCTGTCGCATGGTGGACCCCGGCCGGCCGGGCATCGAAGCCCCCGGCGAAGAGCCGATGGAGCTGCCAGCGCTGCCCTTGGCACCGCTTCCCAACGAGGCGCTTGAGGCCGTGAGCGGCACGCAGGTGCTGTCGGCCGAGCAGGCGCGCGCCGCGGGTCTGGTGCGCGAGGAGGTCACGCTGTATCTGGCTGGCCAGCCGTACCGCCTGGCGCGCAAGATCACCACCATGGGCCGCAGCCGCGACTGCGACATCGTGGTACCCAACGCCAACGTGAGCCGCGTGCACGCCGAGATCCGTCACGAGGGCTTGGAGTACACACTGGTGGACCTCGGCAGCACCAACGGCGTCGAGGTGAATGGCAAGCGCACAATGCGGCACCCCCTGCGTGATGGTGACCGCATCAGCCTTGGCGGCGCCGAACTCGTGGTGGAGCGCCGATGACGGCGACGGGATAGCGACGAGTCACTCGTGACCGAGACGGGGCTCATCATCGGGCAGGCCGTCTTCCTCCTGCTCCTGTTCGCCTTCATTGCCGCCGTCGTGCGAGCGTCCGTGCGCGCCCTGCGGACGGCCGAACTGGAGGTGCGCCCGCCCGATCTTGATGCCCTGCCGCCTCAGCAACCCCGTGCGCCCGCGGCCGTGTCCTCGGCGCAGACCATCGTGGGCACCGGTGCGGCGGTGCACGTGGAGGGTATGCGTCGGCCAGCGCCGGTCATTCCCGACAACGCGGGCATTGCCCGGAAGCCCGAGGTGGCACGAGCCGCAGCGGCCGCGAACCCCCACCTCGTCGTGACCAGCTCCACCAGTCTGCCGACGGGAACGCGCTATGACATGGCGGGCGGGGCCACGATCGGTCGGTCCAAGGCATCCCGCATTCCCGTGACGGATCAATTCATCTCACACACCCACGCACGCGTGTTCCGCCGCGGCCACTTCTGGTTTGTCGAGGACCTGGGGTCGCTCAACGGCACATTCATCAATGGCAAACGCATCTCAGGTGAGCAGCAACTGCACCTGCGCGATGACATCCGTGTTGGCGAGACGGTGCTGCGGTGGGAGGACTGATCATGCGCGACGACCTCGCCATGGTCGAACTCGCCTCCGCGTCCGATGTGGGACGTGTGCGTTCGGATAATCAGGACAGTGATCTGCTGGCCCCGCCGCTCATGGCGGTGGCCGATGGCATGGGCGGGCACAAGGGCGGCGGTACCGCGTCCCATATGGCCGTTGAGGCCCTGCGCGCGGTGGGCGACAGCAGTGACCCAGCGAAGCTTCTGGGGGCGCTGAAGCAGGCAAACACGGCCATCGCGGCAGCGGCTGAGGCCGACCCCGAACTCGAAGGCATGGGAACAACGGCCACAGCCGGCATCGTGGACGGTGGGGTGCTCTATTTGGTGCACGTGGGTGACTCGCGTGCCTATCTGCTGCGCGGCGGGCGCATCCTGCAGATCACCGACGACCATTCGATCGTCGGTGAGATGGTGCGGCGTGGTGCCCTGTCGCCCACCGACGCTGCGACGCACCCCGCGCGACACGTCATTACCCGAGCACTCGGCGTGGATACCGACGTGCAGGTCGACGCGCTGCGGGTGGATCTGGAGCCCGGCGACGTGGTGCTGCTGTGCACGGATGGGCTGTCGGGTCCCGTTAACGACGTGGCCATTCTCGCCGTGGTGGAGGGCGCTGCCTCATTGCCAGAAGCCGCCACCGCCCTGGTGGAATGCGCGAACGATGCCGGGGGGCCGGACAACGTGACGGTCGTGCTCGCCCGCATTGACGCCGTCACTCGGGAGGCGGCGGCCACGGGATGACGGGGCCTCTCGCATTGGTCGAGCTGGCGCGGGTCACCGACGTGGGCCGCGTGCGCGGCCACAATGAGGACCGGCATCTCGTGCGCCCGCCACTGCTGGCGGTTGCCGACGGCATGGGCGGCGCCCAAGCTGGAGAGGTGGCCGCTGGCATGGCCGTCCAGGCACTGGATGCCTTGCACGCCACGCCACGTCCAGGTGATCTGAAGCGTGCCGTGGAGCGTGCCAACACCGAGATTCGCAAGGCCGGTGCCGGTAACGCGAACCGTGCCGGAATGGGCACCACAGTGACCGCCTGCATGCTGGGCGAAGACGGTCGGCTGTTCGTGGTGCACGTCGGCGACTCGCGTGCATACCTCGTGCGCGACGGCGAACTCAAGCGGCTGACCGATGACCACTCGGTGGTGGCCGAGCTCGTTCGGGGCGGGGCGCTCACAGAGGAACAAGCCGATCATCACCCGCAGCGCAACGTCATTACCCGGGCGCTGGGCGCCCAGCGCGACCTCACGCCGGACGCCTTTCAGGTGCCCGTGCATGACGGCGACATCATTATGTTGTGTACCGACGGCGTGTCGGCGGCCATTGGCGATGCCGGTATCGCGCGTGCCCTGAGGGCTGGGCCGTCGCTTGAGGCCACCGCGCTCGCGCTGGTGGAGGCCGCAGATGCAGCGGGGGGCGACGACAATGCCACCGTCGTGCTCGCGCGCGTGGGCATTGGCGCCACTGCAGTCGTGCCCGAGCCCGTGGAGTTCGTGCCCAGCACACCCCGCATGGCCACGCTGCCACGGCCAATGGTGGCGCCCGCGCACCGCACGGGGCGTGCGCCGGACCCGGGCCGGGTGCTGGAGCGCGTGCCCGTGCCCCGCTCGAAGCTGCTGGTCATCGGCGCGGGCGTGCTGACCGTCATCGCGCTGCTGTTCGGCGCCATCGCCTGGGCCAACTCACGATCACACGTGGTGCGGGCCGATGATCAGGGCCAGGTGCGTCTGTACTCCGGGCTGCCCTACTCGGTGCTGGGAATCTCGCTCACCGACGACGGCCAGCCGTTAGGTATTACCGCGGCAGCCGTGCGCACCGGCGAGCCATCTGCGCTCGACTCGGGTGTTCAGGGAGAGGGTGAGGCCACGGCACTGGCCGCGCGCCTGATGTGGCGCTATGGCATCCCCACCCAGTGGCCCATGCCGTTGGCGCCGCCGACCACCGCCCTCACGCCCGCACCAAGGGGCAAGGCAACGGCCACCAAGCAAACCGCCGCGCAGAAGGCCGCGGCTGCCAAGGCCCGCGCCACGGCGAGGAAGCGCGGATGACCAGCCTGAGGATGCGGGAGATCTGGTTCCTGGTGCCGGCGCTGCTCATCGGGATGCTCGGTCTGGCGGCCGCCGCATCAGCACGCACCGACACCCTGCAGACAGGCCCGTGGCAGACAGCCGTCGGCGTGGCCATGGTGTTTGTGGTGATGCACGCCGTCCTGCGCCTACGCGCCCCGCTCAGCGACCCGTACCTCATACCAATCATTGCCGCGCTTACGGGCATCGGACTGGCCGAGCTGTACCGCATTGACCCCGCGCTGGCGGGCGAGCAGGCATTGTGGGTGACGCTCGGTGGCATCGCGTTCTGCGCGATTATCGTGTTCCTGCCCGACCAGCGCGTGCTTGAGCGCTACCGGTACGTCATTGGGCTCACCGCCGTGGGGCTGCTGGTGTTCACCATGGTCTTTGGCACATCAGTCAACGGCTCGCGCCTGTGGATCGAGGTGGGTGGTGGGCAGCGCGTGCAGTTGGGCGAATTGGCCAAGGTGCTCGTGGTCATCTTCCTCGCCGGGTACCTGCGCGAAAAGCGCGAGGTGCTGGCCATCCCCACAGAGCGCCGCCTGGGAATGGACCTGCCCGCGTTTCGCCACCTCGCGCCCATCCTGCTGTTCTGGGGCCTCGCGCTGCTGGTGGTGGTGTTCCTCAACGACTTCGGTACCGCCCTGCTGTTCTTCGGCGTCTTCTTGGCGATGCTGTACTTGGCCACGGGGCGTGTCTTGTATGTGGGCCTTGGCGTTGGGCTCTTCCTCGCGGGCTCAATCTTCATCTGGGCAACCGTGCCCCGGATCGGCGCGCGGGTGGGCTCCTGGCTCAACCCGTTCGACGATCCCCAAGGCAACGGGTACCAGATGGTGCAGTCCCTCTACGCACTCGCGGATGGTGGCGTGGTGGGACCCGGATTCGGCCGCGCGCTTTTGGTGACACCCGACGGCACCCCGCGCATTCCGGAACTGCAGACCGACTTCATCTTCAGCGCGGTCGCGAACGACCTTGGATACGTGGGATCCATCGGACTCATGCTTCTCTTCATCCTGTTCATGGCACGGGGATTCGCAATCGCGACCGCCGCACGTGATGGCTTCAGCAAACTTCTGGCGGGCGGCCTCACCGCAGTCGTCGGACTGCAAGCATTCATCATCATCGGCGGGATCGTCCGCCTCGTGCCGCTGACCGGCGTCACACTTCCCTTCATCTCGTACGGCGGATCGAGTGTGGTGGTTAACTTCGGAATTGCAGCACTCCTCCTGATTATCAGTCAGCGATCGCGCCAGGGGCTATTGGACGCCGTGCGCGGGGCCCCCGCCACGTGAACCGGTCCATCAAGATGCTGTATCTCGCCCTCGCGGCCGGTTTCGGCCTGCTGGTGATGATGTTGGGCTACTGGCAGGTGGTGGCCGCAGGCGGGCTGAACGAGCGCGCCGACAACCCGTATGACTTCGAGCAGCAGCGTCTGGTGGATCGCGGGCGCATTATCTCTGCCGACAAGGTCGTGATGGCCGAGAGCGTCGCGTACCGCCAGCGGGGTAAGAAATACTTCAAGCGGTACTACCCGCAGGGTGCACTGGCGGCGCAGGTGGTGGGCTATGCGACACCACAGCAGGGTTCCACGGGGCTGGAATCGCAGTACAACCAGTATCTGGCGGGCAGCTATGGCGCCGGGGCGATCCTCGAAAAGTTGCGTGCGCCCCAGAAGCAGGGCGCCGATATCCGCCTGACCCTCGACACCCGGGTTCAGAAGACCGCGGAGGTGCTGCTCAAGGGCAAGCGCGGCGCGGTGGTGGCTATTGACCCGCAGACCGGTCAGGTGCTTGCGCTGGCATCATCCCCCGGGTTCGACCTCAACCAGGTGGCCTCCGACTTCGCGAGCGTCCGCAAGCAGTCCGGGGGTCCGCTCGTGAACCGGGCGACGCAGGGCCGATACCCCCCTGGGTCAACGTTCAAGGTGGTCACCGTCACCAGCGCGCTCAGCAGCGGGAAGTGGACACCGAGTTCGACCTTCAACGATACGGGGACGTTTGTGGTGCACGGCCAGACGATCAGGAACAACCAGCGCGTGAAGTTCGGTATCAATACGCTTACCGATGCCCTGACATTCTCGATCAACACCACGTTCGCGCGCGTAGGAACCGAACTCGGCGCGGCGCGGCTGGGCAGCACCATGACGAATTTCTGGTTCGGCCAGCCTATCCCGATTGATCTTCCATCAAGCGAGGTCACCGTCTCCGGCCGGTACCGTGCTGGGAAGTTGCTGTCGAACACCCAGCGGAATGAGGATGTTGCGCGTATCGCGATCGGTCAGGAGAATCTGCAGGTGAGCCCGCTCCAGATGGCGATGGTGGCCGCCGCCACGGCTAATGGCGGCCGCCTGATGCGCCCGTACTTGGTGGAGCGGGTCATCACGCCCGACGGCGTGGTGGTACGCCAACAGCAGCCCGAGGAACTCGGATCGGTGGCCAGCGCCTATGTCTCGTCCGAGGTGGGGCGCATGATGCAAAACGTGGTGCGCGAAGGAACGGCTGCAAAGTCGGGGTTGTCGGGTCTCTCGGTGGCCGGTAAGACGGGTACTGCGGAAACCGGTAGCCGCAGTGGCAACGACGTTTGGTTTATCGGCTACGCCCCCGCGGACGACCCCAAGGTGGCCGTGGCCGTCGTCATCGAGGACTCGTCGGGCACGGGTGGCACGGTGGCCGCTCCCATCGCCGGCGAAGTGATCCGCACGGCGCTTCGCGCCGGGCCCGTACAGGGAGACCCCCAGCCATGAGCATCGGACCCGGAAGCGAGGTGGGCGACCGCTACGAGTTGGGACACCAGCTCGGCAGTGGCGGCATGGCCACGGTGTACCTCGCGTATGACACGGTGCTCGACCGCGAGGTCGCCGTGAAGGTGCTGTCGGACCGTTTCGCGCAGGATCCTGCGTTCGTCGAGCGGTTTCGCCGTGAGGCATCCGCTGCTGCAGGCCTCAACCACCCCAACATCGTCGCGGTGTACGACCGCGGCGAGGCCGAGGGTACGTACTACATCGTCATGGAATACCTGTCGGGGCCCGACCTGAAGAAGGTCATCCGCGCGCAGGGGCCGCTGGAGCCCGCCATTGCAGTTAACAATGCGCTGCAGATCCTGTCGGCGCTGAGCGCCGCACATGCCGCGGGCATTGTGCACCGCGACATCAAGCCGCAGAACGTGATGGTGGGCGAGGACGGGCGCCTGCGCGTGGCCGACTTCGGCATCGCACGCGCCGGCGCGGACCAGCAGATGACCGAGGCCGGGTCCGTCATCGGCACGGCGCAGTACCTGTCGCCCGAGCAGGCGCAGGGCGAGGAGACCACGGCCGCGAGCGACACCTACGCCGTGGGCATCGTGCTGTACGAGATGATCACCGGCCGGGTGCCCTTCGACGGCGATCGCCCCGTGGCCGTGGCGATGAAACAGATCAACGAGCCACCCATCCCGCCTCGCGTATTTGAGTCGGGCATCCCGCAGGATCTTGATGCGGTGGTGATGAAGTCACTCTCGAAGCGTCCGGAGGACCGCTTCGAGACGGCCGAGGACTTCACCGCGTCGCTGCTTGAGGTGCGCGCGGGGATGTCGGGCGGCCAGCAGTCAACACTCATCCTCACGGCCCCCACCGCTGTGGTAGGGGCTGCTGCTGCTGCAACAGGAGAGACTCAGGCGATGTCAGCGAACGGTCGTGGTGGCAAGAACAGCGGTGGCGGCCGTGGCCGTCGTGCACCCCAAAAGCGAAATAATCGTCCCGCGATGTGGGGCATCGTTGCGGTGCTGATCGCGGCGCTGGCGGTGGCGCTGGCTCTGGCCCTGACCAGTGGTGGCGGCAACACCATCCCGATTCCCGACGTGGCCGGGCTCGACGTGCCGGCGGCCACCAAGCAGATCGCCGACGTGGGCCTCACATCCACGCAGCGCCAGCAGGCCAGCGACACCGTTGCCGCCGGCGTGGTGGTTGGCACCAACCCCTCCGCGGGAACCGACGTGGCCATGGAGTCCACCGTCGCCATCCTCGTGTCAACGGGCCCCGTCGAGGTGACCGTGCCCAGCGTGCTCAACATGACGGTGGAGGCGGGCACAGCGGCCCTCGAGAAGGTGGGGTTGCAGGTGACCACCGTCGAGGTGGACAGCCCCAAGCCCGTGGGTACCGTGGTGAAGCAGAACCCGAAGCCAGGGATTGCCGCCAAGAGTGGCGACACCGTAACCCTGAGTGTGAGCAAAGGCACCACCAAGGTGAGCGTGCCTAACGTGACGGGTAGCGACGTGAGCACGGCCAAGGCCGACATCGTGCAGGCGGGGCTGGTCGTCGGCAGCGTCAGCGAGGACGACGGCACGTCGGGCCAGTCGCCTGGCACCGTGGTGTCGCAGGATCCCAGCGGGGGCTCGTCAGTCGCCAATGGCTCATCGGTCAGCCTCATCGTCGCCGCCCAGTCGTCGGGTCAGGATGTTCCCGACGTCACCGGGTCCGACGCCAGCACTGCTCGCAGCAAGCTCGAGAGCCTCGGCTTCACCGTGGTGAGTTCTGGCGCCGAGTCGACCCAGCCTGAGGGCACGGTCATTGACCAGACCCCGCAGCCGGGCACCACACTCCCGTCGGGCGACACCGTGACCATCATCGTGTCCTACCCGGCATCGGGTGGCGACACCACCACCAAGAGCGGCGGCGGATCACAGCCCCCGGCACCGACCGGTGGCACCGGGGCAGGCGGGTCGTCCGGCGGCGGCGGATCACAGCCCCCGGCGCCCACCGGATGAGGATCGCCGTCCTCGGGGGCGGCCGCAGTAGCGAGCACGATGTGAGCATCGCATCGGCCGCATCCGTGGCCGATGCGATTGACACCAGCAGGCACGATGTCATCCGGATCACCATCGCTCGCGATGGCGTGTGGACTCGCGACGGCCAGCCAGTGGCGCTGGTGCCAGCACCGGGTGACGTCGCCCGCCTGATCTCGCTGGAGGGCACAGATGCCGCCGAGATTGATCTGGTGTTCCCCGTGCTGCACGGACCGTGGGGCGAGGACGGCACCGTGCAGGGCCTGTGCGAAACGGTCGGCGTTCCATATGTGGGTGCCGATGTCGCCGCGTCGGCCACCGGCATGGACAAGGCGATGTTCCACGTGCTTGCCACGGCCGCAGGCATCGCACGGGTCGAGACCGTCGTCATCCGCCACGCGGAGTGGCTGGGCGACCCGACCGACGTGCGCGCCCGCGTTGAGCAGACGTGTGGGTATCCCGCGTTCGCCAAGCCTGCGCGCCTCGGGTCAAGCTTCGGCATCAGCCCTGTTCCCACGCCCGACGATCTGGACGCCGCGCTCGATCTGGCCTTCGCGCACGACGACAAGGCGCTGGTGGAGCGCCGTGCGATGGGTCGCGAGGTCGAGGTGGGCCTGCTGGGCAACGACAACCCGCACGCCTCCCCGCTGGGCGAGATCCACCATGAGGCTGATTGGTACGACCACGATGCCAAGTACCAGCCCGGCGGCATGCGGCTCGAGGTGCCTGCCGATGTTCCCGCCGAGGTGCAGGATCGCGCCCGGGCGCTGGCCGTGGAGGCGTGGAATGCCATTGGCTGCACCGGCCTCGCCCGCGTGGACTTCTTCCTCGAGGGCGACAAGTTGTATGTGAGCGAGATCAACACCATCCCGGGTTTCACATCCACCTCGGTATGGGGACGCCTCATGGCCGGTGACGGCTTCGAGTACCCGGATCTGGTGCAACGCCTCATTGACCTCGCCATTGACCGCTACGCGGCAAAGGCCACCTACCGAGGCTGAGAATGATTGTCGGCGTGGTGGCGGACACGCACGTCGGTGAGGTCATCGACGTGCTGCCGCAGGCGGTGCTCGACGCGCTCGACGGTAGCGACCTCATCCTGCACGCAGGGGATTTGTCGGATGGCTCGGTGATCCCCGTGCTCGAGCAGATCGCGCCGGTTGTTGCCGTACGGGGCGATCACGACCTGCCTGATGCTCCCCGCCTTCCGTTCCGTGCTGTCGTACACGTGGGCGGCCGCCGCATCGGCCTGATTCATGGCAAGCGCAGGTCTACCGATGCCCTCGTCGTCGCTGCCCACGCCGCGGCTGGACGTCGGATTGCGTGGGATGCCGGGCGCGCCCGCGCGATGGCCCGGGCATTTCGCGATGTCGACGTCGTGGTGTTTGGCCACTGGCATGAGGCACTGATCACCACTGTTGGCGGCGTGCTGGTGGTCAACCCAGGCGCGGTGTGCCCATGGGGAACGTTGGAGGGCGGACGCGAGCCGAGACCGGGCTCCGCGGGCATCGCCGATCGCCTGGTGCGCCGGTACCGCCGCCAACTGGGCGAGGACGCGATGCGCGCGTCAGTGGCGCGTCTCGATGTGACCGCGGATGGAACCACCGCCGAGATCATCCGCATCGCCAGCCCCTGACAGTAACGACGAATAGATGACAACGGCACCCCACGGGGACAGACCCCGGGTGGGGACAGACCCCGGGTGGGGACAGACCCCGGGTGGGGACAGACCCTGTCACACCGTCACAAGAACCACCTGCTCAGAGGTAGGTGGGGTGACACCGGCGGCTAGGAGGGTCTTCTCGCTCTTGGGTGAGCCCGGTCGAAGTCATCTTTCAGGTGGGTGGCCGTGATGTGGGTGTACACCTCGGTCGTGACGGGGCTTGCGTGGCCAAGGTGGGCCTGCACGTAGCGGATGTCCACACCCGCCTGTACCAGGTGGGTGCCACACGAGTGGCGCAGTGCGTGCGGGAACACACGTACGCCTTCCGCGACGAGGCCCGCCCTGTTGGCCGCTCGGTTGACCTCGCGCCAGACGTCGGAGCGACCAATGCGGCGGCCATGAGCGCCCAGAAATACCGCGTCGGCATCGCGGTGCTTCTGCTGCTCTGGGCGCGCGGTTACGTCGTGCGCGCGCAAGTCGGGGCGGGCGGTCGCGAGATATCGGGTGAGCACTTCGCGCGCGACCACGGGCACGGCCACGGCGCGGTACTTGTCGCCCTTCCCGAGCACCACCACGTACGGGTCGTCGGGGTCATCCAGATGCAGTGCCGACATGTCGAGCCCCGCAGCCTCGGTGGCACGCACGCCGCAGCCGTAGAGCAACTCGATGAGCGCATGTGTGCGCAAGCCCAGTGGCCCGGGCATCTCGGCGGATGCGTCGCACAGGCGTCGCATCTGCGCCGGCGTGAGGGCGACGGCCTCACGCGCCAGACGCTCCTGAGTACGGGCTGCCGCCGCAGGTGGGCGGAGATCCTGCACCGGATTGGGCAGGTTCAGCGAACGCGACCACCACCGGCAGAAGGCCCGTACGGCCGCCACGCGACGTGCGCGGCTGCTCTGCCGACCGTCGAGCGCGTCGCGCCACTGCTGCCACCAGTCGGGGGGGATGGCCGCCAACTGCTGGGCCGCAGAGCGTGCCACGGGATCGTGCTCGACGCCGAACGAGGGGCCGGCATCGCCGTCAGTATCCACCCCGAGTGCCACCCCAAGGATGAGTAGGTCACGGGCATACGCGGCACGCGTGTTGGCGCTGCCACGCGTGGCCAGAAAGGCCGTGGCGAGCGCGCGATACCCCTTCGGGTCTACCTGCGGGTCTACCTGCGGGTCTACCTGCGTATTCATCCGCGTGGGTGTGCCTTCCTCAGGGTCTCCTGCAGTGCGCGAGTGGTCACCCCGGTGTACCGCTCGGTGGTGGCGATGCTCGAGTGGCCCAGGAATTCCTGCACCACCCGCAGGTGCGCCCCGCCTTCGCCCCCTGGTCCCTCCAGCAGGTGCGTGGCCGCCGCATGACGCAGCAGGTGCGGCCCGCCGCTTCGACCCATCGCGGCCAGGGCACGATTGACGGTGCGGTACACGGTGGCGCCATCCAGCCGACCGCCGGTACGTGACAAGAACACCCGGGCGCGCGTGGCGGCGGTGAGCCCCGAGACGGCCGCGAGGCGCGGGCGCCCCTCATTCAGCCAGGCACGCAGGGCGTCCACGCACGGCTCGGTCATGGGAACGGTGCGCGAGTAGCCGCCCTTGCCCACCACCGACAGCACCTCGTTCTCGAAGTCGAGCGACGACAGCACGAGGTCACATACCTCCTGGCGTCTCAGCCCACTGCCATACAGCACCTCGATGATCGCCCAGTCACGAATGGCCAGCGCGCGTGTTGCGGAGCGCACCGGTGACGCATCCACCGCCAGCCCGGCATGATCGGCCAATGCCGCAGCATCGTCCTGCGACAAGCGCGGAACGGGCGCGCGCTGCAGCCGGGGGGCGTCAATGAGGTCGGCTGGCGATCGCCCGCGGTCGAACATGGGCGCGAGCCACTCGCGCAGCGCGGTGAGGGCACGACGCCGCGTGGCTGGCGCCCATCCGATCTCACGCAGCGCGGCTTCCACCATTGATGGCGTGATGTCGTGGGGGCTGCCCACGCCGCGCTCGGCGAGCCATGTGGCCACGCGCCGACAATCACGTACGTATCCCGTCCGTGAGGCCGGTGCCAGAGCGCGGGCGCGCGACCCCTGCCGAGACAGGCGCTCGTCGAACTCGCGCAGGGAGCGCTCCCATACGACCGGAAGGTCCACGGGTACGAGGTTCGCCGTGGCGCCGGGACGCCCTTTCGCCGTTCTCTCCACACACGTTGTGAGCACGGCTGCTCAGCATCCGTGGGCGTTCATAACGTGCGTGGGTCCTACCTCGATCCCGGGGTGCCCTGCAGCGAGGCCTCGGCCACGTATGCCCGATACCCGGACCCCTCCGCGTTGGGCGGCAGCGCGGTGATCCACAGCGTGTAGACGTCAGATGACGCACCCGCTTCGAGGGCGACCGACTGCTGGCCGTTCTCGAATGTACCCGTCCCCACCACCCGCGCATCGGCCCCCGGCGCGCTGGCGAGCACCTGGAACGTGCCGCCGGTGCCCTTGGTGACCAAATCCATGCGGCCCGCCACTGCCGGCTGCTGCAGGGTGAACTGCAGACCCACGCCCTGCTTGCCCACCCCACCGAAATCCGGTGTGGCGTAGCGCTCGGTGCGCCAACCGGTCGCCTTGTTGGCGTCGTAGGCAAGGGGTACCTCGTCGGGCATCTCCCGACCATCGCCTTCGGGGTCCACGTCGTGCACTGATGCGAGCTGCAGCGGGCGGAGATCCCCTGCGGGTATGGGCGTCTGGCCGCCGACCGGTGCCTTCGTGCCTGGACCTGCCCGCTGGGAGACGCGATCGCCGGTGGTGCTTCCCTGCCCACGCCACACGATGGAGGCAGCCACACCGACGAGGGAGAGCATGAGCAGTGCGGCGAGCAGTGCGGGGGCACGTCGGCGCGGCGATGCGCTGTGAGACTCCGCCCGCAACACGTGGATCTCTGGTTCGGGTTCCACCGTGGGGGCAACCACGCCCGCCGATGGAGGAGGCGTGTCGGGTGGTGATATCAGCACCTGGCGCACGCTCGTTGCCCCAGCGTCGTCCTCGGCTGGCGGTGCCGACGTCATCACCGCCAGCGACCCGGTCACCTCCTCTGCGTCGACGTCAGACGTGACGACAGCCAGGGCGCCCGTGGCATCCTGCGGAGAGTCAAGTAGCGCATCCGACATCTCGAGGGCTGACCCGAAGCGGTCCGAGGGGTCCTTGGCGCAGGCCCTCAGGGTGGCTGCCGCCAGATACGGCGGCGTGGAGGGGGCCACCGTACGTGGATCAGGCAGCGGATCGCGCACCTGCCGCTGTGCCACGCCTATGGGCGTGTCGGCGGGAAACGGCAACTCGCCCGTAAGGCACTCGTACAGCACGATGCCGAGGGAGTAGATGTCCGTGCGGCCGTCCACGCCAAGGCCGCGGGCCTGTTCCGGCGCGAGGTAATCACTGGTGCCGAGTACCGTGCCAGTTCGGGTGAGGCCGCCCTGGTCGGCATCGAGCAGCCGGGCGATGCCGAAGTCAGTGAGTTTGGCCACCCCGTCATCCGTGACCATCACATTGTGGCTCTTGATGTCGCGGTGGATCACGCCACAGCGATGCGCCAACTCAAGCCCACGCGCCACCTGACTCACGACCGACGCCGCCATGTCCGGCGGCAAGGGCCCACGCGCACGGATCAGCGCCTTCAGATTGGTGCCCTCCACCAACTCGAACACGATGTACGGACCCTCGTCGTCGGTGCCCTCGTCGAACAGCCGGACGATGGCGGGGTGCGAGAGCCGCGACACCGCCTGTGCCTCGCGCCGGAAACGCTCGATCAGGTCGGGGTCGTCTTGTACCCGGGCGTGCATGCGTTTGAGGGCCACGTCCCGATCGGTGACCTCATCGCGTGCGCGCCATACCGTCGCCATGCCGCCGCTGCCCACGGAGCCGATCAGCCGGTAACGACCGGAAACGAGGTCGCCGGCTGCGCTCATCGCAGGGAAGTCATCGTGCGCACGCCCCCACGCTAGAGGGAGCGGCCGACGACCCTGCGCCGGTGGGGTGTCCCACATGCGCTCGTACGGCAATCTCGCACTGGTACCGTGGCCCCGTGGCGACGCATACCGTGCTCATCGTCGAGGACGACTCGGCGATCTCCGACGCACTCGCCTACCACCTCAGTCGCGCGGGCTACCGCACGCTGCAGGCGGCTGATGGCGGCACGGGCCTCAGGCTCTTCCGTCGCGAGCGGCCCGATCTGGTCATCCTCGACCTGATGCTGCCTCAAGTGGATGGCTGGCGCTTTACCGAGAACGTCCGCGGTGAGGATCCCGACGTGCCCCTGATCATGTGCAGCGCCCGTACCAGCGAGCACGACCGGGTGCATGGGCTGGAAATCGGCGCGGATGACTACGTCACCAAGCCCTTCTCGATGAAGGAGATGGTGGCTCGCGTCTCCGCACACCTCAGGCGCCGCGACACGGAGCGGGCACGTGGCGCCGCCGGCACCATCGAGGCCGAGGGCCTCGTGATCAACCCCGAGCAGATGCAGGCATTCGCCGGCGGGGAGAGCGTGCTTCTCACCCACCGCGAATTTCAAGTGCTGTTGGTGTTGGCGAACGCCGCCGGTAAGCCCTTGGCGCGCAACAAGATCTACCGTGAGGCTTGGGGCTACGAGATGATGGCTGGGGACCGCTCGGTGGACGTGTTCGTGCGCAAGGTCCGACAGAAATTGAAAGCGGCGATCCCCGACACCGACTTCGTCATCACGCACTACGGCGTGGGCTACCGATTCGACCCCCGGGGATCCGAAGACGCCCCACGGGGTGGACTCGGCGCGAGCGATCCCCGTTGATCTGTTGAAGCCCAGCCGTGATAAATCTGGTGCAACCACAGGAGAGAACAGCATGAGCGATGCCAAGTGCCCAATTGCGGGCGAGGGTCAGGGACACACGGCGAGGGGCGCGTCGAGCCAGGACTGGTGGCCGAACCAGCTCGACCTGAGCATCCTCAACCAGAACCCACCGGCGGCAGACCCCATGGGGGCTGACTTCGACTATGCCGCCGAGTTCGCGACCCTCGACCTCGATGCTCTCAGGTATGACATCACCGAGGTGATGACAACGTCGCAGGAGTGGTGGCCGGCCGACTATGGCCACTACGGACCGTTCTTTATCCGCATGGCTTGGCACAGTGCTGGCACCTACCGCATCGGCGACGGCCGGGGTGGAGCGGGCACCGGCACCCAGCGCTTCGCGCCGCTCAACGGCTGGCCCGACAACGTAAACCTCGATAAGGCGCGCGGGCTGCTGTGGCCCATCAAGCAGAAATACGGCCAGAAGATCTCCTGGGCTGACCTGATGATATTCGCCGGCACCTGCGCACTCGATTCGATGGGCCTGAAGACCTTCGGCTTCGCGGGCGGTCGCGAGGACGTGTGGGAGCCAGAAACGGATATCAACTGGGGCCCAGAGACCGAGTGGCTCGGCGATCAGCGCTACACCGGCGATCGGGATCTTGAGAACCCCCTTGCCGCCGTGCAGATGGGGCTCATCTACGTGAACCCGGAGGGCCCGAACGGCAGGCCCGACCCCCTCGCCTCAGCGGTGGACATTCGCGAGACCTTCCGTCGCATGGCGATGGATGACACGGAGACCGTCGCCCTCATCGCCGGTGGGCATGCCTTTGGCAAGTCACACGGTGCCGCCAACCCCGACGAGTACGTGGGGGCCGCACCTGAGGGGGCCCCCATCCAGCAGCAGGGCCTCGGATGGAAGAACACCTTCGGCACGGGGAGTGGCGAGGACACCATCAGTAACGGGATCGAGGGTGCGTGGACCACCACCCCCACACAGTGGGATAACGCCTATCTCGAGATCCTCTTCGGCTACGAGTGGGAGCTGACGAAGAGCCCCGCGGGTGCCCAGCAGTGGACCCCCACGGATACCTCAGCCATGGGCACGGTGCCCGACGCGCACAACCCCGCGAAGTCGCACGCTCCGATGATGTGTACCACCGACCTCGCGCTTCGCATGGACCCGGCATACGAGAAGATCTCCCGGCGGTTCCTCGCGCACCCCGAGGAACTGGCCGACGCCTTCGCGCGTGCCTGGTACAAGTTGACCCACCGCGACATGGGCCCGCGTGCGCGGTACCTCGGACCGCTGGTTCCCGTCGAGGCACAGTTGTGGCAGGACCCAGTCCCCGCAGTGGATCACGCCCTCGTCAACGCGAACGACATTGCCACCCTCAAGGCGACGATCCTCGCCTCCGGCCTGTCCGTAGCGCAGCTGGTCGCCACCGCGTGGGGCTCGGCGTCAACGTTCCGCGGCAGTGACAAGCGCGGTGGAGCCAACGGGGCGCGCATTCGCCTTGCCCCGCAGAAGGACTGGGCCGCCAATAACCCGGCTGAACTGGCGACGGTGCTGCAGGTACTCGAAGGCATCCAGACAGATTTCAATGGCGCGCAGGGTGGCGACACGCGAGTGTCGCTCGCGGACCTCATCGTGCTGGGCGGCAGCGCCGCCATCGAGCAGGCAGCAACGAAGGCCGGACACGACGTCCAGGTCCCCTTCATACCGGGTCGCACCGACGCCTCGCAGGATCAGACCGACGTGGACTCGTTCGCCGTGCTCGAGCCAACGGTAGATGGGTTCCGCAACTACGTGGCCCCCGGCCAGAAGTGCCCGGCGGAGTACCGGATGCTCGACCAGACGAGTCTGCTCACCCTCACCGCACCCGAGATGACCGTGCTCGTGGGCGGCATGCGCGTTCTGGGTGCGAATGCCGGGCAGTCCGCGGTGGGCGTGCTCACCGATCGGCCGCAGACGTTGACCAACGACTTCTTCGTCAACCTGCTGGATATCGGCACCGAGTGGACGGCAACGTCCGATGCCGAGACCACCTTCGAGGGCCGTGATCGGAAGACCGGCACCACGAAATGGACCGCCAGCCGTGTGGACCTCGTCTTCGGTGCCAACTCGCAATTGCGGGCGCTGGCGGAGGTCTACGCATGCGACGGGGCCGGGCCGAAGTTCGTGCACGACTTCGTTGCCGTCTGGGTCAAGGTGATGAACCTCGACCGATTCGACCTCGCGTGACGTGCCGACAGGATGGCCGTTGAGACGAACGGTGTCTCTCCGCTAACCTCCCGCGGCCCCTGGCGGGGTGCCCGAGCGGTCAAAGGGAGCGGTCTGTAAAACCGCCGGCTCTGCCTACGAAGGTTCGAACCCTTCTCCCGCCATACACACCGAAGCCCCGTGCGTTTGCGCGGGGCTTCGGTGTTGTGGGGCCTATTCGCCGCCCGCGATGCGGGTGATGACCAACTTGGAGTAGGTCATCTCCATGGCCGCAGCAGCCGGGCCCTCACGTGCCTCGCCCGCGCCCCGGCGCCCGCCGTAGGGCTGGTGATCGGCACGGAAGGTGGGGGTCTCGTTGATGATCACTGCGCCAAAGTCGAGGCGCGCCGCCCAGCCCAGCGCACGATCCACCCGCGCGGTGAAGATACCGGCCTGAAGCGCCACTGGGCTCGCGTTGGCCATGGCGATGGCATCGTCAATGCGGTCGTACACGGCAATCCCCACGACGGGTCCGAAGATCTCGTCGGTCATCACCCTCGTGCTGGGCGCCACGCCATCCAGCACCGTGGGGGCCACCATGGTCGGCCCACCGGCCAGGTGGCCGCCACACAGCACCCGTGCCCCCGTGTCGCGCGCCTCGTCCACCCACGCGAGAATGCGCTCGGCCGCTTCGTGGTCAATCACCGGTCCCACGTCGGTGGCATCGTCCAGCGGGTCACCCACCACCAGCGCATCCACCCGGGGCAGCAAGTGCTCGACGAAGGCGTCGTGCACATCGCGATGTGTGAGCACCCGCTGCACGGAGATGCACGACTGACCGGCGTGCGTGAATGCGCTGGCAGCGACCTGCTCGGCTGCTCTGGCCACGTCAGCATCGCGATGCACGATGACCGGCGTGGCACTTCCCAGTTCGAGCGCTACCGGGATATCCGCGCGCTGCGCCTTGATTGCCCAGCCCACCACACCGCTGCCCGTGAAGGAAATCATCCCGATGCGGGGGTCGGCCACCAGGGCCTCTCCTGTGGCGCGGTCGCCCATCACCGTGCACAGCATGTCCCCCGGCAGGCCGGCTTCCCACAGAATGGCCGCCAGTGCCAGACCCGACAGCGGCGCCCGCCCCGCGGGCTTCAGCACCACCGGTGCGCCCACGGCCACGGCCGGGCCCAACTTGTGGGCCACCAGATTGAGCGGGAAGTTGAACGGGGTAATGGCTGCGATGACCCCATGGGGCTGACGCATGGTCATGCCGACGAGGCCCGCACCGGCATCGCTCGCGTCCATGGGGATGACCTCGCCTGCCATGGTCCGTGCCACCGCGGCACAGAACGCCAAGGTTTCCACACACCGGGACACCTCCCCACGGGCCTGTGCCATGGGCTTTCCGGCCTCCGCAGCAATAATTCGGGCCAGTACGTCGGCGCGCTCACGCACCAGCGCCGATGCCCGATCGAGGATGCGTGCGCGCTCGGCAGGCAGCGGTGCGGCGCCAAGGGCACCAACGGCCACCGCGACGGCCCGGGCAACGGCCTCGGGGCCGTGCTCGTCCACCACCCCCACCGCGTACCCGTCGTAGGGCGAGACGACCACGCGCTCAGCCGTGGCGGGCAGTACCTGGCCCGCCGCCATTCCCCGCACGGGGATCCACTCGGGTATTTCGACGGGCGTCATTGGGGGGCAGGCTACTGCCGCGCGCGCACCGACTCCCTCGCGTGCTGCCGCCGCTTGCCGAAGACCTCGCACCGCACCCCGTCGTCATTGAGGTCTGGCACGAGGCTCACGACGGATTGCATGGCTGCGTCCTGACCTAAGCGAAACGACGACGTCCGGTCAGCAATTCGACGGGCACCGTAGTTTCCCGCATCGCGATGCAGTGGGTCCCCCGATTTCCGACCGGGGCGCCTCTCCACACGGTGGCAGCCATGATGACCTCTCTTGGCAAGGGTATTGCCACCGGATATCTGATCTTCGTGGTGCTCGGTGCGGTGATGATTGCCGGCATGGCGCTGGCCCCTGGCGTGATGCTGCCCGCCTTGTAGTCTCACCCCCACGCCATGGGCGGTGGTCAAGGGAAGCCGGTGTGATTCCGGCGCGGTCCCGCCACTGTAACCGCGAGCGTTATTGCACGGCGAATGCCAGCCACTGGGATATCAGTAAGGCGCGATGACGTGATGACCGGAAGTCAGGAGACCTGCCTCCGCCCTCGGCACCAACGACCTTCGGCGAAGAGGTGACGGTGCATCGAGATCCCCACCGGACCCACATGACAGCCCCTCGGGACCGCCTCAGCGGAACCGTTGCCCGCGTGCGCGGGTTGGCGTTTGCCTACGGCGGATCTGACCGCCCGGCCCTTCGGGGGGTTGACCTCACCGTGCGTAGCGGCGAGGTGCTGGTGCTCGAGGGCCCCTCGGGCGGGGGCAAGTCAACTCTGCTGCGTGCGCTGGCTGGGCTGGTGCCCGACTTCCACGGGGGTACGGTGTCGGGGTCGGTCGAGGTGGATGGACACGACGCGCTCGCATCGGCCCCGGCGGCCATGGGCGATGCCGTGGGCATTGTGTTTCAGGACCCCGAGTCACAGGCCGTTCTTGGCACCGTGGACCGCGACGTGGCCTTCGGCCCTCAGAACGCCGGGCTACCCGCCAAAGAGATCGTGCGCCGCGTGCATCAGGCGTTGGATGACGCCGGGGCCCTGCATCTGATGGGCCGCTGCATTGACACCCTCAGCTCCGGTGAGCGCCAGCGCGTGGCCATCGCCGGCGTGCTGGCGCGCGAGCCCCGGCTGCTGCTGCTTGACGAGCCGACCTCGCAACTCGACCACGATGCCGCCAGCGCTCTCGCCCAGACGCTTCGCCGTTTGGCAGATCGCGGCACCGCGGTGGTGATCGCCGAGCACCGTGGCGAACGCGTGCGGCCCATTGCCGATCGCGTGCTGGCCATCACCGACGGCATGGTGGGCGCCGCCGCCGCTTTGGACGCACTGCCGGTGGTGCCCGTGCCCGCCCGCGAGGTGTCCGGCGCGCCCGCCGCGCGCATTGTCGAGGTGGACGCCGGCCACGGGGTGCGCCGCGTCATGACCGCGGCATCACTGGCACTGGTGGGCGGTCGGGTTACCGCGCTGGTGGGTCCCAACGGCAGCGGTAAAACTACGCTGCTGCGCGTGCTGGCTGGCCTGCATTGCCCCGATGCCGGCATGGTGATGATCGGCATCGACGACGTGTCCTTGCTGCCGCCAGAACTGCGCTTCCCCCGGCTGGGGATGGTGCCCCAAGACCCGGGCCGCCACCTGCTCACCGAGACCGTCGCGGATGAGATCGGGGTGGCCCTTACCTCGTTGGGAATCCACGGCCCTGACCGCGACACCCGCATCCTGACCGCGGCCGCCGACATGGGCTTGGACCAGATGCTCGATCGCCACCCCCTCGACCTGAGCGTGGGCGAGCGGGAACGCGTGGCGCTGGCATCAATCCTGGTGGCCCGCCCCCGAGTACTGGTGCTCGACGAGCCAACCCGCGGCATGGACCCGGCCCGCAAGCGCGATCTGGTCCGGGTCATCCGCGCGCGCGCGGATGACGGTGTGGCCGTGTTGGTGGCCACGCACGACGGCCCGTTCGCGATGGCCGCTGCCGACGAGGTGCTGGTGATGCGCATGAGTGGCCCGGTGCCCGGGGAGTTGCCGTCGGCTGCGCCCATGGCCGCATGAGCGCCGCATCTATTGTCGTTCTGTCGGCCTTAGCCCTGCTGCTCGTGGGTTGGGCGGCATGGGAGCGCGGGCCCGGCGGTCCGAAGATGGTGGCCCTGACCGCCACGTTGGGAGCGGCCACCGCGGCCGGGCGCGTGTTGTTCGCCGCGGTCCCATCGGTGAAGCCCGTCACCACCATGTGTCTTGTGGTGGGCGCAGCCCTCGGCGCCCGGGCGGGCATGGCAGTGGGGGCGCTTGCGGCACTTATCTCCAACGCCTTCCTCGGCCAGGGGCCCTGGACCCCGGGCCAGATGCTGCTGTGGGGTGCCGTGGGTGCCAGCGGCGCGCTGTTCCGTCCGGCTACGCGCACCCGCCTTGGCCTCGCCACCATCGCCGGTCTGTGGGGGTTCGCGTTCGGATGGGCCATGAACCTGTGGTTTCTGGCCACCTTCGGCCCCGAGGTCTCATGGGTCGCGTTCATCACCCTCTGTGTGGCCAGCGTCTGGTTCGACACCGCCGCGGCGGTGGGCAACGTGATCTTCGCCCTTGTCATCGGCCCAGCACTCTTTCGCCTCTTGGCGAGATACGCGGCGAGGGTGAAGGTGAGCACCGGAGTGGTGCCGGGCGCCGGATAGGATGCGCGGATCAGCTACCACCCCCACCACATGCCCCACATGCCCCACCTGCTTATCCCAGAGGATGTGCCCACGTTTGGGGACGAGATGGAGGGGTGGCTGAAAGGGGAGGATGTGTCGCTGGCCTCCCTTCTGCACTTCTTTGGCCGCCGGTCATTCGCGCTGGCCTTCGTCATTCTCATGGCCCCGTCGGCCCTGCCGATCCCCACGGGTGGCGTCACCCATGTGCTCGAGTTCATCGCGCTGGTGTTCGCGGTGCAGTTGCTGGTGGGTCGTCAGGACCTGTGGATACCGCATCGCTGGCACCACCGGTCGGTGGTGGGCGACGGCAACGGGCGACTCGTGCACGGACTCCTGCGCTTCATCCGATGGTGCGAACGTTGGGCGCGTCCACGCGGCACCTTCCTCTTCGGCCACCGCGCGGGCAACGTTGTGTTCGGGCTCCTCGTGTTGCTCGGCGCCGTCGGTGCCTTACTCGCCCCACCGTTCACCGGGCTTGACACGCTGCCCTCGCTCGGCGTGGTGATCCTCTCTCTGGGTGTGCTGTTCCGCGATGTGGTCATCGCGACGCTGGGCATCGTCGTGATAGCCGTCGGCATCACCATTGAGATCATGCTGGGCGCGGCACTGATCAACGTCGCCACGTCGTTCTGGCCCTTCTGACCCGACCGTAGTTTGTGCCCTATGAGTCCCGGAGCTCCCGTGCACGGTCGCGCAGGGCCGCGTGGGCCCTCACGGCCCGCTCACCCGCGCGGGTGCTCCAGGCGCGGGCGGTCTCGATGTCGTGGGCACACTGGCCCGCCATGGCCTCGGTTTCGCCGGGCGCCGATGACCCCTGCTGCATACGAGTGTCGGCGGCCGCGTCGGGGTCGAGTGCACGGGCGATGAGACCCGCGTCCACCGTCAGGTCAATACCGTCACTGGCTGCTGCTGCCTCGGCGAGGAGGGCCGGGGTGATGGCTGACTCATCCTGGCCCGCATCCACCAACATCTTCACGGCGCGACCCACCACGTGGTGGGCGGTGCGGTAGTCGAGCCCCGCATCTTGGGCCAACACGTCGCTCAGGTCGGCGGCGGTGATGAAGCCGCGCCGCGCGGCCTCGCCGGCGCGCGTGGCGTCGAGGGTCATGCGGTCCACCACCGCGGCCATCAGGCGGGCCGAGGCCACGGCATCCTCCATCAGGCGGGGCACGACGGAGTTGAGGACGTGGAAGTGATCGGTGCGGGCGGATCCCGTGTGCAGCGCCACCAGAATTCCCGCAAGGTCACCGGACACCGTGCCAGCGGTCGCACGCACGACGACAAGCGCGTACGGGTTTTTCTTTTGAGGCATGAGGGCACTGGCACGGCTGTGCTCGTCGGCGAGAGTGGCGATGCCAAACTCTTGGCTGCAGAGAATCTCCAGATCCTGTGCCAGCTCGCTCTGGTGCGTGGCCGCGGTGGCTACCGCGGCGACCAGCGTCACGTAGGCGTCCCACTGCCACATGGCGTCCTTCACGTGCGGCACCACGCCCGAGGCGCCGAGCAGTTCGGCGAGGCGCGTGCGGTCGAGCGGCCAGCGCGACCCGGCGCTGCCACCGGCACCCGCCACCGAGAGGTCGAGCACTGCGTGGATGGCGCGCAGCCGCTCGGCGTCGCGCAGGGCCGGGTACGCGTAGGCGAGCATCAGATGGCCAAGGCGCGTGGGCTGCGCGGGCTGCAGGTACGTGTAATCCGCGGCGAGGTCGGTTGCGTGGCGCTCGGCGAGTCGCACGAGGGCGGCGGCCAGATCAATCAAGGCGTCGTGCAGGTCGCGCGCGGCGTCCCTCGCCACGAGCCGAAGCCCCACGCGGAAGGCCTCACGGCGTGGCCGGCCGGCGGACAGCCACCCCGCAGCAGCGGTGCCTGCCCGCTCTCTCAGCTGGTGCTCGCGGCTGTTGAACGCATCACCGAGCGCCGGGTTCCAAGGGAACTCATCGCCGGGAATCGCATCGAGGACCAGGAGCGCGGTGAGCAGCGCCTTGGCCTGCTCGGCGGGAATGGCCTCGGCCTCGGTGAGCGCCACCACGTGGGCGAGGTCGGAGGTGCTGAGCCCCCGCGCGAGTCGAGGACCAGCGGCGGCCTCGTAGCGGTACCCCGCTGCGATCAGTTCATCTGCGGGGCCGCCCTCAAGGCGCCCGCCGCTTCCCAAGTAGGCCGACGACACGCCCGGGAGACTAGCGGGCGGGCTTGAATCGTCGCAGGCGCAGGGAGTTCGTCACCACGAAGATGCTCGACAGGCCCATGGCGGCGGTAGCGATGAGCGGGTTGAGCAGCCCCAGCGCGGCCAGCGGAATGGCGGCCACGTTGTAGCCGAACGCCCAAATCAGGTTGCCTTGGATGGTGCGCAGTGTCGCGCGCGACAGGCGAATGGCGTCGGCAATTGCCCGCGGATCGGGCGTGACAAGCGTGATGTCGGCGGCCTCATCCGCCACGTCCGTGCCGGTGCCCATGGCAATGCCGAGGTCGGCGGTGACCAGTGCCGGGGCATCATTGATGCCGTCGCCGACCATGGCCACCACCTCGCCCTGATCCATGAGCGCGCGCACCACCTGCGACTTGCCATCGGGCAGCACGCCGCTCACCACATCGTCAATGCCGAGAGCGTCGGCCACCGTGCGCGCCGGACCCGCGCTGTCGCCCGTGAGCATGAGGGGGCGCAGACCGAGGTCGCGCAGCATGCGAATGGCCTGAGCGCTCTCCGGTCGTACCACGTCGCTCACCTCGATGCGCCCGACGTCCTCGCCGTCAACCGTCACGCGTACCGTGGTGTTGACCCCGCCGGTGGCATCCGCGCGCCCCACCTGCACCTGATGATCCGCCACGGTGGCGGTGATGCCCACGCCCGCCCGAGCCGCGAAGGCCGTGGCGGGCATAAGCGCTCCGCGCTCGGCGGCGGCATGACTGATTGCCCGGCCGATGGGGTGCTCGCTGCCGGCCTCGGCCGCGCCCGCGAGGGCGAGCACGCGATCGGCATCGTGCCCCGGGGTTGGCGTGACCGCCGCCACCTTCATTACCCCCTCCGTCAGCGTGCCGGTCTTGTCGAGTACCGCAACCGTCACGCGGCGCGTGCTCTCGAGCACCTCGGGGCCGCGAATGAGAATGCCGAGCTCCGCGCCACGGCCGGTACCCACCATTAGGGCGGCGGGCGTGGCCAACCCGAGGGCGCACGGGCATGAGATGACCAGCACGGCAACGGCCGCGGTCATGGCGTCGCCAGCAGGGTTCCCGGTAGCAAGCCAGCCGAGGAGGGTGCCGACTGCGATGAGCATGACCACGGGCACGAACACCCCGGCCACACGATCGGCTAGCCGCTGCACGGGCGCCTTGCCGGCCTGCGCGGCTTCCACCAGCGCGGCCACGCGGTGAACGGCCGTCTCGCTGCCCACGCGGGTGGCACGTACCACGATGTGCCCGCCCGCGTTGAGCGATCCACCCTCAACGGCATCGCCCGGGCCCACTTCCACGGGCATGCTTTCGCCGGTGAGCATCGCGCGGTCAACGGCGGACTGGCCCTCGACCACGTCGCCGTCCACGGCGAGGCGTTCGCCGGGGCGCACGACGACGAGGTCGCCCACGGCCACCTGGGCCACCGGCACCTCAACTTCCGCGCCGTCGCGAATGACGGTGGCGCGATCGGGGGCCATGGCGAGCAGGGTACGAATCGCCTGACCCGCTGTGCGGCGCGCGCGCGCCTCGAGCCACCGGCCAAGCAGCACGAGGGCCACGATGCCTGCGGCCACCTCGAAATACACGTGGGCGCCGGCTTCGCCGGACATCGTGAGCGACATGGTCATGGTCATGCCGATCTCACCCGCGCCAAGAAACAGCATGGCCACGGTGCTCCAGGCCCAGGCTACGCCCGATCCCAGCGATATCAGGCTGTCCATTGACAACGAGCCGTGACGCAGCGCCTGCCACGCACCGCGATGAATCGTCCACCCACACCACCACACCACGGGCGTGGCCAGCGCGAACGACATCCATTGCCACCCAGGAAACTGCAACGGCGGGATCATGGAAACCAGCAACACGGGCATGGTGAGCACCGCGGCCATGATGAGGCGCAGGCGCAGGCGATCGGCAGCCACCGCTACGCGATCGGAGGCATTGCGCGGGGCATTGGCGGGTGGCCGGGTCTCGTAGCCCGCGGCGCGTACGGCCGCCACCAGCGCGGCGTCATCAACCCCGAGGGGTACCACCACGTGCGCTCGCTCCGTGGCCAGATTCACACTGGCGGTCACACCATTCACCCGGTTGAGCGCCTTCTCCACCCGCACCACGCAGGCGGCGCAGGTCATCCCCTCGATCGCGAAATCGGCCGTACGCATGGCGGGTTCGTCGTGATCAGGCGATGGCATAGCCCGCCTCCACGATTGCCGCGCGCACCACGGCGTCATCGGCGTCGCCATGCACCCTCACCGCGCCTGTGGCGAGATCAACATCCACCCCGGTCACGCCCGGCACGGCACCCACCTCGGTCTCCACGGCCCGCTGGCAATGGCCGCAGGTCATTCCCGTCACTTCGTAAATCGTGCTCATGGAGCGATCATAAACTCGGCGGCACGTCCGGGGCTGCCAACCGGTGTTTAGGCGGCGGGCAGTTCGTCAGCCTCGATGATCACGGCGGTGACGCCCGAGATCGTGAGGAGACGACGCACCGAGTCGGACGGCGCGTGGATACGCAGGGCGGCTGCGCCCTCACGAGCCCGCTCGTTGGCGGCGAGGAGTGCGCCAAGCCCGCGGGAATCAATGAATGTCACTGCGGAGAGGTCGACGAACAACGGGCGGCCGTCGCGCTGGGCCTCGGTGAGTACCGCGGATACCTCGGTGAGCGTGCTCGCGTCAAGTGAGCCGGTGACGAACACAACCATGGCCTCGGGGCGTTCATCGAGGGTCACCTGCACCGGTTGTGAAATGGAGTCCGACATGACGGGCCGGGAGACTACCCTTCCCGGGCCGGTAAAGTGCCGCCCGCACCACGAACTGCCCGACCACTCTCACGAGGTACCCGTGAAGCGCCTTCCCATCTGGATCGTCACCACACTGCTCGCACTCGGCGTGCTCCTGACGTGGGGTGGCTGGTACGACCGCCACGAAGCCGGGTACATCCCGTTTGTGCTGGGAGTCGTGTGGGTACTCTTCGCACTCGCCGCGGTGCCAAGGGTCTTCGCCGACGACTGATGCACCGGCTGGTGGCGCGCGCTTCGTTCCCTCCCTGCCAAGGGGCGGCCGCCCGCTCATCCGCACGGCGGGCTCTGGGGACGTGATCGGGGGGCCCGCATCGCCGGGCCCGGAATCGCACTGGATGTGGTGGTGGTGGAGCCCGCTGTCATGACGAGCGTGCGCATCGCAGGGGCGCCGCGCGACCTGTCACGGCTCGCCGCCGATCGTGCGCGCGCGCTCGGGGCGCTCGTCCGCCAGGCCGACGAACGACGACAACACCGACACCCGGGGCACCCGGGGTCTGTCCCCACCCGGGGTCTGTCCCCACCCCTTCCCCACCCCTGCCGAACGCGATCTGGTGGCGACCGCGACCGCACTCGTCATCGCTAGGCGTGTGGCTACAACAGCTAGATCTCTCGGCGACCGAGGAATGCACGCCCCAGGGTCAACTCATCGGCGTGCTCGATGTCGGCACCCACGGGCAACCCGCTGGCGAGGCGCGTCACCGTCAGGCGATCACGCACCCGGTCGGCCAGGAAGAGCGCCGTTGCCTCGCCGCTCATTGTGGGGTTGGTGGCGATCACCAACTCGGTGACCCTGTCACGCGCGATGCGCTGCTCAAGTTCGGTGATACGCAGGTCCTCGGGGTCAACGCCATCAATTGGCGACAGCGCACCGCCCAGCACGTGGTAGCGACCGCGGAACTCATGCGTGCGCTCGATGGAGATGATGGCCGAGGGCTCCTCCACCACACAGATGACGGTGGGGTCGCGCCGTGGGTCGGAGCACACCGGGCACAGGCCCCCCTCGGCGAACGAGAAGCACTCGGTGCAGGCCGTGATGCGGTCAACCACGGCAGCGATGGCCTCGCTGAGCGCGCGGGGCCGCTCGGGCGGGGCCTTCAGCAGGTGGAATGCCAGTCGCTGCGCGCTGCGCGGTCCGATTCCGGGCAGGCGCGCGAGCTCGGTCACGAGTGCGTCGACGGATGGGGTGAGGATGGACCCCATGAGGTGGTTCGGCGCCCGGTCCTAAAACCCGGGCAGGCCGAGCCCGCCGAGTCCACCGGTGACCGCACTCATCCGTTGGTTCGCCATCTCCTGCGCTGCGCGCAGGGCCTCGTTGACCGCTGCGACAACTACGTCCTGCAGCAGCTCGACGTCATCGGGGTCAACGGCAGTCGGGTTGATCTCGAGGGTCACCAACTCCATACCGCCGCTCACTGTGGCCGTCACGGCACCACCGCCGGCGGACGCCTGCACGGTCTCGGTCAGCAGTTCATCCTGCACCCGTGCCATGTCCTCCTGCAACTTCTGCATCTGTTTCATCATCTTCTGCTGATTCATCGCCATGGCTACTCCTTCTCGGTGTCGATCATCTCGGCGTCGAACGCCGCACGGAGCTCCTCAATGATCCGCGCGTGGTCAACGGGGCCATCGTCCGCGGGCCCATCGCCGCCCGCAGGGGATGTCGGTGCATGCCCTGTGGGCATCTCCACCAACTGCAGCGCGAGGGACTCGCCGCATAGGTCGTTGATGACGCCCTCCACGCCAGCGCGCTCGTCGGGGCGCGACAACATGCCCACGGCCACTTTGCCATTGACGCCCACGGTAATCGTGCCATCGGCCACCGTTTGCACCTCGGAGCCCTGCAGGAAGGCATGCAAATGCGGCGACCGCTGCTCGAGGATTCCCAGCACACGTGGCCAGGCGCGGCCGATGTGCTCGGCATCGGGCAGCACGGGCTCGCTGGGGTGGGCCGGCTCGGGTTCGGCTGCGGGCAGCACGACGACGCCCTCGGGTGGTGGTGCGTCAGACCCGGGGTCATCAGGCAGGGCAAGGGCAGCAGGGGGTGCGGGCGGGGCCGGTGCCGGCGCAGGCGTGGCGGGTGGTGCGGGGGCTGACGCCGGGGCAGCGGGTGCCACCGGTGTGGGAGTGAGTGGAGCGGCCACGCGGCCACGCTCCAACGCATCAACGCGAACCGCGATGCCCTCGAGACCGGGATCGAGGAACGGCCGCGCCAACTTGGCGGCCACCAACTCCAACTGGATGCGGGGCTCGGCTTGGCCGTGACGGATGCGCACTTGCGCCTCGGCCAGCAGGTCGATGGCGCGCACTACCTGCACGGGGCTCAGCTGGTTGGCCTGCGCGCGCAGGCGGTCGAGATCATCGGCAGCCAGCGCCCACTCCTCGCGCACCTGCGCACCCTGCTGCAGCAGGCACACGTGGCGAAGGTGGGTGACCAGCCCTCGCATCAGTTCCTCCGGGTCGGCGCCGCCATCCAACGACGACTCCAACAGGTCGAATGCGCCCGCGGCGTCGCCCTGCGCCAGCAGGTCCACGAGGTCCAACAGCGTCTCGCGGCTGACCACGCCCAGCAGGTCGAGGGCGTCGGCGATGTCCACACGTCCGCCGCCGAAGGTCGAGAGCTGGTCGAGCAATCCCAGAGCATCGCGATACGAGCCATCGGCGGCACGCGCCACCAAGTCGAGGGCCTGCGGCGTTGCCTCGATGCCTTCGGACGTGGCCACACGCTCAAGCACGGTGAGGAGGTTGGCCACCCCGGGTTTGCGCAGCGTGTAGGTCTGCAGGCGCGAGCGGATGGTGGGCAGCAGGTCCCAGGGGTGAGTGGTGCACAGAATGACCACCAAGTGTGGTGGAGGCTCCTCGAGGGTCTTGAGCAAGGCGCTCGCCGCCGAGTCCTGAATCTGGTGGGCCTCGTCCATGATGGTGACGCGGTAACGCGACGCCACCGGTGCATACCGCACGCTCTCGAGCCAGTCACGCATCTCGTCAATGCGCCGGGCACTTGACGCGGCATCCACCTCAACGACGTCCAGCCAGTCGTCGTGTCCGATGCGTTGGCACGAGTCACACTCGCCACAGGGCGTTGCGGTGGGTGCGGGGAAGGCTTGGCAGTTGAGGCACCGGGCCAGGATTCGGGCCGTGGTGGTCTTGCCGGTGCCGCGCGGGCCCGAGAACAGGAAGCCGTGCGCGATGTTCGCGCGCACCAACGCATTGCAGAGCGTGCGTGCGACGTGCTCCTGCCCGACGAGATCCTCGAAGCGGCGGGGCCGATAGCGGTTGTAGAGGCTCTGTCCGGTGTCTGTCACGAAGAAAGGAGAAGTGTGACCGTGCACCCGCCGTCGAGTACCTGCCGGGAGGTGGATCTCAGGGATACGACTCCGGCGAGGGAGCCCCACTGCGCGTGAGCGGATCCGTTTAAGGCTGCTTCCTTCCGGACCTGACCTAGTTCACGGTCGCCCACCGAATGGGACCTCGCCTTCAATGCCGCATCATCCGAGCCCATGCCTCCGAGTAGGACCCTCGGGCGGGAATTCAGCCCCGCTGTAGCGGATTGCGGATACAGGGCACCGCTAGCTCCCCGCCTAGCACGGTCACAGGACGAGGATAGGGGATGGAACGGCGCCGTGCTTGCGAGGGGGGCTACTCGCCGCCGCCGCGGGCGGCGTTCCGGGCGGCCTTCTTGGCTGCCTTGGCCTCGGCCTTGACCTCGTCAGCGCCCTTGAGGGACATACGAGGCGAGATGCGCTCGCCACGCTTGCGGGCTGTCCTGAGGCCGAAGATGGCCGCAACGCCGGCGCCAATCATCGCCATGGTCAGCGCGAGGTAGATCCACACCTTGGCGTCGCCCTGCATGCCGGTGATCAACCACATCACGGTGCCCCACAGGAACCCGATGACAAAGCCGCCGCCCACCCACTTGACGCGGCTGTTGTCATTGCCCTTTTCGCTCATACGCCTGATCAATCCCATGCCGAAAGTGTAGGGATGTCCGCGGGGGCTTCCCGGCCACTACAATCGCCTGCTGGCCCGGCATGAGGGAGGTACGACGATCGCGATCAGGGTCATGAAGTTCGGCGGTTCGTCCGTCGCTGATGCCGAAAGGATCCGCAACGTGGCGCGGCGCATCGCGGAGGTCCGTGATGGCGGCGACGACGTGGTGGTGGTGCTGTCCGCCATGGGCAAGGCCACCGACGGGCTCGTGGCACTGGCCGACGAGATCTCGTCGTCGCCGGCGCCGCGCGAGATGGACATGCTGCTGTCCACGGGCGAGCGGGTGTCATGTGCGCTGATGGCCATGGTGCTGCATGACTTGGGCCATGAGGCAGTGTCGTTCACGGGGTCGCAGGCCGGGATCCTCACCGACACGGCCCACACCAAGGCCAAGATCGTCGACATCAACCCCGAGCGCCTGCGCGCGACGCTGGCAGGCGGCCACATCGCCCTGGTCGCCGGCTTCCAGGGGATGTCTACCGACAGGAGCGTGACCACCCTCGGCCGCGGCGGCAGCGACACCACGGCCGTGGCCCTCGCCGCCGCGCTCGACGCCGACGTGTGCGAGATCTACACCGACGTCACCGGCGTGTTCACGGCGGATCCCCGCATCGAACCCGCCGCGAGGAAGTTACCCCTCGTCAGCCACGAGGAGATGCTCGAGATGGCCGCCTCCGGATCGAAGGTCCTCGCCCTTCGCTCGGTGGAGGTCGCCCGTAACCACGACGTCCCGCTTCATGTGCGATCTTCATTCGCACCGGAGGAAGGGACTTGGATCACCAAGGAGACTCCCATGATGGAGCGGGCGTACGTGTCTGCAATCGCCCACAGGAGCGACGAGGCCAAGATCTCGCTGCTCGGCGTGGAGGACCAGCCCGGCGTGGCGGCCACCATCTTCACCGCTCTGGCCGACGCGCTCATCAACGTCGACACGATCCTGCAGAACGTGGGAGTGGACGGGCGCGCTGACGTGTCATTCACTGTGCCGCTCACCGATCTGAAGAAGGCGCTCGAGGTGATGGCCGAGGTGCGGGCGAATCTGTCGTACCGCGAGATCCAGAGCGACGATCAGATCGGCAAGGTCACCCTCGTGGGTGAGGGCATGCGCTCCAACCCGGGTATCGCGGCCACCATGTTCCGCGTGCTCTCGGCGGAGGGCATCAACATCCAGATGATTGATACCTCGACCATCCGCATCACGGTCGTCATCGCCCGCTCCGAGGTGGAACGCGCCGTGCGCGCCCTGCACGAGGCGTTCGACCTCGCCAGCGAGGCGGAGCGCAGGAGTGTTTAACGTCGCTGTCGTGGGCGCCACGGGCGCCGTGGGCAGCACCATGATCCGCGTGCTCGAGGAGCGGGGCTTCCCCGTAACCGAACTGCGCCCGCTCGCGTCGTCGCGCAGCGCCGGCATGGTGCTCGACTATCTGGGCAAGCCCTTCGAGGTGCAGGAGCTCACGGAGAACTCATTCGAGGGAATCCAGATTGCGCTGTTTTCGGCGGGGTCCGAGCGGGCCCGCCAGTTCGCACCCGCGGCCGTCGAGGCCGGCGCGGTGGTCATTGACAACTCATCCGCATTCAGGATGGACCCGAAGGTGCCGCTGGTGGTACCCGAGGTGAACGCCGGTGACCTTGCGGGCCATGGCGGCCTCATTGCCAACCCCAACTGCGTGGCCGCGCCGCTTGTGGTGGCACTCAAGCCCATCGCCGACGCCGTCGGCATCGAGCGGGTCATCGTGTCGTCGTACCAGGCCGTGAGTGGCAGCGGACAGGCGGCCGTCGAGGAATTACGGTTGCAGACCGTCGGCAATCTGATGGACGACGAGCCCGCACCGCAGGTGTACCCGCACCCCATCGCGTTCAACGTCATCCCGCACATTGATGTGTTCGAAGAGAGCGGCTACACGGGAGAGGAGGTGAAGGTGGGCAACGAGACGCGCAAGATGCTGCACCTGCCCGATCTCGCAGTGTCGGCCACATGCGTGCGTGTGCCCGTGATGTATGCGCACTCGCAGGCCGTGCACATTGAGACCACCGAGCCCATCACTGCCGCCAGGGCCCGGGAGATCCTCATGGTCGCCCCCGGCGCGGTCGTGGTAGACCAGCCCGGCGCCAACGCCTACCCGCTGCCGCGCGACGCCGCCGGCCGTGACGAGGTGTTCATCGGCCGCATCCGCAACGACGCCTCGCACCCCCGTGGTCTTGCCATGTGGGTGGTGGCCGACAACCTGCGCAAGGGTGCCGCCACGAACGTCGTGCAGATCGCCGAGGCACTGATCATGAACGGGTGGCTCTGGCTTCCCGAGTCATAAATTACGTGGCAGTTCCCGGCTGCATCCCATCGCGCTGCGGCGTCCTCGGCAGCCCCAATATGCCCGATATTGGGGCTGATCTGCGTCCTTGCCTCGCGGGGGATTGGCTCGGGAACTGCATACGAATTTACGCCTCGGGACGCTAGGCCCCCGCGATGTCGTCGTAGGGACGAGCGCCGTTTGGTGACGGCACCATGCGCCGGTGCGGTGGGTGGCCGCCCCGCACGCGCTTCATGCACGGGGTGCACAGGTCGAGCGATGGCCCGTCGGGTTCAAGCTGAGCGGCCCCGGCTCCCGGCCCATGGGCGGGATCCACGCGGCACAGGCCCTGGAATGGATCCTGCGGGGACGGCATGCGTGCCTCGTGCTCGGCATCGCGCAGCAGCGTGAAGGCTGCATCCACCAGTGCCTCGGCGGCGGGGATGTCATCCGGCGATGTGGCCTGATCCAACTCGGCCTGTGCGCGCCGTGCGATGCGGGTGGCGGCATCGAGGCGGTCGTCGGCGCGCGCGTGATCGTCGGGAAGGCCCGCCAGAACGTCGAGCCGGGCACCGATGGCATCCAGCCGAACGCGGGCGATGGCGCTGTGGTCGTCAAGGGCCTCACGAGCTCGGCGATTGGTTCGGCGAATGCCAAACGCTGCGGCCCACACGCCACCCACCAAGGCGATGCCGAGCAGGGCCAGAAGCGATCGCACCATCTCGCTGTTCGAGGGTGCGATCGGGCGGCCAGCCGCAGCGCGGGCCGCAGCCGCAGCCCGCTCCACAGGGTTGGCAATGGTGCCCACCTTCGCGTTGCGCAGGCTGGTGGTCATGGCAGCTTGACTGCGCGGGCCCGCCACGCCGGTGGCCCGCCCCGGCGCCACGGCCACCACGAGCCCGTCGAATTCAATCGCGTGGCGCAACTGCGCCGCGTACTGGCGCATTGACGGCGCGCCCGACGGCCCCTGCACCACCACGATGCGCACTGGACGCCCCGCCGCGCGCAGTTCGTCGGCCACGGCGGTGAGACGGGCGATGGCATCGGGGGTACCGGTGCCGACGACGGCCGGGCTCACATAGACGGGGGCCTGCCCCAGCTCCTCGATGCTCGGATCGGTCACGGCGCCTACGGCGCCTACGGCGCCGATGAGCATGAGGGCAGCCGCGACGACGGGCGCGAAGCGGCGGATCATGCCGGTAGCGGCGCGCGCCCGGGTACGGGTCGGAATTCACCGATGGCGACCTTGGCGCGTTCCAGCATGCCGGGCACGAGGGGGCCGAGTTCAAGGCGCATGAGGCTCACTTGACCCTTGCCGCGCACCGTGCGGAACCCAAGTCGGTCGAGCATGTCGAGGTCAAAGAGCGTGTGGTTCAGGGCGGCTCGATCCGCCGGGGCGACCTCAGCGGGATAACGTATGGCGAATACCTCGATGGCGGCGATGCCGCGACCCTTGATGTCGGCCAGCGCCTCCAGCAGAAGACGCTCGAGGGACGCCGCGGCGTCGGGGCCGGTCACGTACGCACATGTCACCAGTGCGGCGTCGCGGCTGGGTGGGCCGGCGGGCAGCACCTTGGCGCGCGGAAACGCCGATGAGGGGCCGTACTGCAGAATTCCCCGCACGTCGTCGCCATCGGCCAGCACGCGGCCCCACGGGCCGAAGTCGCGCTCGGTGCGCTCAGCCCATGCGGTGTGGCGCTTCCAGTCGGCGTTGCCACGCAGCGTCTGCCAGAACACGCAGTCGGTGCAGCAGGAGGGCAGGTGCTGTACGGAGGCGCGGGTGAGTGGGGCGGGGCGCACGGGGCAACCGTAGCGGGTGCGAAAGCCGAAACGGCCCGGGCGGGGCCCGGGCCGTTTCGGCACTCCGTACTGGCTGCTGGCGCTAGGTGCTAGGCGCCGACGGTGTTGAGCACCTCGTCCACCGGCACCAGATGGCGCTTGAATTCCATCGTCTTGGTGGGAAGGCCAAGGGCCAGACCGATGAGCTGCGGCAGGTGAAGCACCGGCATCGCGTACTTCTCGCCCATCAGTGCCTCGGTCTTGCGCTGGTAGGCGTCCATGGCGAGGTGACACAGCGGGCACGGCGTCACCATGCACTGCGCGCCTGCGTCGCGGGCACCGGACAGCGCCACGTGCGACTCCTTGAGGGCCACTTCCTCGCGGGCGAGGATGATGGGGAAACCGCAGCATTGCGACTTTCCCTCGTAGTCGGCCACCTCTCCGCCGAGGGCCGTGATGAGGCGCTCGAGCGACTGCGGGCGGTCCGGGTCCTCAAAGCCCATCACCGACGACGGCCGCAGCAACTGGCAGCCGTAATACGGGGCGACCTTCAGGCCGTTGAGACCCCTGGGCCCCTGCTTCTCGAGGAGCGACAGGCCCTCCTCGGTGGCAATGAACCAGAGGAGGTGCGTCACCTCGATGGTGCCCTGATATGGACGGGCACCGGCCTTGACGAGCTCCTCGTTGACGGCCTCGAGTACACGAGGGTCCTCCTTCACCATCTTGTTAGCGCGACGCAGGTTGAGCGTGCACACGTTGCAGATGGTGATGATGTCCACGCCCATTGACTCGGCCTCAGAGAGGATGCGCACATTGAGCGTGAGGTACAGATTGGGCTTGGCTTGGGCGATGTCGCCGGCACCACAGCAGGTGGCGGCGGGCATCGGTAGCAACTCGATGCCGAGAAGCGGTGCGAGCGCCTTGGTGGTCGCGTTCAGCTCCTTCGAGCTGAACTCCGCCACACATCCGGGGTAGTAGGCGAACTGACGCGGCATTAGATCGTCTCCTTGACGTTCTTGATGAGCTTGTTGACCTGGTCGCGGTCCTTCACCTTGTGGGTGAGGGGCGACTTGGGCAACTTGCCCCTCACGGCCATCCGAAGTGCGAGCGGCGCGTTGAACGGTGCGCCGAGCGGGTCGGTGTACGGCGCGATGAGGATCTCGTTCAGCTTGCCGCCGGTACGCATCGAGATGAGGAACGCCTTGGCGTGACGGGCACCCTTGTCGTGGGTGACCTTCTCCTGAAATGCGATGCTGCCGAGCTTCTCGATGGCGTCACGTGGATCCACACCCTTGGGGCAGCGCTCGTTGCAGAACATGCAGCGGGTGCAGTCCCAGACACCGTGCTCGCCTGAGTACAGCTTGGCGCGGTTCTTGCGCTGACCGTCACGCTCGTCGGCCGCGAAGCGGTAGCCCCACGCAAAGGCGGCCGGACCCACGAAGTCGGGGTCCGCGGCCAGCGAGTTGCACTCCGAGTAGCAGGCGGCGCACAGGATGCACTTGCTCTCCTTGGCGATCTTCTCCATCGCGGCCTTGGGTACCAAGCGCTCCTTCTGGGGAGCGGGGCCATCGGGGATGAGGAAGGGCTTCACCGACTTGAACTTCTCCCAGAATGACGTCATGTCAACGACGAGATCCTTGATGGGCGGGAAGTTGCCGATGGGGTCAACCTGGACGACGTCTTGGTCGCTGTCCGCCTTGGCCTGCTCCACCTGTGTCATGCAGGCGAGCACCGTCTTGCCGTTGACCTTGCAGGCGCATGAGCCGCAGATGGCGCTGCGGCATGAATAGCGCACTGCAACAGTGCCATCCTGTTCATTCTGGATGCGCAGGATGGCGTCCAGAATGGTGGTTTTCTCCTCGTGCTCGAGGTCGAAGTCCTGATGGAATGACTCCGGCTCACCCGAGTCGGGCTGGTACCGAAAGATGCGAAACGTCGTCGAGGGCATCAGTAGGTCCTCACCTGGGGCTCGTACTTGGTCTTGGTCACCTCTGAGTAGTCAAGACGGATCTCACCGTCGTCAAGATACGCGAGGGTGTGCTTCATCCAGTTTTCATCGTCACGCTCCGTGAAGTCGGTGCGCGAGTGTGCGCCTCGGCTCTCGGTGCGGGCGATGGCACCCGACACCATGCAGTCGGCCAGATCAAGCAGGTACCCGGTTTCGATGGTGTGGATGAGATCGGTGTTGAAGGTCTTCCCCTTATCGTCCACGACGACACCCTGAAAGCGCTCCTTCAACTCGGTGACCGTGCGCTTGGCCTCCTCGAGCACCGGACCCGAGCGGTACACGCCCACCTTTACCTGCATCACCTCGGCCAGTTCGTCACGGATCCCGCTCTGACGCGGGCCCTTCTCGCGCGCGAGCAGGCCCTCGATGCGCTGCTGCGTCTCGGTGGCGGCGTTCGATGGCACCTTCGGCGCGGCGGGGTTCTCCTGCACATACGTGGCCGCGGCCTCGCCGGTGCGCGCGCCGAACACCACGGCCTCGAGCAGCGAGTTGCCACCCAGTCGGTTCGCGCCGTGCACCGATACGCACGCGCATTCGCCAGCGGCGAAGAGCCCGGGCATGTGCGGCGCAGCGCCCCAGCTGTCCACGTGCACGCCACCCATGTGGTAGTGCGCACCCGGTCGGATCGGGATGGGCTCCACGATCGGGTCCGTACCCGCGAAGGCAATGGCCAGCTCGCGGATCTGCGGCAGCCGCTCCATGATGCGCTCGCGACCCAAGTGGCGCAGGTCGAGCATCACGCAGCCGTCAATGCCCCGGCCCTCCATGATCTCGGTGGCCTCGGCGCGCGACACCACGTCACGCGATGCCAGCTCGAGCTTGTTCGGGGCGTACTTGCTCATGAAGCGGTCCCCGTCCTTGTTCAGCAGGTACCCGCCCTCTCCGCGGGCACCCTCCGTCACGAGCACGCCGTTGGCGGCGAGCGTGGTGGGGTGGAACTGCATGAACTCCATGTCCTTGAGCGGCACCCCCTTGCGAAGGGCCAAGCTCATTGCATCGCCGGTTGAGGCGTGCGCGTTGGTGGATGGGCGGTACACCCGGCCGGCACCGCCGGTGGCCATGACCACGGCCTTGGCGCCGATCGTCTCGATGGATCCGCGGATCATGTCGTAGGCGACAACGCCCACGGCGTGACCGTCGTCATCGGTGACGAGATCGGTGACGAACCACTCCTCGTAGGTCGGGATGTTGTACTTCACACACACCGTGTAGAGCGTGTGCAGAATGACAAGACCTGTGAGGTCCGCAGCGAAGCAGGTGCGTGGGAACCCGGCGCCGCCAAATGGACGCTGCGCGATCTTGCCGGAGTCTTCTTGGCGGGAGAACACCGCGCCCCAGTGCTCGAGCTGGTAGATCTCGCTCGGCGCGCGCTGGCACAGGATCTCGATCGCGTCCTGATCGCCGATATAGTCGGCGCCCTTGACGGTGTCGAACGTGTGGTTATCGGGGTTGTCCTCGGTCTCATTGCCGAGGGCGGCGTTGATTCCGCCCTGTGCGGCGCCCGAGTGGCTTCGGGTGGGGTGCAGCTTGGTCACGAGGGCAACGTCGACGCCCGCCTCGAACGCGGCAATTGCGGCACGCATTCCCGCAAGTCCGGCTCCAACCACGACGACGTCGTGTGTGCGCACTTTTCCCGTACCTCCGGTTGGTTGAGAGGGATCCCGCTCCCGAGGCAGGCTAGCGCAGTGGCATCGTCCAGTTGCTGGTCAACTGCCCGGCATGATGGGTCAACCGGCCCCCCTTGGGCGGCGCCGCGTGACCGTGATGCCCTACGGCGAGTAGCGGCGCGCGCCGGCGTACTGCGATGCGTAGTAGCTCGTGGTGATGTCACTGATCTTCACCACGTCGCCCGTCCGCGGGGCGGCGATCATCTTGCCGCCGCCGATATACAGGCCCATGTGGTGAATGTATCCCGACGAGTCGGCGAAGAACACGGCGTCACCGGGCTGCAACTGGGACTGGGGCACATAGGTGCCCACGCGGGCCTGATCCTCGGCCACGCGGGGCAGCGAGACGCCCTGTTGACCGAAGGCGTAGTAGAGGAACCCCGAGCAGTCGAAACCACCCGGCTTGGCACCACCCCACACGTATGGGGTGCCTTGGAAGGTCATCGCCAAGGTCAGCGCCGCGCCCGTTGCGCCGGGGCGGGCACCCTTGGGGGTGGTTGCCGGTGCGAACGCCACTTGATCAGGCTTGCCGAGGTTGGGCGTGAAGATGGTGATATCGCCGCCCACCACCGGGAACGATGCCTGAAACGGCTGCCTACCAAGGGTCACGGTCCGCTGCGGGCTGCCATCAATGGCGGCGTTCGTCTGGTCGCGCTCGCCGTCGAGGCCGAGATACAAGGGGTCGTCGGACGTGGTGTCGTATTTGCTCGTGGCGGGGGTGCTGGCACGCGTTGACAGGGCACTGGAACGGGCCGCGATGGCCCCCACAACCAGCGCGGTTGGTGTTGCGTCACCCCATTCGGGCGGCATATTGCCGGGAAGGACGCCACGGATGTACTGCTCCGTCGGCAACTCGTTGACCACCGCGAGGCGGCGCCCACCCGATGCGTACACACGCAGCGTGCCACGGAAGCGACGATCGAGGGGGTCAGCCATGCGGATGCCGGTCGGGGCGGCGCCGGAGTCGAGCCGTACCGGGCCCTTCATCACGTGCACGTTGCCGGGCTGGTCGAGATCAGCCACGCGCAGGGTACGCTTGGTTCGGGTGACGCGTATGCGGTGCCCGGGGGGGATCACCAGAACCTTGGCCGCTCGCGTGCCCCCGTCGCGTAGCCGCAGCGGCGTCTGGCCCGACATCACCACGCTCGGGGCCCCGTCCGCGATGAGCACACGCATGGCCTTCGACGGAATCTGGGCCAGTTGGCCACCTGGGAATGCCTCGCGCAGGATCGTCGTCGGGTCCTTGCCGGCCTTCGCCTTGGCGAGGACGTCATTCCGCGTGAGTGCCGCCCAAGCCGGTGATGCTGCTGCGAGCACCATCAGGCCGGCGGCGACGATGCGCCGGGGTGAGATCACAACGCGATCTAACCTAGCAGTGTCCCCGCGAATGGCCGGTGTCGCGGGTGCTCCCTATGCAACGCAGGCCTGCTGAGCGAGGAATGCCGCTGTGTCAGCCGGCGCGCAGCACGGCGCCGAGGCGCTCCATGCCGGTGGTGATCTGTTCGGGGGACACGCCCGAATAGGCCAGACGCAGTGTGTTCTCGCCGCCCGAGGTAAAGCAGGCGGCCCCGGGCACGTAGGTGACCCCGGCCTCCTGCGCCTCCGGAAGCAGTGCGTCGGCCGACAGGCCCTCCGGCAGTTCGAGCCACATGAAGAACCCGCCGTGCGGGGGCGTGCACGTGGTGCCCTCGGGCATGTGCGCGAGGCCCCCCAACATGGCATCACGGCGCACGCGCATGAGGTCGGTGACCTTGGCGATGTTGCCGGGCAGGTGGCCATCCGCGCACAGGCGGTGAATGGCGGCCTCGGGAAGGTGAGACGGGGAGATGTAGGTGCGGTTGGCTTGCGCGGTGAGCGTGGCTACCAGATCGGGGTGTGCAATGAGGTATCCCACCCGCAGCCCCGGGGCCACGGTCTTGGAGAACGACGACGAGAACATGACGTGCTCCGGGCCACCCGTCTCGTAGATACCCGGAATGTGATCGCCCTCAAACCGCAGGCGGCCGTAGGGGTCATCCTCGAGAATCATGAACCCGTAGCGCTCGGCGAGGGCGATGAGCGCTACGCGCTTTTCGGCCGAGAGCGTGGTGCCCGCGGGGTTGTGGAAGTTCGGGATGGTGTAGACGAGTTTGGGCACGCGACCGGCGTCGCAGGCAGCGGCGAGCACCTCAACATCCATGCCATCGTCCTGCATGGGGATCGGCAGGATGTCCATGCCGTGCAGTTCGGCCTGCAGCAGCGCGCGGTCGTATGTGGGGGCCTCAAGGGCCACGAGCTCACCGGGCTGGAGGAAGGTCTCGAGCAGAAAGACGTAGGCCTCGAGCGACCCGTTGCTCACCAGCACGCGGTCGGCCGTTGTGCCGTGGTGCTGGGCGAGCCAGTGACGCAGCGGCGGGTAGCCGCCGCCGGTGCCATACGAGAGGATGACGGTCGGGTCGTCGGCCAGCGCCTGGGCGGCGCAACGGGCGATGAGATCGCCGTTGAGCGCCTCTGGCGCAGGGGCTCCACGGGCGAACGAGATGAGGTCAGGCACGGGGCGGCAGTCTAGACACCGCACCTCCCCGGTCGCCTCTGCGACCGGGGAGGTGCGTGCCACTAGCCCAGACGGTCGCGCACGATCTCGGCGACCTCGGTGGGGCTGATCCCCACCTGGACACCGAGGCCCTCAAGGGCGTCCTTCTTGCCCTGGGCGGTACCCGACGAGCCGGTGATAATGGCGCCGGCGTGGCCCATCTGCTTCCCGGCAGGCGCCTGAAAGCCGGCGATGTAGCCCACCACCGGCGTCTTCATGGTGGCGGCGATGTACTGACCGGCCTTCTCCTCCTCGTCGCCGCCGATCTCGCCGACTATGACGACGAGGTCCGTGTCCGGATCCTCCTCAAACTTCTGGAGGATGTCGATGAACGACGAGCCCACGATGGGGTCGCCGCCGATGCCGACCACGGTGCTCTGGCCAATCCCCATGTCGCCGATCTCCTTGGAGATCTGGTACGTGAGCGTGCCGGAGCGGCTGATGATGCCCACCCGACCGGGCGTGAACACGTCGGTGGGCATGATGCCCACGGTCGCCTTGCCGGGGCTGATCGCGCCCGGACAGTTGGGGCCCAACAGCTGCTGGTCGCTGCGCTGAAGATGCGTGTAGATGCGCATCATCTCGTGCACGGGGATGCCCTCGGTGATGGTGATGGTGAGGCCAATCCCGGCATCCAGTGACTCGTAGATGGCGTCCGGCGCGAAGCGCGGCGGCACGAAGATCATCGAGGTGTTGGCGCCCGTGGCCTCGACCGCGTCACGCACGGTGTTGAAGACGGGGATGCCCTCGACGTCCTGCCCGGCCTTGCCGGGGGTGACGCCCGCCACCACGTTGGTGCCGTACGCCCTGTTGCGAAGGGTGTGGAACCTCCCTTCACGGCCGGTGACACCCTGCACCACCAGCTTGGTGTTCTCGTCAACCAAGATGCTCATGCCGCCTCCTTCGCGAGCTCAACGGCGCGCTTGGCGGCCGAGAGCATCGTTGGCTCAACCACGACGTTGGCGGGAGCACGATCGGCGATGATCGCGCGGCCCTCCTCTGCAGCGGTTCCGTCAAGGCGCACGACGATGGGCAGCGTGGCCCCCAGTGTGTCGAGCGCCGCCAGAAGACCCTCGGCCACCTGGTCGCAGCGGGTGATGCCACCGAAGATGTTGATCAAGAGCGACTTCACCTTGGGGTCGCTCAACAGCACCTCAAGCGCCGTGGCCACGGCCTCGGCATCGGAGCCGCCGCCGGCGTCAAGGAAGTTGGCGGGCTTGCCACCGGCAAGGGCCACCACGTCGAGGCTGCTCATCACGATGCCGGCACCGTTGCCCATGATGCCGACGTCGCCGTCGAGCTTCACGTACGTGACGCCCCGCTCCTGCGCCATGCGCTCCTGCGGGTCATCGGTGACGCTCTCCTGCAAATCGGCCAGATCCGGGTGGCGGTACAGGGCGTTGTTGTCAATCGACACCTTGGCGTCGAGGGCCACAACGCGGCCGTCCGCGGTCCAGATGAGCGGGTTGATCTCGATGAGCGTGGCCTCGAGGTCAATGAATGCGGCATAGGCCTGCATCAGCGCCTGGAGCACGCCCTTCTGGGCGGCCTCGTCAATGCCGGCGTGGTACACGAGCCAGCGCCCATGGTGGGGCTGGAAGCCGGTGAACGGGTCCACGTGCAGACGCGCCAACGCCTCCGGGTGGTCCACGGCCACCGCCTCAATGTCCATGCCGCCCATCGCGGAGAGCATCACGAGGGGCTTCTTCGCGCTGCGGTCAAATGTGACCGACGCGTAGTACTCCTTCTTGATGTCCGAGGCGGCCTCGACCCACAGTCGCTTGACCGTGTGGCCCTTGATGTCCATTCCCAGAATGGCCTCGGCCTCGGCATACGCCTCGTCCGGGGTCGTGGCGATCTTGATGCCACCGGCCTTGCCGCGGCCGCCCACCTGTACCTGCGCTTTGACGACGACCGTGCCGCCGATCTTCTCGGCTGCGGCTTTTGCCTGCTCGGGCGTCTCGGCAACCTCGCCCTGTGGCACGGCCATCCCGTGCCGGGCGAACAGCTGCTTTCCCTGGTACTCGAAGAGATCCAACCGCGTCCCTTGGTTCGCTGTCAGTGATCGGCCCGCATCGAGGCGGGCCGACCGAGCATCCTAGCCATGCGTGCGCACCATTCGTGGCGCGTACCCTCAATGTATGGACGACACGTCGGACATCGCGTCACGCGTGGAGATGCTGCTGGTGCTGCAATGGCTCGACGAGGGCCGCCCCCATGACGGCGCGGTGCTGTTCTCCATTGCCACGGCAGCGGCCGAACTCGACCTGAGCGCAGATGAGGGGTTGCTTGAGGTGATGGGTGCGCTGTCGCTGTTGCAGGAGACCCGCCGCGTGGATGTCACGTGGCCCCGGGGGCCTGGGGCCGAGGGGCGCGTGTGCCTCGCTGAGGGCATCCGTCGCGACGCCCGTCATCTGTTCGGTGACGATCTTCCCGGTCTCAGCGCCTGAGCAGGCGCAGCGCCACTAGGGCACCCGCGAGCGCGCCGATGATGGCCCCCGCCACCAACGCGGTGGTGCGATTGGCCACTGTCGGATTGAGCATCCAGAAAAGCAGTAGGGCAGTGCCGGCGCCGACCACCGTGCCCACGATCGCGCCACCCACGACCACCGTGGCGGTGTGCCTGTCCGGAAGGCGCAGGTGTCTGCCCCTGGGTTCGTCGCTGCGCGCGGCATCGCTGAACAGCCGCACCGCGTCAGGATCGCGAGCGGTCAGGGCGATGCCGGCGGCCATGGCGGACAGCGTCTCCGGGTAGATCGTGGCCTCCCGGGCGAGTGCGCGCAGGGCCGCACCGAGGCGGGCCAGATGCAGCGGATCCCGGGGCAGCGCACGGGCCATGGCGGCAGCCGCAAGGGCAGCGGCCTGTGCTGGTTCGACCTGTCCGGGGATGATCCGCGGTTCAGCGTCGTCGGGATCGTCGCCCGGCTCCAGCACGAGGTCGGCGATGGCCGCATGCGCCGGCGGCGCACCGCCCGGCCCCGACACCAGAAGGCCCCCGATCACGCATGGACCGGTGAGATCCACCACATCGTCCGGACGGGCAGCGGCAAAGGCGCGGATGACCGGCAGCCGGGCCTCGGGTGAGGCGGCCGTCAGTCGGTTGGCGGCCATGGCGATGCCGCACGCGAGCACGGCCCGACGTACCGTCTCGGGGTCGGCGTTTCCGCGGTCTACGAGGGCGCCTGCCGACGCGCGCCCGGGCCCCGATCGTCCGGCCCAGAGGGCAACGCGCGTCATGGCGTCGGTCCTATAGGGCCTCGCCGATGATGGCGATGAGCTCGTCGGCGGCCACACCCTGCCCGGCCTCCACGTGCAGCGCGGTGATGGCGCCGCCGGTGTGGGCGGTTACCTCGTTCTCCATCTTCATGGCCTCGACGATGCAGATAACGTCACCGGCGGCGACCTCCTGCCCCACGGTCACCGCCACCGACAGCACGGTGCCCTGCATCGGTGAGTGCACCTCGCCCGTGGCGCCCGCACCAGCACCGCCGTGATGGCTGCCAACCGTCTTGCCGCGCGTGCGCTTGGGCGCGGCGGCGGGTCCGGACGGGCCCAGATCCTTCTCGGGGATGAACAGGCGCACGTCGAAGCGACGACCCGACACCTCGGCCACAAGGCTGCGCTCGGCCATGGGCTCGGCCTCCGGCGCCTGGGGGGCAGGAGGCGCCGCACCATCGCGCGCGGGCAGTGGCGTGTTGGCCTCGCTCATCACCCTCAGGGCTGCGTGGCACGCACCACCGTCAATGAACTCCTGCTGCTCGAGCAGCCAGAGATGAAACGGGATGAGGGTTGTGGGACCCACCACCACGTACTCCTCGAGTGCGCGGATCATGCGCTTGCGCGCAGCCTCGCGGTCCACGTCCCAGGTGATGAGCTTGGCCACCATCGGGTCGTACATGTCGCTGATCACTGACCCGCCCTGCACGCCCGAGTCCACACGCACGCCGGGACCCGCGGGCTCGCGATAGGCGGTGATGGGGCCGGGCGTTGGCAAAAACCGTCGCTCGGCATCCTCGGCGTTGATGCGGCACTCAATTGCATGACCGCGCGGGGCCACGTCGGCCTGTGACATGCCGATGGCCTGCCCGGCGGCGATGCGGATCTGCGCACGCACGAGGTCAATACCGGTGACCATCTCGGTGACCGTGTGCTCCACTTGGATGCGGGTGTTCATCTCGAGGAAGAAGAACTCCTCGCCCGAAACCAGATACTCGATGGTACCGGCAGATCGGTAGCCCACGGCCTCGGCGGCGCGAACCGATGTCTCGCCCATCCGCTGGCGCAGGCCCTCACTCACGATGGGACTGGGCGTCTCCTCCACCAGCTTCTGGTGGCGGCGCTGCACCGAGCAGTCGCGCTCACCCAGCCAGAGCGTGGTGCCATGGCTGTCGGCCAGAATCTGTATCTCCACGTGACGCGGGTCGGGCAGATAGCGCTCGAGATATACCGTGGCGTCGGCGAAGAACTTCTCGCCTTCGCGCCGTGCACCCTCGAAGGCATCATCCAGATCATCGGCGGTGAGTGCCACGCGGAAGCCCTTGCCCCCGCCACCGGCTGCGGCCTTCACGGCGACGGGGTACCCAATGCCGTCGGCGATGGTGCGCGCCTCGGCGGTGTCGGCCACGCTCTCGGTGACACCCGGCACAATCGGCACGCCCGCAGCAGCCATCAGCGCACGCGCTGCGATTTTTGACCCCATTGCGTCAATGGCGTCGGCGGGCGGGCCGATGAAGGTGATGCCCGCGGCCTCGCAGGCGCGCGCGAACGGTGCGTTCTCGGCTAGGAATCCGTAGCCCGGGTGCACGGCTTGGGCGCCCGACGCAGCGGCCACTTCAAGGATCTTCGGCCCATTGAGGTACGTGTCGGTGGCGGCACCGGGCCCGAGGCAGTGGGCCTCGTCGGCGAACTGCACGAACAGTCCGTCGCGGTCGGTTTCGCTGTACACCGCGACCGAGCGAATGCCCATCTCGCGCAGGGTCCGCATGACGCGGATGGCGATCTCGCCGCGGTTGGCCACCAGCACCGTCGTGAACATCAGCGGGTCGTCCTGTCGTCTGTCGCTGTGCCCACGCCCTCGCGAATGGCAGTGGTGCGCCAGGCCGACCGATACGCGGCGGGCAGGGGGTCGGGGCCACCGTGGCGTTTGGCCCCTTGCAGCACACGCACGGCGGCGGCGATGGCCGCAGCCTCCTCGGGTGAAGGCGCGGGGGTGATGTCAATCGTGGCCGGGCTCACAGCGGGATGTTGCCGTGCTTGCGCTTCGGGCCGTCCACGCGCTTGGTAAGTGACGCCTCGAGTGCGGCGACGAGCCATGGTCGGGTGTCCTCGGGCTGGATGATGTCGTCCACGTAGCCGCGCTCGGCGGCCTGATACGGATTGGCGAAGCGCTCCTTGTACTCAGCCACCAACTCGGCCCGGCGCGCGTCCACGTCGCCGCCTGCGTCGGCCACACGCTTCAGCTCCGATCGAAACACGATGTTCACGGCGCCGTCGGCGCCCATCACCGCGATCTCGGCGGAGGGCCACGCGGCGTTGAAGTCGGCGCCCAGATGCTTGCTGTTCATCACGTCGTATGCGCCCCCGTAGGCCTTGCGGGTGATGACCGTGATCTTGGGCACCGTGGCCTCGGCATAGGCGTACAGCAGCTTGGCGCCATGCAGGATGATGCCGCCAAACTCTTGGCTGGTGCCGGGCAGGAATCCGGGCACGTCCACGAACGAGATGATCGGGATGTTGAACGCGTCGCAGAATCGGATGAAGCGCGCCCCCTTGATGGAGGCGTTGATGTCGAGCACACCGGCCATGGCCTTGGGCTGGTTGCCGACCACCCCGATGGAGTGTCCGTTGAGACGGGCGAAACCCACCACCAGATTCTGGGCGTAGAGCGCAGCGACCTCGAGGAATTCGCCGTCGTCCACCACCAGCTCCACGACGTGCCTGATGTCGTACGGCTTGTTGGGGTTGTCGGGCACGATCGTGTGCAGTTCGGGCGCGCGGCGCTCGGGGTCATCGCCGGGGACCTCATATGGCGCCGCGTCGAGGTTGTTCTGGGGAATGAACGAGAGCAGGTGGCGCACCTCGTCGAGGCACGACTCCTCGTCCTCGCACGCGAAGTGGGCCACGCCCGACTTGGTGGCGTGTGACAGCGCACCCCCCAGGTCCTCCATGGTCACTTCCTCGCCCGTGACCGTCTTGATGACGTCGGGTCCGGTAATGAACATGTGGCTGGTCTGCTTGACCATGAAGATGAAGTCGGTGATGGCAGGCGAGTACACCGCGCCGCCCGCGCAGGGACCGAGGATCACGGAGATCTGGGGGATGACGCCACTGGCCTGCACGTTCTTGAGGAATATGTCGGCGTAGCCGCCCAGGCTCACCACGCCCTCCTGGATACGGGCGCCACCCGAGTCGTTCAGGCCGATGAGCGGGCAGCCCATGCGCGCGGCCAGATCCATGACCTTGCAGATCTTCTCGGCGAAGACCTCGCCCAAGCTGCCGCCGAACACGGTGAAGTCCTGGCTGAACGCGAACACCCGACGGCCATCCACGGTGCCGTGGCCGGTGATGACGCCATCGCCCCACGGGCGGTTGTCCTCCAGTCCAAATCCAGTGGCGCGATGGCGGGTGAACATGCCGAGCTCGACGAACGAGCCCGGGTCCATCAGCAGATCCATGCGCTCGCGGGCCGTCAGTTTGCCGCGGGCGTGCTGCCGTGCGACGGCGTCGTCGCCCGACGGGTTCTTGGCTTCGGCGCGCAGGGCGTCGAGGCGTTGCTCGGCGTCGGAGGTGTTCATCAGCGGCCTCCCGCGACCATGCGGTCGTATTCGCCGAACTCGTCGCGCATCACGTTGCACACCTCGCCAACGGTGGCCTTCGCGCCAAGGGCGCGGTGAATGGGCGGCAGTAGGTTGTCCGTGCCACGTGCTGCGCTGCGCACGGCGTCGAGCGCAGCGGCCACATCGGCCTGGTCGCGGGTGGCACGCAGGTCGGCCAGGCGGGCAGCCTGCGCGTGCTCCACGGCCGGGTCAATCTTGAGGGTTGCGATCTTGGTGTCCTCGGGCTCCTGGTGCACGTTGATCCCCACCACCATCCGCTCTTTGCGCTCGACCGACGTGTGCCAACGATAGGCGGAGTCAGCGATCTCGTCGCGCATGAACTCGATGCTCTCCACCGCGCCCCCCCGCTCATCAATACGCGCGATCAACTCCTCGACGCGCGTCTCGATGTCGGCGGTGAGCGACTCGATCATCCAGCCACCGGCCATGGGATCAACGCTGTCGGTGATGCCGGTCTCCTCGGCGATGACCTGCTGGGTGCGTAACGCCAACTTGGCGGAGTGTTCAGTGGGGAGGGCCAGGGCCTCGTCGAAGCCATTGGCGTGGATGCTCTGCGCACCGCCCAACGCGGACGACAACACCTGCAGTGCCACGCGCACGATGTTGTTCTCGGGTTGCTGGGCGGTGAGGGTGCTGCCGCCGGTCTGCGCGTGGAAGCGCAGGGCAAGTGAGCGATCGTCCGTCGCGCCGAAACGCTCCTTCATGATGCGCGCCCACACGAGGCGCGCCGCGCGGAACTTGGCGATCTCCTCCAAGAAGTTGGAGTGTGCGTTGAAGAAGAACGACAGGCGGGGCGCGAAACGGTCGACGTCGAGCCCCGCAGCCACGGCCGCCTGCACGTAGGCGATGCCATCGGCCAAGGTGAAGGCCACCTCTTGCACGGCGGTCGATCCAGCTTCGCGGATGTGGTACCCGCTGATGGAGATGGTGTTGAACCGGGGCATCTCGACGGCGCAGTAGGCGAATGTGTCGGTGGTGAGCCGCATGCTTGCGTGCGGCGGAAAGATGTAGTTGCCGCGGGCCACGTACTCCTTGAGAATGTCATTCTGGATGGTCCCCCGCAGCTGGTCGGCGGCCACGCCCTGGCTCTCGCCCACCAAGCGGTAGAGCAAGAGCAGCACGGCCGCAGGGGCGTTGATGGTCATGCTCGTGGAGACATCGCGAAGCGGGATGCCGTCGAACACACGGGCCATGTCGTCCACCGAATCAATGGCCACACCGACGCGACCCACCTCGCCCAAGGCGCGGGGATCATCGGAATCCATGCCGAGCTGGGTGGGCAGGTCGAAGGCCATTGACAGACCCGGAGCGCCGTTGGCGAGCAGGTACCGAAAGCGCTCGTTGGTCTCCTCGGCCGTGGCAAACCCCGCGTATTGCCGGGTGGTCCACGGCCGCTCGCGGTACATGGTGCTGTAGGGGCCACGGGTGAAGGGGTACTCGCCGGGCTCACCCAGCCGGTGCGCCAAGTCGAGATGCGCCACGTCGGACTGGTGGTAGACCGGTGCGATCTCGATGCCCGAATCCGTGGTCCGGGACGGGCCCGCTGCGCTGCTCACGCGTGCTCCCAAGGGTGGTTGCAGTTACACTTCGCCGGAGTCCGGCGTGCGGGCGGGCAACGTACCAAACCACTCTGCCCCGCGGATGAAAAATGCGCATACCGACCGCCGCCGCGTGCGGAAGTAGGCTCCGCGTCATGAGCGATCAGGAGCGCATTCTCGATCCGGCCACGGGTCCCGGCATTGGCGTCATCGAGCAGACCGACCAGTCCACAGACGTAGATGAGCATCTGTGGACCGACGACTCCGGTGACGATCTCGCCGGTTGGTACTGCATTGTCACCGATCCGTGGCCATGTCCTGCTGATGGCTGCGGCTTCGTGGCCAAACACATCACGGCCGCCCATCTGGTCATCTGCTGGCCCGAGATGGATGACCCGAACCTCCTCACCCACGCGCAGATTGCGAAGGAGGTGGGCCGCAACCCTCGGGTGAGGGAGTACCAGGTCTCCATGGGCCCAGCGTGCTCGTACTACCAGTGGATCGCGGCCGGCCGACCCGTCCACGGCATCAAGGCGACTTAGTATCCACGCGTGGTGAGGTCGGCCATGATCGTCTTCGATAGGGTCGTTGAGATCAGTGGGAGCTTCCTCAAAAAGACGTTGTCGGATCCCGCAGCGCCCAGCTCCACCAGCACCCGGGCGTCGGCGTTGGTGCGGTAGTAGCCGTAGAAGTGGTTCATGCGCGGATTCGAATCACGTGGCACCACCCCGCTGAACCGTGCGCTCGCCCCGTTGGCCGAGGTGCGGATGCGCCCCAGCGCGGTGGCGATGGCCGTTGCCAGCCTGGTGGATGTGCGTTCCACCCGAGGGCTCACCGTGGTCGCTGGGGTCCGATGCCTGCCGCTGTCGGGGTAGGGAGTCTGGCTGGCCATCCCCGTTCCCTCGCCGTGGTAGTAGTTCTCGCCGCCGCCGGTGACCGCGCGGCCGACGGCGGCACTTCCGCCCGCCTGGTCGTGATGAAGGCTGATGAAGGTGGCCCCGGTGGCGCCCATGGGCTTGATCTTCGAGTTGAGCGGGCGAGCGTCAACGCCCGCGGCCTTCAGGCGTGTGATGAGCGCACCGCGCATGCGTGTGGTGAACGCTGACTCGTTGCCGAATGGCCCACCCGACGCGCCCGTCTGGGCCGAGTACCCGGGCTCACCGGGCGCGACGTGCCCGGCCTGCACCCACACCACCGGCGGCGTGGCGAGTGCGATGGTCGGCGGGGCCGCCACGGTGGTGATGGCAAGTGCGAGTGTGAGGCGTCGTCTCATGATGCGCGGCAGGATCGCACCGCCCCCGAAGGACACCTAATCTCCCGGGCGTGTCAGGCCGGTCATCATTGAACCCCGCCCTCGTCGTCACTGCCGCCCGCATTGCGGTGATCCCCGGCGTGATGGCGCTCATCCTCATGGATGGACCCACCGATCGGTGGGCGGCGTTTTGGCTCTACGTGCTCGCGGCCGCCACCGACTCGCTTGATGGGTGGCTGGCCCGCTCGCGCGGTCAGGTGACGGTTGCGGGAACGTTCCTCGACCCGCTGGCCGACAAGTTGCTGGTCACGGGCGCCCTGCTCTGTCTGGTTGAGGTGGGTCAGGTGAGCGCATGGATCGCGATGATCATCATCACCCGCGAGTTCGCGGTGACCGGTCTGCGGCTCGTGGCGGTGAGTGAGAATCTGATCATCCCGGCGAGCCACTTCGGCAAGGCCAAGATGGTCAGTCAGAACGTCGCCATCGCCTGGATCATCCTGCAGGTGGGGTCCCAGTGGCAGTACAACGCTCTCCTGTGGCTGGCGGTCGTGCTCACCGTGCTCTCGGGTGTCTACTACTTCATCATGGCCCGTCGTCGGCTCTTCGAGAACCGCAGGCCGGCACCCGACGTCACCGGAGATCCGTGAATCAGGCACTCGCCCTCGTCGCCGCCTACCTGCTGGGCTCCGTCCCGTTCGCGTTCATCGCGGGCAGGCTGCACGGAGTTGACCTGCGCACCATCGGCAGCGGAAACCTCGGCGCCACCAACGTGTTCCGCACGCTCGGTCGAACGGTGGGCATCACGGTCATGGTGCTCGACATCGCGAAGGGCGCCGCCGCCGTGCTGCTGGCCGTCGCGCTCACCGACAACCCCTGGCCGCTGGCTGCGGGCGCCCTCGCCATCCTGGGCCACGTGCGCCCGGTGTGGACCGGCTTCAAGGGTGGCAAGGGCGTCGCCGTGGGTGCCGGCGCGCTCATCGGGCTCGTTCCGGCGGCGAGCGGCGTGCTCATCGTGCTGTGGTTCCTCATCGTGCTGATCACGCGGTACGTGTCGGTGGCGAGCATTGCGTGTGCCCTCGCGGCCGCGCCGCTGGCGTGGGCGTTCGGAGCGCCGTGGTCGTATTTGGGCTTCATCGCCCTCGCCGGCCTCTTCGTTATTTGGAAGCACCGCGAGAACATTGTTCGGCTCTCGCGGGGCGAGGAGAATCGCCTCAACCTCGAGCGCCGCGGTGCCCGAGACTCGGGGCACTAGGCGTCCAGCCACTCCAGCGCGGTGATGTGCCGGTGGGCATGGGCACTCCCGGACACCTCGGCGCGCATCTCGCCCAACAGGCCGTGGCGCTCGGCCTCCACGTCGTGGGTGTGGATGGTCTCGTAGTTCTCTTGGTGCGCCGACACGAATGCATCGTCGGGCAGGGCAGGGAACCGCTCGATGACCCCGGCGATCATCGAGCGCACGCTGTCCTCCACGAAACGCGGGCGCCGATGTGCCTTGTCCACCACGTACAGCTCGTCGGGGCGCTTCAGCAGTTCGTAAATCTCCGATGACATGCCGTCTTCCACGATCTCGATGAGCGTGTCGGCCGGGATGTCCACGGTGCCCGGCACGCCCACGATGAGTGTGCCGCGGGCACGCTGGTTGTGGGTGGCGATGGGAACCCGCGCCACGATGCGCGCGATCTCGTCGGTCGTGAATCCGTCTGCGGCCAGTGCGGCCTCAGCCTGCTCACGCATCAGACCCTGGGCGCACGGGCAGGCGTTCATACCCTGTGCCGATACCCCCACCGCGCGGCGCGCGTGGCCCACGCGGGCCGATGCGAGGCCGATGAGGCCGTACATCTCTTGCGTTGCCACGTCGGTGACGGGCGTGCGACGCTCCTTGGGGTAGCGCGCACGGATGGTGGCCATACCCCGCTTGGCCCCCTGACGCTCCACGACCCGGCGGGCGATGTCCTCGGCCAATTGGTCGATGGCCACGGCCGTCTCGCCAATGAGCACCGAATCAATCGCCTCGTTGATCTCCTCCTCGAAGCGCGACATATGGACGCCCTTCTGGTTGGGGTCCAGATCAACCACGCATTCCACATCGGCGTCCATGTAGTGCGTGGACCCGCCAAAGCCGATGCGAATGGCCTTTGCCGATCGCGTGACTCCGGCGCGCGAAAGCCCGATACGGATTGCTGGCTCCGTGCTCTGCAGGTCCTCGGAGAACTCGACGGGGTGGCTCGTCACAGGATGACCCCGATCATATATGGGTGAGCGTTCGCACTATGACGCGGTCGACTGGAGCATTGGCTGCAACTCACCGTCTTGGAATAGTTCGGTGACGATGTCGCAGCCACCCACCAACTTGCCATCAATGAACAGCTGCGGAATGGTGGGCCAGTCTGACCAGCCCGACAGCATCTGACGCACACGGCCATCTTCAAGGATGTCGCGCGATCCGTACTCGGTACCGACCTGCTCGAGGATCTGCACCACACGCATCGAGAAGCCGCAGGCGGGTGCGTCGGGGGTGCCCTTCAGGTAGAGGAACACACGGTTGCCCGCGACCTCGGTCTTGATCTGATCGAGGATCTGCTCCTCGGTCATGGTCGTGATGTCGCTCATGTGTCCTCCGGTGCGCGGGTCTTCAGTGCGAGTGCGTGGATGGCTCCGTCATCAAGACGTGGCTGCACGGCGGAATACACAGCCTTGTGCTGCTCCAGTCGGTTCATGCCGGCGAACTGCGGGGCGACGACCTTGGCGGCCAGGTGGTCGCCTCCGCCATGGTCCTGCACCTCGACGACCGCGCCCGGGAGCGCGGTCTCGATCATTCTGCGGATTTCGTCCAAGTCGGCCACGCGGCGAGGATAGCCGCGTGGAGCACGTTGGGGTCGGTGACCGGTGCTTGGCATGCGAAGTGACTGCACACGTACGCGGCCGGCCTTCCGTTGACGAGCGGCCGGTTGGCCAACAGGGGCGCGGCCGTGGCGGCGCGGGGATCGGCGGGGTCGCCCACTGCGACAACGCTGTACGGACCCACGGCGTCGCGTGCGGCGGCGATGAGGGCATCGGTTGCGGGGTCGCCCGCCGGTCCAACGATGGCCACCTCGGTTGGGGCCGCGGCGAGCAGATCCATCGTCACCAGTGACCGACCGAAGGCCTGTGGCCATTTCGCCACCTGATCGCGCACCACAGCGACCGCACCATCGGCCGCCGCGGCATACCGGCCATCGCCGGTGAGCAGGTGCAGCCGCGCGAGCACCCAGGCGGCTTGGGCGTTGCCGGACGGCGTGGGGTGGTCCTCCAGGTTGCGGGTGCGTGCGACCAGCGCGGGGGCATCGGTGGCGGCCAGGAAGAACCCGCCCTCGGGTGCACAGAAGCGCGCGAGCATCTGGTCGGCCAATGTGCGTGTCGCCTCCAGCCAAACGGGGTCGAAGTCCGCGGCGTACAGCGCCAGAAGTCCATCGGCCAGATCGGCGTGGTCATCCAGCGTTCCGAGGTGGCGTGCACGGCCGTCGGCGTGCACGCGCATAAGCCGTCCGTCCACCACCATCTCGCCGAGCACGAATCGCGCGGCCGCGCGGGCGGCATCCACCCACTCCGGGCGATCGAGCGCAACCCCGGCCTCGGCGAGCGCCCCGACGACGAGCCCGTTCCATGACGCGATGACCTTGTCGTCGCGGTCGGGCGCTGCTCGAGCTGCACGCGCGGCCAGCAGTACGGGCAGCGCCGCAGCGATCAATGCGGGTGCGCTGGGCCCCACGGCCACCACCACGGCGTCCATCGTGCTCGCAACGTGCAGGATCGTGCGTCCCTCGAAGTTGCCACCCTCGGTCACACCGAACCGCAGCATCACTGCGCGCGCGCTCTCTTCGTCCAGTACCGCGCCGATCTCGGCGGGGGTCCAGGTGAAGAACGCACCCTCACCGCCGGGGGAGTCCGCGTCCTGGGCTGCAGCGAATGCGCCCGTCGGCAGTTGCATCTCGCGCAGCAGGTACGTGGCGATGCGCTCGGCCGTCGCGGCGTGAGCGGCGTCGTCCAATACGCGTGCCGCCAGCGCGTAGTCGCGAAGCAGCAGCGCGTTGTCGTAGAGCATCTTCTCGAAGTGGGGCACCAGCCAGATGGCGTCCACTGCATACCGATGGAACCCGCCGCCCACCTGGTCGAACACGCCGCCGTTGGCCATGGCGCACAGGGTTCCGGCCGCCATCCCGCGCGCATCCGCGCCTCTGGGATCCGCCCATGCGCGCCGCAATAGGAAGTCGAGTGCCACCGACGGTGGGAACTTCGGCGCGCCGCCAAACCCGCCGTGCGCGAGGTCGTACTGGGCGTCCAGTGCATCCAGCGCCTGGGCGATCGCCTCAGGCCCATCAGGGCCGGTGGCTGGCACCACCGTGTTCTGCTGCTGAATTCCCTTCGACAACATTGCGGCCTGCTCCGCCACCTCGCCACGTCGCTGCTGCCACGCCTCGGTCACACCATCCATGATCTGCTGGAACGAGGGCATGCCATGGCGCGGCTCGGGTGGGAAGTAGGTGCCTGCCCAGAACGGGTCGCCACTCGGCGTGAGGAATACCGTCATCGGCCAACCACCCCGCCCGGTCATCGCGAGGGTCGCCTGCATGTAGAGCGCATCCACATCCGGTCGCTCTTCACGGTCCACCTTCACGGGAACGAAGTCGGCGTTCATCGTGCTCGCGGTGGTGGGGTCCTCAAACGACTCGTGCGCCATGACGTGACACCAGTGGCACGACGAGTAGCCCACCGACAGCAGCACCGGCACGTCGCGCGCGTACGCCTCCGCAAAGGCCTCGTCACACCACGGCCACCAGTCAACGGGGTTGTCCGCGTGCTGGCGCAGGTACAGCGACGCCTCCTGTGCGAGTCGGTTGGGCATGGACCCGATGCTTGCAGTCGTCGGGTCCCTGCGCCATGCCCTTCGGGGTGGTGCGGGCACTGCACTACCGTTGCCCGGGTGAGTGACCCCTTCCTGCGCGCCGCCGGACCGGCACCCCAACGCAGTGATGCCGCCCGATGGCGCCAGGTGGCGCTGTTGTCGGTGGCGGTATCTCAGGCCGAGCCCTTCGCGAGGCCCGCACTGGCCGCCGTTCTGCTGTCTCTCGACCTGCCAGCAGAGGCTGGTTGCGCGCTTGCGATGGCTCCCGACGATGACCCGTGGACGCGCTGGTGGGCCGTGCTCGCCGCGGGGCAGACCGCGGGCGCCGAGGGGTTGGATCGGGCGCTGGCGGCCGCACGCACCGCGCGCGCCGAGGGGCCCGACGGCCGCGAGGTGGCCCGGCGTCTGGACGATTTGGCCGATGAACTCACCGCGCTCCGCGGTGGCGAGGCGCCGGACGCCCGGTTTGCGCTGCTGGGTCACCGCGCCAATCCCGAGCGTCGCGTGATGCTCGCGGGTCGGTCGTCGGCTGCCTTCTTGGCCGACCCCTCGTGGGAATCGCTCGCGCTTGTCCGCCTGGCGCCGTCCGATGGCCCATCAATGTCAAACTCGGCGCATCACCGATTCGATGAGGTCATCGCCCTCGTGCGCCAGGGGCAGTGGGGGCAGGGCCGCACGGTGCCGCTCGACGTGCCGTCAGCTGCCGATCCGGCAGTGATGCTCGACGCTCTGCGCGAGGACGCCGGCGCCCGCGATCGTAACCTCGCCTCACTTGCCGAAGAAGTGCGCGAGGAGCGCCGACACCTTGCCGGCGAGCAGGAGCGTCTGGACGATGAATGGGGTGAGGTTGAGGCCGAGAAGGCCCGTCTCAGGAATTTGGTGCGGGGTCTTGCGAACGCAAAGACGGGCAGCACCGTGACGCCACCCGCCAGCCTCGCCGAGGCCGCCAACCTGCTGGGGCTCGATTCACGCCCCTCACCCCAGGCGGTGCAGCGCGCCTTCCGTCAGCAAGTGATGCGCTGCCACCCCGACCGCCTGGCCGATCTCCACCCCGACCTGCGCCGCCGCGCCGAGGAGATGACCGTGGCCCTCAACACGGCTCGTGACATTCTGCTCGGCAAGCCCTCAGCAACTCGGAAGTAGACGACCGAAGCGCCACCCGGGCCGGGCGCCCCGACGGGGCGGAATGGGTTTACTCCCAATCGTGCTCGACGGCGATGCGTGCGTACTCACGCCACTCATTGAGTATCGCCTTGATGTCCTTGCCCCGGATGTCCGGATGCAGGCGCGTGATCAGGTCTACCGCCATGCCATCGGCGTTGCGCACCGGCGGGTCGCCGATCTCCTTGAGCACGGTCCACACGTCGTCCTCATCCAAGTCCGGTCGCGCTCCCAGGATGAACGCCGCCGCGTCGCCCAGATCGAGTTCGTCGTCCATCAGGCCTTGATCTCGGGGCCGCTTGTTGCACGGTCGTACACATCGTCGCCCAGACCCATGTCGCGCAACTCCACCTTGCGCACACGCTCGGTCGGGGTCTTGGGAAGGTGCTCCAGAATGCGCACATAGCGCGGCACCGCGAAGTACGGCATCTTGTCGGCGCAGTAGGTGAGCAGTTCGTGCGGGTCGGGCGCGCCACCACGCGGCACCACGCAGATGAGGATCTCCTGCTCGGCACCGGCACCCTCAGCGGCGGCCACACCCACGGCGGCGGCCTCCAGTACTCCGGGGTGCGACGCCACGATGCGCTCCACCTCCATGGACGACACGTTCTCGCCACGTCGCCTGATGTAGTCCTTCATACGGTCCATGAAGTACAGGTAGCCGTCGTCGTCCATCTGGCCGAGGTCGCCGGTGTGCAACTTGAGATTTTTGAAGTCCTCGGCCGTCTTCTCGGGCATACCCGCGTAGGTGCGCATCACGATGTTCGGCAACTTCATATCCACCACGATCTCACCCGAGGTGCCGTTGGGCACGGGCAGGTCGGTGCCGGCCTGCACCACGCTCACCTCGAACCCGGGGCTCGCTTGGCCGCATGAGCCCGGCTTCTCCACGCCCGGAGGCACGTACGTGACCATGCCGGTCTCCGTGAGGCCGTAGCCCTCGTGCCAGCGGATGCCGAAGCGCTCCTTGAACTCGTGGTAGATGTCCTTGGGCGCCGGCATGGCCATGATGCGCGTCACCGAGTGCGCCCGGTCGTAGTCACCCGGCGGCGTGTTCCAGATGAAGTAGTTCATGGCGCTGACCGTGTTGAGGATGGTCGCGCCGCACTCGGTGACCTCACGCCAGAAGTTGTTGGACGAGTACCGGGCCGACAACTGGACGCGCGCGCCGACAATCAGGGCCGGGTAGCAGTTGAGCACCTGTGCGTTGCTGTGGAAGAGCGGCAGGCACGTGTAGAAGATGTCGTCTTCGGTGACCCCGCACACGTTGTTGTAGGTGCGCCCCGAGAAGTAGTCCGATGCGTGCTGCTTGATCACACCCTTGCTACGTCCGGTGGTGCCCGACGTGAACATCACGCGGGCGTCGTCCACCCAAGTCACCTCCACGCCGGGGTCGGTGTCGGGCGCTGTGTCCAGCACATCGAAGGGCTCGAACGCCACCCGCGGGTTTGGCCCATGCGGTGCACCCGACGACCAGATGAACACGTGCTCGAGCACCGGCAGGTCGTCGGCCACGTGGTCCAGGCGGTCAAGCAGGTCGTCACTGATCACGAGGAACCGCGACTGCGGCAGGTTGATGACCCACGACAGGAAGTCGCCACGGTAGGCGAGGTTGATGGGCGACTGCACGCCGCCCGCGCGCAGGATCCCAAACCACAGCGCCACCTGGTCCACCGAGTTGGGCATGAGCGTGGAGACGCACTCGCCCTTGTGCAGCCCGCGTGCAATCAGCGCGTTGGCGATGCGGTTGGCCCGCGCATTGATCTCGCCGTAGGTGGTCCAGTTGCCGTCACCGAATCGGATGTACGGCCGATCCGGGTGCGCCTTGGCGCGACACGTGAGGATGTGGGGCAGCACCCACCCTGTCGGATCCTCCTCGGTGTACCAGTCGCTCCACTCGGTTCCCATGATCTGAGGGTACCCGGTGGCAATGGCACACCTCCGTACCCCGACCCGCAGGCGCCGATACTCACGTATTCACGACAGGCACAGCTGCTCTTTAAGGGGATGTCACCGGCCCGGATTCGGGCCTGTGGTACCTTTCCCGACCCGCACTCAACCGGAGGCTTTCACGTGGGCAAGACCGGCCAGCGCATCGCCGTGACCCTGGCATGCCAGGATTGCAAGAGGCGTAACTACCAGTCGAATAAGAGCAGGCGCAACACGCCCGACCGCGTGTCGCTATCGAAGTACTGTCGCTGGTGTGGCCACCACACGGAGCACCGCGAGACACGGTAAGCAATTCCCGCCGGGCAACCGGCACGTGAGACAGAGGGTCGTAGCTCAACTGGTAGAGCACCGGTCTCCAAAACCGGGGGTTGGGGGTTCAAGTCCCTCCGGCCCTGTCCACCCGACCGCGACGAACGAGTAGACGCCGACACATGGCACGAATCCGACCCTCAAAGGGTGGACAGGAATTAGGCGAGCCCGGCCCGGGCGGCGCCGAACCGCCCGTTCCCGGGAAGAAGAAGCCCAAGGGCTCCGACGACAAGCGGAAGCCTCAGGCGCGCCCACGCAAGGCGTCAAAGACCGACAAGGCGGGCTCCGTCACCAAGTCGGTGCAGGAGGGGCGCAGCCGTCGCTTCCTCGGTGAGGTCATCACCGAACTCAAGAAGGTGACCTGGCCCACCCGCGCCAAACTCATGCAGGCAACTGGAGTCGTCGTCGTCTTCGTCGCAATCGTTACCATCTATCTCGGCGTGGTCGACTCGCTCATGAGCGCGCTCGTCAACGCCGTCTTCTAGGAGTCCATTTTGCTGCGCTGGTACGTCATCAATACCTACTCGGGTCACGAGAACAAGGTGAAGGCCAACATCGAGCGACGCATCGTCACGATGGGTCGCCAGGCTTCGATCCGCCGAATCGTCGTGCCCACTGAGCAGGTAGTGGAGACGAACAAGGATGGGCAGAAGATCCAGACCGAGCGGCGCACGCTGCCCGGCTACGTGCTCATCAGCATGGACATGGGCGATGACGATGCGTGGCTGCTCATCAAGAACACACCTGGCGTCACCGGCTTCGTGGGCGCCACGAAGAACGACGACCACCGCCCACCACCGCTGTCACCCGGCGAGGTGGACCGCCTCCTGCACACCGCCACGGAGACGCGCGTGAAGGTGCGCGCCGAGTTCACGGTCGGCGAGAGTGTCAAGGTCATCTCCGGCCCGCTGTCCGATTTCACGGGCGAGATCGCCGAGATCAATGCCGAGCAGGGCAGAGTCAAGGTGCTCGTGTCGATCTTTGGCCGCGAGACGCCTGCCGAGCTGTCCTTCGAGCAGGTGAAGAAGCTGAAGTAATCCCGGGCGAGGGCGGGTGCGTGTGCACCTGCTGGTCATTCGCCCGAATGAATGTATGATCCCGGGCCGCCTGAGACGGCCCCGAGACGGAAGGTCACGCCCCAATGGCGCAGAAGGTCCTGCAGATCATCAAGCTCCACATCCCCGCGGGAGGTGCGTCGCCCGCACCCCCGGTGGGTCCCGCCCTTGGTGGCGCCAGCATCAACATCATGGAGTTCTGCAAGGCGTTCAACGCCCAGACGCAGCACCTCGGGGGTGTCATTACCCCGGTGGAGATCTCGGTCTACGAAGACCGCTCCTTCTCATTCATCACCAAGACGCCCCCGGCATCGGTGCTGATCAAGGACGCCATCAAGTTGAAGAAGGGCTCGGCCGAGCCGCACCGCGACAAAGTGGCGTCCATCACGCGCACACAGTTGCAGCAGATCGCCGAGACCAAGATGCAGGATTTGAACGCGAATGACATTGACGCCGCCATCAGCATGATCGCGGGCACCGCCCGTTCGATGGGCGTCACGGTGGAGGGCTAAGACATGGCCAAGCGCGGGAAGCGATACGACACGGCCAAGGCGCGCATCAGCCCCGAGGGCAACTACGCCCCCCTGGACGCCTTCCGCCTGCTCACCGACCTCGAGGTTGCGCGCTTTGACGCCACCATCGAGGCGCACTTTCGTCTGGGCGTCAACGTGCGCCACGCCGAGGAGCAGCTGCGCGGCACCATCGCGCTGCCGCACGGCACTGGCCGCCAGCAGATCGTCGCCGTGTTCGCCGAGGGCGAGAAGGCGCGCGAGGCCGAGGAGGCCGGTGCCGAGTTCGTGGGCGGTGAGGACCTCGTCAAAAAGATCGAAGAGGGTTTCACTGACTTCGACGTCGCCATCGCAACGCCCGACATGATGGTGGCCGTTGGCCGCCTGGGCCGGGTGCTTGGCCCGTCGGGCAAGATGCCCAACCCCAAGACCGGCACCGTCACCTTCGACGTGGCCAAGGCAGTCACCGAGATTCAGGGCGGCAAGGTGGAGTACCGCACCGACCGCACGGGCATCGTGCACATCGGCCTCGGCAAGCGGTCGTTCACCCCGGAGCAGCTCACCGAGAACTACTCCGTGGTACTCGACGAGATCCTGCGCTCTCGGCCGGCCTCCACCAAGGGCACGTATATCAAGTCAATCAGCGTCGCCCAGAGCATGGGTCCCGGCATCGACATTGACCCGAGTGTCACGCAGAACCTGCTTGAGGAGGCGACGGTCTAGGCCGTCAGCGGCTGAACACACCCGACCGAAGACCACGGGGGCGGCCATTGGGCCGCCTTGAACCCAGGGGCCATGTGCCCCGAACCCGTGCGAGGACGGAGCCGATCGAGCCGACGGGACCTTGTGTCCCTCGTGCCTTGCTCACGGCCCCGCCCCGCGCGGAGGCATGTGAGGAGGTGAGGAATTGAACAGGACCCAGAAGGCCGAGGCCGTCCAGCAGATCGCTGATCGGCTCTCGTCCACATCAACCGTCATCGCGGCGGAGTTTCACGGCCTGAGCGTTCGCGAGGTCGAGGACCTCCGCGGCCGCCTGCGCACCAATGGCTGGCAGTTACAGGTCGTGAAGAACACCCTCGCGCGGCGCGCATGCGCCGAGGCGGGCACCGATGCGCTCCTCGAGTATCTCGTGGGGCAGACGGCGCTCGTCTGGGCCGAGGGCGACGCCGCCGCCGTGGCCAAGGTCCTCAACGACTTCGGCACGGCGACTGATAATCGCCTGAGCATGAAGGGGGGCATCCTCGATGGTGCTCCAATTTCTGGTGCCGAGATCAAGCACCTCGCCACCCTTCCGCCGCGCGACGAGCTCCTCGCTCGTCTCGTGGGCGGCGTCGCGAGCCCGTTGCAGGGCACCGTGAACGCGCTCAGCGGCCTGCTCTCGGGCATGGCCCGCGCCCTTGGCGCGTACCAGGCCCAGCGTGTAGCCGAGGCTCCGGCCGAGGCCGTCGCTGCCGAGACCACCGAGGCGACGACAGCAGAGGAGGCCCCTGCGGCCGACGACGCACCGTCCGCCGAGGAGACCCCGGCCGCTGTGGCCGAGGCCACCGCGGAGGAGAGCACTGAGAACACCCCTGCGGCCGAAGAGACCCCGGCCGCCAATGACAGCACGGATGCCGAGCAGCAGTCGGCAGTAGACGACACCGCGGACGCCGAGCCGGCTGCCGACCAGACCACTGAAGGAGACTGAACACATGGCGATGACCACCGATGAGTGGATTGACGAGCTCAAGGGCATTTCGGTGCTGGAGCTGTCCGAGCGGGTCACGGCACTCGAGGAGGCCTTCGGCGTCAGCGCCGCTGCCGCCCCGGCCGCCGCCGCAGCAGCCCCGGCCGCCGTCGCAGAGGAGCAGACGGCGTTCACCGTCACGCTCGAGGCGGCTGGCGACAAGAAGATCCAGGTGATCAAGGTGGTCCGCGCGATCACCGGCCTGGGCCTCAAGGAGGCCAAGGACCTCGTGGACGGCGCCCCCAGCACCGTCAAGGAGGGTCTGGCCAAGGACGAGGCCGAGCAGATCAAGACCCAGATTGAAGAGGCCGGCGGCTCCGCCAGCTTGTCGTAGGACCTGCTGTTCCCGCGACCCGGGGGGCACCCGTATGGGCGCCCCCCGGCGAGTGGCCCCCCGTGCCCGGCCTTCCCGTGACGCCCGCCGGGTCTGATTAGGTACAGGGTCGTATGGCTCCCCGTCTCCCGATGTTTTCGGTGGCAATCCTCGCTGGTGCTGCCATCACGGCTACCTCCGCGTACGCGATCGTGTCGCAGGGCGCGTTCCGCATAGGGTCCGATGCGCTGTGGGCCCACGGCATTGATGGTTCGGGTCAGACCGTGGCCATCGTCGATCCGGGTTTCTCCGGCCTTGAGACGTCGATCGCCGCGGGGGAGTTACCGCCGCTCAAGCAGATGGAAATCAAGTCGTTCGACCAGGTGAACGGCATCGCCGGGCGTAACAGCCTCGGGGCTGTCACCGAGCACGGAACGCGCATGGCTGAGATCGCTCATGACGTGGCTCCGGGTGCCCATCTGGTGCTCGTCAACTACAACACCGACGATGAGTTCCTGCAGGCGGTGCGGTGGATCACCGCGAGTGGCATCCCCATCGTGAGTCACTCCAATTCCATCCTGGGCGGGCCATTCGATGGCACGGGCCCACTGGCGCGTGCGGTTGACGAGGCCACGGCCAACGGTGTGCTGTGGGTCAATGCGTCCGGAAACTTCGCCAAGCGCCACTGGCGCGGTGTGGCAGATGCCAACGGGGTGCCGATCGCGATCACACCCCAGCCCAACGAGACGCTCGCGTTCGGTATTGGGTGGAGCAGTCGTGAGGTGGATGCGATCGTTGCGGTGGAGCGCCAGGGGGACGACGGATCATGGACCGAGATGGTCCGGTCGGATGCCACGCACCGCACCGCACCGATCACCGTCGACGGTGGCGTGTGGCGAGTGGTGGTCCGCCAGCTGGCCGGTCCGCTGGTACCGCTCGACGTCTTTTCGCGCACCGTGACGTTCGGCTCCGCCGCGGTTGCGGACGGCAGCATTGCCACGCCGGGTGATGCTGCCGGCTCACTGACGGTTGGTGCCGTCACGTGGTCGGATATGGCCGTGGCCGATTACTCGTCGCGTGGCCCGACCCAAGATGGCCGCCAGAAGCCTGAGATCGTGGGTCCGACGTACATCACCGCGAACCCAGCGTTTCCAGGGACCGCGGGCACGTCGGCATCCACACCGCATGCTGCCGCTGCCGCCGCGCTCATCCGGCAGCAGCGTCTTGCCAGGGGACAGTTAGTGGATGTGTCCAGCCTGCGTGCCGATCTCATCGGCCGCGCCCGGGATATCGCCCCGGACGGCCTCGACGCCGCCTCGGGTGCGGGCATGGTGCGGGTGGACGTCACCGCACCCGTTGTGCGTATCAGCGTCGGGCGTGGTGTGCGGCCGCTACTGAAGGTGCGCGCGATGGATAACGGCACCATGGAGTCGGTGTCGGTACGGGTGGATGGCCGCGTCGTCGGCAAGATGATGGGGCCGATCGCGCGATATCGCGTGGCAGCGCTTGCCAAGGGGCGCCATCGCATCGAGGTGACGGCGGTTGATACCGCTGGCAATGTCAGAACGACCAGGCGCGTGGTGACACGCTGATGCGAGGTACCGCACTCCTCGCGGCCGCCCTGACTATCGGTGTCGTGGTCACGCCGGCGATGGCCGCCCGGCGCGTCCCTGTTCCGGTGTCGGTGACGGTGAGTCCAGGTCACATGGACGAGGTGGTGCAGGCGCTCGGGGGATCGGCGCTTCGCGTGGTGAGACGCGACGGCCGTGATCTACAGGTGGTCGCCGCGCGCGCGCGCGTTCCACTGCTCCGGTCGCTGCCCGGTGTGGCAGCCGCATTCGTGGCACCGTCGTCATACGCCGATGCGGACCCGGAGGACCCGGGCGCGGCGGTGGGGAGGAGCGCGAAGGGCCAGCCGGTCATCTCGGAGGGGCTCGAGCGCGTGGGTGCCGATGCGCTGAAGTCACTGGCCAACGATGGCAAGGGCGTGACCATCGCGATTCTGGACCTCGGGTTCGGCGGCACACGTATGCCCGCCCTGCAGGCGGCTGGCGAACTGCCCACGAAAGCACGGCTCGAGACCCAGAGCTTCGACTCCGTGAACGGCCTCGCAGGTCGCAACGCCTACGGCAACCTCACCAACCATGGTGAGTTGGTTGCCCAAACGGTGTTCGACTATGCGCCGAAAGCCAGTTACATCTTCGTGAACTACCACACGGAGCAGGACTTCCAGGCGGCGGTGAACTGGCTGATTCAACGCAACCCGGATGTGGTGGTGCACAGCAACAGCTTCATCGAGGGGCCGTTTGACGGCACCGGCGATGCTGCAGAGGCCGTGGACCGGGCGTCGGCATCCGGTATCGCGTGGGTCAACTCGGCGGGCAACTACGCCGAGAAGCACTGGCGCGGACCGTGGGCGGATGCCGCGGGCGGTGGCGTGCTCGACTGGCCGCAGCCGAACTGGACCTTCACGGCCGGTGCCAACACGCCCATCACGTTCGCCCTGTCGTGGAATCAGGACCCCGGCGCCGAGCTCACGGACCTCGACATGGCGGTTGACCATCGCAACGACGACGGCTCCTGGGCCGAAGTCGCGTCTTCGCGTGATTCGCAGGCGACCGGTGCGCGACCGGCAGAGCGCATCACCAGCTACCTGTCGCCGACGGACGGAACGTTCCGTCTGCGCGTCGTCCTCGCGGCCGGGCCGCCCCCGGGTGGCGAGCTCACCTTGTTCTCGCGGGAGGTCACCCTTGATGTACTGGGCGACCCCGGTGTGGGCAGCGTGCCGACTCCGGGTGATGCCGAGAGTGCTATCACCGTTGGCGCCGTGGACTGGTCGAATAACGCGCTCAAGTCGTACTCATCTCGTGGCCCCACCACTGACGGCCGCATGAAGCCGGACATCGTCGCCCCCACAAACACTCGCGTGCGTGTCGCCACCGGTCCGAAGTCGGTGGGCGGCACCTCCAATGCGGCACCCAACGTGGCAGGTGCCCTCGCGCTGCTCATTGGCGCCCGTCGTGCGGCGGGGACGCCGCTCGATCCGGCGACTGCGAAGGATGTGCTCATGGGAGACGCCCTCGACCTGGGCGATCTCGGCTCGGACATGTCGTTCGGTGCGGGACGCCTGCGCATGGACGTTGACCCTCCCACTATCACCGTGTCAGCCACCAGCCGTGCCGCGATGCGCGCGCGATTCGCCAAACTCCCGCTTCACGTGAGGGCCACGGTCACAGACGCGTCGCGCCTGATGCAGTGGGCCGTCATGGTGGATGGCCGCGAGGTGGTGCGTCGCGGCGGCGAGAAGTCACCCTCCGCGACGATTGGGCGCAGCCGTCTGCCCGACGGCCCCCACGTCATCGAGGTGCGGGCGACCGACTGGGTTGGCAATGTGGGAATCCGCCGTATCGCGGTGTCGGTGGATGCCCGCGCGCCGCGGGTTGGCCCCCTGCGCGTTGAGCGCCCGCGGGCATCCGATGCGGGCGCGGGTCGCAGTGCGCATGCGGTGCTCGACATCCGCGACTACGGAGTCGTGCGTGTGGACCTCACTCTGGCGAGCCGCGCCCGGCGTATCCATCGCGTGGTAAGGGTCGGCGCGACCGGGCCGGTGACCATTGCCGTGGGCGCTGTGGTGCCGGGCAGGTACCAGGCCACACTCCGCGTGGTGGACCGTGCCGGCAACACGACGTACCGCCGTTCCATCGTCCGCGTGCGGCGCTGATGGCGTCGTCCGGGGCGAATCGCCGCCGCATTTTGCACAATCCCCTTTCCAGGTGCACTGCGCTCCGTCCACGATTACTGAACGAGGTACCAATATGCCGCTCGATCGAGAAGTGAAGAGCAAGTTGAGGAACCAGGTATCCCTTGCCAACAAGTCGAATCTCGAGGGGGTCGTAGTCGAGGTTGAGGCCGCGCGCGCGACGCTCGCCCCGGACGACAAGGACTACGTGCGCCTCGGCGGATGGCTCGAGGAGCTGGCGGTCATCGCCGATGGCAAGATCATGGGTCGCACCGGTGATCCTGGATCGCGCCCGGACGGCATGGCGGGCTGATTCGCCGCCGCACCCGTCGGGGCGGCAGAGGGCATCCATGGCCCCGGGGGCGTTACCGCCCTCGGGGTCGGGTACGCCCGCCGGCCAGCAGGCGCTGCAGCAACCTCGTCTCGGCCAGAGCGTTCACCTGACGTCGGTCGGCCGCGCTCCAGTGGCCACGGCGCAGGCGCTCCTCCCTGCCCTCACGCGCCTCGATCCAACGCTCGTACGACTGGATGAGTCCGTTGACGGCATCTGCCAGGGCGATGGCGCCGGGCGTGGCATCGAACGGCCCATCGTCGAGCGTGAGCCCGATATCGGGGCGCCACGCCAGAGCGGTGCCGCCACCCTCCGACACCACACGCAGGGAGTCCGGCCCCACACGCACCTGCGTGCCGTGCCACTCACGCTTCAGCACGTTCACTTCCATGGCAGGGCGGAATCCGAACGCGCGCAGGCGCCGCCGCTCCTGAGGCGATGCCCATACCTGGTGCGTTGAGTCGAGAAGGGGCACGAGGTGCTCAGTGATCTGGGCGGTCGGCGACATCTCCGCCGCCGTGTCGGGATCCGTGGACACGCCGTGAGTATGGCGGGTTGCTCGGTCACCCGACAGGACGGGACCACAGATGCCGCGCGCATGTCTCGCACTCCCACAATAGGAAGTCCTGCCGCGCGCGCTTGTGAAGTCGGCGCAGGGTGCGGGGAAATGTGTATGATGCTCGTTCTGCCGCCGTCGTCCCATTGCGCCATTTGCCCGGCGCGGCGGCGTTCGGTGGCCGCGTCGAACGTGCCCGCACCGCTCACCGACTACTTACGCCGCGTTTCTGCGCCGTCCGTGCGCGCCGACGCATGCCCATTCACCACCGAGCTCATGTCAGGAGGCCTCGCGACTTGAGCACGCTCACCAGCGCCCGGTCACGGCACAACTTCTCCAAAATGGAGAAGTTCCTGCCGGTCCCCAATCTCATCGCCATCCAGCGCGCCAGTTTCGAACATTTCCTCAACGAGGGACTGCGCGAGACCGTCAATGATATCTCGCCGATCCAGGACTTCACCCAAACGCTCATGGTGGAGTTCGGTCCGTACACGATTGGTGGCTGGGAGCCCGGGATGCCCTTCTCGGAGATCTTCCCGAACAACCCCATCAAGGAGTGCCGCGAGAAGGACAAGACGTTCGCGGCTCCATTGACGATGGAAGTGTCCTTCGTCAACAAGGAGACCGGGGAGATCCGTCGCCAGAAGGTCTTCATGGGTGACCTCCCGTTGATGACCGACTGGGGCACATTCATCATCAACGGCACCGAGCGCGTCATCGTGACCCAGTTGGTCCGTTCGCCGGGTGCCTACCTGATGGAACCGAAGGATCGCGAGAAGCAGGTCTTCATCGCGAACCTCATGCCCGCTCGCGGGTCGTGGGTGGAGTTGGAGATTGACAAGAAGGGCGTCGTCAACGTCCGCATTGACCGCAAGCGAAAGTTGCCGGTCACGACGCTGCTGTTCGCTCTGGGCTACACGCGTGACGACGTCCGCAACTTGTTCCGGCACCCGGATGACAAGAAGCGCGTCAACCCGTTCATCGAGATGACGCTCGAGAAGGACGTCACCGAGGGCGACGAGGCGCGCGGCAACAGGAAGTCGCTTCAGGAGCTCGAGGTGCTGGTCAAGGAGATGCACGCGCTCGCGACGGACATCGACACCGTGCCCGGCGATGAGCGTGCCCGCATCGAGGGTGACATCGAGCGCATCGAGAAGCGTGTGGACCTGCGCGCCGGTGAGCTGATGCAGAACGCCCTCATCGAGGTGTTCAAGAAGCAGCGCCCGGGTGAGCCACCGACGGTGGACAACTCGCGCAATCTCGTGCGTGGCCTCTTCTTCGACGCCAAGCGGTATGACCTCACGAAGGTGGGGCGTTACAAGCTGGACGCCCGTCTGCGCGCAGCTGCCGTGACGCCTGTCCGCACGCTGGCCAACCCGCGGTTCACCGGGTCGCGTACAGGCATGACCGACGACCTCGTGGAGCTCATCCGCCGCTTGGTGGACCTCCCAATCCGGTACGGCATTGACGAGGAGAGCAAGGACTTCGCCGCCGACGGCAACCTGCTGCCGCGCGAGAAGATGGTGCACGAGCTCGACGAGTACGAGCACTTCGGCAACCGACGCCTGCGCACCGTGGGCGAGCTCATTCAGGAGGCCTTTCGCATCGGCCTGTACCGGATGGAACGCGTGGTCCGCGAGCGCATGAGCACCGAGGACCCCGACACCATCACGCCGCAGACGATCATCAACATCCGTCCCGTGGTCGCAGCGCTCAAGGAGTTCTTCGGCTCCTCGCAGCTGTCGCAGTTCATGGACCAGACCAACTCGCTGGCCGGCCTCACACACCGCCGACGCCTCTCGGCGCTCGGTGCGGGTGGGCTCACCCGCGAGCGCGCCCCCATCGAGGTGCGCGACGTGCACCCCACCCACTACGGCCGTATGTGCCCGATCGAGACGCCGGAAGGCCCGAACATCGGCCTCATCGGCTCGCTGTCGTCGTACGCCACGGTCAATGAGTTCGGCTTCATCCAGACGCCGTACCGGGTGGTGAAGAACGGCAAGTTGCAGAAGGACGCCGCAACTGAGTGGGCGGTCATGTGGATTGACGCCACGCAGGAGGAAAATCGCGTCATCGCCCAGGCGAGCGCAAAGATTGACACGTCCGGCAAGTTGGTCGAGGACGAGGTGCTGTGCCGTCGTAACGGCCAGCCGATCACCGTGGCGCCGAAGGACGTTGACTACATGGACGTCTCGCCCGACCAGATCGTGTCGGTCGCGACGGCCCTCATCCCATTCCTCGAGCACAACGACGCGAACCGCGCACTCATGGGCGCCAACATGCAGCGTCAGGCCGTACCGCTCATGGTGAGCGAGGCCCCGCTGGTGGGCACCGGCATGGAGCACCGCGCTGCGGTTGACACCGGTGATGTGGTTCTGGCGCGTCGCGCCGGCACCGTTGCCGCGCTTGATGCCACTCGTATCATCGTCGAGGTGCGGGGCGGCGAGCACGACCAGTACGATCTCGAGAAGTTCGTGCGCAGCAATCAGGGCACCCTCATCCACCAGAAGCCGATTGTGAAGGTCGGTGACACGGTGGAGGTCGGCCGGGTACTGGCCGACGGTTCCTCTACCGACCAGGGTGAGTTGGCACTGGGCAAGAACATGCTCGTCGCCTTCATGTCCTGGGAGGGCTACAACTTCGAGGACGCGATCATCGTGTCGCAGCGTCTCGTGAAGGATGATGTCCTGTCCTCGATCCACATCGAGGAGTACGAGATTGACGCCCGCACCACCAAGCTGGGCGCCGAGGAGATCACCCGCGACATCCCGAACCGCTCGGAGGAGTCGCTGGCCGACCTCGACGAGCGTGGCGTCGTGCGCATTGGCGCCGAAGTCAAGTCGGGCGACCTCCTGGTGGGCAAGGTCACGCCGAAGGGCGAGACCGAGCTGACCGCTGAGGAGAAGCTCATCCGCGCCATCTTCAAGGAGAAGGCCGGCGAGGTGCGCGACACCTCCCTCAAGGTTCCGCACGGTGAGGGCGGCAAGGTCATCGACGTCAAGACATTCAGCCGCGAGGGCGGCGACGACCTGACTGCGGGCGTCAACGAGCTCGTGCGGGTCTACGTGGCTAAGCGCCGCAAGATCGCCGAGGGCGACAAGCTGGCCGGGCGCCACGGCAACAAGGGCGTCATCTCAAAGATCGTGCCGGATGAGGACATGCCGTTCCTCGAGGACGGCACGCCCATTGACATGATCCTCAACCCGCTCGGCGTGCCGAGTCGCATGAACATCGGCCAGGTCCTCGAGACCCACCTCGGGTGGGCCGCGAGTCGCGGTTGGATCAAGAACGCCGATGGCAAGACCGAGCGCACCTTCGTCGCCACGCCGGTGTTCAACGGCGCGACGCCCGAGGATGTTGACCGGGTGCTCGTGGAGTGGGCCGAGGCGCACGCTGATGAGCCCATTGGCATGAACGTGAAGGGCGAGCACCAAGTGGGCCGCAGGGTCTCCGGCAAGCTTCGCCTCTACAACGGCCACACGGGCGACCCGTACGACGGTCGCATCACGGTCGGCTACATGTACATGCTCAAGCTGCTTCACCTCGTGGATGACAAGATCCACGCACGTTCCACCGGTCCCTACTCGCTGGTGACGCAGCAGCCGCTGGGCGGGAAGGCCCAGTTCGGCGGCCAGCGCTTTGGTGAGATGGAGGTGTGGGCACTCGAGGCGTACGGCGCCGCCTACACCCTGCAGGAGATGCTCACGATCAAGAGCGACGACACCGTGGGCCGCGTCAAGGCCTACGAGGCCATCGTGAAGGGCGAGAACATCCCAGAGCCGTCGATTCCGGAGAGTTTCAAGGTGCTCCTCAAGGAGATGCAGTCCTTGGGGCTCGACGTGCGCATTGAGGGCAAAAGCGGAGTTGACGCCGCCGCCCGCGAGGACGATGAGTTGCTGCGGGCTGCCGAGGAGCTGGGTATTGACCTCAGCGGTGCGCCCATGGCCGAGGAAGACGAACTCGAGGCCGAGGCACGGGCGGCGAAGGCCACCCTCGCCGAGGCGGAGGGTGAGAAGGTCGCCGCCACTGCCGGTGGCGACAACGCGGAGGCAAGCTCGTGATCGATATCAATAACTTCGACTCCATCAAGATCGGCCTCGCATCGTCGAAGCAGATCCGCCAGTGGTCGTCGGGTGAGGTCACGAAGCCCGAGACCATCAACTACCGCACGCTCAAGCCCGAGAAGGATGGGCTCTTCTGCGAGAAGATCTTCGGTCCCACCAAGGACTGGGAGTGCTATTGCGGCAAGTACAAGCGCGTTCGCTATAAGGGCATCATCTGCGAGCGCTGCGGCGTTGAGGTCACCCGCGCCAAGGTGCGGCGTGAGCGTATGGGTCACATTGACCTCGCCGCGCCGGTCAGCCACATCTGGTTCTTCAAGGGCGTGCCCACCCGCATTGGGTACATCCTCGACCTCGCGCCGAAGGAACTCGAGAAGGTGCTGTACTTCGCCGCGTCGATCGTGGTCTCGGTGGACGTCGAGAAGCGGGATGCCGACCTCGGCACGTTGCAGGGGCAGGTGGACGAGGCCGTCAACCAGCTCGTGCAGGACCGCGACATCCGCACGACCGAGCTGCGCGAGCGTCTGGAACGCCGCGTCAACTGGCTGCGCGAGGGCGAGATCGCCGGCTTCGACGTCGAGGACGACTTCTGGCTCGAGGACGTTGCCACCACGCGTGACCCCGAGAACCCCGAGGCGCCCCCGGCACCCCGCGAGGTCACCGAAGCCGAGCGCAAGTCAATCGAGTCGGAGCTCCGCAAGGAGACCGACGCGCTCATCCGCGATGACGAGCGGTACACCGAGGAGTCGGTGGAGCGTCTGCAGGAGGCGTGGTCGAAGTTCAAGGGCATCAAGCCCCGTGAGGTGATCGCCGACGACCAGCTCTTCCGCGAGATGCGCGACCGCTTCGCATCGGCGTACGGCTTTGGCGAGTATTTCGAGGGTGGCATGGGTGCCGCTGCGATCCGGCAGTTGCTCGCGGGATTCGACCTCGAGGCCGAGGCCGTGACGCTGCGTGAGACCATTCAGACCTCCCGTGGCCAGCGCCACGCGCGCGCCCTCAAGCGCCTGCGCGTGTGCTCGGCGTTCATCCACTCCGACAACCGTCCCGAGTGGATGATCCTGGAGGCCGTGCCGGTTATCCCGCCGGAGCTGCGCCCCATGGTGCAACTCGACGGCGGCCGGTTCGCCACCAGCGACCTGAACGACCTGTACCGCCGGGTCATCAACCGCAACAACCGCCTGAAGCGGCTGCTCGACCTCGGAGCTCCCGAGATCATCGTGAACAACGAGAAGCGCATGCTGCAAGAGGCCGTTGACGCGTTGTTCGACAATGGCCGCCGCGGTCGTGCGGTCACGGGCCCGGGCAACCGCCCGCTCAAGTCGCTGTCGGACATGCTCAAGGGCAAGCAGGGCCGCTTCCGCCAGAACCTTTTGGGCAAGCGCGTGGACTACTCGGGCCGCTCGGTCATCGTGGCCGGACCCGAACTACGCCTGTTCCAGTGTGGTCTGCCCAAGCTCATGGCCCTCGAGCTCTTCAAGCCGTTCATCATGAGCAGGCTTGTGGAGCGCAAGCAGGTGCAGAACATCAAGGCTGCCAAGAAGTTGGTGGACTCGATGATTCCCGAGGTCTGGGATGTGCTCGAGGAGGTCATCGCGGAGCACCCGGTGCTGCTGAACCGCGCACCCACGCTCCACCGTCTTGGCATCCAGGCCTTCGAGCCCGTGCTGGTGGAGGGGAAGGCCATCCAGCTGCATCCGCTCGTCTGCACCGCCTTCAACGCCGACTTCGACGGCGACCAGATGGCTGTGCACCTCCCCCTCTCGGTGGAGGCGCAGGCCGAGGCCCGCATCCTCATGCTCTCGGCGAACAACATCCTGTCGCCAGCGCACGGTCGTCCCATCACCGTGCCGAGCCAGGACATGATCCTCGGTCTCTACTACCTCACGTACTGCCCCACGGTGTACGTGCGTGAGAAGGGTGAGTCGGGCAACGGCCGCGCCATCGAGGTGATTGACCTCTGGGACAGCGAGGCCCGCAAGTACGTCATCCCGAAGGGTAATGAGGCCCGCATCGAGGGTGTCACCGACTGGGTGGCAGATCCGTTCAAGGAGGCCCCGCAGGCACCGCCGCTGCCATTCCGTGGCGACGACGAGTTGCTCAGCGCCCTCGACCACCGCGTTGTCAAGCTGCAGGACCTCGTGGAGATCCGACAGGACCCGACCCACGCATCGGGCCGTCTGGTGACCACCGCCGGCCGCGTGCTCTTCAACAGCGAGCTCCGACTCCAGTTGGACGAGTTGGTCGCCCGCAAGGAGGACATGCACCCGTACCCGTGGCAGAACCGTGTGTTCACCAAGCGTGAGCTCGGGGAGTTCATCCAGCAGCTGGTGGACCTCTACGGGGCCAGCCCGGTCTCGATGCTGCTCGATACGTTCAAGGAGCTGGGCTTCCGCTATGCCAGCCAGTCGGGCATCACCATCTCCAAGAACGACGTGGTCATCCCGCCCGAGAAGCCCGCGATCCTCGCGAAGTACGACGCCGAGGTGCAGCGTTTCGAGGACTTCTTCGCTGATGGCCTCATGACCGCCGAGGAGCGTCACGAGAAGGTCATCGCCCTGTGGGATGACGCCACCGACGAGGTCGCGAGTGCGATGCAGGATCACCTCTTCCGCCTGAACCCCATCTTCATGATGGCCGACTCCGGCGCCCGAGGCTCCTTCAAGCAGATCCGTCAGCTCGCCGGTATGCGTGGCTGCATGGCCAACCCGAAGGGCGAGATCATTGAACGCCCGATCAAGAGCAACTTCATGGAGGGGCTCTCGGTCCTCGAGTACTTCATCTCGACCCACGGTGCCCGCAAGGGTCTCGCGGATACCGCGCTGAAGACCGCCGACTCGGGCTACCTCACACGGCGCCTTGTGGACGTGTCCCAAGATGTCATCGTGCGTGAGCGCGACTGCGGCACCACCGAGGGCATTGACGCCGCACTCATATCCGATGGGCACCTCAACCTGTCGTTGCTTGGCCGCGTCGTCATCGGCCCGATCGTGGACACCGCCACGGGTGAGGTCATCGCCGACGTTCGGCCAGATGAGCCCAAGGAGACCGACGAGGACGCGGTGGCGGCGTATCGCTCCGTCGAGGTCGACAGTGTCCTCATCGAGCAGATGACCGACCTGAGCACCCGCCACCCGGCGGCATCCATCACCGTGCGCTCACCGCTCAAGTGCCGCAGCGCCGTCGGCGTGTGCACGCACTGCTACGGCCGCAACCTTGCCTCCGGCAAGATGTGTGAGCCCGGTGATGCGGTGGGCATCATCGCAGCGCAGTCCATCGGCGAGCCCGGTACGCAGTTGACCATGCGTACGTTCCACACCGGCGGTGTCGCCGGCGCGGACATCACGCAGGGTCTGCCGCGAATCGTGGAGCTCTTCGAGGCCCGTAAGCCCAAGGCGCTGGCCCACGTGGCCGCGCACGACGGCTGGATCCGCATCGAGGATGACGAGACCCGCTCTGGGGCCGCCATCATCTCCCTCGAATCACCGGTGAGCATCGAGGTGGGCCGCAAGAAGGAACCCGCCACCCCGCCCGTCATCTACAACGTCCTCAAGCGCACGCAGATCCGACGTCACCTCGCGGATGGCTCGTGGGTGGAGGCCGGTGACATGCTCACTGATGGCTCTGCGTGGCCCAGCGACATCTTGGAGGCCCAGGCCGGAATTGATCTGGGTATCACCGGCACGGTTGCATCGGTCTCTGCCGGTCGCGCCGAGAAGGGCGCGCGCAGCATCAAGGTCGAGGTCAGCGGCGAGGACGGCGTGCAGGTTCGCCATATCCGCGTTCCGGTTGACCGCCCGGCACCGCCGATTCAGGATGGCATGCGCGTCCGCGAGGGCGTGCACATCACGGGTTCGGGTTGGGGCGCAGGGGATCGCGCCACCAAGACCGAGGCCTACCTCGTTGCACAGGTGCAGCAGGTCTACCGCTCTCAGGGCGTCGAGATCAATGACAAGCACATCGAGGTCATCGTCCGGCAGATGCTCCGCAAGGTACGTATCGAGGAGCCGGGCGACACCCACTTCCTTCCGGGGCAGTTGGTGGACAAGCCCGTCCTCTACCGGGAGAACCAGCGCGCGCGCCTCGCCGCCGCCGAGAAGCTCGGCAAGAAGGGCAGCAGGGCGAAGTCGAAGGGCAAGAAGCTCAGCGCAGTGGAGACCGAGGAGCAGCTGGATGCCGTCATGGCACGGTACGTCCCGCTCATCCTCGGCATCACCAAGGCCTCGCTGGCGACCGAGTCGTTCCTGTCAGCAGCCTCTTTTCAGGAGACCACGAAGGTGCTCACCGACGCCGCGCTCGAGGGCAAGGTCGACCACCTGCGTGGCCTGAAGGAGAATGTGATCATCGGGAAGCTCATCCCGGCGGCCACGGGTCTGCGCAGGTACCGCCAGCTGGAGATCGAGCCCGTGCGTCGCGCACCAGCGCTGCTCGAGTTCGACCTCGACGAGCCCTTCTCGCTCGTGGATGACGAGGTGGACACTCTCGTGGGCCTCGGGTCCACGGCCGGCACATACTCGTTCGAGCCCGAGCCGACCCCCGAGTCCGCCTCGGAGGACACCGCCGCGTAAGTCGGTCAGGCCGTGGGCGTCCCGTCCCCGTCGAGATCCTTCTCGTCGGGGACGGGCGGCTTCTGCCATGGCCACATCGGCGTGTGACGGTCGCGCGGATACCTCGCCTCGGCGGCGGTCATCTTGCGCACGCCATACCGCGTGCGGGCCCACCTCGAGTGGGGTCGTGCGAGGCGAATGGCGCCGATGATGCCGATGGGGATGACGAAGATCCCAAGGGCGGCGAAGGTCCACTTCCCCTTGAGGAAGCACATGAGCGCGAGCAGCACGGCCAGCACTTGAACCGAGGTGATCACCCATGACCCGGTGACGTCGGCATTGCGAATGACGTCGGCCCAGAAGGGGAGCCCGAGCGCGATGAGCGCCAGCAGGGTCCCCGCCACGATGACCGCGTCAATCGAGCGCCGACCCTCCTTCTCCCAATAGACGTCCTTCAACGTAAGCCAGAGGGCAAACTCGTCAAGCGTCAGCGCAGCACCAATGCCGTACATGATGGGAATGACCCACTGCCATCCGTCGGGCAAGGGACCGGCGATGCCCAGCATTCCCGAGATGAGCAAGAGGAAGATTCCCGGCACGAGGTGGTGGAGGTGGGTGCCGCCAATGGACACGTTGCCGAACGGCCCCCTGCCAGCCCTGATGAGGTGCGTGATCGTCCGCACGATGAGGAAGGTGGCACCGAAGGCGACGAGCGCGAGTTGCGCACTTCCCACCCCGGTCTGCCGGATACGTTCCTGGAAGGCATCCACAACTGGGAAGGCCTCGGACCAAGTGACGGCGGCGGGGATGAGGGTGGTGAGCATGGGCAGGAACCCTAGCCGCGGCCGTTCTGGGCTCGTGCGACCTCTGCGGCGCACGCGTGTGCGACTGAGTGCCGATGCTGCGCCTGCCCGTGAAGTACCTGCCGTACCATCGTCATGTGCTGCGCGCCCTCGCCCATCCGGTCAGTCTGGTTCTCCTGGTCATCGTCGCGGCGCTCGTGGGGGTGGGGAGTTGGTTCGGGATTGGGGCCAGATCGAGCACAGAATTGACCACGCAGTCCGCGCTCGCCCAGTACGGTCGGGCGGGGAGCGAGACCGCCAGCGGTCCCCACGCGGGCGTCTGGACCGATATGTCCACGGGCTACGAAACGGTGGGGCTCGGTCCGGTACATGTGACGCGCGATTTCCTCTCCACCGCGCGCATGGTCGTGCGCCTGACCGCGATGGCTACTGGCGTGCCCTCGCATTGAGCGAGGAACACGTGGCGGCGACGCGGTTCGCCGTGGCTGCCGCGGGAACCCGCGCGGTCGCGCGCCGCGCCACTGTGACCGTCGCGGGGTTCGGGCGCACCGATGACGTGGCCATGCTCCCTCCGACACTCACGTACCCGCGGCACCTCGCGGTGGGCATGCGCTGGCAGCAGCACTATCGCCTGCGGGCTCTCGTGGTCACTTCGAAGGTGCGGATACTGCGCCGCGCGGTCGTATCGGTGGCGGGGCATGATGTGCCGGTGTTCGTCATCAGTACCACCGCTGCCATCACTGGCCCGCTGCCGGGGCATCGCACGGATATCGACTGGTTCGCGCCGTCGCTCGGGGTACCGGCACGCCTGCGTATCAACATGCACATCAGCGGCACCGCATCGCTGGACATGCACCTGGATATGCGACTCGCGTCGCTCGGTGTGGCGCGATGATGGACCCCGTCGCCGGCGCCCGGGCGCCACTCCCCATTGCGCTGCTGGTGGTCGTGGCGGGAGTACTTGCGTTCAGCACCGACCAGCCGCTGGTACTCGGGGCACTTGCAGTGGGCGCAGTCGTGCTGCTGCTGGCCGCTCCGGCGCATCCCGGTCGTCTGGTGCTGATCGTTGGCCTCATCTCCGCCGCTGGTGTGTTCATCCTGACGCCACTTGTCAGCGGACAGGGTGATCTGGTGCTGTTCAGCATCCCCATCCCACCGCCCCTCAACGGCGAGATCACGGCCGAGGAAATGGGCGCCGCCGCCGCCGCCGCCGCACGCCTGCTGGCGACTGTGGCCCTCGCCGCCGCGTTCTTCGCATGGGCCGATCCGGACCGGATGCTGGCGGGCGTGGGGCGTGTGGCGCCCCGATCGGCGCTGGTGTCCGCCCTTGCCGCACGCCTTGTGCCCACCTTACGACGAGATGCCAAGGCCATCTCGGAGACCGCACGGCTTCGGGGCATCGTGCTCAGCAGTGGGTCCCGAATGGCCCGTGCCCGCCGGGCCGCACCACTTGCGCTCCCGCTGGTCGGATCTGCACTCGAGCGCGGGCTCGACGTGGCCGAGGCGATGGCGGCACGCGGCTACGGCGAGGGCCGCCGCACGCGCCTTCCCGAGCGGTCCATGTACCTTGGCGAGCGGGTGACACTGGTTCTTGCTGCGCTGCTGGCGGTGACGGCGGGGTGGGGATTGGCGGTGGGAGCAGCCGAGTTCACGTTCTTCCCGACCATGGACCCCGTGGTGACCCCGGGCGCCGTCGCGATCGCCACGACGGCCCTCGTGGTGTTGGTCGTGGCAGCCCTCGTCCTCGGGTCCTCGCGAGGTGTTGGCCCCCAATCGGCGGCGTGATACGGTCCCGCGTCCGTTCGCCCGAACGTGCGCTGGCGGCTGTCTGGTGATCTCTCCCGGACCCCGGAACGCGCACGGCATGTCAGCGAGCAGTTCACACAGTCACGCTCATTTCATCCGGAAGAGGCCCGTGCCTACGATTAACCAGCTGGTCCGCAAGGGCCGTACGCCCAAGGCGACCAAGACCTCGACGCCCGCGTTGCGTGGCGCTCCGCAGAAGCGCGGGGTTTGCACGAGGGTTTACACCACCACCCCGAAGAAGCCGAACTCGGCGCTGCGCAAGGTCGCGCGCGTTCGACTGACCAACGGGATGGAGGTCACGAGCTACATCCCGGGTGAGGGCCACAACCTCCAAGAGCACTCAGTCGTGCTCGTGCGTGGTGGCCGTGTGAAGGACCTCCCGGGTGTCCGGTACAAGGTCATCCGTGCCGCGCTTGACACCGCTGGCGTTTCCGACCGTAAGCAAGCGCGCTCGAAGTACGGCGCCAAGACTCCGAAGTAGGACTATGCCTCGACGCGCAGCAGTTGCCCGCCGTCCGCTCATCGCGGACCCCGTCTACGACAATGTGATCGTGACGCAGATCATCAACAAGGTCCTCCGAGACGGCAAGAAGTCGGTGTCCGAGCGCACCGTCTACGACGCCCTTGAGCGCATCCGCGACCGCACGGGTCGTGACCCCGTGCAGGTGATGGAGGAGGCCATTCGTAACGTCACGCCGGTACTCGAGGTCAAGAGCCGGCGCGTCGGCGGTGCCACGTACCAGGTGCCGATCGAGGTGCCGCCGCGCCGCGGCCGCACGCTGGCCATTCGCTGGATCGTCCGGTTCTCCCGCGAGCGTCGCGAGAAGCAGATGAGCGAGCGCCTCACGAACGAGCTGCTGGACGCGCTCGGGTCGCAGGGTGGTGCGTTCAAGCGCAAGGACGACCTGTACCGCATGGCCCAGGCCAACAAGGCCTTCGCGCACTACCGCTGGTAGCACCGAACCGCACCCACCCCGGGTGCGAGTTCGGCGTGCAGCCAGTTCCGCCGATCGCGGGCGATCAGATCGTCCGCGTCCTCACACGTATGGACAAGGTGATCTGAAGTGTCGACTGAGGTGAAGAACGTCCCGCTCGAGCGCACCCGCAACATCGGGATCATGGCGCACATCGACGCGGGGAAGACGACCACGACCGAGCGCATCCTTTACTACACGGGACGCACGCACCGCATCGGTGAGGTGCACGAGGGCGCGGCGACGATGGACTGGATGGAGCAGGAGCAGGAGCGCGGCATCACCATCACGTCCGCCGCCACGACCTGCTTCTGGCGTGACCACCGCATCAACATCATTGACACACCGGGTCACGTGGACTTCACCGTCGAGGTGGAGCGTTCGCTTCGCGTGCTCGACGGTGCGGTCGCCGTGTTCGACTCCGTCGCCGGGGTTGAGCCCCAGTCGGAGACCGTGTGGCGTCAGGCCGATCGATACCACGTGCCACGCATCGCCTACGTGAACAAGATGGACCGCATCGGTGCCAACTTCGCCGCTGCCGTGCAGACGATGATTGACCGCCTTGGCGCGCGCGCGGTGCCGATCCAGCTGCCGATCGGTGCGGAGGGCGACTTCGCCGGCATCGTGGACCTGGTCGAGATGACCGCGACCACCTACAACGACGACCTCGGGACCGAGGTTGAGGTGGGTCCGATCCCGGCGGACATGGTCGATGCGGCCAAGGTCGCCCGCGTGGAGCTCATCGAGGCCCTCGCCGACACCGACGACGAGCTCGCCGAGATGTACCTCGAGGGGCAGGAGATCACGCCGGAGCGCCTCACGCAGTCCATTCGCATGGCTGTGCTGGCGATCTCGGTCACCCCGGTGCTGTGCGGATCGTCCTTCAAGAATAAGGGTGTGCAGCCCCTGCTCGACGCGGTGATCAACTTCATGCCGTCGCCCTTGGACGTGCCCCCCGCCGAGGGCGTTGACGACTACGGCAAGGAGGTCGAGCGCCCGTCCGACCCCGACGCCCCGTTCGCGGCCCTCGCGTTCAAGGTGATGAGCGACCCGTACGTCGGCCGCCTCACGTTCCTGCGCGTTTACTCGGGAACGGTCAACGCGGGTGACAGCATCATCAATGCCACCAAGGGTGAGCGCAAAGAGCGCATTGGCCGTCTCTTGATGATGCACGCGAACCACCGCGAGGAGGCCCACCAGGCATCAGCGGGCGACATCGTCGCGGCCGTGGGCCTGAAGACCACCACGACGGGCGACACGCTCTGCGACCCGGCCCACCCGGTGATCCTCGAGCGGATGACATTTCCCGAGCCGGTGATTCGCCTGGCCATCGAGCCCAAGACCAAGGCCGATCAGGAGAAGCTCTCCACCGCCCTGCAGCGCCTGCAGGACGAGGACCCGACGTTCCGGGTGCGCACCGACGAGGAGACGGGCCAGACCGTCATCGCCGGCATGGGCGAACTGCACCTCGAGATCATCGTGGACCGTCTCAGGCGTGAGTTCGGCGTTGTCGCCGACGTGGGTGCCCCGCAGGTGGCGTATCGCGAGACCATCCGCAAGAGGGTTGAGAAGGTCGAGGGTCGCTTTGTCCGCCAGTCCGGTGGTCGCGGTCAATACGGCCATGTGTACATCTCGGTCGAGCCGAACGAGCCCGGCAAGGGTTATGAGTTCGAGAACAAGACCGTGGGTGGTTCCATCCCGAAGGAGTACGTCCCCGCCGTGGACGATGGCATCAGGGAGGCCCTCGAAGGCGGCATCGTGGCCGGCTTCCCCATGGTGGACGTCAAGGTGCAGTTGATTGACGGTTCGTACCATGATGTGGACTCGAATGAGGGTGCCTTCAAGATCGCCGGTTCGATGGCTGTGCGCGAGGCGGCCAAGCGGGCTAGCCCGTGCCTACTTGAGCCGCTGATGGCCGTGGAGGTAGTGGCGCCAACCGAGTTCATGGGCACCGTGGTGGGCGACCTCAACGGTCGCCGCGGGCGCATATCGGGCATGGAGGAGAAGGGCACCACCGGCACCATCCAGGCCGCCGTGCCGCTTTCCGAGATGTTCGGGTACGCCACGTCGGTGCGGTCGGCCACACAGGGTCGCGCAACGTTCACGATGCAGTTTGATCACTACGCCCAGGTCCCGCAGTCAATCGCAGAGGAGATCAAGGCGAAGGTCGGCGCCACCGCGTAGCGCCTAAGTGCACGCAGGCAGCATTTTTGGAAGGGGTCCCGCGCGGGACCCTTATCCGCGTTGTCTCACCCGTGCAGCAGGCCGTCCAGATGGACCGCGGGGTGCAGCGCCTCCACTCCGGTGAGGTCGGCGATCTGGGTCCTGCACGAGGTTCCCGCGGCCACCACCGGACCCGTCGCCGCGCGTATGGCGGGCACCAGACGGTGCTCACCGATCAGACGCGACTCCTCGGGGTGCAGGTAGCCGAATGCACCGGCCATGCCGCAGCACCCGGAATCGGTGCTGACGGCATCGGGGCCCGCCGCGGCCATACCGGCGTCGTCGCCCAGGGCACACGAGTGGCAGTGCCGGTGCACGGTGCTCGCCGTCCCCGGCACCTGAAGGCCCAGGTTGGTGACCGCCCGCTCGAATGACACGGCCACCTCGGAGACCCAGACCGCGCGGGGATCATCCGGTAGCAGCCGCGGGAGGTCATCCACGAGCATGGACCAGCATGAGGGCTCAAGCACCACCAGTGGCCGCCCGTCCATCGCGTGTGGTGCCAGACCGTCCAGCAGCGCGCGTGCCTGCGACCGGGCGAGGTCGAGGAACCCCTGGGACAGCGCCGGTCGTCCGCAGCAGCCGCCCACCCGAACCTCCACCCGCGCCCCGGCGGTGGCGAGCACGCGAACGGCGGCGTCGCCCACCTCGGGGTGCAGGAACCGCGTGAAGGTATCGGCGAGCAGGTCCATGGGGCGTCCGCGCCCGGTGGGGCCGGGGGGTCGCCATTCACGTAACGGCTGGGGCACTGGTCGCCCAGTACGGCGTGATGCGATGCGCGCAACGTGACGCGCCAGCGTGGGCGCGCGCGATCCGGCGGTAAGGAGGTCGTGCACGTGCGCAGCCGCGGTCACCGCCAGTGGCGGACGGACGACCGCATGGCGCGCGGCCATGGCCTCGGCCTTCAGGTGGGCAATGTCCACCGCGGCGGGGCATTCAGTGGCGCACGCCTTGCACCCGAGGCATAGGTCGAGCGCCTCGTGCAGGCCATCGTCGGCAAGCCCCCCCGGAAGATGGCCCTCCACGGCGGCACGCAGCAGCACGGCACGCCCGCGCGTGGAGTGCCGCTCATCAACCAGCGCCTGGTAGGACGGGCACATCACGGCATCCTGCCCGCGGCACAGTCCATTTCCGTTGCACGCCTCCACCGCACGCTGCAGGCCCCCGTCGAACGCGAGGGTGGTCGTGATGTCGCGGCGCGGCCCTGACGCCGTGATGCGCAGCCCCGCATCGAGTGCATCGGGATTGACGATGACCCCCGGGTTGAGGATGCCCTCGGGATCGAGAATGCGCTTGGTCTGTGCAAAGCGGTCCATCAACGCCGGGTCGTACATGCGCGGCAGCAGTTCGCTGCGCAGGCGCCCATCGCCGTGCTCACCCGATAGTGACCCGCCATGGGCCACGACGATGTCGGCCACCGCCTCGGCCACGCGCCGCACGCGGGCGACGGCGTCCCCCTGCCGCAGGTCCACGAGCGGGCGGATGTGCAGGCAGCCCACGCTCGCGTGGCCATACCAGATGGAATCACCCATGCCCTCATCCGCCAGCAGCCGCTGCACCTCGCGCGCGAACGCGGCCAAGTGCTCTGGCGGCACCGCGGGATCCTCGATGAAGGGGATCGGTATGCCGTCGCCGGTCACTCGCAGCGCCCGCGCGATGCTGGTACGGCGAATGCGCCACACCGCGGCCTGTCCCTCCATATCGGCGATGACCAGCGCGCCCGGGTGCTGGGCGGCTGCGGCCACGGCCTCGCCGAGACCACCCGAGTGCTCCACCACCAATATCGCCGGGGCGCGACCCACGATGCCAAGTAGCGCCCGCTCTGCAGGTACGCGGTTGGCAGGGTCCAGCAGGCCGGCATCCATCAACTCAACGGCGGATGGATTGGTGGCCACGAGGGACGGGACCGCCTCAAGGGCGGCATTCACCGACGAGAAGGGGAGAAGCGCGAGCGCCCGCTCAGCGGGCGGCTCCACAAGGCGCAACGTGGCGCTGGTGACCACCGCGAGGGTGCCCTCACTGCCGGCGATGAGGCGCGGCCAGTCAGGGTCGTCACCGGTGAGGGCATCGAGCGCGTAGCCCGAGACGCGCCGCAGCAGGGCCGGATATCCGTCGGCCGTCGCAATTGCGCGTACCGCCGCAAGGGCGGGCGGCACCGCTCCTCCCCGGCGCAGCGTCGTGCGGGTGCCATCCGCCAAGATGATGTCGAGCGCCTCGATGGCGTCCGCGGTGAGGCCGTGCACGATGGATCGGGCACCTGCGGAGTTATTCGCGATCATCCCGCCGAGCGTCGCGCGGCTGGAGGTGGCCACATCGGGCCCGAACATCAGGCCATGGCGCATGGCGGCGCGGTTCAGGTCGTCGAGCACGACTCCCGGGTCAACGACCGCCACGCGCTCATCCGCCCGGATCTCGATGCTCTGCATCGCGGAGGTGTCCACTATGAGGCCGGTCCCGACGGCTTGGCCCGCCAGGCTCGTGCCGGCTCCCCGCATGGTGAGCGGAATGCGTGCACTTCGGCATGCGTCAATCGCAACCGCCACATCATTGGCACATGCCGCGCGCAATGCGCCAATGGGCCGGCGGCGGTAGAGGCTCGCATCGACGGCGTAGAGTTCGCGGGTTGCCATATCACCCCGCACCTCGCCGACCGCCTCCTTGCCGAGTTCATGCAGGAAGTCGAGGGGTCTGGACATGCCCCGATGCTAGGGACTCGTCGTGCCATCGAACTCGTGCTTGCGAGCCGGGTGCGTCGTGCTACATTCCACCGGCTTGAGAGAGCGAGGGCCTCTTTACGCGCGGCCAACGGGGCTGCGCGTCGTATGTTGGAGGCCATTTCGGAAGCACAGTGGGTGTCGGCCCCAATGGTCGCACGCCCGCTCGGACGCGCAATGAGGAGCAAGTGATGGCGAAGGAGAAGTTCGACCGCTCGAAGCCCCACGTGAACGTGGGCACCATCGGTCACGTCGACCACGGCAAGACGACCCTTACTGCTGCCATCACCCGCACACTGGCCGAGAAGTTCGGTGGCGAGGTTCGCAGCTTCGATGAGATCGACAACGCCCCCGAGGAGCGCGAGCGCGGCATCACCATCGCCACCTCGCACGTCGAGTATGAGACGGCGGTCCGTCACTACGCCCACGTTGACTGCCCGGGCCACGCCGACTACATCAAGAACATGATCACGGGTGCCGCGCAGATGGATGCGGCGATCCTCGTGGTGTCGGCCGCTGATGGCCCGATGCCCCAGACCCGTGAGCACATCCTGCTCGCCCGCCAGGTGGGCGTGCCGTACATCGTGGTGGCCCTCAACAAGGCCGACATGGTGGACGACCCCGAGCTGCTCGAGCTCGTCGAGCTTGAGGTCCGGGAACTCCTCTCCGCCTACGACTTCCCGGGTGACGACATCCCCGTCATTCAGGTCTCAGCGCTGAACGCCCTGAACGGCGACGCCGCCGCCCAGGAGCAGGTTTTCGAGCTCATGCAGGCGGTGGATGACTACGTGCCGATGCCCGAGCGCGACATCGATAAGCCTTTCCTCATGCCGGTTGAGGATGTATTCACCATCACCGGTCGTGGCACCGTCGCCACCGGTCGTGTGGAGCGCGGGATCATCAATGTGGGCGACGAGGTCGAAGTCGTCGGTATGCAGCCGGAGGTCACGAAGACCGTCGTCACCGGCGTCGAGATGTTCCGCAAGTTGCTCGACCGAGGTCAGGCCGGCGACAACATCGGCGCTCTGCTCCGCGGTGTGAAGCGCGAGGACATCCAGCGCGGCCAGGTGCTCGCCAAGCCCGGCAGCATCACCCCGCACACGAAGTTCAAGGCGCAGGTGTACGTGCTCTCGAAGGAGGAGGGCGGGCGGCACACGCCGTTCATCAACGGCTACCGGCCGCAGTTCTACTTCCGCACCACCGACGTCACCGGCGTCATCCAGCTCCTCGATGGGGCTGAGATGATCATGCCGGGCGACAACGCGGTGCTCGAGGTCGAGCTCATCGTGGCGATCGCCATGGAGGACGGCCTCCGTTTCGCCATTCGCGAGGGTGGCCGTACCGTCGGTGCCGGCGTCGTTGAGGCGATTCTGGCGTAGTTGCTCCGTATCACCGGGTCCCGTTCCCCACGTGGGGAACGGGACCCTGGCTTTTCCCGGTTGACGTAGAGACGAAGAGAAGACCGAACCTTTGATAACGCAGAACAAAATCCGCATCAGGCTTAAGGCCTATGACCATGAGTTGATTGACAAGAGTGCGGCGTCCATCGTGGAGACGGCGCAGCGGAGTGGCGCAACCATCTCTGGCCCCGTGCCCCTCCCGACCGAGTTGCACCGTTACTGCGTCATCAAGGGTCCGTTCAAGGACAAGGACTCGCGGGAGCACTTCGAGGTGCGTACGCACAAGCGCCTCATTGACATCTTTTCGCCGACCCCCAAGACGGTCGACTCGCTCATGCGTCTCGACCTTCCGGCCGGCGTTGATATCGAGATCAAGGTCTGACGATGGCTGCGATCATCGGACGCAAGGTGGGTATGACCCAGATCTTCGCTGAGGACGGCGCGCGGGTTCCACTCACCGTCATCGAGGCGGGTCCGTGCCCGGTCGTGCAGGTCAAGACCAAGGAGCGCGACGGCTATGCGGCTGCGCAACTCGGCTTCGGCGCGTCCAAGCCCAAGCACATCAACAAGCCGGAGCAGGGTCACCTCAAGAAGGCGGGCGCGCCACTCATGCGTCACCTGCACGAGTTCTCGATTGACGAACTCGGTACCGAGGGGCTCAGCGAGGGCGATCTCGTGACCGTCGAGTCGTTCGTGCCCGGTTCCTACGTCAAGGTGACGGGAACCAGCAAGGGCAAGGGCTACGCCGGCACGATCAAGCGGCACAACTTCAAGAGCGGACCCAAGAGCCACGGCTCGCACAATGTCCGCGGGCCCGGTTCGATCGGCGCGGCGGCCTACCCGGCGCGTGTGTTCAAGGGTCTTCGTATGGCTGGTCACATGGGCGCCCGTCAGGTGACGCAACGTGGCCTTCAGATCGTGGATCGCGACGTGCAGCGCAGTCTTCTGCTCGTGAAAGGGGCCATCCCGGGTGCGGTTGGCTCCATCGTGTGGGTGAGGCCCGACTGATGGCAGCACACCTTCTTTCCAAGACAGGCAAGGCGTCTGGCTCCGCCGACGTCGGCGAGGCCCTGGCTGCGCAGCCCATCAAGCCGCACCTCATTCATGAGGCCGTGACGGCCGAGATGGGGTGGCGTCGCGCGGGTACGCACAGCACCAAGACCCGTGCCGACGTCAGCGGGGGCGGCGCGAAGCCGTGGCGTCAGAAGGGCACCGGTCGTGCCCGTGCCGGGTCCAACCGTTCGCCCATCTGGACCGGCGGCGGCGTCACCTTTGGCCCGCACCCGCGGAGTTACGGCGGCAAGGTGAACCGCAAGGCGCACCAGCAGGCGTTTCGCTCGGCGCTCAAGGCGCACGTGGAGCGCGGCACCATCGCCGTGATGGAGCCCACCGGCTGGGATACCCCGTCCACCAAGCGCGCGGCCGATTACTTGTCCACAACGCCACCCGAGATGTTCGCCCGCCCGCTACTCATCGTCGTCACCGAGTCCGCCTCCGTCGAGGCCCTGTCCTTCCGCAACATGCGCGACGTGCGCGTGCTGGAGGCCCGGGACATCGAGACCGTGGACATCATGGCCGGACGATCGGTGATCGTTGAACAGGGCGTCTGGGACCGTTGGAACGGTGCCCCCGCCCCCGACTCTGCGGAGGATGACGCATGAGCGAACTTCGCGACGACGTCCGCCGGACCATTGTCAGCCCGGTCGTGTCCGAGAAGAGTTATCGGCTCGTTCACGCGCACAATCAGTACACGTTCCGCGTCCTTGAAGATGCGCACAAGATCGAGATCCGCCAGGCGGTCGAAGAGCTGTTCGACGTCACGGTGACCGACGTGCGCACGATCCAGGTGCGCAGCAAGCCGAAGCGTCGCGGCCGCACTGCCGGCACGCGTCCCGGCTGGAAGAAGGCAATCGTCGAGCTTCAGCCCGGCGATAGCATTGACATCTTCGAGGGGGCCTGATGGGTATTCGCAAGCATAAGCCCACCTCGCCGGGCCGCCGTTTCGTGGCGAGCTCCGACTTCGAGGAAGTCACCACGACCACGCCCGAGAAGTCGTTGCTCGGCAAGGTCAAGAAGACGGGTGGGCGCAACAACAACGGCCGCATTACGACCCGCCACATCGGTGGTGGTCACAAGCGCCGCTACCGCATCATTGATTTCAAGCGCACCAAGGACGGCATTCCGGCCAAGGTCGCCTCGATTGAGTACGACCCGAACCGCACAGCCCGCATCGCGCTGTTGCACTACGCCGACGGCGAGAAGCGCTACATTCTGGCGCCGCTTCGTCTGGAGGTTGGTGACACGGTCGTCAGCGGTCCCGGTGCGGACATTCGGCCGGGCAACGCGCTCGCACTCCGCGACATTCCCACCGGTACGATCGTTCACAACGTTGAATTGCAGATCGGCCGCGGTGGCCAGATCTGCCGCTCTGCTGGCACCGGCGCGCAGTTGATGGCGAAGGAGGGCGACTACGCCACCCTTCGCCTGCCGAGCTCGGAGATGCGTATGGTCCACATCGAGTGTCGTGCAACGATTGGGCAGATTGGTAACCCCTCGCACGGCAACGAGGTGGGTGGAAAGGCCGGTCGCAGCCGTTGGCGCGGCGTCCGACCGACCGTCCGTGGTTCCGCAATGAACCCGGTGGACCATCCCCACGGCGGTGGTGAGGGCAAGAGCAATTCGGGGCGCCATCCGGTGACCCCCTGGGGCAAGCCAACCAACGGTCACCGTACGCGTGACAAGAAGAAGGCAAGCCAGAAGATGATCGTCCGCGGGCGCAAGCGCGGCAAGCACACGGAAGGCCGATGAGCCGTAGCCTGAAGAAGGGTCCCTTTGTTGACCCCAAGCTCCTGAAGAGGATCGAGGATATGAACTCCGCGAGTGAGAAGCGCATGCTTCGCACTTGGTCGCGTTCCTCCACGATCTTCCCCGAGATGGTGGGGCACACCATCGCCGTTCACGACGGCCGCAAGCACGTGCCCGTGTTCATCTCGGAGAGCATGGTCGGGCACAAGCTTGGCGAGTTCGCTCCGACGCGTACCTACAAGGGGCACGGCGACGACCGTGCGACCTCGAGGCGCTGACGAACGTGGCGACGACTGAAAAAACCACTGAGGCGACCGACGCCCTGACCCCCGAGGTCACGACCGAGGCCGTTCCCGTTCGCAACGACGACGGCAGCGCCCGCGCGCCCGCGCGCCCGCAGGCCACCGCCAAGTACATCCGCGTGTCCGCACGGAAGGCCCGCCTCATCGCGGACCTCATTCGCGGCAGCGCCGTGCGGGACGCCCAGGCGATTTTGGCCTTCTCCACTCGCGACGCGGCGGTGCCGGTGCGCAAGGTCTTGGAGAGCGCGATGGCCAATGCCGACCACAACGTGGGTCTGAACGTGCGCGACCTGTACGTCACACACGCCACGGTTGACGAGGGTCCGACCATGAAGCGGTTTCAGCCGCGAGCAATGGGTCGCGCCGGCAAGATCAACAAGCGCACCTGCCACATCACAATCGGGCTTGGGCCCGCAGAGGACGCCTGATGGGTCAGAAGGTTCACCCCACCGGATTCCGCCTCGGCATTATTCTTGGCTGGAAGAGCAACTGGTACACCGAGCGTGATTACGCCGCGTACCTCGATGAGGACCGCGCCGTGCGCAGCCACATCACGCGCAAGTTGAGCCACGCCGGCTTGGCCGACATCCAACTTCGCAAGGATGCCACCAAGTTGACCGTGGACATCTTCACGGCGCGCCCGGGCATCGTCATCGGCAAGAGCGGCTCTGAGGTGGATGCTCTTCGCCGTGAGTTGAACGCGCTCACCAGCAAGCAGATCCAGATCAACATCAACGAGATCAAGCGCCCCGAGCTTGACGCGGTGCTGGTTGCCCAGTCAATCGCCGAGCAGCTTGAGAACCGCGTCTCCTTCCGTCGCGCCATGAAGCGCGCGCTGACCTCTGCCATGCGTTCCGGCGCCCAGGGCGTGAAGGTGCAATGCGGCGGGCGCCTCGGTGGTTCCGAGATGTCGCGCATCGAGCACTACTCGGAGGGCCGCGTGCCGCTCCACACACTGCGCGCTGACATTGACTACGGCTTCGCCGAGGCGAAGACGACGTTCGGTCGCATCGGCGTGAAGGTGTGGATCAACAAGGGCGAGGTCCTGCCCGAGGGCGTCGTGGACGCCCGTGGCCGCAGCCTTGACACAGAGGCCCCGGCACCGCCGCGGCGCCCGCGTCGTGACAACCGGGGTGGTGTCAGTGGCGGCGGCGCAGGCGCCGGCGGCAGTGCCCGCGGCGGGCAGGGCGGACAGGGCCGGGGCCCGCGTCCGAACGGCGGCCCGCCGGCCCAGGGATCGAGGTAGCCCCATGTTGATGCCAAAGCGCACCAAGTTCCGCAAGGCACACCGCGGTCGCCGCCAGGGCCTTTCCAAGGGGCACCAGCAGGTTCACTTCGGCAGTTACGGCCTCAAGTCGCTCCAGGCGGCATGGATCACCAACCGCCAGATCGAGGCCGCACGTGTGGCGATGACTCGCCACATCAAGCGCCAGGGCAAGGTGTGGATCACGCTGTTCCCGCATCTTCCCGTCACCAAGAAGCCTGCCGAGACCCGCATGGGCTCCGGCAAGGGCTCACCCGAAGGCTGGGTGGCCGTGGTCAGACCCGGCAGGGTCATGTTCGAGTTGTCCGGCGTGGATGAGGAGACGGCCCGCGAGGCGATGCGTCTTGCGGCCATGAAGTTGCCGGTCCGCTGCAAGTTCGTCATTCGCGAGGACGCTTAAGTCATGCCCATGCAGAAGGCCAATGAACTACGCGAGTTCTCCAGCGATCAGCTCGCCTTGAAGCTCGAGGAGTCGCGCCAAGCGCTGTTCAACCTGCGTTTTCAGTTGCCCACCGGTGCGCTTGAGCGCACCAGCGAGATCGGCGTGCGCAAGCGCGAGATCGCGCAGATTCTGACGATCGCCCGCGAGCGGGAGCTCGCGACGGAGGAGGCCGCACGTGCCTGAGACTGAGACGCCCCAGGAGTTGGTTGCTCGGCGCAAGGTGCGCCAGGGTGTGGTGACCAGCGACAGCCGTGATCGCACGATCACGGTGCGCGTGGACACCTCGCACCGCCACCCTGTCTATGGCAAGACGGTTCGCCAGTCCACGAAGTTGCACGCCCACGACGAGGAGAATCAGGCCGGTGTGGGTGACGTGGTGCGTGTTATCGAGTCGCGTCCGCTGTCCAAGCAGAAGCGCTGGCGTCTCGTCGAGATTCTCGAGAAGGCCCGTTAGGAGCTCCTGATGATCCAGAACGAATCACGACTCCGCGTTGCGGACAACACCGGTGCGAGGGAGATCCTGTGCATCCGCGTGCTCGGTGGCAGCCGCCGTCGCTACGCCCACGTGGGCGACACGATTGTGGCCACCGTCAAGCAGGCGACGCCGAACGGCGCCGTCAAGAAGGGCGAGGTTGTCAAGGCGGTCGTGGTGCGCACCAAGAAGGCGCACCCCCGTGATGACGGCACGTTCATCGCTTTTGACGAGAATGCCGCGGTCATCATTGACAACGCCCAGAACCCGCGCGGTACTCGTATCTTCGGGCCGGTGGCCCGCGAGCTGCGCGAGAAGCAGTTCATGAAGATCGTCTCGCTTGCACCGGAGGTGCTGTAGATGCCGGCGCGCGTCAAGAAGGGTGACGAGGTCATGTGCATCGCGGGCAAGGACCGCGGCCGCACCGGCACCGTCCTTGAAGTCTTTCCTCAGCAGGACCGCGTCCTCGTTGAGGGCATCAACATCATGAAGCGTCACACCAAGGCGCGTCCGCCAGAGGAGCCAGGCGGCATCATCGAGAAGCCCGCTTCGGTCCATCTCTCAAACGTCATGCCGATTGACCCGTCCGACAAGAAGCCGTGCCGGGTTCGTATCGAGGACAGGGATGGGAAGCGCGTTCGCGTCTCCACCCGTACCGGGAAGGCGTTGGACTCGTGAGCACCGACTCAGACATCGCCATTCCGCCGGCGCGCCTGAAGGCGACCTATGAGGAAGAGATCCGCCCGAAGCTGCAGGAGCAGTTTGGGTACTCGTCGCCGATGCAGCACCCGCGCATCCAGAAGATCACGCTCAACATGGGCGTGGGCGACGCCAAGATCAACTCAAAGTTTCTCGACGAGGCAGTGGAGCAGATGGCGCAGATCTCCGGCCAGAAGCCGGCGATTACTCGCGCCAAGAACTCCATCGCTCAGTTCAAGTTGCGAGAGGGAATGCCGATTGGAGCGAAGGTCACCCTGCGCGGCGCCCGTATGTGGGAGTTCCTCGACCGTCTCAACACGGTCGCTCTCCCGCGTATCCGCGACTTCCGTGGTATCAATCCGGACGGCTTTGACGGCCGTGGCAACTACAATATTGGTCTCCGCGAGCAGACGATCTTCCCAGAGATTGACTACGACAAGATCGACCGCGTCCGCGGGCTCAACGTAACCATCACCACATCGGCGGCAACCGATGAGGAGGCAAAGGCCCTCCTCACGCAGCTCGGACTGCCGTTTCGGGCGGAGGGCTACAGCGCGGAAGAGCGCGCTGCCCGTCGCCGTAAGAAGATGCGCAAGTTCGGCCGCGGCCGCAAGCGCTAGACGAGAGAGGCACCGGAACCAGTGGCAAAGACGTCCCTTCGCGTGAAGGCCTCGCGGCCCACGAAGTACCCCACCCAAGCGTATTCGCGCTGTCACCGGTGTGGGCGTTCGCGCGCGGTCTTCCGCAAGTTCGGCCTCTGCCGTATCTGCCTGCGCGATGAAGCCCACGCTGGCCACATCCCTGGCATGACCAAGTCGAGCTGGTAATCAAATGCTGACTGATCCCATCGCAGACATGCTCACGCGCATCCGCAACGCCAATCTGGCGCTGCACGACCAGGTCGTCATGCCCGGAAGCCGACTCAAGACCCAGATCGCCCGCGTCCTCGAGGAGCAGGGCTACATCACCGGGTACGAGGAGGCCACCGACGGCACGCATGCGACATTGACCGTGCAGCTCAAGTACGACCCGACCCGTCGCCGCGTCATCTCGGGTATCACCCGGGTGTCGAAGCCCGGCCGCCGGGTGTACGCCGACAAGGACTCCCTGCCCAAGGTTCTGGGTGGCATGGGTGTCGCCATCATTTCGACCTCTCAGGGTCTCGTCACGGGCCACGAGGCCCGGCGCCGCGGTATCGGCGGCGAAATCCTGTGCACGGTCTGGTAGGCGAGGACTAACTCAATGAGTCGAATCGGACGCGCACCCATCGCCGTGCCCAGTGGGGTTACGGTGGATATCTCGGGCCAGAAGGTAACGGTCACGGGCCCCAAGGGCATCCTTGAGGTCACCGTGGCTGAGCCCATTCGCATCGCCCAGGAGGACGAGTCACTTGTGGTGACCCGTCCGACGGACCGTGGCCCCCACCGGGCCCTGCACGGTCTTTCACGCACCCTCGTGGCCAACATGGTTGAGGGCGTCACGGACGGCTTCGAGCGCAAGCTCGAGATGGTCGGTGTTGGTTATCGTGCACAGATGAAGGGCACGGAGCTCGAGGTAGCGGTGGGCTTTTCGCACCCCGTTTCGTTCGCTGCACCTGAGGGCATCACATTCGAAGTGCCGGAGCCCACGCAGATCGTGGTTCGCGGTATTGACAAGCAGCGGGTCGGCCAGACGGCCGCCGACATCCGGCGCGTGCGGCCGCCGGAGCCCTACAAGGGCAAGGGCATTCGTTATGTCGGCGAGGAAGTCCGCCGCAAGGTCGGCAAGCGGGCATAGGGGACTGGAGAGAATGGGCCACATCACCACACGAGACGCTCGCCTGAGGCGGCACCGCCGCGTTCGCGGCAAAGTGCACGGCACTGCCGAGCGCCCGCGTCTTTCCGTCGCGCGTTCGAACCTGCGCATTTACGCGCAGCTCATCGACGACGACAATGGCCACACCGTGGCCGCTGCCGGTTCGCACGAGGTCACGCTCAAGGAGCTGTCCAAGGGCCCGGCCGCGATCGAGGTGGGCAAGCTCATCGCCGAGCGCGGTAAGGCCGCCGGCGTCACCCGCGTGGTCTTCGACCGCGGCGGATACCTGTACCACGGCCGGGTCAAGTCGCTTGCCGACGGCGCCCGCGAAGCCGGGCTCGAGTTCTAAGGACTGAGGAAGACGATGGCAGAGCGAAGGCGCGAGAAGGTCAGTACGGATGGCGTGGAGCTTCAGGAGCGCGTTGTCCAGGTGAACCGAGTTTCCAAGGTGGTCAAGGGCGGTCGGCGCTTCTCGTTCTCGGCCCTCGTGGTCGTGGGCAACGAAGTGGATGCGGTTGGCGTGGGCCACGGCAAGGCGAAGGAGGTCCCGCTCGCCATCCAGAAGGCCGTGGATGACGCCAAGAAGAACATGTTTCGGGTGCCGCGCTACGGCGCGACGATCCCGCATCAGGTCATCGGGCACCACGGTGCCGGTCGCGTGTTGTTGAAGCCGGCTGCGCCGGGTACCGGCGTCATCGCCGGTGGCGGCGTGCGTGCCGTGCTCGAGCTCGCGGGCGTGCGGGACATCCTCAGCAAGTCGCTGGGTACTACCAACCCGGTGAACTTGGTCAGCGCTACCGTGCAGGGGCTGAAGTCGCTTCGTACGCCGCAGGAGGTTGCGGCACTTCGCGGAAAGACGGTGGCTGAGGTGCTTGGCACGTCAGGTGGCTCCAACCGTGTGGCTGAGGACGTCCCCGCCGCAGAGGCTCCGGCTGAGCCCGCCGCAGAGGCTCCGGCTGAGCCGGCTGAGGAGGTCACCACGTGAGCACACTCAAGATCACGCAGGTCCGGTCCAAGATCGGCAGCACCCAGCGCCACCGTGGCACGCTTCGCGCGCTCGGCCTCGGCCGCATCGGTTCCACGGTGGTCCGCGAGGACACACCGTCCCTGCAGGGCGCGCTCCGTAAGGTGGCGTCCCTCGTGAAGGTTGAGGAGGTGGTCGACGGTGGTCGGTGACGAGAACAACGTGAACCCCGAAGATGTCCGCCTCGAGAACCTGCGCCCGAACCCGGGCGCCAGGCACCGTCGCAAGCGCGTCGGTCGTGGCCCGGGCTCTGGCAAGGGCAAGACGTGTGGCCGTGGCATGAAGGGCGCCGGTGCGCGGTCGGGTCCGGGCCCGCGTCCCGGTTACCGCGGTGGCACGGTTCCGCTGCACATGCAGAAGGGCAAGCTGCGCGGTGCGAACCACAAGAAGTCAATGCCGATCGGTCCCTTCCGCACCAACTCGGTGCCGGTGAACGTGGGCTCCCTCGCCACGATCTTCGGGGCCGGCGATGTGGTGGATGCCGCGGCACTCATCGAACACGGTTTGGTGAAGAACAACGACAACCGCGCATGGCCCGTGAAGCTGCTCGCCAACGGCGAGATCACGCATGCCCTCACGGTGCGCGTGGAGCAGGCCTCTGCTGCGGCGATCGCAAAGATCGAGGCGGCTGGCGGCCGCGTCGAACTCGTGGGCCAGGAGTAACGACGGCCTCGTTGGTCCGGTAACCGCATGCTCGCGACAATGCTGAACTCGTTCCGGTCCCCGGAACTGCGCAAGAAACTGATGTTCACCGCGCTCATGCTGCTGGTGTTCCGTTTCGGGGCATACGTGCCTGTGCCCGGCGTCGACGCCGACAGGCTCGCCGCGGCCCTCGAGAATCAGGGCACCACGAACATCCTGAACTTCTTGAACATGTTCGCGGGCGGCGCACTCACGCGTTTCGCTGTGTTCGCCCTCGGGATCATGCCGTACATCACGGCGAGCATTATCATCCAGTTGCTGACCGTGGTCATCCCGTCGCTTGAGCGCCTCCAGAAGGAGGGCGAGGCCGGGTACGCCAAGATTACGCAGTACACGCGCTACATGACCGTGGCCCTCGCGCTGATGCAGTCGTTCGCCTACGTGCTGTACTTCCGGTCACAGGATGTACTGCCCAACGTCGGGTGGTCGCGCACGTTCCTCATCGTCATCTCGCTCACCGCCGGCACCACGCTGGTGATGTGGCTGGGAGAGCTCATCACCCAGCACGGCATCGGCAACGGCATGTCGCTGCTGATTTTCGTGAGCATTGTCTCCGCTCTCCCCGGCGCGCTGCGCGGATGGATTAGCTTGCCGCCCATCACCGCGGTGATCATCGTGCTCATCACAGCGGGCGTCGTGATCGGTGTCGTATTCGTGAACGAGGGCGTGCGTCGCATCCCGATCCAGTACGCCAAGCGTCAGGTGGGTCGCCGCATGACCTCTGGCGGTTCGACGTACATGCCGATCCGCGTGAACATGGCCGGCGTGATTCCGGTGATCTTCGCGGCCTCGGTAACAATCCTGCCGCCCACTCTGGCCGAGTTGGCTGGCGGTGGCACTTTCCTCGGAGGGGTGGCGGACTTCCTGTCGCCGGGTTCCTGGTGGTTCATCCTGTTCGAGGGTCTGCTGATCGTCCTGTTCACGTACTTCTACACGGCCGTCCAGTTCAACCCGACCGAGCAGGCCGACAACCTGAAGAAGTACGGCGGGTTCGTTCCCGGCGTGCGTCCCGGACGACCGACCGCCGTGTACCTCGACCGCGTGGTCACGCGCCTCACCCTGCCGGGTGCCATCTACCTCGCGCTCATCGCTGAGTTCCCCAACATCATCTTCCGGTACTTGCCAGAGTCGAACGTTTTCTTCGGCCTCTTCGGCGGTATCGCGATGATTATCGTGGTGGGTGTCGCCCTTGACACCATGCGCCAGATGGAGGCTCAGTTGATGATGCGCTCGTACGAGGGGTTCCTCCAATAGCCCGCCTCGTTCTGTTCGGACCGCCCGGCGCCGGGAAGGGGACGCAAGCAGAGTTTTTGAAGGATCGCGGTCTGCTGCACGTGTCCACCGGTGATCTGCTGCGCGCCGCGGTGGCGGCGGGCACCCCCCTTGGGCTCGAGGCCAAGGCATCCATGGACGCCGGCGATCTGGTGCCCGATGGCGTGGTTATCGGGATGATCCGCGAGGCCATCGCCGGTCGGACGGATGACTTCATGCTCGACGGCTTCCCGCGCACGGTCACACAGGCCGAGGCGCTCGACGGCATGCTGAGTGATGTTGGCGCGCCGCTCGACGCCGTCATCTCGTTCGCGGTGCCGCGCGACGAACTGCTGCGGCGGCTGGCAGGACGTTGGATCTGCCGGGGCTGCGGGCGCTCGTTCCACGAGACGTCCAACCCGTACGACGACGCGCCCTGCAGGGCGACGGGCGGAGCCTGCGACCTCTACCAGCGTGATGACGACCGCGCCGAGGCCGTGGCGACACGCCTCGACGTGTACGAGACGCACACCGCACCCCTCATCGCGTACTACCGGTCGCGTGGCCTGCTGCGCGACCTTGACGGGTCACTTCCGTTGGGAGAGGTCCAGGCGCACCTTGTCGAAGCACTCTCGTAGCAGCGGGCCCATCCCGAAGACCGCGGCCGAGATTGACGCGATGGCGGCCAGCGGCGCGGTGCTCGCTGAGTGCCTCGACCTGCTCGATGCAGCCGTGGTGCCGGGCGTGACCACTGGCGAGCTGGATGCGATGGCCGAGGAGTTCATCGTGTCGCGCGCCGGCGTGCCGTCGTTCAAGGGCTACCACGGGTTCCCCGGCACGATCTGCCCGTCGGTCAACACCGAGGTCGTGCACGCCATTCCTGGCCCCGTGGTGCTGGCCGAGGGCGACATCATCTCGATTGACTGTGGTGTGACCCTCGACGGCTGGGTGTCCGACTCGGCCCGCACCATCGCCGTGGGCGAGGTGAGCGCAGTGGCCACCAATCTGATGGACGCCACACGCCGGTCATTGGCGGCCGGAATCCAGGCGGCGCGCCCGGGAAATCGCACCGGTGACATCGGCGCCGCGGTACAGGCGGTCGTCGAGCGCGCGGGCTTTCAGGTGGTGCGCACGCTCGTGGGGCACGGCGTCGGACGCTCGATGCACGAGGAGCCCCAAGTGCCGAACTTCGGTAAGGCGGGCACCGGCATACTGCTGGAGGAGGGCATCGTCATCGCCATCGAGCCAATGGTCACGCAGGGTAATCCGGAGTGCGTGATCGGGAGCGACGGCTGGGTTGTCACTACCAAGGATGGCGGCCTCGCCGCCCACTTCGAGCACACCGTGGCGATCACCGCATCCGGACCGCGCATTCTCACCCGCAGGGCGGGCTGACGGAGTGGCTCCGATGCGCACCGCCACCTGCTATCTTCCCCGGTCGCGCGTGGATCGACCCGCGACGATCGTCGTGTGTCCGATTGGGCCCGCTGTCGTTTGTTGTCACTTCTCGCGCAGTGGCGCCGCTACGACCACCACCCGGATGGGTGTTGGCGTCGCAGCGCCGGGTCACCCAGCGAGGAGCCGCAAGTGAAGGTCCGTCCGTCCGTGAAGCCGATGTGCGAGAAGTGCCGCGTAATCAAGCGGCACGGCAAGGTGCTCGTCATCTGCAGCAACCCTCGTCACAAGCAGACCCAGGGGTAATCGTTGGCACGAATCGCTGGAGTGAACGTCCCCCGCGAGAAGCGGGTGGAGATCGGCCTTACCTATGTCTTCGGGATCGGCCGTACCACGGCAAATCAGATCCTTGCCAAGGTCGGGATCAGTCCGAACACGTACGTTCGTGACCTGACCGAGGAGGAGGTGGGTCAACTCCGCGAGGTGATCGAACGCGATTACATCGTCGAGGGTGACCTGCGGCGCGAGCGCGCCAACAACATCAAGCGGCTCATGGACATCGCCTGTTACCGCGGGTTGCGTCATCGCCGCGGTCTGCCGGTCCATGGGCAGCGCACCAAGACCAACGCTCGTACTCGCAAGGGTCCGAAGCGCACTGTCGGCAAGCAGCGCAATAAGTAGCCGGAGAACAGGGAGTCCATTGGCACGCCAGAAGGCAACTCGGGGTCGTACCCGTCGCAGGGTCCGCAAGAACATCGCGGTGGGCCACGCGCACATCAAGACCTCGTTCAACAACACGATCGTCACACTGACCGACCGTCAGGGTAACGTCATCGCGTGGGAGACGGCCGGTTCAGCCGGCTTCAAGGGGTCGCGCAAGAGCACCCCGTTCGCCGCGCAGGTGACGGCCGACGCCGCCGCTCGCAAGGGCATGGAGCACGGTCTTCAGAAGGTTGACGTGTTCGTGAAGGGCCCCGGCTCAGGTCGTGAGACCGCCATTCGGTCGCTCCAGGCGGCCGGCCTCGAGGTGACCTCGGTCACCGACGTGAGTCCTGTTCCCCACAACGGTTGCCGCCCTCGCAAGCGGCGCCGCGTCTAGGAGGCCTGCGTGGCCCGCGATCGAAGCCCGCAGTGCAAGCAGTGCCGGCGCGAGGGAGAGAAGCTCTTCCTCAAGGGCGCCCGCTGCCTGACTGAGAAGTGCGCCATCGAGCGCCGTAACTACCCGCCCGGCCAGAACGGCCGCGGCCGTATCCGCCAGTCGGAGTACCTCATGCAGCTGCGCGAGAAGCAGCGCGCGCGCCGGTTCTACGGAATTCTCGAGAAGCAGTTCCGCCGCTACTACGAGAAGGCCAGCCGTCAACCCGGTGTGACGGGCGAGAACCTGCTGCGCCTGCTCGAGCTGCGGCTTGACAACGTTGTCACCCGCCTCGGATTTGCGGCGTCACGCCGCCAGGCTCGTCAGCTGGTGGGTCACGGCCACTTCCTCGTCAACGGCCGTCGGGTGAACATCCCGAGCTACCAGTGCCGCGCTGACGACATCATCACTGTCAAGTCGTCGTCGCCGGCCGAGACCACGGTTCGCGGCGCCACGGAGATCGGTGCGTCTGTCGCGCCGTGGCTCCAGGCCGACCATGACTCGCTGTCCGGGAAGGTGCTGAAGGCGCCCGACCGCACAGAGATTGATACGCCGGTGCGTGAGCAACTCATCGTGGAGCTCTATTCGAAGTAGGCACGACCCCGAGCCGGCACGCGATGGCCGGGGCCCCGAACGCGGGGACCCTCGGCCGAGGCCGCCGCATCGGGCATTCGCGTTCATCCACTGACCGGCAGCACGCCGGGAGGAGCAGCAACTACATATGCTCGACATTCACACCCCGCGCATGTCGTACGAGGCGCTGTCCGACACCCTCGGCCACATCGAGTTGGAGCCACTGGACCGTGGCTTCGGGCACACCTTCGGTAACTCGCTTCGGCGCGTGCTGCTCTCATCCCTCGAGGGCGCGGCCGTCACCTCAGTGAAGATCGAGGGCGTCCAGCACGAGTTCACGACCGTCAAGGGCGTGCGTGAGGACGTCACCGACATCATCCTCAACCTGCGCGGCCTCGTGTGCCGGCTCATCGGCGAGGCCGATGAGATCGAGGTTGACCTGAATCGTCAGGGCCCGGGCGTGGTCACCGCCGGTGACATCATCTGCCCCGCCGATCTCGAGATCCTCAGTCCGGACTTGGAGATTGCCAACCTCGAGCCGGGTGCCTCGCTCAACATGGTGCTCACGATCGCTCGCGGTCGCGGATACGTGCCCGCTGATCAGAACAAGAGCCCCGGCACCACCATCGGCGTGATCCCGGTGGACTCGAACTTCTCGCCCGTGCGCCGCGTGCGCTACGAGGTGGGTGCCGCGCGCGTCGGCCAGCGCACCGACTACGACAAGCTGTTGCTGCACGTCGAGACCGACGGCAGCGTGGACCCGCGCACCGCTGTGGCTCAGGCGTCGGCCATCCTCATCGAGCGTCTGTCGATCTTCGCCGATCCGAAGGACATTCGACTTCTGGTAGAGGACGAGCCCGAGCCGCCGCCGCCCGGTGGCGAGATGGCGGGCATCCTTATCGAGGAGCTCGAGCTTGGTGTGCGTTCGTACAACTGCCTCAAGCGCGTGGGCGTGGAGACCATCGGCGACCTCATCTCCAAGTCCGAGGATGACCTCGCGGCCATCCCGAACTTCGGTAAGAAGAGCGTTGAGGAGGTCAAGGAGAACCTTGCCCGCCACGGCCTCTCGCTGCGGAACGAATAGCACCAATCGCCCGACGCGCCTGATCAGCACCAACTAGTAACCGGAGACACAGATGCGACACCGCAAAAGCGGACCCAAGCTCAATCGCACCAGCTCCCATCGCTCGGCGATGGCGGCCAACATGGCTACCGCGCTGTTGGAGCATGGGCGCATCCAGACGACCGAGGCGAAGGCAAAGCTGGCCCGTCGCACGGCCGAGCAGGCCATCACGCTGGGCAAGCAGGGAACGCTGCACGCCCGTCGCCAGGCGATCGCGCTGCTTCGGAACAAGCCGATCTCGTACCGCCTGTTCAACGACATCGCTCCGGTGTTCAAAGACGTGCCCGGTGGGTATACACGCGTGATCAAGCTCGGCCCGCGTCAGGGCGATGCCGCACCGATGGTGCTGCTCGAGCTGTCGCGTCCGGTTCCGGCATCCAACCCGGGGGTGGCCGCATGATCCTGCGGGCCCGTGTCGCGATGGGCCTCGGTGCCATCGCCATTGGTCTTGGCGGCATCGCCGTGGTGGCGTCACCGGCCGTTGCGACACAGGCCGCCTCGCCGACGGCGGTCTCCGGCATTGTGCAGGCCGTCAACGCGTGGACGGCCCAGACGCAGGGTTACACGTACACCGAATACTCGGTGGGCAACATCGCCGAGAGTTCGGTCAACCCGTCGTACGCGCGCGCGCGGATCATTCCGCTGGCCGCGTACCGCAGTCAGATCCCCATGCAGTGGACGATTCTTTATGGTGCGGATTCGCAGTGGACCGTGGTAGATGGCGGCACCAACTTCTGCGACAACGTCGGCACCGTGCCGACCGCTGTCGTGAATGATCTGTTCCCGACCGGCCAGCAGTGTGGTCCCACCTCCAACAAGTACACGATGGCCAAACAGAGCGATGGGGGCTACACCCTCACTCTGCAGGCTCAGCGCGGTACGGGCTCTAAGAGCAAGTGGGCCACCGTCTACCTGCAGCAGAGCGGCGCGTCGGGCATCAAGGTGACCGAGCGTCGCTTGGGTCCGGTCAACGGCTACTGGTGGTCGGTCGTCACGGCCAAGGGCAACAGCTACCTCACGCTCAATGCGCAGAACCAGTGGGCGCTTGTGCAGGTGTACCAGTCGCCCAGCACCCTGTACAGCGTGTTTCCGTTCAAGGTGACCGCGTTCGGGCTGACGCCGAGCAACAAGAACTAGGGACCGCGTGGTGACCGCGCTGCGTCTCGATATCGAGTACGACGGTGCGGATTTCGCGGGCTGGGCCGAGCAGCCCGCCGCCAGAACGATTGAGGGTGTCCTTCGGGATGCCCTCGACGTCGTGTTTCAGGTGCGCCCCGAGTTGCGCGTGGCGGGCCGCACCGACGCGGGCGTGCATGCCAGTGGGCAGGTGGTGAGCCTGACGGTCCCGGGCGCCGCCGGGGATCTGGATACCCGGCGCATTCGACAGTCGCTGGTTGGTCTACTGCCCAAGGACGTGTGCGTGCGCCGGGTGACGGTCATGCCCCACGACTTCGACGCCCGCGCGGATGCCGTGTCACGGGTGTACGACTACCGCATGCTGACGGGCATGCCGTCGCCCCTTCGCCGTCGGCGAACCCTGCTGCACTGGGGACCGCCGCTTGACCGCGACATCCTCCATGCATGCGCGGACCTCACGGTGGGGCAACACGACTTCCGGGCCTTCACGCCCACCGATACGCAGCATGTGTTCTTCGCCCGCACGATGTTGGAGTGTGTATGGCGGGAGGACGAGGACGAGTTGATCCTGCGTGTGGAGGCGGATGCGTTTCTGCGTCAAATGGTGCGCGTGCTCGTGGGGACCATGCTCGAATGCGCGCGCGGCCGGCGGGAGGTGGGTTCATTCGCGGCCCTGCTCGCCGGCGCTCCGCGCAGTGCAGCGGGCCCGACCGCACCGCCCAATGGGCTGACCCTGATCGCCGTACGGTATTGAGAGAACCGCCCGACCCGGGCACTACCATTGGGCATCAGGTGAGGATCCTCGTGACCAATGATGACGGCGTGCATGCCCCGGGGATCCTGGCGCTCAAGCAGGCTGTGGACCCGCTGGGCGAGGTGTTCGTCATCGCACCAATGGTCAACCGCAGCGCCATTGCCCGCGGTATCACCATCCGTGACCCGCTGGTGGTGGATGAGGTGGAGATGGGCGACGGCACGCTCGCCTTTGCCATCAGTGGCACTCCCGTGGACTGCGTTCGTCTGGGGGCACTGGGCCTGATCGGCGCGCCTCCGGACGTGGTTGTCAGTGGCGCCAATCTTGGGCTCAACCTGGGCGATGACGTCACGTATTCGGGCACCGTCGCCGCG
>Ga0105054_10000075_pt1 | contig 108195 bp, 105 predicted proteins | sample BON02_FD_78091 | JGI IMG/M metagenome (GOLD analysis project Ga0105054, IMG submission 78091) | Freshwater microbial communities from Lake Bonney liftoff mats and glacier meltwater in Antarctica - BON-02 (megahit assembly) | ecosystem: Environmental > Aquatic > Freshwater > Ice > Glacier...
AGTGTGTAAAGTAAATATTTAATAATTTTTAATTACAAGATAAAAAAAATAAATAGGAACTTTACACAAGAGTAAATTACGGAAATTTTCTGGAAGTTGCAAATGAAAAAGCTGGATTTAACAAAAGAATGAAATTATCAGTAGAGATTTTAATGAAATATGGATACTGTACTTGGTTTATTAAAGGTTTTGACAAACAAAGAACTTAGACCAGATTAGAATCATTGTTTTTTTAAGTCGCTGAGCTTCTGTATACCTGATGCCAAATCAGATAAATCAATGAAATTACTGCCAATCCTGCGCCAACAAAAAAGGCGGTAGGAATCGAAGATAATGTATTGTTATACGTCTTAAGCGTTGATAATGAACCTAACATTATACCTAATTCTAAGGCGATGAACATTGTTCCTGATCCAACACCTCTTCGGTCTTTGTGAGATAGGTCAGCTGTCCAAGCAAACAGAGTTGGACTCGTAATTCCTGTAGCAATTCCGAAAACGATGGAGGCTATCGTATAACTTAAAATTGAAGTAGACAAACCTATTAATACCATGCTCACAATTAAAAAAATCATGCCAATTGAAAGTGTTTTTCGACGCCCAATTTTATCCGACATCGAACTGAAAAATAAACGCACTAATATGGTTGTCAATACATAAAAGATGAAAAACCAACCTTTGTTTTCAATTCCTAAAAATTTAGAAATATCTGGCGTTAATACGAAAATGATACCTGAGCAACTTGCGGATAAAAACATGACAATCGCAGAAGGAATAATACTTGGTTCAAATACGTCTTTGATATTGATTAATAGTGTTTTAGGAGTGAAATTTTGTCTAACTTCTAAAGTTTCTTTAACATTCGAAATCAAGAATCCAGACAACATAGCTATTCCACTTGCAAATAAAAAAAGTCCGTTTAAGCCTATTTGATCACTGATAATTGAACCTAACCCTTGTCCAGCACCGATTCCTAACGAAATGAAAGTACCCCAAATACCCATTGCTTGCCCTCTTTTGTTTTCTGGTATAATATCTGTTAACAAGGCTGTTGCACCTGTCGGGAAAAAACCAGCACTGAAACCATGTAAAAACCGCAAAGCGAGAAAGAAACCAATCGAATAAGATAAAGGATATAAAAGACTAACTATAACGGATACTACCATACCGATAACCATTACTTTTTTTCTTCCAATAGTATCAGAAATCTTTCCAGAGAATGGTCTTGAAATAGCTGCTGAGATTGTAAAAAGTGTTATAATTAACCCTTTATCTTTGGCTCCACCAAGTAGTGTTATGAATTGGTTTAATTCAGGAATAATGACATTAAAACTCATCATAAATAGAAACATCGAACTGCAAACAACCCAAAAATTTCTACCATATTTATACATAAATCACTCTAAATTAATTTGTTAATTACTTGATTATCAATATCTTAGATGTTTAACTGTATCTCCGTTATTAATCAATTGTTTCAATGATTCTATCCCGATTTCAAGATGTTTGTCCACGAATTCTGTTGTCGCTTTATTGTCGCTTTCAGCAGTTTTTACTCCTTGAGGTGTCATTGGTGAATCAGAAACCAAGAGCAAAGCACCTGTTGGGATTTTATTTGAAAAACCTACAGTGAAGATAGTTGCTGTTTCCATATCTATCGCCATTGCTCTAATAGTATTCAAATATTCCTTAAATTTGTCGTCGTGCTCCCAAACTCGTCTGTTTGTTGTGTAGCATGTTCCTGTCCAGTAGTCACATTTAAAATCACGAATAGTTGTAGAAATTGCTTTTTGTAAAGCAAATGAAGGTAAAGCTGGTACTTCTGGTGGAAAATAATCATTACTCGTTCCTTCACCTCTTATTGCGGCTATTGGTAAAATTAAATCACCTACCTGACTTTTTTTCTTTAAACCTCCACATTTTCCTAGAAAAAGTACAGCTTTCGGTTTTATAGCTGAAAGTAAGTCCATTACAGTTGCTGCGGAAGCACTTCCCATACCGAAATTAATGATCGTAATTCCATTTGAAGTAGCACATTGCATTGGTTTGCCATGTCCAACAATCGTTACGTTATTAGCTGTTGCGAATTTATCTACATAATTAATGAAATTACAAAGAAGAATATATTCACCAAAATTTTCTAAGGTTTCACCTGTATATCTTGGAAGCCAATTATCGACTATTTCTTTTTTAGTTTTCATGTTTCTTTAAGATTCAAGCACTTGATATTCAGGTATTTTAGTTATTTAAAAAAGTATATTTCTTACCGTAATACAACATTTGCTCTTGAAACGTTTGTTTATTTTCAATTTTCACATCAATAATATCTCCTTTTTTGTTCACTATAGGATTGAAAATTGGATTCACAAAACCATTGTAAGGTGCTATATCTAAAGGTTTCACTCTAGCTAAAACTTCTTTGTGAATTTTCACGTCTACTTTAACACCATAATCTTCTACTAATTTTTTCCCTGAAGCATAATCTCCTTCTGACGTTATGCGTTGAATTTCACATAATAATTTACCGAAAAGTACTCTCAGTTTTTTATAATCTTTAATGTCGTAATATGTTTTACCATTTTTCACAACTTTAATAATTACATTTTCTTTTGAACCTTTTTCAAATACCCAATTAGCAACCAATTGACGGTTTTGCATGTGTTCTTCTTCTACTTGATTTCCGATTTCTAATCGTTGTAATTGAACTAACAAACCATTCCTGATGTATTGATCGTATTCAGCTTTTCCGATTTCAAAAGAAGGAATCAGACCGATATCAATTAATTTTTGATCCATTATGTAATAAAGTCCTACTAAATCAGCTCTTGCTTCTTCTAATGTACTTGCATAGTTTTTCAATGTTTCTGACGGTTGACCAATTCCTTTATTAATTTGACCAGATGCGTGACCAATCACTTCATGCAATGCAGTATGTAATTTACCTGCTAAACCAGCATATTTCTCTGCTCTTGCAATTTCTTCTTTGTCATGAGAGAACTCACCAATTAAACCAGACCCACCCGCTTTGTCATAAGCAGCAATAATATTCCCTAAACTTACCGATTTTGAACCGTGTTGCTCTCTAATCCAGTTGTTATTCGGAAGGTTTACACCAATTGCTGTAGCTGGAGAAGCATCGCCTGATTCACTTGCAACTTGTACAACTTTATAACTAACTCCTTTTACATTTTTCTTTTTATGTTCGGGTAGTATAGTTGAATTGTCCTCGAACCATTGTGCATTTTCAGCAACAGCTCTCATGTGTTTAGAAGCTTCGAAATCAGTTATTTGAACGATGCTTTCGTAGTCTGCTTTTCTTCCCATTGCATCACCATACGTTTCTATAAATCCATTGATCCAATCGATGTCTCCTTTTGTCGAAGATGCCCATAAAATATTGTATTCATCCCACGTTTTTAGACTTCCAGTTTTATAATATTCAATCAATTTAGAAAGTGCTTTTTCTTGCTCAGGATTTTCGGCAACTGTTACTGCTTTAGCTAACCAAAAAATGATTTGATCAATTGCTTTTCCGTAGCGACCTCCAGATTTCCAAACATCTTCGAAAAGTTTCCCGTTTTTCAGAATTAATGTCGAATTTAAACCAATTTCAATAGGGGTAGGGTCGTTAGGATTTGCCATTTTATTGTAGAAATCATCCGACATTTTTTGAGTAACTCCATTGCCATAAAAGTTGTTTCCAGAAGCAACAATCATATCTACTGTTGCATCTTTTACTTTACGTTTCATTGCTTTGTTAGTATCAAAAATAACAGAAATTGCATCAGTACTTAAAGTAGTTTTTGTTTCTTTTAGTAAACCTTTAAAGTATTCTTTAGAAAATTCTGGCATTATTTTATCCATTCCATAATGGTGGTGAATTCCATTAGAGAACCAAACTCTTTTTGCATACGTGTTCAATAAATACCAATTATCACTTTCAGTTTCACCTTTGTGATTTCTTAAAATGCTCTCTAATGCATGACGGATCTCAAGATTGAACTCATTGTTTTGATCGTAAATGATATCTCTTCCAGATAATCCTGCTTCCGCTAAATAATAAACTAATTTTTTTTGTTTGATTGATAGTTTCTCAAATCCTTCAATATCAAAGCGTAACACTTGAATATCAGCAAATCGATCTACTTGTTTTTCATTTGGAGTTTTACGTTCAACAGTCGACAAGCTTCCAACTTTAGTAGTGCAACTAACTAATAATGAGTATGATATAAGTGTTATTAATGCTTTATTTTTGATTGTCATATTTTAATTTTTAATAAGATAAAAGTAATGAAAATTATTACATTCGTCGCCTGATATTTAATTTCTAATTAATAACTTAATCAATGATAATACTATATTTTTATTTAAGATTTTATGGAGGTTTAAGATATTCCAATTTTTCAAGAATTAACGATCCTATTAAGTATTATCTTAAATGGGTTCTTTGAGCTTTATTTTTACTTCCAGTTATATTAATTATTGAAAGAATTAACTCGCTTGTTAGAATTAAAAGAAAGCGATTTAGAAAGTATTTTAAATACTTACAAATATTATGAGTACGAGAATAAACAATAAATGATAAGAAAAAGGCTACTTCAAATGTTAATCCATCATCCGTTTTGTTTAAAATAGCGCTCAAGGTTTTAAATTTAAAGAAAGGTGCTATAATTAAAGAAGCTAAATTAGCTTATCGTAAATTAGCAATATTTCACCATCCAGATAAGTTTTCATCTGAAAATGAAATGAAACATAAAATAGCTCTTTAACGTTTTGTGAAAATAAATGAAGCTTATGAACTTGTTTTGGAGAATTTTAAATGATTATTTATCGCGTTCCGAAAATAGAACTTCCAACTCTGACCATTGTACTTCCTTCTTCTATGGCTAAAAGATAGTCGCCACTCATTCCCATAGAAATCTCTTTGAAGTCGGTATTGAATTTAAAGAAATGACTTTTTAGAATTTTAAAATAACTTTCTAACGTTCTGAATTCTTGTCGAACTTGTTCTTGATTTTTAGTAAATGAAGCCATTCCCATAATTCCAACGATTGAAATATGTTGCATTTCTACAAATTCTTTGGTTTCAATAATTTCTGTTGCTTCTTCAATTGAAAGTCCAAATTTTGTTTCTTCTTCAGCAATGTGAAATTGAAGTAAGCAATCGATGATACGGTTGTTTTTCTTCGCTTCTTTATTAATTTCTTTCAATAATTTCATACTGTCAACTGAATGAATCATTGCTACAAATGGAGCAATGAATTTCACTTTGTTGGACTGTAAGTGTCCAATTAAATGCCATTGAATATCTTTCGGCATTTGCTCGTACTTATCAGTCATTTCCTGCACTTTGTTTTCTCCAAAAACACGTTGTCCAGTAGCATAGACTTCTTCAAGTAGTTCTACAGGTTTTGTTTTTGATACAGCTACTAAAGTAACATTGGAAGGAATTGTTTGACGAATTTTCGTGAGATTTTCTTGTATCATTCGTTGATGTTGTATATTGTTAAGCCACTTCTCATTTTAGGTTCAACCCATGTAGATTTTGGTGGCATAATTAATTGATTATCAGCTACTCTTTTTACTTGTTCCATCGCAACAGGATAAAGGATAAAAGCTACTTTGAATTTACCTTTTGTGATTTTTTCTTCAATAGATTGTATGGATTCTGCTCCACTTACAAATTCAATGTTTTCATCCGTTTTTAAATCTTTAATTCCTAAGATAGGTGTAAGGACATAGTTTGTCAATATCTCTGGATCTAATGATTTAACAGGGTGCTTCGTGTCAATTATTTCAGGCTTACAAGTTAGCAAGTACCAATCACCTTCGATACAGATAGTTATTTGATGTTCTTCTGAAGGCTTTTGAGCCGAGTGTAATCGTTCGGTGTCAAAAGATTCATGCAGCTTGTCTAAAAATTCAATTTTAGAAAGTCCGTTCAATGTTTTTACAATTCTATTGAATTCCAGTATTTTTAATTTTCTTTCATCAATAAAATAAGCTAAAAAGAAATCTTTGTTGTCAATTTTTGAATCTCCTTTCTTTCGTCTTAATTTTGTTAAAGCAGCTGAAGAAGCTGATCTGTGATGACCGTCAGCAATATAACAAGCATCTATTTTATCAAATGCGTTAATCATTTCAGTTGTTTCCACTTCATTTAAAACCCACAATTCATGTTTGATTCTATCTGTAGTTGAAAATTCATATTCTGGACGCTTAGCGGTAATAATATTTAAGAGTGTATCAATCTCATTTTGATGAGGGTAGGATAGGAGTACAGGTTCTGCATTGTATCCAACAATATCTAAATAATTTGTAAACATTGACTCTCTTGATGTTAGAGTTGCTTCGTGTTTTTTAATTAAATCATCTTCGTATTCTTGAACGCTTGCTCCCGCTATTATTCCAGTAAATGGGTGATTGTCTTTTGTTTGACGATAAATATAAAGCGTTTCCTTTTTCTCTTTCAACAAGATTCCTTCGTCGATGAATTTCTTGTAGCTCTGACTTACAAGGTTAAATCTTTCAGGAGTATTTGGTTTTGTTTTAATTAAACTACCGAATTCTGGATTTATTATTCGTAAAAAAGTAAAAGGGTTATCTTCCAATTTAGCTTTTAAGACATTTTTTTTATAGGAATAATAAGGACGTGTAGCTACCAAATGAACTTTATCACGAACCGGTCTTATTGCTTTAAAAGCTTTTATTTTAGTCATAATTTTAAATTAGACAATAGATATTTAAACCTTAGAAAACGAACTAAAAGTTTATTGTCTAAAGTCTATCTTCTAACGATTTATATCTTACCAAATTGTGAAATGATTAAACTCGCCAACTCTTCTCCAATTCTATCTTGAGCTTCTAAAGTAGCTGCACCAATATGTGGTGTAGTAGCAATGTTTGGATGCTTTAAAAGTTCTTTTTTAGGAGTAGGCTCATTATCATATACATCCAAAGCTGCAGCAGCAACTATCCCTGAATTTAAAGCGACCAATAAATCATCTTCATTGATAACTCCGCCTCTTGCTGAATTTACTATTCTAACACCTTTTTTCATTAAAGCGAATTCCTTTTCAGTAATAACTGCACTTCCATCAGCTTGTTTCGGTACATGAATTGAGATGTAATCAGCATTTGCAAGAATTTCATCCAAAGAATTTACAGTTGTAATAGCTACTGTTGTATGATTTATTGTTCCAATCGGCACATTTATTTGTGCTGTAAAAGTATGATGATCAGATGCGATAACATCCATTCCTGCTCCTAATGCATAAGAAGCTAAACTTTGACCGATCCTTCCAAATCCGATGATGCCAAGTGTTTTACCTCTTAATTCAACTCCTTTTGCAAACTTCTTTTTCAACTGAGAAAAATCACCAGTTTCCATGCTTTTAAATGAGTCTTGTAATGAACGAGATATTGAAAACAATTGTCCCATTACTAATTCAGCTACCGATTGTGAAGAAGATGCAGGAGTATTGATAACAGTTACACCTTTTTCGCGCGCGTAAGCAACATCAATATTATCCATTCCAACACCACCACGACCAATCAGTTTCAAATTTGGACAAGCGTCAACTACTTCTTTTCGAACGTTTGTAGCACTCCGAATCAGAATCATTTCAATGTTCTGTGAATTAACTTCAGAAATTAAATTTTCTTGTTCTACTTTTTCAGTAATAACAGTAAAACCAGCTTCCTCTAATAATTGTTTTCCTAAATCGGAAATCCCTTCGTTTGCTAATATTTTCATCCTTTTCTTTATATGGTTTGTTCGTTGAAATTGTTGGTGACATTGCAATTATCCATTTTTTCTACCAAATTCTTTCATTACATCAACCAATACTTCTACGCTTGAAACAGGTAACGCATTGTACATTGATGCTCTATAACCTCCAGTTGACCTGTGTCCAGGTAAACCTACGATTCCTGCTTCTTTCCATATTTTGTCAAATGCTTCAGCTTTAGATTCATCGTTCAGTAAGAAAGTAACATTCATGTTTGAACGGTCTTCTTTTACAACAGGACCATTAAATAATGGATTGTTATCGATTTCGTTGTACAACAAGGAAGCTTTGATGTTATTTTTTTCTTCAACAGCTTTCACGCCCCCATTTGCTAATAAGTTTCTCAAGTTCAGCATCGAAACATAAACTGAAAAAACAGGAGGTGTGTTCAACATTGATTCTTTTTCAACTTGTTGTTTTAAGTCGAAATAGCTTGGCATGAATGGGGAGGAAGATTTTCCTAAAATTTCATCTTTAACGATGTATAAAGTTGCTCCTGCTGGTCCAAGATTTTTCTGAGCACCTGCATAAATGAGATCAAAATCAGTAACATTTATTTCTTTCGAAAAGATATCAGAAGACATATCACACACTAAAGGATGAGATGTTTTAGGGAAATCTTTGAATTGAGTTCCGTAAATTGTGTTATTTGACGTGAAATGAAAGTAATCTAAATCGGATGGTACGTCAAAATTCTTTGGGATATAACTAAAGTTTTTATCCTCAGAAGAAGCTAATACGTTCACATCAATACCTGCTTTTTTTGCTTCTTTAATAGCTCCAGAAGACCAAGTTCCTGTATTAATATATCCTGCTTTTTTATTCGCACGCATCATGTTTAAAGCAACAATGCTAAAACCTAAAGTTGCACCACCTTGTAGAAAAGCAACAGAATATCCTGAAGGTACATTTAATGTTTTTTTTACTAGTTCTAAAGCTTCATCCATCACAGCAACAAAATCTTTATGACGGTGGGAAACTTCTAAGATTGATAAACCATTAAAATCTACAACCGCATCAGCGGCCTGTTTGAAAACTTCTTGCGGTAAAATACAAGGTCCTGCTCCGAAATTATGTTTCATAATGTATGTTTTAAATTATTGTTTACTGTTACCTTACAAAGGTGTAAAAAAAGAAGAAGAAATAAATTGATTGTAATATATTTTTAAAAAAAAGTTATAACAAAAAAAAGCTACCTAAATCGGTAGCTTTTTTTTATTCTTCAGTTGAAGTAACTTCTTTTTTCGCTGTTGGTTTTTTCGCTGTTGGTTTTTTCGCTGCTGGTTTTTTCGCTGCTTTTGCTTCAACTTCTACAGTTTCTTTGTTAGCTGTAGTTGCTGCTGAATAAGTAGCTGTTTTCTTTTTTCTACTTACTCCATAAGAACCAATCGTTCTTTTACCTTTTGCGGTTTTTTTATCTCCTCTTCCCATTATCTGTTACTATTTAATTATCTATCTAAGTTTTGCAAATATACGTTTTTATTTTGAAATGTTAAAGATTTATTTAAATTAATCTTCGTCTAAATTCTGTTTCCATTTCATTTCCGCTCCTTAATATTTTTTTACACCACTTAATTTTAAGTAAAGTTTGCTCTTGTTCGTTCAGTTTCCAATCTAAATCACTTTTTTCTAAGCGATCCCTCAACACGTTTAGAGCCAATGCAACTGATACGGAAATATTGAAACTTTCTGTAAAGCCATACATTGGAATTTTAACAAATTCATCTGCTGAATCAAGAATTTCTTGAGAGATTCCTTTACGCTCAGTTCCGAAAACCAAAGCAATTGGATGCGTAAGATCCAATTCTTGAATTGTAACGTCTTTTTCATGAGGGGTAGTTGCTACAATTTTGTAGCCTTTTTGTTTTAACTTGTTGATGCAATCCATCGTTGGACTTTCACCCAAGTTATAGTTGTATAGATCTACCCATCTTCCTGCACCCAAGGCAATGTCACGTTGTACTTTGTATTGATTGTTTTTTTCAATTGCATGTAATTCTTGAATGCCAAAACAATCGCATGTTCTTAAGACAGCGCTAGCATTGTGTTCTTGGTATATGTTTTCCAATACAACTGTTAAATGTTTAGTTCTTTCTTTTGAAATTCGTTCATACATTTCTTGTTTGCTTGGAGAAATTATTGAATAAAATTCGTCTAATATTTTTTTATCTATATCCACTTTATAATTGATGTTGGATTTCTAATTCGAAATTGAATTATAGTTTTTAAAATTCTTAAATCAATGACGAGTTATGGATTTTATGGTTTTTTAAATTAAAAAAGGGAACCATAATGATTCCCTTTTCTATTCTAATGAATTTAAACGTCTTAGTTAACGTTTGCAGTAAGCTCAGTACCTGATTTAAAACGAATTACGTTTTTAGCAGCGATAGCGATTTCTTTTCCAGTTTGTGGGTTACGACCTGTTCTAGCAGCACGGTTAGATACAGAAAAAGATCCAAATCCTACTAAAGAAATTCTATCACCTGCTTTTAATGCAGATGAAGTAGCAGCAACAAAACCATCTAATGCTTTTTTCGCATCTACTTTTGATAATCCAGACTCTGATGCGATTGCATCGATTAATTCAGCTTTGTTCATAATAAATTTTTTTAATTTTATTTGTAATATAATTTCTTCAGCAAATATATAGGAATATCTACATCTCACAACACTTTTGGCGAAAAAAAAACTTTTTTTGTTTAAAAATGGTTCATTTTTTTGATAATGGTTCTTGAAAGACTTGTGTTTATTAGGGTTTTCGACCAATTATGTTTTTTTGTCGATTATTAAATTTAAGAGTTAACTAATTAATTATCAACAGTTTAATTTTTATTTATTCTTTGATAATTTGATTTTATTTCAACGATTCCCACGTTGTGAACATTTTTTCTTGTGAAGGCCTATTTTCTTCTATTTCTCTCAATGGTTCGCACTCTTTTAATGTTTCATGACATTCTTTTGGAAGCGCTTGGTAGAGAGCTGTGCCTTTTGTTTTCCAAGAAATCATCTCATCTGTTACTTGTTTTATGATTTTAGCAGGATTTCCTACGACTAAACTTCTTTCCGGAATATCCATTTTTGCAGGGACAAAGCTCAAAGCTCCAATGATTGATTCTTTATGTATAATTACATCGTCCATAATAACGGCATTCATACCTATTAAGCAGTTTTCTCCAATCGTACCTCCATGAATAATTGCTCCATGTCCAATATGAGCCCCTTTTTTTAATAACGTAATTGTTCCTGGAAACATGTGAATTGTACAGTTTTCTTGAACGTTACAACCGTCTTCAATGATTATTTGTCCCCAATCCCCCCTGATAGCAGCTCCTGGTCCAACATAAACATTTTCACCTATAAGCACATTTCCAATAACTGATGCTAATGGGTGAATGAAGCTGCTTTTTTTGATAACTGGTTTAAAACCATTGAATTCGTAAATTGCCATTGTTTTTTTATCAAAATTAATCAATATTAAAATATTTATGATGTTTTAACGTTTTGAATGTTATGATTCCTTTACCTTTGTGAGGATTGATTTTTATAATTTAATGAGATTTAATATGTTGAAACTATACAGTACTTTATTTATTTTATTTCAAATAGTCGTGTTGAATGCCCAACATAGTGTTTATGGAGGATTTAGTAGGTTGAAAAGTTTTGGAGATGCAAAACCATATGTAGGATTTAATTTAGGGATTGAGATTCCGAAAGACAATGAGAATTCGTTTTATTTAAGAACTGCTTTCTACCTTAAAAATAAATTAAATTCAGACCAAGCAGTCGCTGTTCAAAATCTAGTAAATATCGATCCAACTGATTATTCTATAATGAGTGTTTCAGGTGATACTTACTTTAACTATTTTACGATTGACGGCGGAAATAGGTATTATTTATTAGATGGATATGATAATGGTTTTGCAGTTTATGGTGGCACAAGTATTATGGGGATTATAAATAAAGCAAGTGTCAAATTACAGGAGTATGACCAATCAAAATATAAACTACCTGTTGGTTCTTCTCTGTCAGGTACGCTATTAAATTTAGGTGTAGGACTAAATGGAGGAGCAAAATATACGGTTGCAGGTGTTGGCTCTTTCTTTTTAGATGCGAATATGAATTATTTATTAGCAAGTATTCCAAGCAATGATTTGGTAAGAGCTGTTGCTGATCTATTTGTGAAAAGCAATGTGTTGTTTACATTTAATTTTGGTTTCAGAAAAGATTTTTATTGAGTAGCTTATTTTAAGTGTGTTTTATAGTTTAATAACAAAATGCTCTTTTTCTTGTTGTTTTCTTGGAATCAAAATCCCTATTCTGAATAAATCAATGCTAACTCTGTATTCTTTATCTTGAATTAATTCATTCCAAGCCTTCAACATTGAATCACTCCATCGAATATCATCCAAAATAAAAATTGTATCGTTATGAGTTTGTGGTTTTAACTCTTTCAAATAATGTTTCAATGCTTTACCGTCGTGATGACCATCAATAAAAACAACGTCGAATTGCTCTTTTGAATTCTTATTTAAATATTCTTGAAAGGTTGATTCTTCAAAGTGAATAGTTCTAGATTTCAGACCCTCTAAATTCTTTTTCGCTTCAATAAGAGTATTGGGGCAGGCTTCAACCGTCGTGATTTTAGAATTTTTATTTCCGTTGTATAAATGCAGTGTACCTATCCCTAAGGAGGTTCCAAATTCTAGTATGTTTTTCGGTTGATAATATAGGGCAATTTTATAGAGCATGTCACCATATTTACCTATTGATGAACTAGTTTTAAAAATAGTTGATATTTTACGGTGATTCCCCATTTTTTTTGAACCAACTCCATAATCTTTGATTTCAATTATTGAATTATTTGTAGCTAATTGTTTGTAAACAAATTTTCTATCAGAAATAAATTGTTTTTTTAAACTTTGCGTAAGGCATTCATTTACAAAAGAATAGATGAAAGGAGAATGGGTTCCGTGCCTTCCTTTTGCTTTAAGCTTGTATTTTAAAAATTCTAATAGTAAATTCACACTGCAAAATAAACAAAACTTTAGACTAAAAGTACAAAATGGAAAGTTTATCGACATTAAAAATTGAACAACAAAAAAATAGGGTTTTGGGTGCTCACCCAGAAGTAGAATTGGTTTCTCCTTGTAAAATTGGAGATGGAATTGTTAAAGTTACAAACAAAGAACATCAATATTTGGTAAGTATTTTTGATAAAGAAGATTTTTCTAGTTGTTTTTTTATTCCTGCATCTGGTTCTGGTTCTCGAATGTTTCAATTTTTATTTGATTTTTTAGAAGAACCAAATGATGATAATAGAAGTAACGTTGAGCGATTTTTAAATCATATTACTGATTTTGCTTTTTTTCAACAACTACCAATTGAAATTCGCAAGAAATTAAAAGAGCAAGATATTGATTTAGATGATTTTGTATCTTATTTATTGAAAGAACATGGAATGGGCTATGGGGATCTACCCAAAGGTTTGATTCCATTTCACAAGTCTGATCCATTTATTTTAACTCCGTTTCAAGAACAAATCTTGCAAGGTATGAAAATGAAAGAGGAGAATGTTACTTTTCATTTTACAATTCAATCTCGATTTGAAGAAGCAATAGAAAAAGGAATTTCTCAAGCACAAGGATTAACTGGACAACTTTATTCTGTTAGTTTTTCAGAGCAAAATAAAGAGACGAATGCGATTGCATTTAAAGAAGACGGTGAACCTTATACATTTGATGATGGAGGGGTTTTAGAAAGACCTGCCGGTCATGGAGCTTTGTTAGACAATCTTAATGAAATTGATTCAGATTTAATTTTTATTAAAAATATTGACAACGTTCAGCATTTATCAAAGTCGGATGAAGCTATATCTAATTGGAAAATGTTAGGTGGTGCATTGATTGAATTTAAAAATGAAGTAAAAAAATGGATTGCTAATCCTTCGTTTGCTGAATTTGAAAGAATTAATAAGAAGCATCAATTATACGATCCTTCGATTGTGAGAGAGCTGACAATTAATGAAATGAAGGATTTTTTAAACAGGCCTACACGTGTTTGCGGAATGGTTCGAAATGAAGGTCAGGCTGGGGGAGGTCCATTTTGGATTAAAGAAGATGGAGTGGTAACCAAGCAGATTGTTGAGAAAGCTCAAATCACAATGCGAGGAAAACAATACAAATTAATGGTTCAAAGTACTCATTTCAACCCTGTGATGATTGTTGCATCAACGAAAGATTATTCAGGAAAAAAGTTTGATTTGAATGAATATAAGGACGATTCAAAATTCTTTGTTGTAAAGAAAAAATACAGAGGTCAAGACATTAAATTTACAGAACTACCAGGTCTTTGGAATGGAAGTATGGCGCATTGGAATACAATTTTTATTGAAATTCCATCGAGTACTTTTAGTCCTGTAAAAACAGTGTTGGATTTATTGGAAGTTGCTCATAAGTAGTGTTTTTGATCGTGAGTAAAAAAAACAGTCATTTTATTAGTGATAAAATGTATTTACTTCGTTTAAATTCTATAAATTTGCTTTATGTGTTAAAAATTAAAAATTTAGAGTATGACATCAGCAAATAATTATTTACCATTTCTTATTCAAGCGGGGATAGCTATGGCATTCGTAGTGGCCGTTTTAATAGGGACACATTTTTTAGGGCCTCTTTTAAAATCAAAAACTAAAAATTCTAACTTCGAATGTGGGATTGAGGCAGATGGAAACGCTCGTTTTCCCGTTTCGGTTCGGTATTTCTTAACTGCAATTTTATTCGTTCTATTTGATGTTGAGGTAATTTTCTTTTATCCTTATGCAGTAAATTTCAAAGCGTTACAATTAGAAGGTTTATTAGCAGTGATTATGTTCGTTGCTTTTTTCTTGATAGGATTTTTTTACGTACTTAAAAAAGGAGCACTCGAATGGGAAAAATAAAAGTAGATTCAGAAATGGAAACAATCAATGGCCAAGGTTTCCAATTAACGATGCTTGATAAAGCAATTGGTGCCGCAAGAGCTAGCTCTGTGTGGCCTTTACCATTTGCAACATCTTGTTGTGGTATCGAATTTATGGCTACGATGGGAAGTAATTATGATTTGGCTCGTTTCGGAATGGAACGTATGTCATTCTCTCCTCGTCAAGCAGATTTATTGATTGTTGCAGGTACAATTTCTAAAAAATTAGCGCCAATATTAAAAAAAGTATACGAGCAAATGGCAGAACCTAAATGGGTTCTTTCAGTTGGTGCTTGTGCTTCAAGTGGTGGTATTTTTGATACGTACAGTGTTTTGCAAGGTATTGATAGAGTAATTCCTGTTGACGTTTACGTTCCAGGTTGTCCTCCAAGACCAGAGCAAATCATTGATGGTATCATGAAAATTCATGAAATGGTTAAAAATGAATCGCTTCGTCGTCGTAATTCTTCTGAATATAAAGAAATGTTGAATTCTTATAATATTGAAACTGATGGCAAGTAATTTAACAAACGAAGTAGTTTACGCAAAATTAAAAGAAAATTTTGGAGATAAAATCGGAGAATTAACAGTTCCATTTGATCTTTTAACTATTGAAGTTACTTCAAATGACGCACACTCAATTATTGATTGGTTGAAAAAAGACGATACCCTTCAAATTTCATATTTAACGTTAATGGGAGCAGTTCATTATCCTGAAGATAAAGGTCGTGAATTAGCAATTGTTTATCACTTACATAGTTTAGTTAACAATTTCCGAATTCGTTTGAAAGCATTTATTTCTATTGATTATCCTACTATAGCTTCAATTACTGATATTCATGTAGCTGCTAATTGGTTAGAAAGAGAAACGTATGACTTTTTTGGAGTTATTTTTACAGGTCACCCAAATTTGAAACGTATCTTGAACGAGGATTCAATGGATTATTTCCCAATGCGTAAAGAATACCAATTGGAAGATGCTACAAGAGAAGATAAAGACGATCGCTTTTTCGGAAGAGAATAATAGATATTGATATGAGTAAAGAAATAAACGAAAATTTAGAAGATTACGCTTTAGATAGATCATCTCATGAAACAATTGATGGTGATATAGCTACCCTGAATTTAGGTCCAACACATCCTGCAACACACGGTATTTTTGAAAATGTCTTAACTGTTGATGGTGAAAAGATATTAGATGCTGTGCAAACAGTTGGTTATATTCATAGAGCTTTTGAAAAATTAGCTGAACGTAGACCTTACAATCAAATAAATACAATTACAGATAGATTGAACTATTGTTCTTCTCCAATCAATAATATTGGTTGGGCGATTACAATGGAGAAATTAGCAGGAATTACTGTTCCGAAACGCGTTGATTATATGCGTGTTATCATTATGGAACTTGCTCGTATCAACGATCATTTAATTTGTAATTCTGTAGTAGGAGTGGATACTGGAGCTTTAACAGGTTTTACGTATTTATTTCAACAAAGAGAAGCAATTTATGAGCTTTTTGAAGAAGTTTGTGGAGCACGTTTAACGACCAATATGTGTCGTATTGGCGGTTTTGAAAGAGATTTTTCAGAAGCATTCAACCAGAAATTAGATGCTTTTTTAGTGAATTTCCCAAAAGTATTCAAAGAATTCGATGATTTACTTTCTCGTAATCGTATTTTTATGGATAGAACTATTGGTTCTGGTCCAATTTCAGCAGAAAGAGCTTTAGAGTATTCATTTTCAGGTCCAAACTTAAGAGCTGCGGGTGTTGATTACGATGTTCGAGTAATGAATCCTTATTGTTCGTATGAAGATTTCGATTTTATCGTTCCCGTTGGTTCTCAAGGAGATACATATGATCGCTTCCAAGTTCGTCAAGAAGAAATCAGACAAAGTTTATCTATTATTAAACAAGCATTAGCTAAAATGCCAGAAGGACCATTCCATGCGGATGTTCCTGAATTCTATTTACCTCCAAAACAAGATGTTTACGAGAAAATGGAAGCATTAATCTACCATTTCAAAATTGTTATGGGAGAAACGAATGTTCCTGTTGGAGAAATTTATACTTCAGTTGAAGGTGGAAATGGAGAATTAGGATTTTATTTAATAAGTGATGGAGGTAGAACGCCTTACCGTTTACAATTCCGACGTCCTTGTTTTCTTTATTATCAAGCATATCCAGAAATGATTAAAGGTCAAACAATCAGTGATGCTGTTTTGACCTTGAGTAGTATGAATGTAATCGCAGGTGAATTGGACGCATAGAACATGATAAGTACATTAGAAATACAAGCAAAAAGACCTCCGTTCAGTCTTGAAAAACTGGAACAGGTTCAAGGAGTTATCAAACAATTCCCTGATGGTCGTGAAAAAAGTGCAATTCTTAGTGTTTTGCATATTGCAGAAGAAGAATTCGGTGGATGGTTAAGCCCTGAAACAATGGATTACGTTGCAGGACTTTTAAATATTCAATCAATTGAAGTGTATGAAGTTGCTACTTTTTACACTATGTTCAATTTAGAACCAACGGGTAAATTTGTATTCGAAGTTTGTCGAACAGGACCTTGTATGTTGGTTGGAAGCGATGATATTATTGAATATATCAAAAATAAATTAGGTATTTCAAAAGTAGGTGAAACGAGTGCAGATGGTATGTTTACTTTAAAAACTGCTGAATGTTTAGGTGCTTGTGGATATGGTCCAATGTTACAATGTGGAAAAGTATATCACGAACATTTAACTCCTGCAAAAATTGATGTATTAATGGATGAATACAGAGCCAAATATTTAGCTGAAAATAATAAGAACTAATGGGAAGAAAATTATTATTAGAACACATTGACGTTCCAGGAATTGAAACGTATGATGTATACAGAAATCATGGTGGATATTCGTCAGTTGAAAAGGCATTAAAATCAATGTCTCCTCAAGAGGTAGTGGAACAAGTTCAAAAATCTGCTTTGAAAGGTAGAGGTGGAGCTGGTTTCCCAACTGGTATGAAATGGTCTTTTTTAGCTAAACCTGAAGGCGTTCCGAGATATTTAGTATGTAATGCTGACGAAAGTGAGCCTGGTACATTTAAAGATCGTTTTTTAATGGAAAAACTTCCTCATCTGATGGTGGAAGGAATGATCACGTCGAGTTATGCTTTGGGCGCTAATACAGCTTACATTTATATTCGTGGTGAATACATGTTTGTTTCAGATATTTTAGAAAAAGCAATCGCAGAAGCATACGCAAAAGGATGGTTAGGGAAAAATATTTTAGGCTCTGGTTTTGATTTAGATTTATACGTTGCTCCAGGTGGTGGTGCCTATATTTGTGGAGAAGAAACAGCTCTTTTAGAATCTTTAGAAGGTAAAAGAGGAAATCCTAGAATGAAACCACCATTTCCTGCAATTAAAGGTTTATACGGTTGTCCAACAGTTGTAAATAATGTTGAAAGTATTTGTACAGTTGTTCCAATTGTCAATATTGGAGCAGATGAATTCTTAAAAATTGGTACAGAAAAAAGCTCTGGAACGAAATTAATTTCTGCTTGCGGTAATTTAGTTCGTCCAGGAGTATATGAAATAGAATTAGGAATGTCTGTAGAGGAGTTTATCTACGGAGATGATTGGTGTAGAGGAATTGCGAATGGCAAGAAAATCAAAGCGTTAATCCCAGGTGGTTCATCAGTTCCAATTTTACCAGCTCATTTAATTACTAAAACTGCTGCAGGAGAGGATCGTTTCATGAGTTATGAGAGTTTATCTGACGGTGGTTTTGCTAGTGGTTCTATGTTAGGTTCAGGTGGATTCATTGTTTTTGATGAAGACCAATGCATCGTTCGTAATACGTGGAATTTTGCTCGTTTTTATGCACATGAATCATGTGGTCAATGTTCACCATGTAGAGAAGGTACTTCTTGGATGGAAAAAGTACTTCGCCGTATTGAAAATGGTGAAGGAAATATGAGAGATATTGATCTTTTAGCAGATATTAACAAGAAAATCGAAGGAAATACTATTTGTCCGTTAGGTGATGCCGCTGCTTGGCCAGTTGCTGCAGCTATTCGTCATTTCCGTGAGGAATTTGAATGGCATATTACACATCCACAAGATGCTGTAAAAGGAAACTACGGGTTATTAAAATCTCCTGAATTAATTTTACAATAAGATAATTATGATCAAAGTTACAATTGATGATATTCAAATAGAAGTAGAAGAAGGAACTACAATTTTGAACGCTGCTCGTATGATTGGTGGCGATGTTGTTCCTCCTGCTATGTGCTATTACAGTTCTTTACCTGGAACTGGAGGAAACTGTCGTACATGTTTGGTAGAGATTGTGGCAGGTTCTGAAAAAGATCCCCGTCCAATGCCTAAATTGATGGTATCTTGTTCTACAACTGTTCAGGATGGAATGATTGTCAAAAACCGAACAAGTGAGCGAGTTATTGAAAATCGTGGAGCTGTTGTTGAGTTTTTATTAGCGAATCATCCCTTAGATTGTCCTGTCTGTGATCAAGCGGGTGAATGTGATTTACAAGATTTAGGTTTTGCACATGGTAAAGCTGAAACGCGTTACGAAGAGGAAAGAAGAACATTTGAACCAATTGATATCGGTGAAAACATAAAGTTACACATGAATCGTTGTATTTTATGTTATCGTTGTGTACATGTTGCAAATCAATTAACGGATCAACGAGTTCATGGTGCTCTACACAGAGGAGATCACACTGAAATTTCAACGTATATAGAGAAAGCAGTAGACAATGATTTTTCTGGAAACATGATTGATGTTTGTCCAGTTGGTGCTTTAACGGATAGATCAGCTCGTTTTAAAAGTCGTGTTTGGTTCTTGAAACCAATGAATGCTTCTTGCGAGTGTACAAAATGTTCTGGTAAAGCAGTAGTTTGGATGTTTGGAAAACAAATATACAGAGTTACTACTCGTCAAGATCAGTACGGTGAAGTAGAAATAGTTGATGATAAACCAGATTGGATTTGCAATGAATGTCGTTTTGATAAAAAAGAGTTGAGTCAATGGACAATTGAAGGACCTCGTCCTATTAATCGTCATTCTGTAGTTTCTCAAGGTCATTACGAAAAACCAAATCCACTGAATAACGTAACTAAAACTATAGAATAATGGATGCAGGATTATTTTGGGAAAAACTAATTTTAGTTGTTGTATTATTTGCCGTTTCTTTAGGTATCGCGATGTACTCAACTTTCTTTGAACGTAAAGTTGCAGCTTGGTTTCAAGATCGTATCGGTCCAGACAGAGCAGGGCCTTTCGGGATTCTTCAACCTTTAGCGGATGGTGGTAAAATGTTTTTTAAGGAAGATTTTATTCCTTTTAACTCCGATAAATGGTTGTTTATTTTGGCTCCTGGCATCGCGATGTTTACTGCGTTGATTACAAGTGCTGTCATTCCTTGGGGACCAGATATTCAAGCCTTTGGAAGAACTGTTTCTCTACAGGTAGCTGATGTGAATATTGGAATTCTTTTCATAATGGGATTTGTTTCAGTAGGAGTATACGGAATCATGATTGGTGGTTGGGCTTCAAATAATAAGTACTCTTTGTTTGGTGCAATTCGTGCTTCATCTCAAATGATTTCTTATGAGTTAGCAATGGGTATTTCAGTGATTACAATTGTATTATTAACTGGTAGTTTAAGTTTAAGAGATATCGTTGAAGCACAACACGGAATTAGTTGGTTTGTTTTCAAACAACCAGTTGCCTTTTTAATCTTCTTCGTTTGCACATTGGCTGAATGTAATAGAGCTCCTTTCGATTTAGCGGAATGTGAAAGTGAATTAATTGGGGGATACCACACTGAGTATAGCTCTATGAAATTAGGTTTCTTCCTATTTGCCGAATATACAAACATGTTTATTTCATGTGCGGTTATAACTGCCTTATTTTTTGGTGGTTACAATTTCCCAGGAATGGACGCTTTTTCAGGAAATACATTGGCTATTTTAGGTACACTTGTATTCTTTGGAAAAACAATTTTTTTCATCTTCGTATTTATGTGGATTAGATGGACATTGCCTCGATTCAGATACGATCAATTGATGCATTTAGGTTGGAAAAGAATGATTCCAATTGCGTTGATTAATATGGTGATTACGGCACTTGTAGTTGCTTACATGGAAGGTTGGTTTTAATTTATAATATACCCTAAGTTATTTAACTATGCAAAGTTTAACAAATAGAAGTAAAATTGTTTCCAACAAGAAAATGACTTTTCTTGAGAAACTATATTTGCCTGCCATTTTTGGTGGAATGCTTATTACAGCGAAACACTTGTTCAGAAAAAACAATACGTTAAAGTATCCTGAAGAACAAAAAGTTTTTGCTCCTGTTTACCGTGGTCAACATGTCTTGAAAAGAGATGAGGAAGGTAGAGAAAATTGTACAGCATGTGGATTATGTGCAGTTGCTTGTCCTGCTGAAGCAATCACTATGATTGCAGACGAACGTAAAAAAGGAGAAGAGCATTTATACCGTGAAGAAAAATATGCAGCAACGTATGAAATAAATATGTTACGATGTATTTTCTGTGGTTTGTGTGAAGAAGCGTGCCCGAAAGAAGCAATATTTTTAACAGACAAAATCGTTCCTGCTCAATTAGAAAGAGAAGATTTTATTATGGGGAAAGATCGATTGGTTGAAGATATGGATAACCGTATTGATATTTCGAAACGTCAATTAACAGGCAAACGTAAAGAGAAATGAGTATATATAATGTATTTATGTTATTAGCTGGATTAACTATTGGTTCAGCTTCAATGGTTGTGATAAGTAAACATCCAGTGAGAAGTATTCTTTATTTAATAGTAACTTTTTTCTTAATTTCTGCAAATTACGTACTAATGAATGCTCAGTTTTTAGCGATTGTAAATATTATCGTTTATGCTGGTGCAATCATGGTATTGTTTCTTTTTGTTTTGATGATGTTGAACTTGAGTAAAGATAACGAGCCAAAATCTCCAATCATTATGACGGCTGCTGCATGTATCGCTGGCGGTTCGTTGTTAACAGTTTTGGTAGCTTCTTTGAGAGATGCAGTTGTTTGTAAATCATTTGTTCCTGCAGTAAATGATGATCAAGGATTGGTTGGGATTTTAGGTAAAGAATTATTCACAACGTATTTATTGCCTTTTGAAATCACTTCAGTTTTATTTATCTCAGCAATTGTTGGTGCTGTAGTTTTGACAAAACGTGAAAAACAAATAATCGATTAATTATGGTATTAGCTTCTATTTTCGAAACTGTTTCGATACAGCATTACATTGTTCTTTCTACCGTTCTCTTTGTGATAGGAGTGATGGGGGTTTTATTACGAAAAAATGCAATTATATTATTAATGTGTATTGAGTTAATGCTTAATGCTGTTAACTTGTTATTGGTGGCTTTCTCGTCGTATTTTGGCGAATCAGACGGACAATTATTTGTTTTCTTTATTATGGTGGTTGCAGCAGCAGAAGCTACGGTTGGACTTTCAATCTTGGTTTTAATCTACCGTAATACAAGGTCTGTAGATGTAGGGATATTTAATAAACTTAAAGGATAATTAGGATGTCAATTGAACAACTCGTACCGCTAATAATAGCTCTGCCTTTAATAGGTGGTTTTATAAATGGCGTTTTTGGAAAAAAATTACCGAAGGTTTTGGTTGGATCTATTGCTAGTATAGCAGTTTTTTCATCTTTCCTAATTGCGTTAACTGTATTTCTTCAACTGGATGAAGCTGTTAAAATTAACTTGTTTACAATCTTGAATTTAGAAGATTTCACATTGAACGCTCGACTTTTAGTTGATAATCTTTCAATTTGGATGGTTTTAATTATCACAGGTGTAGGATCATTAATTCATTTATTCTCAATGGGATATATGAGTCATGACGAAGGATATTATAAATTCTTCACGTATCTTAATTTGTTTATTTTTGCCATGTTAATCTTAGTATTAGGATCGAACTACTTCATGCTTTTCTTTGGTTGGGAAGGTGTTGGTATTTGTTCTTACTTATTAATTGGTTTCCATTATAGTGATGTGCAAAAAGGTATGTTGAACGGTTTAGCTGCTAGAAAAGCATTCATAATGAATAGAATAGGAGATTTAGGTTTGTTAATCGGACTTTTTCTTTTACTATCTCAATTTGGAACTTTAGAGTACACTGAATTAGCGGATAAAATTTTAATTGATCAAATCCCTGTTACAACTTGGATGATGTTTGCAATTACGATTTGTTTGTTCATTGGTGCAACAGGTAAAAGTGCCCAAATTCCATTGTTTACATGGCTACCAGATGCAATGGCGGGACCAACTCCAGTTTCAGCGTTGATTCATGCTGCAACGATGGTAACTGCTGGTATCTTTTTAGTAGTTCGTTCTAACTTTTTGTTTGAACATGTCGGAGCTCAATTCACCCAAGATATTATGTTGTATGTAGGTTTAGCAACTTCTTTGGCTACTGCTTTTATTGCGATGCGTCAAAACGATATTAAGAAGGTATTGGCTTACTCAACAGTTTCTCAATTAGGTTTTATATTTGTTGCATTAGGAATGGGAGCATACACTGCTGCAATATTTCACGTTACAACTCACGCATTTTTCAAAGCTTTATTGTTCTTAGGTTCTGGAAGTGTTATTCATGCAATGTCTGATGAACAAGATATCCGCAAAATGGGTGGTTTGAAAAAATACATTCCGATTACAAACATTACTTTCTTAATCGGAACATTGGCAATTTCAGGATTCCCACTTTTATCAGGTTTCTTTTCCAAAGATGAAATATTAGCACATGCTTTACATCACAGTCCAATCATTTATGTCTTATTGGCTTTAAGTGCTTTGTTGACTGCTGTTTATATGTTTCGTATGTATTTTGTGGTTTTTCATGGAGAATTCAGAGGTTCGAATCATGCGAAAAATCATTTACATGAAAGTCCGTTAAACATGACTTTACCGTTAATTGTTTTGGCTGTACTTTCTATAATAGGAGGGATGTTGAATATTCCAAGTTTATTAGGAGGACATCATTGGTTTACACATTTATTAAACCATAATGTTGGAGGTTTGAAAGAAGTGGTTGAAGTTGAAATATCAAATGGTCAAACAATTATGATAATGCTTTCTGCTTCTATTTTAACTTTGATTGCGATAATCGTTTCTTACAATGTGTATGTTAAAAAGAAGAATGTACCCGTTTCAGATGATCAAATTAAAGGTTGGACAAAATTATCTGCTAATAAATTATACTTTGATGAAATTTACAATTCTTTATTTGTAAAACCTATTGAATGGATTTCGGAGAAAGGTCATCAATTTATTGAACTTTTCTTACTGAACGGAATTATCTCTTTCGCAACTAAGACAATTGACCGATCAGGAGAATTAGTTAAGAAATGGCAATCTGGTAAAACGGATTGGTATATTTTGTGGATGGTTTGCGGAATCGTCGGAATGGTTATTTATTATCTTGTAAAAATATAACGCTTTGGAACTTTTATTAATACCCTTTTTATTTGCACTCGTAGCGTTGGTTATACCAAGTAACTTTGTGCGTAAATTTTCACTTGTAGGTGGAATTACTTCTTTGCTTGTTACGATTGCTCACTTTACGGCTTTCGATACAACTACTTTCGTTACCATTTTTGAACCTTCATGTATTTCTAAATTTGGATTTACTTGTAAAATGGGATACGATGGAATGAGTTTGTTTATGGTTTTATTGACAAACGTTATTACTTTCTTAATTATCTTAAGTAATTACAACAGAGAATTATCTAAAAATCGTTCATTCACAGCTTTATTGTTTTTTATGCAATTAGGATTGTTAGGCGTTTTCACCTCTTTTGATGGATTGTTGTTCTACATTTTCTGGGAGATTACTTTGATTCCAGTATTCTTAATCGCTTTGTGGTATGGTGGAAAAGATAGAAAACCAGCATTGGTAAAATTTTTCATTTATACATTCGTTGGATCGTTAGCTATGCTTTTGTCATTAATGGCAATTAAAGGTCACGCTAAATCTTTTTCACATTCAGATTTAATGGCGGTTGAATTATCCGCTAAAGCTGCATTTTGGATTTTCGGAGGTTTCTTCTTAGCTTTTGCTATTAAAATCCCATTGTTCCCTTTCCATACTTGGCAACCAAATACGTATACAACTTCTCCAATGGCTGGAACAATGTTGTTGTCTGCTTTGATGTTGAAAATGGCATTGTACGGAATGATTCGTTGGTTGATTCCATTGGCGCCTGAAGCGTTGAATGAAATGACGTATCCAATTGTTGTTTTAGGAATCATAGGTGTTATTTATGCTGGGATTTTAGCAATCAAACAAAATGATATTAAACGCTTGTTTGCTTTTGCTTCTATAAGTCACGTTGGTTTGATAGCTGCAGGTGCAATCTTGGTAGGTCACGACAATTGGTCAGCTGTTTTTATTCAAATGGCAAACCACAGTTTAGTAGCAGTTGGTTTATTCTTATCAGCAGATATTTTAGAACAACGTTTAGGAACTAGGTCATTGAGAGATTTAGGCGGGATAGCAAAACAAGCACCTCGATTTGCATTTATGTTCGGAGCGTTGGTTTTAGCTGCTATATCTGTCCCATTATCAAGCGGTTTTATTGGCGAGTTTATGTTGTTAAAAGGTGTTTATTCTTACAATGGGTGCATCGGATTAATTGCAGGAACAACAATAATTATTGGAGCTGTTTATACATTAAGAGCTTACCAGTTAAGTATGTATGGAGCGCCAAAAGCAACTCCATTTGCAGATTTGACATGGAATGAATGGTTAACATACTTGATTATTATGGTTTTAATTGTTGTTTTTGGAATTTTTCCTCAATCAATAATCGATTTCTTATCTCCAAGTATCGACGCATTATTAGAATCAGTTAAAACGATTAATACTTTACATCAATAATATGGACGCTCTAATTGTCATTTTTTTAAGTGGTTTAATTTCTCTTTTCGTTGCATTTGCGAAAAAACCGATTTTAGTTTTATTGACCGCATCAGCAGGATTTATTATTGCTGCAGTTTTATTGATGAATCAATGGAATCATCCGTATACTTTATTTGATTATAAAGGATTAGAGTTCAATCATTCAGCAATTTCCTTCTCGTTAGTAGCTATACTTTTTGCTTTCTTAGCGATTTTAGCAGGATTCAAATCTTTCAAAGAACAACCAGAACATGTAGGTGATTTCACAGGATTGTTTTTGTTTTCATTAACAGGAGTTCTTTGTATGGTTTCATTTACGGATTTATTCATGTTCTTCTTAGGGTTAGAGATTATGTCTATTCCTATGTATGTTTTAGCTGGTTCAGCCAAAAAGGATATTCGTTCGAGTGAAGCAGCATTGAAATATTTCTTAACTGGAGCTTTTGCAACTGGAATTTTATTATTCGGAATTGCATGGGTATATGGTGCAATAGGAACGTTTGATGTAAATCAATTAGCGAATGTAATTAATATGGAATACACTCATTCTTCTTTATTATATGTTGGAGTTTTATTAATCTTAAGTTCTTTCTTATTTAAAGTAGGGGCAGCGCCATTTCATTTCTGGAGTCCAGATGTTTACAGTGGAAGTCCAAGTATTGTTACAGGATATATGGCTGCGGTTGTGAAATTAGGAGCTTTCGGAGCATTTTTCAAATTGTTCTCAGTTTGTTTCCCTTCGTTACATGATTTCTGGGCACCTGCTTTAGTTATAATGGCAATCCTATCAATGATTGTGGGTAATTTATCTGCATTGAGTCAAATTACTTTTAAACGTTTATTAGCGTATTCAAGTATTACACATGTGGGTTACGCGTTGTTGACAATTTTAACTCAAAGTCCGTCAAGTGAATCTAACTTATTGTTTTATCTATTCTCTTATGGATTTTCAGTAATTGTACTAATAACAGTTGCAATGATTATCAACGATAAAGAAGATAGATTGGAAGCATTCAAAGGTTTAGCAAAACGCAATCCACTTTTAGGGTTTGTAACAGTGTTAGCTTTGTTGTCATTAGCAGGTGTGCCACCACTAGTAGGTTTCTTTGGGAAATATTTAGTTTTCTCATCTGCAATCTCACAATATCCAAGCCTCGTTATTTTTGCCGTAATTAATTCAGGTATAGGTATTTATTATTACTTAAAAACTGTTATCACAGTTGTTTCTAAAGAAGATGTAATTGAGCAAGAAAGATTACAAGTAACAGGTATTCAATGGTTCGTTTTAGCTGTTTGTGCAGCAGGATTATTATTCGGAGGATATTTCGCTTCTTATTTGTAGATGATTGGTATATTGATATTTTAAAGCCCATTAAGTTGGGCTTTTTTGTTTACCATAATTGATGTTTAACGATACCTCGAATCCTTTTCGAACTATATAAAATGATAACTTTTTTAAGTTCAATTTGTGAAAATTCTAAATAATTAACTTCATTCATTATCTTTACAAGTACAAATTTAATGTATGAAAATATCAGCGTCTATATATAGCGATAAATCAAGATCTTTAAAAGAAGTTGTTGAAGATTTAGTGCAGCATCAAGTCGAGCTTTTACATGTTGATTGTAATGACGATTTATCTGTTTTTGAAGATATTAATCACATTAGATCATGGTGTGATTTACCGATAGATTTACACATTATCACTTTAGATCCAAAAAAATATTTTGATTATTTGCGTGAAACTCCAGTTGAGTATGTGACATTTCAATTCGAGGATTTAAAAGTACCATTAGTTATTCCTTCTGATATTTCTGGAAAAAAGGGATTGGCAATCATTACTCCAACTTGCGTTTCTGTTTTTGAAGCTTATTCTGATTTTGATTTCATTTTGATTATGGCAACCATACCAGGTCAAAGTGGTGGTAAATTCGATACGATTAATTTTTCTAAAATTCGACAATTTAGAAAGCAGTTTCCTGATAAATCGATTCATGTTGATGGTGGTGTAAACGGAGAAGTTTCCTTTATATTGAGAAATATGGGTGTAAGTTCATCTGTTTCAGGCTCTTACTTATTTAATGCGCCAAGTATAGGTCATGCGTTGATGAACTTGACAAAAAGAGAGGTTGAATCTGAATTTGTGATCAAAGATTTTATGATTCCTTTTGAAGAATGTCCGATAGTGCAGCAATTTGATTTATCTATTCAAACAATACTTCAGGCGATTGAGAATGGAAATATGGGATTTTGTATTGTTGTGGATGAAACTGAAAATTTTAAAGGATTGATCTCAAATGCCGATGTTCGTAAAGGAATGTTGAGAAATTTGGACGATTTAAATAAAATAAATGTTGCGGAGTTGATTAATTCAAATCCAATTACAATCAATGAAAACGACACTGTTGTGTCAATGTTAAAACGGATAAAATCGTGTCCTTTTCCAATTATGTATTTACCTGTGTTAGATAATGTTGGGAAATCTACAGGAATTGTTAATTTTGTAAATCTGATTAAAGCAGAACTATGATACTTCATTTAAAAGAAAATATTTCAGCTAAAGAAGCTGGACAATTAGCGATTGAAAATCAAGCGTTTCACATTGTTTACAATGAAAAAAATGTATTGATTACAGGTTCGGGCGTAAAAGAAGTGCCGAGTGTTTTAGCTTCTAAAGTAGATGAATCTTGGGTATTTGCAAATGATATGCAATTATCGTCTAAGAAATACCAAGCTGCAAAACGCGAAGTTAAAATTGGAGAAATTACCATCGGTGGCACTACTAATAATACTGTTTTAATTGGTGGACCTTGTTCAGTAGAATCGGAAGGTCAAATTCGTGAATCAGCAGAATTGTTAGTTTCGTTAGGATTAAGTACTTTAAGAGGTGGTTGTTATAAACCAAGAACGAGTCCTTACAGTTTCCAAGGAATGGAATTAGAAGGCTTGAAGTTATTAGCTAAAATGCGAGATGAATTCGGATTAAATATTATTACGGAAGTTCGAGATGCAACTCAAATTGATGAAATTATTGAGTATTCTGATGTAATTCAAGTTGGAGCGAAAGCAATGTATGATCAAGGAATTTTACGAGCATGTGCTAAAACGAATAAACCCATTTTGATTAAACGTGGATTTGGTTCTACTTTACAAGAATTTGTACAAGCTGCTGAATTTGTTTTATCTGGTGGTAATCAGAATGTTATATTGTGTGAAAGAGGTTTGAGAACCTTTGAGACGGGTACTCGATTTACATTGGATTTGTGCGGTGTAGCGTGGTTGCAAGAGCATACAAATTTACCAATAATTTTAGATCCAAGTCACGCAATGGGATATGCGTATGGAGTGCCAAATTTAGCAAGAGCCTGTGTTGCGATGGGAATTGATGGTTTACTAATTGAAGCACACCCAAATCCTAAAGTTGCAAAATCTGATGCTTCACAACAGTTGAACCATGCTGAGTTTACTGAGTTGTTAAAAACATTGCGTCCAGTTGCTGAAGCAGTTGGTTATAGAATGATCTAATTTTTAAAAGTGTAAATATGTTTTTAGAACAAAATATAAAAGGAATTTGCGATAAATATGGAGTTGTATATTCTGATTTCTTAGGAGATTTTGATGTAGAGAATCCACAAGAACTTTCGTTATTTGATTTAGAAGCAATTTGTGATGAGAATGGGATTGATTTATATTCAATCTTGTTTAAATCAATGTTTAAAACGAATGCATGGAAAAATAAAATAGCGAAAATTAAGTTATTAATTTTAGATGTAGATGGAGTTTTAACCGATGGAGGAATGTATTTTACTGAAAATGGAGATCAGATAAAAAAATACAATACAAAAGACGGGATGGCTATTATTCATTTAACAAAAAATGATTTTCAAGTGGCTATTATTTCATCAGGTTTCACAGATAAAATGGTGAAAACAAGAGCAGAAGTGTTAGGAATTCAAAGATGCCATGTTGGCAGAGAGAAAAAGATTGACATCCTTTCAAATTTTTGTAAAGAATTAGATATTAAGTTAGAAAATGTTGCAATCATTGGTGATGATATTAATGATTTAGAAATAATTAAAAATGTTGGTTTTTCTGCTTGTCCATCAGATGCAGTAGATATTGTTAAAACGAATGTAGACGTTGTTTTATCAAAAAAAGGTGGTGAAGGGTGTGTAAGAGAATTTATTGACGCATACTTACTGGAACAACCGATTGAAAAATAATAAGTGATTGAAAAAGATTTTAAAAGCGCATAAGAATTAAAAAGTATGAATAAAATTAAGCTTGGAATTTTAAGAGAGGGAAAAGTACCGCCAGATAAAAGAGTACCTCTTTCGCCAAAACAATGTAAAATTGTTCAAGCGAAATTTCCAAATGTTGAAGTGATTGTACAACCAAGTCCAATAAGATCTTTTAAAGACGAAGAATATATTTCTGAAGGAATTAAAATGTCTGAAGATCTAAGTTCTTGTGATATAATAATGGGAGTGAAAGAAGTGAATATTTCTGATTTAATTCCTAATAAAAAGTTCCTATTCTTTTCTCATACCATCAAAAAACAAGCGTATAATAGAAAACTATTATTAGCTATTTTAGAGAAAAAGATTCAAATGATTGATTATGAAGCTTTAAAAGATAAAAACAACAAGCGTATTATTGGTTTTGGACGGTATGCAGGAATTGTTGGTTGTTACAACGGATTTAGAACTTTTGGTTTGAAACATAAATTATTTACTTTGAAAGAAGCAAATAAATGTCTGGATAGAAAAGAAGTTGAACAAGAATTGAAAAAAGTTGTTTTACCTGCTTCAACAAAAATTGTTGTAACAGGATTTGGTAGAGTAGGGCATGGAGCAAAAGAAATTTTAGATTTATTGCCTATAAAAGAAGTTTCACCAAATGAATTTTTGACCGATACGTTTACTACGGCTGTTTTTACTCAATTGGAAGTAGAAGATTATTACGGTAAAAAAAATGGGGCTGAATTTGATAAAAAAGAGTTTTATTCAAATCCAGAATTATATAAATCTACGTTTCCTCGTTTCACTAAAATCGCTGATATGTATATTCCTTGTCATTTTTGGAACAATGCATCTCCTTATATTTTAACGAAAGAAGTTTTAAAAGATCCTGCTTGTAAATTAACAGTTGTTGCAGATATTTCATGTGACATTGATGAACCAATCGGATGTACGATTAGGCCAAGTACGATTGTTGATCCAATTTACGGATACAATCCAACTACTGAAGCAGAAGATGATTTCACAAAAGAAGGTGTAATTGCTGTTATGGCGGTAGATAATTTACCATGTGAATTGCCGTTGGATGCATCTCAGGATTTCGGTAATGAGTTAATTAAATATATTATTCCAGCATTGTTACAGGAAGATCCTGATGATATTATTGGTCGAGGAAGCGAAACAAGTTTACAAGGAAATTTAATGCCTCGTTTTGAGTATTTGAGAGATTATGTTGAAGGAGTAGGTATTAAAGAGTAGAGATGGATTCAAAAAAAATAGTCAAAGGAGACAAGAAAATTATTCGCGGATGGGTGTGCTACGATTGGGCGAACTCAGTGTATAATTTAGTTGTTTCTTCAGCTATTTTTCCTATTTTTTATGATACGATAACAAAAAAAAGATACGCAAAGAAACTTGGCATAGAAGTAGAAGATTTAGAAAAATTGAAAGACAAAGCTGCGTATGTTGAGTATTTTGGACAAACTCTTTCTTCTTCTGTTTTATTCTCCTTTGTTTTAGCGTCTTCATTTTTAGTAGTTGCAATTTTATCCCCTCTATTATCAGGAGTTGCAGACTATTCTGGAAGTAAAATTAAATTTTTAAAATTCTTCTGTTACTTAGGTTCCCTCTCGTGTATTTCCTTGTTTTGGTTTCCAGATTTACCATTGGAAATTGGAATGATTTCTGTTTTTTTAGCCAGTATTGGTTTTTGGAATAGCTTGGTTTTTTACAACGCATTTTTACCTGAAATTGCAGAAGTAAAAGACCATGATAAGATTTCCGCAAGAGGCTTTATAATGGGCTATTTTGGTTCGATGACTTTATTGATTATCTGTTTGGCAATCATTATGGGCGTTGGTCCAGAATACACAAAATATTGTTTTCTATTAGTTGGACTTTGGTGGATGGGTTTTAGTCAAATTACATACAGAGCTTTACCTAACAATGTCTACGGAAAAAAACCGAAAGAAGATAATATTATTTGGAGAGGTTTCAAAGAATTGAAATTAGTTTTTCAAGAGTTTAAAAAAACACATCGTTTGAAGCGGTTCTTATTCTCGTTTTTCTTTTTTAATACTGGAGTACAGACTGTTATGTTGATGGCTACCATTTTTGCTAATAAGGAAATTGATTGGCCTGAAGGAAGTGGAAATTCAGGATTAATAACTGCAATTCTTTTAATTCAAATATTAGGAGCTGCAGGGGCTTTTATGATGTCTCGTTTATCGAATAAGATTGGAAATATTAAAACATTGATTCTCTCAGTTGTGATTTGGGTTGGGATTTGTGTAATGGGCTATTTTATTAAAACTCCTTTTGAATTCTATATTTTGGCTTCTTTAGTAGGTTTAGTAATGGGTGGAGTTCAAGCGATGGCTCGTTCAACCTATTCAAAATTCTTACCTGAAAATACGTCAGATCACGCAAGTTATTTTTCGTTCTATGACGTTACCGAGAAATTAGGAATTGTAGTAGGTTTATTATTTTTCGGACTAATGGAAATGATGACAGGCTCAATTCGTTTCTCAATCATTTCTGTAGCCTTCTTTTTTGTGATAGGTTTAATTCTATTGTTCCGAGTTCCGAAAGAGGAAGTAGAAGTGGAGCTGCATAAGGATTATATTCCTTTGTAAGGTATAATACTTAATACTGTTATTTAATTGATGTATACTGAATTGGTAAATTTAAAACTGTTCCTGAGTTTACTTTTTCTATCTAAATAAATACAGGTGTATTTTTTTTAAAGCTTCAGTAGTTCCAATTTTCATTTTGTCAATATCACCTGATTAAATCAAGCGAAAAGCATTTTCTAAACTTTGTTTATCTGTGTTTTTTAGATAAAATGAGAGATAAAAAAAGACCACAAATGCAGTCTTTTTTTTAGTTTAAGGGATTTTATACTATTAATTTATCAGAACCTAAACCTCAATATATTACTTTGTCGTTAATAATTTCAAAATCAAATACAATAGTACATATAATAGCCAAAAGTAGGATGATTTTTGATTTCATGTTTTTTGTGTTGTAAAAAAATAAATTGAAAATTCCATCATTTTAAAAATAACAGAAAGATCAATTTAAATTTTTACCGTTTTAAGTTTTTAAGACTATTTCTTATAAAAAGGTAATTTAACAACTTTCGCTTTAACACCTTTGTCCCTAATTTCAATGAATATTTCAGAATCCACTGCAGAATTTGCAACCGTAACATACCCTAAACCAATACCAATTTTCATACTTGGCGACATTGTTCCTGAGTTTACTTTTCCAATAACTGTGCCCTCAGCGTCAACGATAGGGTAGTCATGTCTCGGAATTCCTCTGTCAATCATTTCAAAAGCTACCAATTTACGAGTAACTCCTTCTTCTTTTTGTTTTTTCAAGAAATCAGAATCTGTAAACTCTTTCGTGAATTTAGTAATCCAACCTAATCCAGCTTCTAAAGGAGACGTTGTGTCGTCGATATCATTTCCATATAAACAGAAACCCATTTCCAAACGCAATGTATCTCTTGCCGCTAAACCAATCGGTTTAATTCCGAAATCTTTACCAGCTTCAAAAACACGATCCCAAACTTGTTCTACGTCTTCATTTTTCACATAAATTTCGAAACCTCCAGAGCCAGTATAGCCTGTAGCTGAAATCATCACATTTTCAATTCCAGCAAATGTACCGTATTGAAAAGTGTAATAAACCATATCTTTTAAATTTACATCTGTCAACGATTGCATCGCTTCAGCCGCTTTTGGTCCTTGAATCGCTAACAAAGAATACTCATCTGAAAGATTGTGCATTTCAACGCCTAAATCATTCAATGAACTGATCCAATTCCAATCTTTTTCGATGTTAGAAGCATTCACAACAATGAAATATTCCTCAGAATTAACTCTATATATAATTAAATCATCAACAATTCCACCTTTACCATTTGGCATGCAGGAGTATTGAGCTTTACCATCCACTAAAACCGAAGCATCATTCGATGAAAATTTTTGAATTAAAGCCAACGCATTGGAACCTTTTAAAACAAATTCTCCCATGTGAGAAACATCAAAAACCCCAACTGTATTTCGAACAGTTTCATGTTCTGCTGTAACTCCTTCATATTGAACAGGCATGTTGTAACCCGCGAAAGGAACCATTTTCCCTCCTAATGCAATGTGTTTATTAACTAATTTGATATCTTTCATTTTGTAGATTTTTATTTTTCAAATGTACTAATTTTATTTCGTTTTTTTTGAGATGGGTACGTTGTACTTTAAATCATTATAATTTCAATAAGCTCCAATATTCGGGGGGTTCACGAGCAATCCTTCAATTGTTTTTCCAGATAGAGTTGGGAAATTAGCGTCAGCACTTCCTTTAAGAGGAGATGAGCTTATAAAAGTGAATTGTCGGTTAGATACGTTGTTGAATAGCGGGTCTTTGTTCCAGATATTTCCATTCGTATAGAACGCATCAGTGCCTGGATTTTCTTTTTTGATGACGCATCTTTGTATGTCAAAATTTAAGGTGACACCGCTGATGTTGATCGTGTCAAAAGCAATTTCAGAAGGTAGGTTTCCATAAATTACAGAGTTTTTAATGACTCCTTGGTGGATAGAGCCAACATTGGTTACGCCAGCTATATTGAAATGATTGATGATGCCAACAGCTTGGTTTTTGGAATCAGAATTATATCCTAAAATAGAACAATGGTTGAAATTGAAATTACCGCTTAATAGTACTAAAAGGCCAAAAGAACCATTTTTACTTATCACACAATTTTCGGCAAAAACACTTCCGCCAGAATAGATTAATATCCCATTATTTAAGTTGTTGTAAATCTGAGTATTAGTAACTTCTACGGTGTAGTTTGTTGTATTGGATTCGTTGTTTGAAAATACATGGATTCCAGTTGTCCCGTTTTTAATAATTGCATAATTGATAATGGATGGACGAGCAGAGTCAAAATAAATCCCGTAATATTGACCCGCAACATCTTTGTATTCAGACTCTAAACGATCACTTTGAATTAAAACTTCTTTGTCTTTTTCTCCATTGATATTTAAAGTTCCTTTGTAGTTATATAACATTGCGTTTTTATGAAGGTAAATCTTAGTACCCGCTTGAATGTTTAATGTTTTACCTTCATCAATAAAAGCAGCTCCGTAAATAAGATGTGGCTTGTCATTTGCCCAAGTTCCTTCGTTTAGATCTAACAGTTGATTTTTAGCGGTTAATCTGGAATAATGATAATAGATGTCTTGTCCCCAAACCGCCAGTTGAATGTATTGGTCTTTTCCATTTGTTCTGAAACGAATAGAATCTTGAATAACCATTGGGTTGGATTGGTTGTTTACTTTAAGAGTAACTTCAAGAAAAACAAATAAACTGTCTTTTCCTTCGAGCTTAATAGAGGAGAACATTTTTCCCGATGCACCGTCAACGTTTAATCTAAAAGGAGAATTTGAACCGCCCATTAATTCAATTTGATCAATTTTGACGGTTTTCGATTCCTTATTATAAATTTTAAATTGTTTAGTACTTGAGCCAATTGTTGTAAAAACGGTATCGAAAACGATCGTGTCTGCAGAAAAAGATAAATTACCTTTGGATATACCTTGAAACTTTTTGCATCCAGTTGTGAAGAACAACAAGGCTGTGACTGAGAAATAGAATATATATATGTACTTTTTCACTTTTTATGAATAGATTTGACTTCAAAAATAACGTAAAGTAGTGTAAGTTTATTTTAATTTTCAAAAAAAAATGATGTAGTTTGAAAACTTTGATTAAATTTGCACACCCTACACATAGGATTGTTAAAAAGCTCATAATATATTAAAATGAAAAAAGATACACACCCAGGAGATTACAGAATGATTGTATTCAGAGATATGTCAAGTGACTATTCTTTTATTTGCCCATCTTGTGCTACAACTAGCGAAACAGTAGTTTGGGAAGATGGTGTTGAATATCCATTGTTTAAATTAGATATCTCTCACAAATCTCACCCTTTCTTTACAGGAGTTGCTCAGTTTGTGGATACTGCTGGTCGTATCGATAAGTTTCAAAATCGTTACGCAAAAACTATCAAGAAATAATTATTTTTCTATAATATTTAAAAAGCTCCCAGATTGGGGGCTTTTTTTATGGGATAAATTGGTATATTTGACTGTGAATATTTTTTTAAAAATAACAGTATTTTTTACTCTCTTTTTTTCTATTAGCTTTCAGTCGAGAGCCAATAGAATTGAAAAAGGGTTTGAAGCATTGAATGAATATAATTATTTTGAAGCGAAGAAAATTTTCTTTCAAACGATTAAAAAAGATTCTTCTGCTGCTGGATACGGTTTAGCCACACTTTTTTTCAGAAATGATAATCCTTTTCATTCTTTAGATTCTGCTTATAAATATGTGTGTATTTCAGTAGCTACTTTTCATTTAGTAAAGAATAAAGAGAAGTTAGAATTACTAAAATATGGTTTTGAATATTTAAACATTATTCACTTAAGAGCGAATATTAGTTTAGAATATTATCATAAAGCATTGAAAATCAATACAATTGAAGGGTTTGATGAGTTTATACTTAAAAATGACTGGTCAAATGAACGCTTTTCTGCTATTTATAAAAGAGATTCTTTAGCATTTGAAAATGTTCGTTCCGTTAAAACCTCGAAAGTTGTTACAGAATTTATAGAAAAATATCCCTCCAGCGAATTTCATTTAGATGCACTTAAATTATTAGAGTTGTGTGTATATCAAGAAATGACTGTGAGTGGAACTATTGAATCTTACATTACATTTTGTACGGAACAACATCGAAATCGATACGAGAAAGATGCGGAAGATAAAATATATGAATTGTCCATTCTATCAAAATCGTTAGCTGAATATTCTAATTTTATTTCTCTTTTTCCAATGAATAGAAATGTGGAAATTGCCTGGAAAAAAGTGTATCAATTATATATGGTTGATTATACGGAAGATCGGATTCAACAATTTCAAACCACTTATCCAGATTATCCATTTATTGCAGAATTAGAGCAAGATATAAAATATGCTCAACGTCAAATTATACCTTATAAATTCAATGGTATGTTTGGGTTTATGGATTATGAAGGGAATAGTGTAATTGAACCTAATTATGAATACCTCGGTTTTTTTAATGATGGTTTAGCTGTTGCAGTTAAAAATGGAAAGTACGGCTATATTGATAAAGGAAATACTGTTGTAGTTGATTTTATATATGATTCAGCGACAGATTTTGAAAATAGTAGAGCAATAGTTGGAGTTAATGAAAGGTTAGGGGTGATAAACAGAGCTGGATTTGTTGTTCTGCCTATAGAGTTCAATGACATAGGTTCGTTTTCTGAAGGGCTGATTTACGGTCAAAGAGACAGTTTATTTGGGTATTACGATAACACTGGAAATCAACGTATTGACGAAAGGTATTTCGAAGCGTTTTCATTTATGAATGGAATAGCAAAAGTTCAAATTGGTAAAAATCAAACCTTTATTGACGTTTATGGTGTGCCAATTGTAGCTCCAATATTTGAATCTATTCATTTTTTCAATGATTCATTACTCGTGTACGAGATGGGAAGTAAGTTCGGTATTTGTAGAATTAACGGTTCAATTTTAGATTCAGCTAAATACGGTGTTATTGGTGTTTTATCAAATGGAAGAGCAGTCGTAACCTACCAGGGGAAGTTGGGCTATATGAATGGTGAAGGGAAAATTGTTCTTGATACAAAGTATGATGAATTCCCAAATTTTTTAGAGGCTGGACAGTTTAATGGAACTTATGCGATTGTTCGAATGAAAGGTAAATTTGGAGTGATCGATCATAATGGTAAATTTATTATTTCGCCAACTTATTATCATTTAGGTAAATTTAGTTCGTTAATGGCTTTTTCAAAAGGAAAAGGTTGGGGCTTTATTGATCTATTAAATACAGTGCTTATTCCTGCTCAATTTGAGTATGCTGAAAGTTTTAATGATGGGTATGCTATAGTTGAGAAAATGGCTTTATTAGGACTTATTAATCCTTCTGGAAAAGTAACAGTGCCTTTTTGTTTCAATGAAATTCAGCGATTAGATAAAGACAGAGTGATAGTTACTGAAGGAAATGATCACGGGGTTTATACTGTGAAAGGAGAAGAAATAGTTCCAACAGAATACCAACAAATTCGCACCTTGAATAAAGATTTTTTAATTTTAACAAAAGCATCAGAAGTACATTATTTATATCTTCCTGAAAACAAGATAATCAAACCAAAGCTGGAAAATGAATAATTTCTTTAATTTGATTGATAAATATAAGTTTGGAATTATTGCTGCATTTGCGGTGTATATCGGGATATTTATGTATTTGCAATTAACATCTGTTCCAGAATACTTTGAAATTAAGGCATTTACAGATGGGGCGAGATTGGAGCAACCGAAAGAAGAAGAGATAGAATTAAAGCCTGAAAACATTGAAGTTCCACCTCAATTTGAAGCTGGAAATGTTACAAACACTGCGAGAGATCAAAATGATAAACGAAATCGTTCTGATTATGATTGGAGTGCGGTGAAATCTTCCTCAACGAATGATGTAGAGAAAATGGTGAAAGAGGAGGAGCGTAAAATGTTTGAAGCTACCGGTGGAGAAGCTAAGCGTAAGGCGATTCAACAACAAGACGAGGAAAGAAATAAGAATCAAAAAGATAAACCAGAATCAAATGTGAAAGCTGCATCCAATTCTTCTGGAAGTAATAACGCTGTAAAAGGTAATGTGATGGTGGAATGGTCTCTATCTAATCGAAATCCACATCAAAATAATGCTTGGAATGTTCGAAATCCTGGCTACACCTGTGGACATGGTGCTTCAGGTAAAGTTGTTATTTCTATAAAAGTTGGCCAAGATGGAAGAGTTACAAGTGCTGTGTGTGATCAAAGTGCTAGTTCTTCTGCAAATCCTTGTATGATTGAACAAGCGTTGAAATATGCGAAACTTTCGAGGTTTGATTACTCTTCTTCTGAACCGATTCAATCAGGTAAAATTTATTATACATTCGTTTCTCAATAATATCAAATCATGAGTGAAATAAATCAAATTAAATCAGTTGTTTTCCTTGCTATAGATGAGTTTAACGTGTCGCAAGAAGTGGACAGTAGATTAGAAAAAAATGAAAGTGAAGTGCTTTTTTCAAGAGTAGGTTTTACAGAAACTGGAAAATTGGACAGTTTAACACTTATTTATTTTTTAGTTACTATTGAAGAATATTTACAGAAAGAGTTTGGTTCAAATTTCGATTTAAAAACACAAGAACTTATTGAATCAAAAGAAACAAATTTAAAGAATATATCTACCTTGATTCAGTATATTCAAAAAATAGTTTAATCCAATGAAAGCACTTTTGATATCCGATTTTTCAATCAATAACTTAGCTGGTTATTTGAGAAACGATTTATTGGAGCAAAAAATAGAGATTTCAATTGCTCCATTTAATCAAGTATATCAAGTGTTAATTGACTCTAATTTAGAGTGTTGGAATGATCAGTCGGAGCTGGCGATTGTGTGGACTCAGCCAGAAAGGATACTTTCTAGTTTTCAATCATTTTTAAATAACGAATCAATTGATTTAGAGACAATTCGTGAGGAAGTGGAACGTTTCGCATCTCTTCTTATTTCTGTAAGTAATAGAGTTCGGGTTTTATATGTAGCTAATTGGACGGTTGATTTAAGCTTGAATTACCAAGGAAATTTATCTACTAAATCAGAAATTGGTGTGATTGATGTTCTTTCAAAAATGAATGAAACACTTGCTTTTGCATTGCGGAGTTGTCCAAATATTCATGTGTTAAATAGTCAGAAATGGATTTCAAGTGTCGGTGATGCAGCGTATAGTCCTAAGTTATGGTATTTAACAAAAACGCCTTTTCATACTACCGTTTTTGCTCAAGCTTCGAAAGATATTGTAAGTTCTATTCGTTCTACTTTTATTCCTTCAAAGAAAGTGATAGTTGTAGATTTAGACAATACACTTTGGGGTGGTGTTGTGGGAGATATTGGATATGAAAACCTATTGCTCGGTGGACATGACGCAAAAGGGGAGGCGTTCAATGATTTTCAATCCGCCTTGAAATCGTTCTTAAATAAAGGAATTATCTTGGCTATTGCTAGTAAAAATGAGGAATCTGTTGCTTTAAAAGCAATTGAAAATCATCCTGGAATGGTCTTGAGAAAAAATGATTTTTCTGCTTGGAGAATCAATTGGGACGATAAAGCAAAAAACATACTTGAAATATCGCAAGAGTTAAACATTGGTTTGGATTCAATTGTTTTTTTAGACGATAATCCGTTTGAAAGAGAACGAGTTAAGTCGGTTTTACCGGAAGTGTTTGTTCCTGAGTTACCAAAAGATCCGATGTTGTATAAGCGTTTTTTATTGCAATTAGATTGTTTTAATTCTACTTCGATAAGTGATGAAGACAGGAAACGAACTGAATTTTATAGAGTAGAAAAGCAACGAAAAGATCATAAAAATGGTTTCACCGGTTTGGAAGAATGGTTGAAGTCAATCGGTATAAAAGTTACGTGTGAAGAATTAACTTCTGATAACCTTCAACGTGTACTTCAATTGTTAAATAAAACCAATCAAATGAATCTTTTGACAAATCGATATTTTGAAAAAGATTTGTTGGAAAGAATGAGTAATCAAAATCAATGGACGTTTGCTTTTTCTGTAAAAGATAATTTTGGAGACGCAGGATTAACAGGTGTACTTGGATTGAAAATGGAGAATGAAACGCTTGTTATAACTGATTTTGTTTTAAGTTGCAGAGTAATTGGACGAAAAATAGAAGAGACGATGCTTTCTGTAGCTGTAAAATTCGCAAAAGACAATAAATTTCAATATGTTGAGGCTCAATATGTTATGACAGAAAAAAACAAACCTTGTTTCGATTTCTTTTTAAATTCTGGTTTTGAGAATCAACAAAATAGTTTTACATGGAATGCAGAGAAAATGTATGTAAGACCTTATTATGTTGAACTGAATGAGTATTGATTACCTCTCAACCAATTCAATAATTTCAAAAGTAGGAGTTGATAAAAAGATGACACGTTTGTTATTAAAAGCAATAGCTGGTTGAGGCTTGCTTAATGCTATGAATTTATTGGCCAAACAATGTTTTACATCTTCATCAAAATTATCAGCAATAAAACAGAGATGGTATAGCCCCCCTTTTTTCTTTTGTAAAATTTGATTCACGGGACTTTCTTCGTTCAACGGTTCAATCAATTCTAAACGAACACCATTTGAACTTGTAGCGAAAGCAATTTTGCAATTTTGAATAGGATCGATAAATATTTCACTTAATTGCGAAACACTTAGTACAGTATTTAATGTTAAATTAAAGTATTCTTCAATGTTTTTAACCGCAATACCAACGTGATCAAATTCCATATTTTATTTTTTGAGTAAAGTTAGACATTATTTAATCAACCAAGAAGGCGACGATTTCAAAACCAATGAATGAATTTCACAATTTTCAATATGAGCACCTTTCAAGTAGCCTGTACTCATTAGAAACTCATTAACGATTTCTCCCCCTGTAAACTTAAATGTTTTCTTAAAAATTTTAACCCATTCTTCTTTTGTTTTAGGATGATTTTGGTCGATCCATTTTTTGAAAGAGCCGAATTCTTTTTGAAGCTCTAAAATAATAGTTGCGTTATGGATTGTTGCATCCACTTTTAATTTATTACGTATAATTCCTGCGTCATTAAGAAGTCGTTCCCTATCTTTTTCTTTGTAAGCAGCAACTTTTTGAATGTCAAAATTATCAAAAGCCTTTTTAAAGTTTTGTTGTTTATTCAATATAGTTGTCCAACTTAGACCTGCCTGATTTATTTCTAATACTAAACGCTCAAATAATTCATTATCATCTTCAATAGTGTAACCATAAGCAGTATCGTGATATATTCGGTGAAGATTTGTCAACTCCATTTGAGAAACAGCCTCGCAATATGATTTTGGTTTTTCCATACTTTATTGTTTGGTGAATAAAAGTAACAGTACTTATTTTAAATCACTAAATTTATTAATTATTCTGAATACAATTCTTTAATGATTCTTTAAAATTAAGAGTTTCTAATTATATTAGCGGATAGTTTTAGAAATTGAATTATTTACAAATGATCTTGTCTATTGATATTTATCAAACAATTACAACTGTATTAGTTGTTGCACTTTTATTTCTAATTTTTAAATTTTTTGAATCTACATGGTCTTATAAAATTAGTAAGCCTAATAAATGGGATCGATTCATTTTATCGGGAGACGTTTCTCCTAAATTAAAGAAAATTGAAAGGACGTATAAAGATAGAGTGCGTTTTTACAATTTTTGGTTTCAAATTAATCGTTTAAAGAGAGACAATGTTGAAGGTTCATTTGTAGAACTAGGTGTTTATCAAGGTGAAACAGCAGTCATTATTCACGAAATGGATAAGAGTAGAGATTTTCATTTATTTGATACGTTTGAAGGATTTGATGGTAAGGATTTGGAGTTAGAAAAAAATAAAGACGAACGATATGTTGAATCAAACTTTTCTGATACGCAACTAAATGATGTGAAATTACTTTTTAACAAGAGCACGAATGTTCATTTCTATAAAGGTTATTTTCCGGATACATTAGTAGATTTAAAAGCTACTAAATTTGCTTTTGTAAATATAGATGCTGATTTGTATCAACCTACAATAGCTGCTTTGAACTATTTTTACCCACTTTTGTCTCCAGGAGGAGTGCTTATTATTCATGATTATAACCATACATGGGATGGAGCGAAACAAGCAATAGATGAATTTTCACTAACAATTCCAGAATGTATAATTGAAATTCCTGATTGGCAAGGTAGCGCAATGATTATTAAAAACAAATAGATGTATATTCCCTATCAACAGATTGCAGAAAATTTAGGATTAGAAGAAGAAGATATTCTTTTAATTGCTTCTGATATATCAAAGTTGGCTTACACAACATTTAAAAATAAAGAAAAATTAAATAGTAATTTTTTAGTAGACAGCTTTAAGAATAAATTGAAAAAGGGTACATTACTTTTTCCAGCTTTTATAGATGGTTTTAAATCTGGGGATACATTTGATAAATTATCTGATTCCCCCGAAATGGGCGCTTTGTCAAAATTAACATTTCAAAGAGTTGATTTCCTTCGAACATCAGATCCTTTGCATTCATTCATGGTGTATGGAAAAGATGCGGATGATTTAGCTGAAATGAAAAGCGATTCAACATTTGGACCAGCTTCAGTTTTTGAATATTTAAAAAATAAAAAAGCAAAAATGCTATTGATTGATGTCGATTTAGAACACAGTTTTACATTCGCTCATTATGTAGAAGAATGTATGAAAGTGCCTTATCGTCAGTATGTTAGTTTAGATTATAAATCCGTAAATGACGATAGAGTAACTGTTGATGAAAAACTAAAAGTCTATTCCAAAAAGAAAGGTGTAGTGAATACCTTGAATAAGTTAGAACCAATTTTGATTGAAAAAGGAGCAATGGGGAAAATTGAATTGAATGAAAGTGTTTTTCGTTTGATTCATTTAGATGGGGCTTATGATGTTATTTGTGATGATATCCAGAAAAATAAAGCTCAAAATTTACACGCTTTCGAATTGAAAAACTTTATTCGTTCATCTGTTAAACAATTGATTGGTAAATGAATGTGGGGTTGAACTATATTTCTTCAAACGAAGTTGATAAAATTAAATGGGATAAATGCATTCAAGATTCTTTGAATGGAATTGTTTTTGGTTATTCATGGTGTTTAGATAGTGTTTGTGATTCTTGGGATGCATTGATTCTGAATGATTATGAGGCAGTGTTTCCAATTATAAGAAGTTCTAAATTGGGGATTCATTATTTTTTCAATCCAATTTTTGCTTTACAATTAGGAGTTTTTTCTAAAAATGAAATTTCGGAAGAGGTACTGTCTGAATTTTTAAAAGCGATACCTACTAAAATTAAATTGATTGATATTCAGTTAAATTTTGGAAATAAAATCAATAACACAGATTTTCAAGTTTCGACTAAAAGCTGTCAGAAAATTGATTTATCTCAAGATTATACCTCCATTTCGTCAAAATATTCAACCAATCTGAAGCGTAACCTATCTAAAGCTAGAAAAAATAAACTAGAAATTGTTTTATCAACGGATTCAGAGCAAGTGATTCGTTTGTTCAAAGAGAATAGGGGAGATGCTTTGACTGAAATTAAGTCTGAACATTATGTTCGTCTAAAATCGTTGTTAGATAAAATGATTGAGAAAGAAGTTTCTAAGATATATGAATGTTGGAAAGATGGACTTTTAATTGCCTCCGCTGCTTTTTCAATTACAAATAATCGAATAATATATATCAAGGGCGGAACAACATCTGAAGGAAGAAAACTAGGCGCAATGCATTTAATTATGGATGAAGTACTCCGTTTAAATTCTGAAAAAGATTTAAATTTTGATTTCGGAGGTTCCTCTATTCCACAAGTAGCACGATTCAATCATGGTTTTGGTTCTGAAGATTACTTTTATAACAGACTGTATTTGAATAGATTACCTTTTTGGTTGAAAATGCTTAAAAAGTGAATTTATTTGATAATTGATTCGATTGATATTCCTTATTGTTTTACCGTAACAATTATTAATTTTACATTACTAAAAATAAATACAAATGTCAAAATTTAACTGGGAAACGATTAAAGAATATACCGATATTAAGTTTGAATTTTTTGAAGGTATTGCAAAGATAACAATCAATAGACCAAAAGTTTACAATGCATTTCGTCCAGAAACGAATATGGAAATGTTGGATGCGATGAATATTTGTCGTGAAAGAAATGATGTTGGTGTAATTGTGTTGACAGGTGCTGGAGATAAAGCATTTTGTTCAGGTGGTGATCAAAATGTGAAAGGAATTGGTGGTTATATTTCTGAAAATGGAGTACCACGTTTGAATGTATTGGATTTACACAAAGCAATTCGTTCGATGCCTAAGCCTGTAATTGCTATGGTGAATGGTTATGCGATTGGTGGTGGACATGTATTGCACGTTGTGTGTGATTTAACAATTGCTTCTGATAATGCAATCTTCGGACAAACTGGACCAAAAGTAGGTAGTTTTGATGGTGGATTTGGATCTTCTTATTTAGCTAGATGTGTTGGTCAGAAAAAAGCGCGTGAGATTTGGTTTACATGTAATCAATACACTGCTGAAGAATCAGAAAAAATGGGTATGGTAAACAAAGTGGTACCGTTTGCTCAATTAGAAGAAACGACAGTTGATTGGTGTAGGACAATCATGACGCGTTCTCCTTTAGCTATTAGGATGATTAAGAGAGGTTTAAATGCCGAATTAGACGGTCAGCACGGTATTATGGAATTGGCGGGTGATGCAACATTAATGTATTACTTAACAGAAGAAGCGCAAGAAGGTAAGCATGCATTTTTAGAGAAAAGAAAACCTGATTTTCAAAAATTTCCTAAGTTTCCTTGATGTTGATTTAGATTCAAGACTGAAATATTCAAGATTTTAAGACTTACAATAACAAAGGCTGTCAATAATTTGACAGCCTTTTAGTTTTTAGTATTCAAGTCTAACGTCTTTCAGTCTTTTTTGAACTTGGGAGCAACAATCAATTCTTTTGTCCCATGTCCCCAAGAATAGAAACCTTCTCCCGATTTAATTCCTTTTTTACCAGCAACAACCATGTTTACTAATAACGGACAAGGAGCATATTTAGGATTTCCAAAACCATTGTGTAGTACTTCTAAAATTGCTAAACAAACATCAAGACCAATAAAGTCAGCCAATTGCAATGGTCCCATTGGATGAGCCATTCCTAATTTCATTACCGTATCAATTTCTTCAACACCTGCAACGCCTTCATACAATGTATAAATAGCTTCATTGATCATTGGCATTAAAATACGATTCGCTACGAAACCAGGATAATCATTCACTTCAACTGGAACTTTATTCAGTTTTCTTGAAAGATCCATGATTGTATTTGTAACTTCATCTGTTGTCGAATATCCACGGATAATTTCAACCAATTTCATCACAGGTACAGGATTCATAAAATGCATTCCGATTACTTTCTCAGGACGAGAAGTTACAGATGCTATTTTAGTGATTGAAATAGAAGAAGTATTCGAAGCTAAAATAACTTCAGGATTTGTGAATTTATCTAACTCAGCAAATATTTTTAATTTCAAATCAATATTTTCAGTTGCAGCTTCAACAACCAAATCAACATTTTTCACACCTTCTTCAATCGAAGTAAAAGCAGTGATATTCGCTAAAGTATTTATTTTATCTTGCTCACTAATCGCTTCTTTCGCTACTTGACGATCTAAATTTTTTGAAATTGTCGCAATTCCTTTATCTAAAGATGTTTGTGATAAATCTATTAATGAAACTTTATATCCAAATTGTGCAAATGTGTGGGCAATTCCATTCCCCATTGTTCCAGCACCAATAACCGCTACTTTTGTCATAGTTTTAATTTTTTAGTGCTACAAATATACGTGTTTCATGATGATGTTTATTGTTTTTAACTGTGTATATTTCAACGTTTATTCTTTTAATTATTGAATTGTTATTTATGTGTTTTAACTATCATTATAAATGTGTGTTGAATTTAATTTTATTTAAAATTAGATTTATATATATACTTAATGGTTTGTATTGTAGGTGGTTATCGTTATTAATCCATTAAATCCATAGACTTTATGTATTTTTTATTGTGAAAAGTTTTTTTATTTCAATTTCTCTCAGTAGATTTGTATCGTAATCTTAAAAATAAGACAAATAGTATGCAAAGCTTTTTATCAGAATTAGAGAATCCAATTATACAACAAGATATCATAGATTTAGGTCAACGTATCGAAGCTTTTAAGAATGGAACCTTACACGAAGATAAGTTTCGTGCAATTCGTTTAGCGAGAGGGGTTTATGGACAACGTCAACAAGGAGTTCAGATGATTCGTATTAAGTTGCCTTTTGGGAAAGTAACAGCTAAACAATTGAAAAGAATTTCTGATGTAAGCGATGAGTATAGTACTGGTCATTTGCATATTACAACTCGTCAAGATATTCAAATACATTATGTTAGTTTAGATCGAACGCCAGAATTATGGGCCGATTTAGAAAAAGATGATGTTACGTTGAGAGAGGCTTGTGGAAACACTGTGAGAAATGTTACTGCAAGTTCAAAAGCAGGAATAGATGCAAATGAACCTTTTGATGTTTCACCTTATGCCGATTTAGTTTTTCGTTATTTTTTGCGCAAGCCTTTTGGACAAGAATTGGGAAGAAAAATTAAAATTTCATTCAGCTCAAGTGATGAAGACGATGTGTATTCTTTCATTCATGATTTCGGATTTATTCCGAAATTGAAAATTGAAAATGGAGTAGAAAAAAGAGGGTTTAAAATTTTAGTTGGTGGTGGATTAGGTGCACAACCATTTTTAGCAAAAGTTGCTCATGAATTTTTGGCTGAAGAAGATATTATACCGTTTTTGGAAGCTTCAATTCGTGTGTTTGATAGACATGGAGAAAGAAATTCAAGAGCTAAAGCACGAATTAAGTACTTGATTTCAAAAATTGGAATTGAAGAATTCGTTACTTTAACAAACGAAGAAAGAAAAGCAGTTCAATATGATCATAATGAGGATTTTAAGTTATTTGACCAACAAGCTGAATTCAACACACCCTTAAGTTCTATTCAAACAAAAGAAGAGTTTTTGACTACCCTATCCGATGATAAGTTCAAAGAATGGGTGAAAACGAATGTTGTTGATCAAAAACAAAAAGGATATTTTGCAGCCTTTGTAAAAGTGTTAATTGGAAATTTCAATACAACTCAAGCAAGGCAATTGGCGGATATAGTTTCAAAATATGCAGCGGATGATATTCGTTTTACAATCGATCAAAGTTTGTTGTTGAAATTTATAAAAGCAGAAGATTTAGAGAAAATGTATACTGAATTAAAAGTAATTGGTTTAGCTGCGAGTGGTTTTAATAGTGTTGCAGATGTAACAGCTTGTCCAGGAACAGATACGTGTAATCTTGGAATTTCAGATTCAACAAATGTTGCGAAAGTGATTGAAAGTGTTGTAAGAGAAGAGTATCCAGAATTAATTTATAACGAAGAAATTAAAATAAAAATTAGTGGATGTATGAATTCGTGTGGTCAGCATGGTTTGGCTCATATTGGTTTTCATGGTTCTTCTCAAAAAGTAAATGGTCTAACGATTCCAGCTTTACAAGTATTATTAGGTGGAGGTAAATTAGGGAATGGAGCAGGAAGAATAGCTGAAAAAGTTATTAAAGTTCCAAGTAAAAGAGTTTTAAATGTAATCCGATATTTATTTGATGATTATATTCAAAATCAACAAGATGAAGAAACGTTTAATGGGTACTATGATAGAAAAGGAAATAAATTTTTCTATGATTTATTAAAACCATTAGCAGATACAACTACTTTACAACCATCTGATTATATAGATTGGGGACATGAAGAACAATTTAAAATTGCGATTGGAGTAGGAGAGTGTGCGGGTGTTATGATTGATTTAGTGGCAACATTGATTTTTGATGCAGAAGAGAAATTAGATGCTGCATTTACATCAATAGCAGATACCAGATATTCTGATGCGATTTATCACACTTATTCAGCAGGTATTCATACAGCAAAAGCACTTTTATTAGATCAAAAGGTTCATTGTAATACTCAATCAGGCATCATTGCTGATTTTGATAAACATTTAGAAGAAAAATTTAGTTCATTTAATATATCAAATTTTACAGATTTTATTTTGCAAATAAATAAATATGAACCTTCAAAAGAGTTTGCGCAATCCTATTATGCAGAGGTAAATAATTTCATTTTAAAAGCAAAAGAATTCCGAATGTGATTTGGGAATTGATTAAAATTCCCTTTATCGTTCAACGAAAAATGTTAATTTTTAGAGACGTTGTAACGCAACGTCTCTACATAAAAAATAAAAAAATGATTTTAAAAGATAAAAACCCAACAATAACATTAGTAGGTGCAGGACCAGGTGATATTGAATTAATTACATTAAAAGGAATCAATGCAATAAAATCGGCTGACGTAATTTTATACGACGCATTAGTTAATGAAGAATTATTAGATTTTGCGCCGAATGCTCTAAAAATATTTGTTGGAAAAAGAAAAGGATTCAAAGCTTTTTCACAAGAAGAAATAAATCAATTGTTAGTTGATAAAGCTTTTCTACATGGTCATGCTGTTCGATTAAAAGGAGGAGACTCTTTCGTTTTTGGTAGAGGATTCGAAGAAATTCAACATGCAAAAGCGTTTGGTATTCCAACATCAGTAGTTCCTGGAATTTCGAGCTCAATTTCTGTTCCGGCATTGGTAGGAATACCAGTCACACACAGAGGAGTAAGTAATAGCTTTTTTGTTTTAACGGGGACTTTATCTGATGGAAGTTTGAATCCCGAAATTGAGGTTGCTGCAAAAACTTCAGGTACAGTAGTTGTGTTGATGGGCTTGTCAAAATTAAGTGAAATTGTTTCAATTTTTAAATCTGAAAACAAAGAAGATTTAACTGTTTCTGTAATTAGTAATGGATCATTGCCAACTCAAAAAAGTGTTTCAGGAAGAGTTCGAAATATTATTTCAAAAGTAGAGGAAGAAAATATCCAAGCCCCCGCGATAATAGTTCTTGGAGAAGTAGTAGGTTTGCAAAACGAATTTCAAATCGTTTTAGAAGATTCGTATAAATTATAAAGTGACATAGTGGATAAGTTTATGATTGTCACGTTTTTATTGAATTGTTTTTATTCGGTTTCTCAGCTTGATTCTTACAAAGAAAATAGTTGGGGAGGGATTTTATGGAGACATACCGTAAATTCAAATTTGAATTTTTCAATTGATGCTGGACATAGAACTTTTGATAATTTTACACGAAGAAAAAGACAAGATTTAGTTCGAGTGTTTATTGAACGAAAGCTATCGCCTAAAAATTCAATTGGAATTGGTGTTGCTTATTTTGAATCGATTAAACAGAATTCAGATCTTTATCTTTCAGAGTTTAGACCTTTTATTCAGTATCAATTCCTGAGAAACAATGAAAAAAATGTAATAGGATTTCGATTTAGAAATGAAGTACGTTACTACATTGATTCTAAGAAGTTTGTAAATAGAAGTAGAGTTCAATTGAGTTATGAATTGAAAACATCAAAAAAACAATTTAGTCCGAGAATAGCGATTGAAGGATTTGTTTCAGCATTGAAAACACCAATTGTAGAACAACGATTCAGTTTAGGCAATACCTTTATAATTTCAAAAGTAATACATCTATTTGCTTTCTACACGTTGCAATTTCAATCAAATATAAAAGAAAATAATAGGCAGGTTGCACAAAATATATTTGGAATTTTGTTAACTGTTAATACCAAGAATAATGACAATTAAGAAAGATAAAAACGAATTATTCCCAGTTTTCTTAAAGCTAAATGAACTGAATGTTTTGATAGTTGGGGGTGGTAAAATTGGATTAGAAAAAATATCTTCCGTATTGACAAATTCACCAGTGTCGAAAGTGAAAATTGTTGCCATTACTTTTATAGATGAAATTAGAGAATACTTAAAGTGTTTTCCTCAAGTTGAATTAATTGAATCTGAATTTAACGAATCTTATTTAGAGGGTATTCAATTGGTAATCACAGCGTTAAATAATATTGAAAAATCAGAAGAAATAAAAAAGATTGTCAACTCTAAAGGAATACTTTACAATGCTGCAGACAAACCTGAATTGTGTGATTTTTACTTAGGATCGGTTGTAACAAAAGGAAATTTGAAGATTGGGATTTCGACGAATGGGAAATCACCTACTTTAGGGAAGCGCTTGAAAGAAATTTTCAATGAAAACATACCTGAAACAATAGATAATTCTCTTGAAAATTTAAGTAAAATTAGAAATCATTTAAAAGGGGATTTTCAACGAAAAATTATTGAATTAGATAAAATTACAAGTGGTTTAAAAGAAGATAAAGGTAAAGCGTGGTATTTATTTAGTATCAAAAAAGTAATAGGTTATATTGCTTCTGTTTTAGGCATAATGTTAGCTGGACATTTATTGTTTTCTATCATTCCTCTTTCAACTATTTGGAATTCAACATCTTTAGCATTTAATTCATTGGATATTCATTTTGTTTATTTTATGTTAGGGGGATTTATTGCTCAAATGATAGATGGGGCATTAGGAATGGCTTATGGAGTTAGTGCTTCTACATTTTTAATGTCGATGGGTTTATCACCAGCTATTGCGAGTATGAGTGTGCATACTTCTGAGATTTTCACAAGTGGAGTTTCTGGATTTATGCATTTACGTTTCGGGAATGTGAATACCAAATTGTTCAAAACGATAATGTTTCCAGGGGTTATTGGAGCTATTTTAGGAGCATATATTTTAGCAGAATTTGAAGCATATAATGTTTACATTAAACCTATGGTTGGAGTTTATACTTTGATTTTAGGGATTATTATTATACGTAAAGTGGTTACAAATTCAAATAAACGTAAAAAGGTAACGAAAGTTGGATGGTTAGCTGTTACGGGTGGTTTTTTAGATTCCATTGGTGGAGGAGGCTGGGGACCAGTAGTTTCTTCAACATTGATTGCAAGTGGTAAAAATCCAAGGTTGATAATTGGGTCAGTAAATTTGGCTGAATTTTTCATTTCATTGGCAAGTTCATTCACGTTTTTCACCATCTTAGGAAGTTCAAATTGGCAACCTATTTTAGGTTTGATCTTAGGGGGTGTTTGTGCAGCGCCGATAGCAGCGCATTTATCTAAAAGATTGAATGTAAAAGCGATGATGGTAATGGTTGGAATTCTTATAATCATTGTGAGTTTACGAATAATTATTTTAACTTTATTGAAAGTTTTATAATTCGATTTTAAATCAATAACTAAAAATAGATAGTAATGAAGAAGGTATTTTTAAGTGATTCAGGACCAGTAACATCAGATTCAATTTATAGTTTTTGGAGATGGGATGAAAGTGCTGACTTAACAGTACAAAAGTTAGAAGATGTTACTAATTATTGTCTTGATTTAGGAATTAATTCGTTTGATCTGTCTAATTCCTATGGTTTGGGTCAAACAGAAGAATTATTTGGTAAAGTACTTGAAAATAAATCCATCAAAAGAGAAGATATTGTTTTGTTTTCGAAACACGGATATAAATCAAACGAATCTGGTACTGGAAAATTGGTTTACAATCAGTTGACAGAGAAGTATATAAATAAAAGTGTTGACGATTCTCTGAAAAAATTAAAAACAGATTATTTAGATGTTTTTTTACTAGATGAATTTGATCCGTTAATGAGATCGGAAGAAGTTGTTTCAGCTTTGACTACGTTAGTGTTTAAGGGAAAAGTTAAGCATATCGGTCTTTCAGGCTTTAATGTGTTTCAGCACAAGCAATTAGCTAATTTTTCTTTAGATATAGTAACCAATCATTTTGAGTTGAACTTATTTAATACTTCTGCAATTCACGATGGAAGATTAGACTTTATCAAAGAACAATATGCAAAACCAATGGCTTGGGCACCTTTAGCGGATGGTCGCATATTGAATGGAACAGATGCGGAAGCTATTTTGATTCGTTCAGTTTTGGATGATTTAGCTGTTAAATACAATTCTAACATTGAGCAATTAGCAGTAGCTTGGATTCATAAATTAGGAGCTCTTCCAATTATTGGAAGTTTAAGTAAAGAACGTATTAGTAATGCTGCAACTGCAAGTGATATTCAATTATCACACGAAGATTGGCATAAGATATACAATGTGACTAAGAAATAGTTGTTTTCAGCTATTGATTGGTTAGATTATTACTTTAAGAATTTAAAAAGAGTTAATGATAGAAAAATTAAAAAATATTGAAGAGTTAGATTTAGTGAATGTTTTGAAAAGAATTTCATTAGAATTTGGAGTTAGAGCTGCTTTTTCAACGAGTTTAAGTTGGGAAGATCAAGTAATTACTCATCACATCTTTTCAAATGATTTACCAATTCGAGTTTTTACATTAGATACAGGAAGATTATTTCCTGAAACCTACAATGTGTTAAATAGAACATTGAATTGTTACAAAAAGAAAATCGAAGTTTTTTCACCAAAACACGAAGGAGTTGAGAAAATGGTTACTGACAAAGGTCCTTTAAGTTTTTACGCTTCTTTAGAAAATCGAAAAGAATGTTGTTTTATACGAAAAGTAGAACCGTTGAATCGAGCATTGGAAAATGTAGATTGTTGGATTACAGGATTAAGAGGAGAGCATTCTGAAAATCGAAAAGAAATGCCAATGGTCGAAAAAGAGGATCAACGAAATTTAATCAAAGTTCATCCGATTTTAAACTGGTCATTAGAACAAGTAAAAGAAGAAATTAAAACACACAATATTCCTTACAATGTTTTACACGACAAAGGTTTTGTAAGTATTGGTTGTCAGCCGTGTACGAGAGCAGTTCAAGAAGGAGAAGATTTCCGCGCAGGTAGATGGTGGTGGGAAAATGCAGATCAAAAAGAATGCGGATTGCATTCGAACACGTAGGCACATGGCATGCCATGTGCAACGGTTTCGCATGCCACGCACCAACGGTTCCGCACGCCATGCGCCAACCATTACGAATGACATTCTTCAAATAAAAAATATTAAAAAATGAAAAAATTAGATTACTTAGACGAATTAGAGGCAGAGGCAATTTACATTATGCGTGAAGTTGCTGGTCAATTTGATAAACCAGCATTATTGTTCAGTGGAGGAAAAGATAGTATTTGTCTAGTACATTTAGCATTAAAAGCATTCCGTCCAGGTAAATTCCCTTTCCCTTTAGTACACGTTGATACAGGACATAACTCTCCAGAAGTAATCGAATATAGAGATAGTTTATCTGAGAAATTAGGTGAAAAATTAATCGTTCGTAAAGTTGAAGATACAATAAAAGCAAAAAATCTTCAAGACGGAAAAGGTAAGTTTCCAAGTAGAAACGGACTTCAAACGTATACTTTATTAGACGTGATTGAAGAATTTGAATTCGATGCATGTATAGGTGGAGCTAGAAGAGACGAAGAAAAAGCGAGAGCTAAAGAAAGGATTTTTTCGGTAAGAGATGAATTTGGTCAGTGGGATCCTAAAAAGCAACGTCCAGAATTATGGAGTATCTACAATGGTAAAGTTGACAAAGGAGAAAATGTTCGTGTTTTTCCAATCAGTAACTGGACCGAGTTGGATGTTTGGAATTATATCAAACGTGAAAATATTGAGTTACCATCAATTTATTTCACTCACTCAAGAGAATGTGTTTTAACAGATGCTGGACAATTAATGGCAAATAATGAGTTTTTAACATTGGATGAAAGCGATGTAATTGTTACAAGAAATGTAAGATACAGAACAGTAGGCGACATGACATGTACAGCAGCCATAGAAAGCGAAGCCTATTCAGTCGATGAAATAATTACAGAATTGAAAGAATCAAAAATTAGTGAGCGTGGCGCAACAAGAATGGATGATAGGGTCAGCGAAGCAGCTATGGAGGATAGAAAAAAAGGGGGATATTTTTAATCAGCCAAAACCAATATAAAATACAATAATTAAAGCCGCGATTAGTCGCAAATCAAAATAAAAAAATGGAATTATTAAGATTTTTCACAGCAGGTAACGTAGATGACGGCAAGAGTTCATTAATCGGAAGATTATTATTCGATAGTAACTCTATATCTACAGATATAATAGAAACATTAACAAAACAAAGTAAAACAAAAGGAGTAGATGCTGATATCGATTTAGCACTATTAACAGATGGTTTAAGAGCTGAAAGAGAGCAAGGAATCACAATAGATGTGGCTTATAAATATTTCAGTACAGACAAACGGAAATTCATCATCGCAGATACTCCAGGACATACACAATACACTCGTAATATGTTTACTGGAGCTTCTAATGCTGATTTAGCAATCATCTTGGTGGATGCTAGAAATGGAGTTTCAGACCAAACAAAACGTCACAGTATATTGTCTTCAATACTAGGTACACCCCATGTTTTAGTGTGTATTAATAAAATGGATTTAGTAGGTTATGATGAAAAAGTATTCAAAAAAATTGAAGCTGATTATATCAAATTTGCCGAACCATTAAATTTGAAGAAAATTTCATTTATACCTGCAAGTGCATTAGCAGGAGATAATGTGGTGAACTCCTCTGATAAAATGCCTTGGTTCAAAGGAGAATCCTTGTTAGAATTTTTAGAAAATGTTGAGATTACAGAAGACAAAGAAATTAAAGAACCACGTTTTCAAGTTCAATATGTGATACGTCCACAAACGACTGAATTACATGATTATAGAGGATATGCGGGAAGTGTTTTAAGTGGAACATTCAAAAAGGGAGATAAAGTGAAAATTTTTCCTTCTGAAATAGAATCAGAAATTTCTAAGATTGAGAAAAATGGAGAAGAAATTGATTTTGCACAAATTGGAGAACCAATAATTATTCATTTAAAAGATAATGTTGACATTAGTAGAGGGAGTACATTGGCATTAATTGACTCATTACCAATCTCTGAAAAAGAATTGAACGCAACAATTTGTTGGATGGATAACTCAGGATTTCAATCAGGACAAAAATTATTATTACAACAAAATAGTTTCAGAACAAAAGCTGTAATTAAAGAAATTGAAAGTAAAATTGATATTCATTTATTCACAGATTTAGAAAGCGATGGGACAATTAAATTAAACGATATCTGTAAAGTAAGAATAAAAACAGCAGATTTGGTAAGTTTTGATTCCTATAGTGAAAACAGAAAAACAGGAGCATTTATTTTGATAAATGAAAACACGAATAGCACAGTTGCAGCGGGTGTAATTGCGTAGGAGTGAACTGTTTTTCGCCCAAAACAAAAAACGCAACAATAAAAAAATAATAAAAAATGAAAGATTTCATAAACGAATTATACAGTAAGCACAAGGAGAAAACAGTTCTTCCTTCCCCTTTGTTAGTCAACTCGTTTATAGAAACCTTAATGCCAATTTTATTTCCAACCTATAACAATAAAACATTCGCAGGTTTAGAGAAATTAGAAGAAGAAATTGAGAAAAATAAAAAGCAATTAACCGTTTTATTACTTCACGTTCAAGATTTATTATCAAGAGATTCCGAAATAATTACAGATGAATTTTATCTAGAATTACCAGAAATTTATAGAATGTTAACGTTGGATGCAGATGCAATTGAAGCAGGAGATCCAGCAGCAAAAAACAGAGACGAAGTAATGCGAGCATATCCTGGTTTTTATGCAATTTGTATCTATAGAATTGCGAATAAATTAAGTGAATTGGGAGTACCTTTTATTCCTCGAATTTTCACTGAGATTGCACATAGTAAAACAGGGATTGACATTCATCCCAATGCAACGATTGGAGCGTCTTTTTTTATAGATCATGGAACGGGAATTGTTATTGGTGAAACTACAATAATTGGTACATTTGTAAAAATTTACCAAGGAGTTACATTAGGAGCTTTGAGTGTTAAAAAAGAAATGGCGGAAATGAAACGTCATCCTACGATTGAAAATAATGTTGTTATTTATGCAGGAGCAACCATTTTAGGAGGTAGTACTGTGATAGGGAAAAATTCAACGATAGGAGGGAATGTTTGGATCACTAAAAGTGTAAAAGAAAATTCATTGGTGTATCACAAACCAGATTTGGTAATTACAGAAAATAAATAGTAAATGGCAAAATTAATTGATTTTATTGGGAATACACCTTTGGTAGAGCTTTCGATTTTGAATCCAAATCCAAAAGTGAAATTATTTGCAAAACTTGAAGGACAAAATCCTGGTGGGAGTGTAAAAGATAGAGCTGCATATGGTTTGATAAAAGGCGGTTTAGAAAGCGGATTAATTCAGCCCAACTCTAAATTAATTGAAGCAACCAGCGGCAATACAGGAATAGCCTTAGCAATGATTGCTCGATTGATTGGGATTGAAATAGAATTAGTGATGCCCGAAAATTCAACAAGAGAGCGAGTGTTGACAATGAAAGCTTATGGTGCAACTGTAACTTTAACTCCATCTGAAGGAGGGATGGAAGCTTCAATAGATTATGCACGAGCGAAAGTTGAAAATGAAGGATATGTAATGTTGGATCAATTTGCGAATGAGAATAATCCAAAAATGCATTACCAAACTACTGGTCCAGAAATTTTTAGAGATACAGAAGGAAAAGTAACTCATTTTGTTTCTTCGATGGGTACGACAGGAACTATTATGGGTGTTTCAAAATACTTGAAAGAGCAAAATACTGATATTCAAATAGTTGGAGTTCAGCCTAAAGATGGGTCGAAAATACCTGGAATTAGAAAATGGCCAGTTGAATATTTGCCGAAAATTTTTGATCGGTCTAGAATTGATCAAGTGATTGAAGTTTCTGATGTGGAAGCGAAAAAAATGGCTCAGAGATTAGCCAAAGAAGAAGGAGTTTTTGGAGGGATGAGTAGCGGTGGATCGGTAGCAGCAGCTTTAAAAATGATAAATACACTAGAAGAAGGAGTGGTTGTTTGTATAATTTGCGACAGAGGAAGCAACTATCTTTCAACTGACTTATTTGAATAATTTAAAATGATTTAATAACGAGTAGTTTATTTTATTACAAACGAATTACTAAAACAAAAACAACTAGAATGATAAAAACAGACATCATCATCATCGGAGCAGGACCAGTAGGCTTATTCACTGTTTTTGAAGCAGGACTTTTAAAATTAAAGACACATTTGATAGATTCTTTACCTCAAGCAGGAGGTCAATGTTCCGAAATTTATCCTAAAAAACCAATTTATGATATTCCAGGATTTCCATCTGTTTTGGCAGGTGAATTAGTAGACAATCTAATGGAACAAGCAGCACCCTTTAAGCCAGGTTTTACTTTAGGTGAAGCTGCAGTTGATATTGAAAAACTAGAAGATGGAAGTTTTATAGTAACAACTACTAAAGGAACTCAACATCATGCGCCAATTGTTATGATTGCTGGAGGTTTGGGAGTTTTTGAACCAAGAAAACCACCAATCTCTAACATCGTTGATTTTGAAGATAAAGGAGTAGAATACATTATTAAAGATCCTGCTTTTTACCAAGGAAAAAGATGTATAATTGCTGGAGGAGGAGATTCTGCATTGGATTGGTCGATTTTTTTAGTGGAAAACAATATTGCATCGGAAGTGACATTGGTTCATAGAAATAGCTCATTTAGAGGACATTTAGATTCTGTTCAAAAAGTAATTGATATGGCTGAATCTGGAAGGATTAAATTAATTACAGAATCTGAGGTAGTTGGGTTAAACGGAGATTCTAAATTAAATAAAGTAATAGTGAACCATTCGAAAGATGGTGAAATTGTTGTTGAAGCAGATCATTTTATTCCTTTATTTGGATTAAAGCCAAGTTTAGGTCCGATTTCAAATTGGGGATTCGAAATTGAAAAAAGTGCAATCGTTGTAAATACAAAAGATTATTCAACAAATATACCAGGTATATACGCAATAGGTGATGTAAATACGTATGAAGGAAAACTGAAATTAATCTTGTGTGGTTTTCATGAAGGTACGATGGCAGTTCAGTCAGCTTTTGCAATCATTCATCCAGACAAAAAGAACGTATTGAAATATACAACTGTTAATGGAGTAACTGGATTTTAATATCCCTAAATTTATAGTAGCTAAAAGTTCTATAGATAAGAGTATTGGCTTACTATGTAAAAGTGTTTGGTTTATGATTAGATCTTGAAATTTTCAAATTAATTACGCTACATATTGATACCCTTGATTTTTATTCAAGGGTATTTTTTTTTAAAGCATCAATGAAAAATATGAATTCTGAAACAAAAAAATCAAAAGTAAAAATGCAGTTTACAAGTTATCAAAAACTGGTAATTTTAGTTTTAGCTCTGACTCAATTTACTGTTGTTCTTGATTTTATGGTTATGTCTCCTTTGGGGGATATGTTAATGAAGGCAATGATTTTATCTACTTCTCAATTTGGTGTTGCTGTATTTTCGTATGCTATTAGTGCTGGAATTTCTGGTTTTTTAACCGCAGGTTTTGCTGATAGGTTTGATCGTAAGAAACTCTTATTATTTTTCTATATTGGATTTATCATCGGTACTCTTTTATGTGGTTTAGTTACGACTTATCCGATGCTTATTGCGGCTAGAATTTTCACAGGATTATTTGGGGGTGTAATTGGTTCAATATCAATGGCTATTGTGTCGGACTTATTTACGCTGGAACAAAGAGGGAGGGTAATGGGATTCCTGCAAATGGGCTTTGGAACTAGTCAAGTTTTAGGCATTCCAATTAGTTTGTTTATTGCTAATAAATGGGGGTGGCAATCACCTTTTTTCATGATTGTTGGTTTGGCACTATTTATTTGGTTGCTTATTGTTGTTAAATTGAAGCCAATCAATAAGCATTTAGAAGGAGAGGTCGAAAAGAATGCGTTTAAACATTTGATAGCTACTATTTCTCAAAGAAATTATAGAATTGGTTTTCTGACAACTGCTTTAATGTCGCTTGGTGGATTTATGATAATGCCTTGGGGAAGTGTATATGCTATTAATAATTTGAATGTTACTAAAGAACAATTGCCTTTGTTGTTTATGATTTCTGGAATTGCGACGTTGTTAATCATGCCGTTAATTGGGAGGTTAAGTGATAAATTTGATAAATTTAAATTATTTGCAATTGCTTCAATATGGATGATTGTTATGGTTTTGATTTATTCAAATATTGTGAATGTTCCGTTTTGGGTCATTGTATTGTTAAATGTTGGAATGATGATGGGGGTTATGGCAAGAATGGTTCCGTCAATAGCGATGGTTTCAGCGCTACCTAAAATGCATGATAGAGGTGCTTTTATGAGTATAAATTCGTCTCTTCAACAAATGGCAGGAGGAATTGCAGCAGCAATAGGAGGGATGATTGTAGTTCAAAAAGATAATTTTAGTCCCATTGAGAATTACGACGTTTTAGGTTTAGTCGTTTCATTCTTTGTTCTCTTTTGTATTTTCATGTTGAGAAGAGTTCGTAAAATTGTGAATAATAAGTAGATTTTCTTTTAACTGATTATCATTATAAATTACTTATTTTTTACCATTAATAAAAAATACTATTAATTACTATTTATGAAAAAATCACTAAATACGGGCAACTCTAGTTTATCAAAGAATGAATTTACACATTCATTGATTACTACTTCTTTTGATCAATTGTTTAGATATACTTATGTTCAAAGTACTAATAAGTTGGTCGGAAGTTATTAGGATAGTACTGGCACTACTTCAGCTTATCCGAGAACTAAAAAATTAGGTATTGGAAACACTGATTTGTTGTTGTCAAATAATAAAGAATATAAACTATCTATTGCGGTTGTCCATAATAATAAAACGGTTTATTTTAAAGGAATTGATGTTTTAACTCAAGTTGTTTTTTTTCGGTTACACAAACGCATACTGATAATTCACGTTTTCTTCAGAGGTTAAGCATTTTAGCTTTATCTAAAACAGGTAATATTGCATCTGCAATTATTTATTAAGACGATGTTTTATTAAAAGCTAGACCTTGTTTGGATTAGGATACAATGTCAAATTCATCTTTTAATTAACCAACAAATTCTAATTATGTTGGAACGGCTAATCTGACAACAGTTATTCTTGTTCCATTATCAACAGGTTTGTTTTCTTCAACTGCTGGTCTGGCTATTAATTCGTCAACTGGAATTGTAGATATGCCGGCTTCTAATGCAGGGTCTTATTCTGTGAAATTTGTAACATTATCTAATTTAGTTATTGCTGAAGGTGCTATTCGTTTAGTTTCTGTTGATGGTAAATTGATTGAAGCAAGAGAGTTTAATAATTCTACTTTTGAGCATTTCAATGTTGAATCTTTGAAAGCTGGAATCTATTATTTCCAAATTGGTTCAACTACTGAAAAAGTAGTTATCAGATAGTATAATTGTTCAAAATTAATTTAAAAGGGTTGCTAATAGCAACCCTTTTTCTGACCAATCTTTATTAACTACTTATCCATACACCACTATACGTATCTTTTTATGTAATATTAAGGCTTTTTGCGTATTATTTTTTAAAATTGAAAGTTTCTATAATAGATTTGTTTCTTAAATTTAACTAAAATTAAATAATTATGAAAAAAACATTACTTACATTAAGCGCTTTTGCACTATTTGGGCTAAATTCAAATGCTCAAAAACTTAATTTTCAAACAAGGGGGCAGAATTCAGAACTTATTCAAAAGAAAACATCATCAGTTGAAAAGCAAGTAACTGCAACATTAGTTTGTAACACTGCTTTTGTTGCAGGTTCAACTATGGACTTAAATTTTACTTTTACACCTTCTACTACTGATGGTGAATATATTGCTAATTTTGTTATGACTTTCCCAACTGGTATTATTCCAAATGTAAGTGGAACAAATACAAATCCGTTTATGGCAGTTAATTTAGGTCAACCAGCTGCTCCCTTGACTATTTCTGGTCAAAATGCAAGTTGGATAAGTGGAAATTCAACTTTCGGAGGTATTGAAACTGATGCAGGTACTGTTGATTTTACTGTAAATGTTACTATTGGCGGTAGTGTTTCAGGAGATCAAACTGCAGCTTTTGATATATTAGGAGATGGGTATAGTGGTCTACCGACTAGTATTCAAGGATCTGTTAATATTGCTGACAACAATGTTCCTTTTGTAGATGCTAAAGTTGTAGCTACAGGGGTAAATGCAAATCATGATAGAAATGATGGTAAAATCCATCCTACCTCGAACTGTGAATTATCAAACTTACCTGTTGCTTGTAGAATTGCAAATTTAGGAAATACACCTATTTCTAACTTCCCAGTTTCTTATCAATTTAATGGTGGAACAGCTGTAACGGAAACTGTTACTTCTACTATTAATGCAGGTGACAGTTTATGGTATTATTTTACAACACAAATTGCTACGATAACTCAAGATGCTCATGCATTAAGATCTTATGTTACTGTTCAATCAGATATTAATTTTGCTAATGATACATCTGTAGTTATTAATTTTGCAAATTCAATTTCTACTGATTTAAGTGCGGGTGCTTATACTAATTCATTATCTAATTTGTATGACGTATTTAGTTTAAGAAGAGGTTGGTTAGGTGCTGGCTCGCAATTTGGTATCTCTACTTCGTCTTTCAAATCAGCGCCTTGGGGTTTGTTTTTTAGTCCTTCAGTAGTAGGAGGTGCCCCAGCAGGTACTTATACTTCATATGTTTTAACTGCTTGTGTAGACGTAGTTGCGGGTGATAGTTATGTTGTTAAATATTTTAGAAAAGCTAATACTAGTTCTAATACTGCAGTTACTGTAAATGGTCAAACTGCAATTTTAACGGGTGAAACTACTGTTTTGGCTGCTTTAGATACAATAAGAGCATTTACTGCAATTACACCTAATATTGGAACTGGTGCATGGGAATTAGATTCTACAATTTATGTAGCTACTACAAGCGGGACTAGATACTTTGCTATTGCGGGAAGAGCTGAAACTACAGGTACTACTCAAGCTCCTTTATTAGTTGGTAACGTTAGAATAGATGATATTGAAGTTTATAAATTATCAGGTGTAGGTTTAGAGGAAAACACAACTTCTAACTTCTCAATTTTCCCTAACCCATCAAATGATATTGTAACAGTTACTTTATCTGATGAGTTGTACAATGGTACTATTCGTTTAATGTCTACAGAAGGAAAAGTTATCGAGTCAAGAGAGTTTACTAATTCTGCAGCTCAAACTTTTGATGTTAAATCATTGAATTCAGGTGTGTATTTCTTCCAAGTTGGAAATACAACTCAAAAAGTAATCATTCAATAAGGTTGATTATAACGAATTCACTTTAAGTGAAATAGTAAGGGTTGTCAGTTTTGGCAACCCTTATTTATTGATTCAAATTTATCGAATCCCGTTTTTATCAATGATTTTAACAAAGTGGAAGCCTTTTGGACTAAATCCTTGATTGTAATAAAAACGATGTGCTTTAAAATTTGAAGTATAAGCATCCAATACTTGAATAGTGCAATTATTTAAATGTGCTTTTTTTTCTAAATAATCAGATAGTATTTTTCCAATACCTTTAGATCTGTATTTTTCGGATATGATAACATTATCTAATTCTAAATATTTTCCACACCACAGTTTTGTGCCAATCCAATAGCCGCTAATTCCAACACATTTTCCTTCCGTAAAAACAGCTATTTGCCCGTAATTATTAGGAATCATATCAGATAACATTTCGTGGTACTGAGTAGGGGTTAAGGTAGGGTATAATTCCTGCATTACCGATAGGTGCTCAAGCATTTCATCAATTGTTTTTAATTCTTTGATTGTCATAGTTGTAAAGTTTTTAAATTTCAACTGTAAATTTAAAATAGTAGATGAAATAATCAATACTTTAAATTTATAATTCAATAAAGCTCATCTTAAATCTTTCATCATTAAGTCTTTTACTTAAACTCTTGTTCATTCAAAATCTTTCATTATATTTGCATTCAAATAATTTATTTATTAACTGAGGTTTCGTACTTCAACTTATAAAACAAAAATGGCAACACGTATTAGATTACAAAGACACGGAAAAAAAGGAAATCCTTTCTTTCATTTAGTAGCTGCAGATTCACGCTCTAAAAGAGATGGTAAATTCATCGAGAAATTAGGTATTTACAACCCAAACACTAACCCAGCAACAATCGAAATCAATTTCGAACGTGCATTAAACTGGGTACAAACAGGAGCTGAAATGTCAGATACTGCACGTGCAATTCTTTCTTACAAAGGAGTTCTTTACAAAAATCACTTAGTAAATGGAGTAAAAAAAAGAGCTTTAACTTTAGAAGATGTTGAAACTCGTTTCGCTGCTTGGGAAACTGAAAAAGCTGATAAAATTGACGCTAAAAAAGCTGGTTTAGGTCAGTCTGTTGAAGCGATCAAAGCAGAGAGATTGAAAGTTGAAGCTGCTGCAAATGCTGCAAAAGCAAAAGCGATTGAAATTAAAAATACACCTGTTGTAGAAGAGGTTGCGGTTGATGAAGAAGCAGCTGAAGCATCAGTTGAAGAAGCAACTGAAGAAAATTCAGCAGAAAAAAAATAGTGAATGAATAAAGCAGATTGCTTTCATTTAGGACACGTAGCGAAACTTCACGGATTTAAAGGTGAAGTTTCGTTGTTTTTAGACGTTACAACTCCTAGTGAATATGCCAAAATTGAGAGTTTATACATTGAGATTAATGAACAATTAACCCCGTTTTTTATAGAATCTTTTATTCTTAAAAATCATCCTTTCGCACTTGTTAAATTCGAAGGAGTGAACAATGAAACCGATGCCAAAATCATAGATCATAAAGATTTATATCTTCCAGCTTCTTTTTTAAAACAATTATCAGGTACAAATTTCTATGACCATGAGGTTGTAGGATTTAAATGTATTGATAGTAGTTTTGGTGAAGTAGGAATCATAGAAGGTGTTATTGATTTGTCTATCAATCCATTGTTGCAAATAATGAACGGTGAAAAAGAAGTTTTAATTCCTTTAATTAAAGGATTGGTAACCAAAGTAGATAGAGAAAATAAAGAATTACATGTTGTTGCTCCAACTGGATTAATTGAATTGTATTTAGATTAATTTAAGTGTCTCTCTTCCATTTTAAAGAATTTTCTATATGTCAAGATCGTTCAGCAATGAAGTTTGGAACTGATGCAATGTTATTGGGTTCAGTTATAAATAAAAATCAAGTTGGAAAATGTCTTGAAATTGGTACCGGAACTGGAGTGATATCTTTAATGTTGCTTCAACGTTCACCTTCATTAATTATAAAAGCTATTGATATAGACTCCGAAAGTATAGAAGAAGCAACTCTAAACTTTCACAACTCTCCATGGAAAGATAGGGTAGAACCTATTTTATGTGATTTTTTAAAATTTAATTCATCGGAAAAATTTGACTTAATTGTTTCAAATCCACCATATTTCGAAAATGGTTTATTGAATGTATCAAAAAGAAAAGCGAATACGCGCCATGAATCAAGTTTACCTTTATTAAATTTATTTAATAAAACTAGTGAATTACTTACAGAATTCGGAACCTTCGTACTGATACTGCCCTCTCATTCAGCAAATAAATGGAAATCAAATGCTGAAGTATTTAATTTATTATGTTCGGAAGAAGTTACGATTTACGGCAAACCAAATTCACCAAAAAGAACCATTTTATTTTTTTCTAAAATTCAGAAAGAATTAATTCAAAAAGAATTAATTATAAGAAATGAAGATAATTCATATACAGAAATTTATAAACAATTGACATTAGATTTTCACGGGGTGAAATTGTAATTTTTTTTGTTATTTAGAATAATTCTAAATACCCTTATTACGGTATTGTAATATCTTTTTAATGTTCATTACTTTGTTTTGTTATTTAAAGCAATTCTAAATAGTGAAGTTATGTGTGAAATAGTACTATTAAATAAAAATGAATTAGGTAGTGTTACGTATTGTTCAAGATGTAGAGATGTGTTAATAATTAAAATTTTTATAGCTGATGCAAATACTATAGCAAGAGATGGAGTCAAAGCAGTATTGTTGTTTCAACCCCACATAGTGTGGCATCAACTCCGATGAGTAGAATCGTATTTATATCGTGTATTCTGTTTATATGACTTCTAGGGTCTGTAATTTGACTAAAATACTGTAAAAATGAATTTGTTTTCATGTATTTAACTATTTGATTATCAGTTAATTAAATTTAATTTAATTGGATTGATAATTGGTTAATTTACTTATTATCAAATATTTATATGTATTTTTTTTACTCATTTAAAAGTATGAGTTTAACCTGCACACTTAATAGCAACATGATTGCATTGTGATAAATATTTATTATATTTGCAATAAAGTTGCATTTATGATTCCTGAAACAATCAATCAATGGTTATTTTTAAATAAAAACACTTATATATCTGATAAACAATGTTTTATATTCTTATTGTTGTTGATTTCTTTTTATTTTGTTTATAAAGTTTCTTTCGAGTTTAAAAAAAATAGTTCAATCGGTTCTATGACTGTTTTTTAATTCTATAGTAAAATTAATTCTTTTTAAAGAGGACGTCTATTTGATTTAAAGCTTAGAATTAGCCTCATTATTTGTTTTATCAATTGTATTTATATTAAATAATAATAAAATGACAAAAAAATTACCAGTTACAGTGTTAAGTGGGTTCTTAGGAACAGGAAAGACAACCTTATTAAACCATATTTTACACAATAAAGTGAACTTAAGAGTTGCAGTTATTGTTAACGATATGAGTGAAATCAATATTGATGCAAAAATGATTCAAAATGAACAAATACTTTCTAGAACTGAAGAGAAATTAGTTGAGATGAGTAATGGTTGTATTTGTTGTACATTGAGAGAAGATTTAATGGTTGAAGTTGAAAAACTAGCAAAAGAAAATCGTTTTGACTATCTTTTAATTGAAAGTACGGGTATTGGAGAACCAATTCCGGTGGCTCAAACTTTTACATTTGTTGATGAAGAGAATGGAATTGATCTTTCTCGTTTCAGTTATATTGACACAATGGTAACGGTTGTAGATTGTTTCAATTTTTCGAATGATTTCGGTTCAAGTGAATTGTTAATTGATCGTGAATTAACGGATATGGAAGGCGACTTTCGAACAATTGTGAACTTGTTAACTGAACAAATAGAATTTGCAAATGTTATTGTCCTAAATAAAGTGGATCTAATTGAAAAACAGCATCTTGGTGTACTCAAAGCGACCATTAAAAAGCTGAACCCAAAAGCAAAAATAATTGAGTCAACTTTTGGTAAAGTTGACCCGAAAGAACTAATCAATACTAAATTATTTGATTTTGAGGAAGCTCAATCAACTGCAGGTTGGCAAGAAGAATTGAACGGAAATCATACCCCAGAAACTGAAGAATATGGTATTTCGTCGTTTCCTTTTAGAAATAGTAAACCTTTTCATCCGGAGCGTTTTTGGGAGTATTTGAATGAAAAATTCCCAAATAATGTAATTCGTTCAAAAGGATTATTTTGGTTAGCTTCTCGACCTGATGAAGCTATTTCATTTAGTCAAGCTGGTGGTTCTTCACGTTTAGAAACTGCTGGAGTTTGGTGGGCTTCTATGCCATTTGCTGAAAGAAGTCAAGATCCTTCGTTTATCGATAATCAAACATATATAGAAAATAAATGGGATTTAAAATGGGGTGATCGATTGAATGAATTAGTCTTCATAGGTCAAGATATGGACAAAGAACAAATCTTAGAAGAATTGGAAAAATGTTTACTTCAAGAAGATGAAGAAAATTTATATAAAACGAATCACATCTTTACCGACCCATTCCCCAAAGATATTTAAATGATAGTTGAGTTCTGAAATGAAAAATGAGTAATTTCAGAACTTATTAATTTAAATAAATAATAAGTAGCCTATGAAAGAGATTGCTATTCAGAAATTATCAAGTTCAGGTTTAAAGAAAACAGAAATTCGAATTCAATTATTATCTTTTTTGTTGGATAGGAAAAATGCTATTTCTCAACCTGAGCTAGAAAAAATGTTTAAATCAATTTCTGATCGTGTGACAATTTATAGAGCACTTTCTGCATTTGAAGAAAAGGGAATAGTTCATAAAATTATGGACTCTCATGGAACTGCAAGATACGCTGTTTGCAATGAATCAAAATGTAATGATCATCAACATAGTGATGAACATATTCATTTTCATTGCACCTCTTGTGATGAAATAACATGTTTAGATGAATTAATTGTTCCTGAATTTAAAATTCCAAAAACATATTCTATTCAAAAAATTAATTTAAATATTGAGGGGATTTGCGTTAGTTGTAATATCTAGTTAAACCATTATAAAGTGTCAATGGAAAAAATTGAAACGTATATTATTACTGGATTTTTAGGTGCCGGTAAAACAACAATATTGAATGAAATTCTTAAGTTTTTCCCTGAAAATAATGGGATAATTGAAAATGAATTTGGGAAAATAAACATTGACAGTTCACTTGTTGATGCTAAGTATGAAGAAATGTACGAATTGACAAATGGGTGTATTTGTTGCTCGCTCGATGGAGAATTATATTCAGTCTTGAATAAAATTGCTCTAGACTCTAAGTCAAATATCAAACATCTTTTCATAGAAACGACAGGGATTGCCGATTCAGGGAAAATCGCTTCTATTTTAAAAAAGCCTGAGGTTGCTACTTATTTTCAATTGAAAAAAATAATTTGTATTGTTGATTGTTCACAAGTACTAAATCAAATAAACGAAATTTCTGAAATTCAACGTCAACTCATTTCAAGTGATTTAATTGTTCTTAATAAATACTCAAACGAAGACATTTCAACTATAGAAAAAACTATTCAAAAAATTAACCCTTTTGCTTCAATTGTTTATTCTAAGGTTCAATTGTTCTGTAAAGAATGGTTAACAGTTGAAAATCCAATTCGCCCAAACTTCTTTAGAACAGTTTTGGTTGAATCTGAACAACACGAAATCAATTCGGTTCTTTTTGAATCATCGAATTTGCTTGATATTGAAATACTTCGCGATTGCTTACAAAATTTATTAGCAGTATACTATCATCAAGTGTATCGAATTAAAGGATTTGTTGTTGGTGATAACAATGAAGTTTACTTAGTTCAATCAACTGGTCAAAATATTTTTATCACCCTGCCTAAAGAACAACTTTCTAAATCAAATCAATTGGTTTTTATTGGTAAAAAACTTGAACTTAAAACAATTGAACGTATTTTGAAACCGGCAATTTTTAAAAAATAACTCAAGATATTTTTTTTGAGTTAGTTTGTAAATTTATTCACTAAAAACGCTTCATAGTATCTCTGTAAAATAGGTGTGAAGTAAAAAATAACCCATTTTTTGAGTATTTTTTTTTATATTTACATCGTGAAAATTAAGATTTGGATCGCGTATTGTTTGCTTTTAAGCTTTTTTGTATTGGTTACTCCACGTACATTATGGCATAATTGTGAACATGATGAACACCAAGTTAAAAAAGAAAATAACGATGGAGTTTCAAAGATTAAGTCATCAAGCAAAAGTTGTTTTACTTGTGAATTTGATTTAGGTTTTGTTGATCAGCCGAATGAAATCGTTTCTTTTTCTTTCCTGAAATTTTTCGCTTTAAGTAGTGATAAACCAATCATAACCAATAGTTCATTAGAACTACTTCTTCCTTCAAAAAGAGGTCCGCCAACAGTTTAATTACATCTTTGTAACAGCTTCTTAATGAGGTGGTTATTGTTTGTGTTAATTAAACAATTATCAAATGAGATTTATTCTATTTTGTGTTATTGGATTAATTCAGTTTTCTGTTTTTTCTCAAGATTCACTTTGTAATTTAAAATTAAAAGGTCAAATAACGGATTCACATTCAGGGGAGTCAATACCTTTTCTAAAAGTATACCTGAATGATAATTTTCGAAATACAGTAAGTGATTCATTAGGAAGGTTTCAATTTCAGAACCTTTGCTTAGGTCAATATACACTTTTATTTTCTGATCGAAATCAATTGGTTTCAGAATCAAAAACAATTCAATTAAGAGGAGATGTGGATATTCAAATTCAATTTGAAACACATCTCGAAAACTTATCTGAAGTTACAATTGAAGCTCATCATATTAAAAAACAAGAAATTGAATCACTGCAAAAATCTGAAATCAGCGGTTTAGAACTTGAAAAAACGAGAGGATTTAGTTTAGGAGAGTCTTTAAAATCAATTACTGGTGTTACAAGTATACAAACTGGACCGAGTATTTCAAAACCTATGATTCATGGAATGTATGGAAACAGGATTCTTATACTCAACAATGGTGTGCGTTTAGAGGGGCAAAATTGGGGTGCAGATCACGCTCCAGAAATAGATCCGTTTATCGCAACTAAATTCTCGGTGATTAAAGGTGCTGCAAGTATTCGATACGGAATGGATGCCATAGCCGGTGTAGTCTTGGTAGAGCCCAAAGAAGTACCTTTAAGAAAAACGATTAGAGGAGAAGTTAATACAGTTGGTTCTTCAAATGGTAGATTGGGTGTTCTTTCATCTTACTTAGAAGGTAGATTTGATAAAAAGCTTGCAGGCTTAAGTTGGCGATTACAAGGAACGTTAAAAGCAGCAGGGAATTTCAAAACCCCAACTTATTACTTAACAAATACTGCAATGAATGAATCAAATTATTCAGGTGCTTTGTGTTACAATAAAAAGAAATTTGATCTAGATGTTTATTACAGTAGCTTCAATTCTAAGATGGGTATATATTCGGGTTCTTCAGTTGGAAATTTAAAAGATTTACTGTTTTTATTTAACAGTTCTGAACCCATTGTGCCTTCCTATTTTTCTTATTCAATTGCAAGAGGTTATCAAAATGTAAAACACGATTTATTGAAAATTAAAGGATGCTATCATTTTCAAAATGCAGGAAATTTTACGTATGTTTTTGCAAGACAAATTAATAAACGCGAAGAATTTGGGCAAGGATTGTCTTACAATCAAGCTATTGTCGATCAAAATATTCCTGATGCTTATTTTCAATTGATAACAAATTCTTCGGATTTAATCTATGAACATAAAGCCGTCGGGAATTTTTCAGGGAGTTTAGGTGTAAATTTCTCTACGCAAGGAAATGTATTTAGGGGGCTGGAATATAGATCTTTAATTCCAAATTACAGGAATTATAGTGGTGGTGTTTTTGTTTTAGAAAAATGGACTAAAAATAAATTGACATTAGAGGTAGGGGGGAGATACGATTATAAATGGATGAAATCATATCGTCAAAATTACACTACTTCATCGATTTATACTGCTTTAAATCAATGGGATAATACAAGTTTTACTTTGGGGAGTATTTATAGATTCAGTAAAAAGATGAGTTTAAATTCTTCTTTTGGGGTAGGTTGGAGACCGCCAGCTCCTATTGAAATGTTTGCGTTAGGTATTCACCAAAGTGCGGCTTCTTTTGAAATTGGTGACTCTACTTTAAAATCTGAAAAATCATATAATTTTCAATCATATTTGAATTTCACTGGTACTAAGTTAAGTTTTGAAATAGGTGGGTATTTTAATTCAATGGATAATTACATTTACTTAAATCCATTGCTTAAACCAATAGTTACAATTTCAGGTACTTATCCAGCTTTTCATTACAAGCAATCGAATGTTTATTATACAGGTTTAGATTTTAGTTTCGGGTACGATGTTTTTAAAAATATAGAATTTACGTCTAAAACATCCTTGATTTACGCTTATAATCGATCGATTAATGATTACTTAATCAATATCCCGTCGAATAGATTTAATAATGGAATAACGTTTAAGAAGGATAATTTTAAAAAAATGAGTGATTTATTTTTTGAATTTTCTACAACGACTGTTCTTGAGCAAAAAAATGTGCCTAAAAAAAGTGATTATGTTGCCCCTCCCAAAGGTTATTTTTTAATGAATTTTGAATTAGGAACTTCATTTAAAATAAAAAAACAAACTATCTCTATAAATATGAGTGTTAGTAATTTAGCAAACACTATCTATAGAGATTATTTAAATAGATTTAGGTATTATTCGAATGAACTTGGTAGGAATATTACATTGAGATTGAAGATTCCATTTTCTGTTTTTAACTCGAGTAGTAATGAATAAAAAGCAAAGAAATAGAATTGTGAATTTATTTGTTTTACTAATTTTTATAGTTAGTCAAGCTGTTTTTTTGTATCATTCACACGAAGATAATAGTTCTGAAAACAGATGTTTTCATTCTGAAAATGACAATCATATCCACAATAAACAGACTGATAAATGCGATGTTTGTGCTTCTCACCTATATCCAACAAATTTTTCATTTAAACCTGGAACAATTCGTTTTTTTAAATCACATTACTTAAAATTCAAAAAGAAAAAACACCATTTAATAAGCTTTCATTCATCTTCAATATTATTAAGAGGTCCGCCAACTCATTTTATCTTTCTTAGAAATAGTTTAATCACCTAAATAATACCAAGTACATTATATATAGTTAAAAATAGTAAGATGAAATCAAAAAGAAAAAATAGAACTTATTCAAAAGTAAGTTTAGCAACATTAGTAGGATTGTTTTTTTCATTTACAGCGTGTAAAAAAGAAGAAGTTATCATTTCTCCTCCAGTGGCTGGAAGTGAATTTATGACAACAATTAAATTAAGATTTGAAAATAAATCAAATCCTCAGGATACAACTTGGGCTATATGGAGGGATTTAACTCCTGATGATCAAAATACTCCTGACACAAGTGGCGCAATCATAAATCTGGATATAAATAAAATTTACAAAGTTTCTGTTAAGATTTTAGATGAAACTAAAAGTCCTTCAGAAGATATCACCGAAGAGATTCGTGAAAAAGGAAATTTTCATTTTTTTACATTTTTTAAGACAGGTGGAATTAGTTCAAATTTAACTATCGTCGCAACTGATTTTGACACAAATCCAACTCCATTTCACATTGGGTTAGAAAATGAGTTTACAACCAATGGAACTATTTCAACTGGAAGATTAGAAGGTGTTTTAAGGCATCAGCCTAATACAAAAAATGGTACTTATGCACCAGGGAATACAGATGTTGATGTATTCTTTACTTTAAATATCAAGTAACAAAAAATAGATTTTTAATATTATTTAAAACAAGATAAAATGAAAAAAAATATAATAGCATTCATCGTATTGTTGAGTTCTGTATTTAGTTCTATTGGACAAGAAGAAACATTTAATAAATATTTCATCGGAATAAATGGTGGTTATTCTGCTCTATTAGGAAATGCAATTAAAGGTGATTATGCTGATAGTTCTTCTGGTTTTGCTAATTCTAATGGTGTCAACTTAGGATTAGAAGGTGGGTATTTTATTAAGAAAAATTTCGGTTTTGCTGCGGTTATTTCTACAAACTCATTTTCTTCAAATGGTTTACAGGCACTTTCTGATGGATTTCAAGAAGATTTTGAAGTGGATAGTATAACATTGACTGCATCGGGAAAATATTCAATGTATAATTTCTTTGTTGGACCAATTTTTTCGTATCCAAAAGGTAAGTTTATATTTAACGCGAAAGTGTTAGGAGGTTTAGTTTATGCGGTAACTCCAGAGTATAAAGTTGATATTGAAGATCAACTAGAAGCTACTTTCTATCAAAGAGCAGCTAGCGCCTCTACTTTTGGACTTCAAACTAGTTTGTCTATCAATTATTTATTGACGGATAATATAAGTTTAAAACTTGGAGTTGATTGTATTTATACGAAACCAAATTTCTCAATTATAAATGAAAATAGAGATGCAAATGTTGGAAGAAAAATAACGGAGTATCACCAAGTTTTCACATCTTTAAATACTAATTTCGGTATTTCATATTCTTTCGGAAAATAATACTGACACACTATTCTGAATTAGTATTAGGTTGGTCTGTACGAGATATGTATTTATCTTGTACAGACTATTTTTTTAATTTACCCAATATTTCTGTCCATTTTAATGATGTAAATCAAAATAGCATACCATTTTATAAATGTTCGCTGCTTAAGATTTCTCTTATCAGCGGATTTTTTTGGTTTTACAATAGGTTTCAATTAATTTAACTTAAAATTTAATTAGTTGAATTACAAGGTTTTATAATCTATTTTTATTTTAATGTTAAGTTTTTATGAAATTAATGCATATAAATTTTGCAGATTAGAATAATTGCTGTATATTTGTTATGATTTAGGTGGTTAGGTTAGGTTGATTTAAGAGAGAGAGGAGACGCCCGTTTCCTCTCTCTTTTTTTTATCTAGTTTTTTTTCACTAAAAAAAGGTTGACTAAAATTAGCCAACCTATAAGAATAAAATAGATAATGAAGTGTTGTTTAATTTACACTCAATTTCTTAGTGACAATTTTATCATTTGATTTAATACGAACTAAATAAGTTCCTTTATCCAAATTACTTACATTTAATTTTTGAGAATGATTTCCTGCAGAAAGTGTTTCATCAACTTCTTTAGAAACGAGTCTGCCATTTAAGTCAGTAATGTCAATCGTTACATGAGATTCTGTTTTTAAAGAATAAGTGAATGTGGCAATTTCTGTAGCAGGGTTTGGGAATAATTTTAAGTTACTAACGCTTATTGTTTCTTCAATTCCAGTTACTTTTGGTGTTAAAACTAGGTCGTAAAAAGCTTCATTGTCACCTGATGTACTTCCTGTTCCGTTAACTCCTAGGGCTGTTGAAAATAAGTATGCAGTTGTTCCGTTTGAAGGTGCAATCCAGGTTATTATTGCTGAGCTTCCTGTTGAAATCGGTGCATTGTGTTTAATTGTGCCAGGAATCGTGTTTCCTGACATTACTGGAGCAGGATCATAAATGATATTAGATGAATTTGCTGATATCGTACCTGCTGTCATAGAAGTAGCCGTATTTCCATCGTTAATCTCTAAGCCAAAACCAAATTTAGGGTAGCCTGTAACTGTGTATGAAATAGTGTAAACGGTTCCAGGAACGTATGTGTTATTAGCACCTAACTCAGGTGAGAAAATTGCAGAAGGTGAGGGTATACTAGCTCCTCCATAATGACATTGTGTACACGTTTTAATACTGTTTGAATTTGCAGCATTGTCATGAGCAGATCTAGTTCTTCCGATGATTCCTCCGCTACTTTTTTCTTTAGAGCTAGAAGATATGATTTCATCTCCTGAATTTTTAACTGTAAATGCAGTTGTAATTAATAATGCTGTAAGTCCAAATGCTCCTGCACAAAATTTACTGGTTTTTTTCATAGTATTCTTTTTTTTGATATTTTTCAGGCTAATCTATTTATTGAAATTGGTTTAAAATAGTTAATTTTTTTGATTTATACTAAATCTAAATTATATAAGTGTCTGGGTCAGGTTCTTTTTAAACAAAAAAAGAGCGTTAAAATAGTTTAACGCTCTTCTCTATTTTTAGAAATTACACAAAAAAACAGTTAATATTTAATACAGACTTGGATATTTAATTGGGTTAACCTCGTTCATCATAGAATATGCTTTCTCGAATATATCATCGATACTTGGTTTAGAGAAGTAGTCTCCATCTGTACCGTAAGCTGGTCTGTGGTCTTTTGAACTTAGTGTTTCTGGAGAAGAATCTAAAACTGTAAATGCCTTTTGTTCAACTAATATTTTATTTAACATATATCCAGTAGCGCCACTGCTAACATCTTCGTCAATGATCAACAAACGATTCGTTTTTTCTAATGATGACTTGATAATGTGATTAATATCGAAAGGTATAAGTGTTTGAACATCAATTAATTCTACACTTATTCCAATTTCTTCTAATTGTTTAACTGCAATTTCACAGATATTGAACGTAGAACCATAAGATACTATTGTCAAATCAGAACCTTCTTTTACGATTTCAGGAATCCCTAATGGAATTTTAAATTCGCCAATATTGTTTGGTAATGGTTCTTTTGATCTATATCCATTCAAAGGTTCAATAACCAATGCTGGTTCGTCAGCTTCAATTAATGTATTGTAGAACCCAGCAGCTTTTGTCATGCTTCTAGGTACACAAACATGAATACCTCTAACTGCGTTCACAATCATTCCCATCGGACTTCCTGAATGCCAAATACCTTCCAAACGATGTCCTCTTGTGCTGATGATTAAAGGTGCTTTTTGACCGCCTTTTGTTCTGTATTGTACGGTTGCTAAATCATCCGACATTATTTGGATTGCATATAATAAATAGTCTAAATATTGTATTTCAGCAATTGGGCGTAATCCCCTCATTGCCATACCTATACCCTGGCCTATAATCGTGCATTCACGAATACCCGTATCTGATACACGTAGTTCTCCAAACTGCTCTTGTAGCCCTTCTAATGTTTGATTTACACCTCCAATTTTACCAGCATCTTCTCCAAAGATTAAGGCTTCAGGGTGTCTTTCAAATAATTTACGGTAATTTTCACGTAAAATAATTCTTCCATCTTCCATTACTGGTTCAGCATCATAAGTTGGCTCAACACTTTTTATTGAACCGACATTGCGATTTGATTCTGAATGTAAATGAGAACTATATCGAGATTTATTCATCTCAATTTCTTGTTGAACCCATGATGATAAAGCGTTTTTAGCTGCAGTATTTTCTTCTCTAACTATTTTTAATACTTTTCTAGCAGCATTAAAAATAATTTTACGAATTGGTTCTTTTTCCTTTTCAAGAATTTCAATTTCTTTCGTGACAAAAACACGATTTGAGCTAGAGTTAGCTACTGCTTTCATTAATATTACAGCTTCTGCTAGATCTGCTTTGATTTCACTTAAATAGGAAGCCCAAGCTGCATTTTTATTATCTCTAACAAGTATTTTAGATTCTTGTTCAATAGAAGTTAATTCTTGTTCAGTACTTAATTGAAGTCCGTCAGCATTAAAATTTAAAATCCATTCTTTGAATTTTACAATACAGTCAAATTCAGTTTCCCAGGCTAATCTTTCAGTTGATTTGTATCGTTCATGAGAACCAGAAGTTGAGTGACCTTGTGGTTGACTTACTTCTGTTACGTGTACTAAAACTGGCACATGCTCTTCTCTTGCGAATGCTACAGCTTTTTCATACGTTTCGCACAAATGAGCATAATCCCAACCTTTCGTTACAAATATTTCATAACCTGGTTTCGTTTTAGTGCGCTTCATTCCTGCCAACGCTTCTGAAATACTGTCTTTTATTGTTTGTTTGTGACGCGCAACAGAAATCCCGTAACCGTCATCCCATACAGACATTACCATTGGCACTTGTAAAACACCAGCCGCATTAATTGTTTCCCAGAATGGACCTTCAGAAGTGGATGCGTCTCCGATTGTACCGAAGGCTACTTCATTTCCATTATTGGTAAATTTTTTAAATTCGTCTAATTTACTGAGGGTTGGGTGGTGCCTGTATATTTTAGAGGCTTGCGCTAGTCCTAGTAAACGAGGCATTTGTCCAGCTGTTGGAGAAATATCTGATGAACTGTTTTTTTGTTTCATCAAATCTTTCCACTCGCCATTTTCATCCAAATTTCGAGATGCATAATGACCTCCCATTTGACGGCCAGCAGAAAGAGGTTCTTCTTCTACATTTGTATGCCCGTATAATCCAGCAAAATATTGTTTTATTGTCAATTGATCAATCGCCATCATTAACGTTTGGTCACGGTAATATCCTGAACGAAAATCTCCGTTTTGAAATTGTTTAGCAAGAGCAATTTGTGCCAATTCTTTTCCATCACCGAAAATTCCAAATTTTGCTTTACCAGTTAAGACTTCACGTCTTCCTAATAGTGAAGATTCTCTAGATTCACAAGCCATACGAAAATCAGCAATAACTTCTTGTTTAAAAGTGTAAAAATCAACCGTTGAAATTGTATCGTTAAGTAATTCTTTAGACATAACTTTAATTTATGAAAGACAAATATAGTGAAAATCGAAAAGATATGAAAGGATGAAGGTTGGATTGATTGTAATTTTCGCACTATTATTAGTAAAATTGACATATTTGATAAGAAAATAGTAATTTGATTTTTAAGCAACTTAAAAACAGGTATTAATTACCTAATTTTATCCAAGAATAATAAAATTGACAGATGGTACTTTTAAATAAAGCATTCGAAAAATACATCAATAGTTACACGTCTCAAAAAACAAGAGATCGAATGAATGATTCTAGCGTAAAAGAATTTAACATGACCGAAAATGAAATTGCAGCTAAAGTAAAAGGTACGAAGATTTATTCTGTTGAAATTATTTATAATGAAGAAAAAGTAAAAAGCTCTTCTTGCACTTGTCCTTTCGATATGGGGCCAGTTTGCAAACATGTTGTGAATGTGTTAGCTTATGCTGATATAGAATATTCAAAAACGATTGAAATTCAGGAAATAGAACTAGTTGAAGAAAAGTCTGAGGATGCTTCAATAGTAGGTCACGAAACAGATTATGTTATTGAGAATTTCAAATTTTCAAATTTAACGAATACGTTCATACTAGAAAATAGTCTAGGATTTGCGAATGATACTAAAAGGGGATATTTCGATTTGAACGTTCTTGATTTAAAAATTAACCAAGGATCTTTTAGTGATTCGTATTATTTTCTCAAATCGGTACCAATCCATATTAAATATGTTAATGAAACACTAACGCTTTCGTGCAGTTGTAAATTAGGTAAACGTAAAATGTGTGAACATCAAACCCAATTGCTATACAATATTAAAGACAGAAAAGAGCTTCTTGTTTTCTTTGATGAAGATGTGCGAAATGAGATGATAAGAGTTAAAGCGAAAGAATATGGGCTTGAAAATGAACATTCATTAGATACTTATTTCAAGTTAGAGTTTAAGCGTGGTGAATTAGAAATTACTTCAAAAATTAAAGAAATTATCCCCATAAACGATCAGTCAAAAGAGGTTCTTAAAAAACATTTATTGCCTATTCCAACTAAATTTAACCTTTCAAAACAAGTTGAAAAGGAAGCTAAAATGATTATGGTTTTGGGACAACACCGATATTATGATTATATTTATATTGAATTAATTGAGGTTAAATTAACGAAAGATGGGCAAATTAAAAATCCATTAACAGTCCAAAATCCTATTGATTTTGTTTGGAAATCTGAAAATAAAGATGAAATAAAGTTTTATTCCGGATTGGTTAAGTTTCAAAATACTACTGTTCGAAATAGTTCATCTACAGATATTGAAGCATTAAAAGCAGTTGTTTTGAATCCGCTAAAAATAGACGCTTATTATCATAATCCATCTGTTTCGGATACTATAAAATCTACTTCGGTTATACCGATTGAGATGAAAACATTGGATGTTGATTTAATTTTAAATGTCAACAAGAAAAATAATTTTTATGAAATTTCTGGTTACATTGAGATTTTGGATAAAACTTATGAAATCAGGGATTTAAAATTGAAATACAATTATTTTATCTTGATTGGTAAAACAATGTATTTATTAGATAATCCAAATTATAGCCGTGTAATACAATTTTTTAAAAACAACAATCAAACGATATTAATTCATGAATCTAAATTTGAAGAATTTCAAGAGTCGATTCTAGTGAATTTAGAGAGTAAAATAAAAATTAATTATTCCTATTTAAAGCCTGCTACAAAAAAACAAATTAAAGATTTTGGTATCGAAAACACGAAAACTAAAATGATTTATCTGTCTGATTCTGATGAATTTGTAATTATTTCTCCTGTTGTTAAATATGGTGCTATTGAAGTTCCTGTTTTATCGAAAAAACAAATTTATGGAGCTGATGCGAAAGGAAATGCATTTTTAATTGAACGAGACGATAAATTGGAAGATAGATTCATTTCTATTTTATTGAGACAGCATCCTTATTTTGAAGATCAATTAGAACAAGATTATTTTTACATTCACAAGCAAGAGTTTTTAGAGCAAGGCTGGTTTTTTGATGTTTTTGAATCCTGGAGAGATGAGGGGATTACAATATTAGGCTTTAGTAATTTAAAAAATAATAAATACAATCAACACAAAGCATCTATTTCAGTATCAGTGAGTAGTGGTTTGGATTGGTTTGATACTGCCATCAAATTGAGTTTTGGTGGACAAGAAGTGACATTGAAACAGCTTCAGAAATCAGTTAAAAATAGGTCTAAATTTATTGAATTAGGAGACGGGACTTTAGGACTACTTCCTGAAGAATGGATTGAAAAGTTTGCTGGTTATTTCAGAGCAGGTGAAGTTGATAAAGATCGAATTAGAACATCTAAAATGAATTTTTCGGAAGTTTCTGAAATGTATGAAGAAGATGTGATGACACAAGAAGTGAAAGATCAATTAGCTGTTTATCATCAAAAAATCGCTGCATTTCAATCAATTAAATCAATCGATGTTCCTAAAGAGTTGAACGCAACATTAAGAGACTACCAAAAGGAAGGTTTAAATTGGTTGAATTTCTTAGATGAATTTGAATTTGGTGGTTGTTTGGCCGATGATATGGGGTTAGGTAAAACGATTCAAATTATTGCTTTTATTTTATCTCAACGTGAGAAAGGTAGAAAGAATACAAATTTGATTGTTGTTCCTACTTCGTTGATTTTCAATTGGCAAGTTGAGGTAGCTAAATTTGCTCCATCAATAAAAATTCACACAATTTATGGAGCTGACCGCTTGAAGTCGGCAGCTGATTTTGATCAATATGAACTTATATTAACTTCTTACGGAACGTTACTATCTGATATTCGTTATTTGAAAGAATACTCATTTAATTATATCTTCTTAGATGAATCTCAGGCGATTAAAAATCCTGAATCTCAACGATATAAATCGGTTCGGTTATTGAAATCGAGGAATAAAATTGTTTTAACAGGTACGCCAATTGAGAATAATACATTTGATTTATATGGACAGTTTTCATTTGCTTGTCCAGGTTTATTAGGTACTAAACAATCGTTCCAAGATTATTATTCTGCGCCGATTGATAAATTCAAGGATTCGCATAGAGCAGTTGAATTACAGAAGAAAATTAATCCTTTTTTATTAAGAAGAACTAAAGCACAAGTAGCCAAAGAATTACCTGATAAAACAGAAATGGTGATTTATTGTGAAATGGGGGAGGACCAGAGAAAAGTGTATGATGCTTATAAAGATGAATTCAGAAATTTTTTACAAGCCTCTAAGAAGGAGAAAAAGCACATGGACACAATGTATATGTTGGCTGGATTAACAAAACTAAGGCAGATTTGTAATTCGCCTGCATTGATTAACGATCAAGAATATTATGGTAATGCTTCAGCAAAAATAGAAGTGTTAATGGAAGAAATTACTTCCAAAGCACCTTATCATAAAATGATTGTTTTTTCTCAATTTGTTTCCATGCTTGATTTGATTAAAGTTGAATTAGAGAAACAAAAAATCCCATTTGAATACCTAACTGGTAAGACTAAAAATAGACAAGTAAAAGTAGATGAGTTTCAGTCAAATTCAGAAATTCGAGTGTTTTTAATCAGTTTGAAGGCAGGTGGCACCGGTTTAAATTTGACGGAAGCAGATTATGTGTATTTAGTGGATCCTTGGTGGAATCCAGCTGTTGAAAATCAAGCAATTGATAGATGTTATAGAATCGGTCAAAAGAAAAATGTGGTAGCAGTACGATTAATTTGTCCTGATACGATTGAGGAGAAAATAATGAAATTACAAGAATCGAAAAAAGAATTAGTGAATGATCTGATTAAGACCGACGCAAGTGTTCTAAAATCATTATCAAAAGAAGATTTGATGGGATTTTTTGAGTAATCACCATAAAAATTCAAAAATTCTGAGTTTCTTTACATTAAATTCTTAAACGAAAAATTTTAAAAATATTTTGCATTACGTTATCATCGACATAGAAACAACTGGAGGGACTCCTAAAAGTTCTAAGATTACAGAAATTGCAATATATAAGCACGATGGTACGGATATAATAGATCATTACGAAACCTTAATTGATCCAGAAATGCTTATTCCTGAGTTTATTGTGAACTTAACAGGTATTAGTGATAAAATGGTTCGAAATGCTCCTAAGTTTTTTGAAGTGGCTAAAAAAATACTTGAATTTACAGAAGGATGTGTTTTTGTTGCGCACAATGTAAATTATGATTATGGTATTGTTAGACAAGAATTTAGAAAGTTAGGATTTGATTTTAGAAGACAATATTTATGTACAGTTATTGCATCTCGAAAAATACTTCCAGGATTTGAATCCTATAGTTTAGGGAAATTATCTCGCAGTTTAGGTGTTGAATTGATCGGTAGGCATAGAGCTGGAGGCGATGCATTTGCAACAGCAAAGATTTTTACGCTGTTAATGCAGAAAGATGCTATTGATTTAAAGAATCACATTCAAGATGATTTAAATCCTCAAATTTTACATCCGAATTTAGATGTTGCAGAATTAGATGAAATACCTGATAAAACTGGAATATATAAATTTTATAATGAATTCAATCGCTTAATTTTCGTAGGGAAAAGCAAATTTATTCGTCGTAGAATTGAACAACATTTGAAAAATTCTAAGTCTGTAAAAGGCGCAAAATTAATCAAAGAGATTACGCGTATTGAATATGAAATTACAGGTTCAGAGTTTATTTCTATATTGGTTGAAATGAATTTAGTAAATAAATACACGCCCTCCTTTAATCCTCCTTTAAAGAAATTAAAGTTCTCTCATGGGATTTATACTTATTTTGATGAAAGAGGGTACCAACGATTATTTATAGGAGTAACGTCCAAATTTATTAATCAACCCTTAGTTGGATTTTCTTCTAAAAAAGAAGCGATTACTTTTTTAGAAGAAAAAATCGTTGAATTTGAACTTTGTCAAAAATTATGTGATTTGTTTCCGACGAATTCATCTTGTTTTCACTATTCTATAAATGAATGTAAAGGCGCTTGTATCCAGCAAGAATCTATTGATTTTTATAATATTCGATCGAAAGATATGATTAAAAATATTTCTACTATTTCAGAAAATTATTATATCTTAGAAAACGGGCGACATAAAGGTGAAAAAAGTATTGTGCTTTTTGAGCAGGGAGTGTTAAGGGGATATGGTTACGTTCCTTTTCATGCGCAATTTAGTCCAATGGAAAAATGGAGAAATCAGATTGATCATTTAGTAGAAAGTGAAGGTGTTGATATTTTATTAATTCAATATATCAGAAGTAAACCAACTCTTCATATTGTAAATTTTTAATTTACACCAATCACATTTATTCATTGTCAATCCAAAGCTACGGAACATTTTTTTAAGCGGTTTAGATAAAATAAATGAGGTTCATAGGACTATTTCATATACGTAGTTTGTTATAAGTTAAAAGAGCACTAAAAGGTAGAAAGACAACCTCATAAAAAAAGTCCTGTTTGATAGTTCAAACAGGACTTTTTAATTTTAAGAATTACTTCTTTAATCTTATTTCTTTAGTTTCTTAGAAAAGTCAATTAAGATTGGTGTAGCAACACATAATGAAGAATACGTACCAATTACAACCCCAACTAATAATGCGAATAAGAATCCTTTAATTGCAGCTCCACCAAAGATGAACATGATTAATACAACAACGAATAATATCATAGAGGTATTAAATGTACGACTTAAAGTAGTATTCAATGATTTGTTGATGATGTCATTTTGATTATCAGAATCGTTACTATTTCTTAAGTTTTCACGAATACGGTCAAATACAATTACCGTGTCATTCATAGAATATCCAATTACCGTTAAGATAGCAGCAATAAACGTTTGATTAACATCTAAACTGAAAGGAAGATAACCGTGTAAGATTGAGAATACAGAAATTACAAAGAAAGCATCGTGAGTTAAACCAATGATTGCTCCGATAGAGTATTGCCAAGAACCAAAACGAATTAATATATAGATAAAAATTGCTACTAAAGCTAAAATAATTGCTTTGATAGAAGATATCCACATTTCACTTGAAACTGAAGCAGAGATACTTCTAGATTCTAAAATTTCGTAGTTTCCTAGTTTAGCTTTACATGCATTTAAGCCTTCTTTTAATTTTTCATTTACAAGCATTGAAGCACCATCTTCTTTTAATTTATAGTTGGTGTTTATTTCAACATTATAGTCAGTAGATTTAGTTTTAATATCAATAGAAGCAGCTTCACCATTTTCTACGAATACTTTTTCTAAGTTCATTCTAACGTGATCAATATTTGCTTTTTTCTCAAATTTAACAGCGAATGTTCGACCACCTGTAAATTCAACACTTTGTTTCAATCCTTTTGAGAAGATACCTACTAATCCAATGATTGTAACAGTGATTGAGAAAATATAGAAGTACTTTCTTTTCCCAACCCAGTCGAAATGGAAGTTTTGAAACAAACCTTTAGACATTTTAGTGTTTAAAGTAATTTCTTTCCCTTTCCCTAACCAGTAATAAATAATTAATTTAGAAATGATAATTGCAGAGAACATAGAAGTGAAAATACCAATAATCAATGTTGTGGCAAATGATTCAACTTCACCTTTTCCAAATACTTTCAAGATAATAGCAACCAATAAATGCGTAACATTCGCATCAATAATCGCTGGTAGAGCTTTATTGAAACCTATTTTCAAAGAATCGTCTATTCCAACACCTCTTGTTTGTTCTTCTCGAATACGTTCAAAGATTAAGATATTAGCATCTACAGCTGTTCCAATAGTTAAAACGATACCTGCAATTCCAGCTAATGTTAATACTGCTCCAAAAGAAGCTAAACAACCAAGTAATAAAAGAACGTTTACAGTTAAAGCTATGTTGGCAGCCATTCCCGCTTTTCCATAATAAAAATACATGTAAATTAATACAGCTAAGAAAGCGAAACCAAATGAAATTAAACCTGCTCTAGAGTTTTCAGCACCAATTGTTGGTCCAACTTTCGTTTGTTCTTTAATAACACATGGTGCAGGTAAAGCACCACCGTTTAATAATCCTGCTAATCCTTTTGCTTCATCAACAGAAAAGCTTCCAGATATTTGAGTGTTTCCACCTGTGATTGCATTGATTACTCTTGGAGCACTGTAAACAACATTGTCCATTGTAATCGCTACAATTTTATCAACATTTTCTGCAGTCATTTGACCCCATTTTTCAGCTCCAGCTTCAGACATTGATAAGTCAACTGTAATTAAAGAACTTCCTTGGTCAAAACCAGTTGAAGCAGATTTGATATCAGTTCCACCAACTCTTGCTTTTCCATTGTCAGGAACTTTTACAGCGTATAGTGTAAAAGCCATTTCTTTTGTTTTTGTAGAAATAGATTCTAATTCAGCTGACCACATGAATTTTAAATCAGAAGGGAAAACAGCTAATACATCACTTCTTCTTAATAAAGCGTCTACTGCTGATTTGTTTTCAGGAGTTACATAACCGATAGAATAGTTACCTGCATTTTTAACTAATTCTCCTAAACCTTTAGCAGTAGCATTTAAACTTTTTGTTAAAGACTTTAACGATTCAACTTTAGCAACATCTTTTTTAACTGGATCATTACTTAATGTATCTGATTCAAGTTTAGCTAAATCAGCTTCAGTAACTTCTTTTTGGTTTGATATCGTAGTAGCTTGTTGCCATTGAGCACCAATTTCATTTGCTTGGTATGTTTCAAAGAATTGAAGATTTGCAGTAGATTGTAATCTATCAGCAACTGTTGCTTCATCTTGAACACCTGGTAACTCAATGTACAATCTATTTTTTAATGCGTCTTTTTGAATATTAGGCTGAGCAACTCCAAATTGATTGATACGACGTTCCATGATTTGTTCAACACCATCCATTGAACTTGATGCTTTGTCTCTCAAAAATTTAATTACATCACTATTGGATGAATTAATATTTAATTCACTTACTTCTTCTATGGACAATAAACGAACCAATGGTAATTTACCATTTACTTTTTCATTTTCTTCTTGAAACAAAGTAATAAAATCTCCTCCAGTAGAGTTGTATCTACTTAATGCTCTATCAAATGGTTTTTTGAACTGTGTATCTCTTTCATTTCTAGCATAACTTTTAACTAAGTCAGGAATAGAAATTTCTAAAGTAACACTCATACCTCCAACTAAATCAAGTCCAAAAGCTAAACTTCTTTTCTTAACATCTTGGAAAGTAGACCCAAAAATCGGGTAAACTGGAGTTTCAGCTTTTTCTTTTAAAATTTGATTTACAAAAGCACCTTTTGCAATTTCTTTCGCCTCTGGTTGTGAGAAGTCAACTTGAGTGTTGTTTGGTAAGTAGCCAATGTTTCCATTTTTACTTGCCTCAGCCATTAATTCAGCTAATCTTACGTTAGCTTCTTTATCTGCCCTGTCTTCAGTAGAGGTTGTAACCCATGTGAACGATAATTGATAAACACAAACCGCTGTCAATAATACCGTTAAAAACCAAAAAAATCCTTTATTACGCATGTTCGTAAAACAATTAATTTATTAAAATAAATCGCAAATATAGAATTTCAATTTAATACTATCAATAAACTTGTCAAAGGATTTGTTAAGTTTATTAACAAAATAACTATTTGTTAGTGATAAGTTAACTTTATGTAACTGTTTTTTGTTAATTTCGTAGGGAAGTATTTTAAATTAGTTTTTTAATAGATTCAATATTTATATGTCAATTTCAGTTCTTACAATCATTATGATAGTGACTATTTTAGTCTCTTTTAATGCAATGAATAATGAGGAACTAAAAAATAAATTGATGTTCATACCTTATATATGTAAAAACGAAAATCAAGGATATAGAGTGTTTACTCACATGTTTGTTCATGCAGATACACAGCATCTTCTTTTTAATATGATGTCGTTGTATTTTTTAGGAAGTGCTTTAGAATCAGAATTAATAATTCATTTTGGAGTTTTAAAAGGAGAACTCAATTTTTTAATGCTCTATTTTTTAGGAGGTTTGTTTTCAACCTTAATCCCTTATGCTAGAAATCATTCTAATTCAAGTTATCGATCACTTGGTGCTTCAGGGGCGGTTTCAGCTGTTGTTTTTGCTTTTATTATTTGGAATCCATTTGCTGAATTAGGAATATTTTTTGTTCTTCCTATGAAAGCTTGGTTGTTTGGTATTCTTTATCTCGCTTTTGAAATTTGGTCGGATAAAAAAGGGGGCACCGGTATCGCACATGATGCACATATTGGAGGTGCCATTTTTGGTGTTATTTTCATATTAATTATTAATATTGAAAAAGGAAAAGATTTATTGAATTTAGTTTTATAATATATGGCTCAATTATTTGTTAATTCAAACGGTGCAATTTTATCAAATGACACACCAACTCTTCAGGCAGGAAATCGTGCTCATTTATATGGTGACGGCGTTTTTGAAAGCATTCGTATATTGAATGGGAAACCTTTAAATGTAGAGAATCATATTAAAAGATTATTAGAAGGTGCCTTAGCTTTGAAAATGAGGCCGTCAGTTTTTTTTAATGTTTCATTTTTCGAGGAAAGGATTCAATATTTAATTGATAAATCTGAAATAAGAGAAGGAGGGAAATGTAGAATTTCTTTGGATAGAATTGCTGGAGGTACGTATGCTCCAACTTCTAATGAAGCCGTATATTTTATTGAAGTTTATCCAATTGAAAATAATAGTTTTGATCTGAATTCAAAAGGATGGGAAATTGATTTGTATTCTGATTTAAAGAAAGTTAAAAATAGCCTATCTAATTATAAAACTAAAAATGGATTGTTATATGTAATGGCTGCAATTAATGCTTCTGAAAGACAACTAGATGATGTTTTATTGGTAAATGAAAAAGGTGCGATTTTAGAAAGTTCTAGCTCTAATTTATTCGTAGTTAGTAATGGAGTGCTATATACTCCTGGATTAGATGAAGGTTGTTTAGCAGGAACTATGAGGATGCAAATCATTAACTTAGCTGTTTCTCATGGTATTAAAGTGTACGAATGTACTATTTTCCCTCAAAACATTATTGCTGCAGATGAAATATTCTTGACAAATGCAGTAAGAGGAATTACGTGGGTGAGTGGATATAGAACGAAACGTTATTTTAACAATACTTCCAGGAAATTAGTAGCCTATTTAAATGATCATTGGGAGAATGTGTCAGGAGAATAGACTATAAAGACACAAGATTTAAAGATGAAAGACTCATGAATTCTTAAGTTTTTAAGAACTATATTACCAAATATAAACATACTTTATAAGTCTTCAGTCTTTAAGACTTTAATCTGTAAAAAAATGAAAACGTTCAACGAATTAGGTGTAAAAGCGCATTTTATTAAAGCTCTAAAAGAGATCAATATTGAAACACCATCAGAAATACAAGAAAAGGCTATTCCTTATTTATTAGAGTTTGGCACTGATTTTATTGGTCAAGCTCAAACAGGTACAGGTAAAACTGCTGCATTTGGTCTGCCTCTTTTACAAAGAATGAATACAAATGATAGTAGTATTCAGGCTTTAATTTTATCACCTACAAGAGAGCTTTGTCAACAAATTCAAAAACAACTATTTAAGCTTACTAAATATTCAGATAGAATTTTTATTGAAGCTGTTTATGGTGGAGATAAAATTGAAAATCAAATTAGAGCATTGAGTAGAGCGACTCACATTGTGGTAGCAACTCCAGGACGGTTAATCGATTTATTAGAGAAAAAAGCGATTGATTTAAGTCAAGTTGAAACGATTGTTTTGGATGAAGCTGACGAAATGTTGAGTATGGGATTCAAAGATGAATTGGATACCATTATGAAATATACTATTGGAAGTAGAAATACATGGTTGTTTTCAGCCACATTACCGGAAAATTTAAGAGAAATTATAGGGGCTTATATGGCGGATGATGCTTTTAAAGTTCAAATAAATAAACGAAATATTGTTAATTCAGCAATTGAACATCAGTTTGTTACATGTGATCCACGTCATAAGTTTCAAACTTTGGTTCAGTTTTTAAATGTTCAAGGTGGTGACAGTGGAATTATTTTTTGTAGAACGAAAGCTCAAACTCAGAAATTGATGGAGCAATTAGTTGAGAAGAAATTTGTTGCTGACGCTATACATGGAGATTTACAACAAAGAGAGCGTGAAAAAGCGATGAGAGCTTTCAAAAATCATAAAATTCAATTATTGATTACAACTGATGTTTCTGCAAGAGGTATTGATATTGATAATCTTTGTTTTGTGGTGCATTATGAATTACCCGAAAAAATAGAATATTATACGCATCGAAGTGGTAGAACTGCTAGGGCTGGAAAAAAAGGTGTTTCTTTGAGTATTATTGACCCAAAGGAAGTGAAACGTGTTCGTCAAATTGAGCAATCGTTGAATATTAAATTCAATAGAATAATTGCCAAATGATTTTATAATCGCTGAATTTGAAAACAATTAGCAATAAAATAATGAGTGCCTTATTAATTGGGATAACAGCTTTTTACATTGTTTTAACGTTTTTTTTTGGCACAACTACATTTGCAGATCCTATCAGAAGATTTGAAGTTATGAATCAATATATTGATGGAGGAAAATGGAATACGTTAAGCTATCCTTCTAGTCTAAATCCGTTTATAGATCTAGGATTGTATGCGTTGGCGTAATTACCATTCTCTCTTTGGTGTACTTTTCATTTCCAACTTCCTGCAAAAAATACGAAACTTATTCTTGTGTAAAGTTCGTATTAATGTGTTTTTTTATCTTGTAATTTAAAATTAGTAAATATTTACTTTACACATTTTTTTAGTAAAGTACCTCTTCAACAAAATTTGCCGTAGAATGCTATAAGAAAAAAAATGAAGATATAATGATCAAATTTAAATTGAAATTGAAATTGAAATTGAAATTGAAATTGAAATAGAAAGATGGATACTATTCTATTTGTGACAATATTGCAGGAATAAACCTTGTGGCACGACAATTGAAAAAATAACGGCTATGTCTATAATTATACGAATACTTTTAATGTAAAGTAATCGTGTTGTTTTTATAACTGACACAATGACGTATAAAAATGAATTTCTACTTATGAATGATATATTTGATAACGCACTTCTACAATTAAATGATATGAAAGAATCAGAGGCTGAATTTATACCGCTTATTACTGCTGAAGAGGAGGAAAATATGAATAGTCAGGAATATCCTGATGAGCTTCCGATTTTACCATTAAGGAACAATGTTTTATTTCCAGGTGTTGTGATTCCGATTACTGTTGGTAGAGATAAGTCAATCAAATTAATTCAAGACGCTAATAAAGGTTCTAAAATAATAGGGGTTGTTTCTCAAAGAAATCAAGAAGAAGAATCTCCAGAATTTTCTGATTTATATTCAATAGGAACAGTTGCTCACATTATTAAAATGCTGAGAATGCCAGATGGAAGTACAACGGTTATTATCCAAGGAAAACGTCGTTTTGAAATGATTTCAGCTGTGAAAAGTGAACCGTATTTGTTTGCGAAGGTGAAAATGATTGAAGAGAAAAAGCTTCCAAAAAAGAACAAAGAATTGGAAATGATGTTTACAAACATCAAAGAATTGGCGTTACAAATAATTCGTGACAGTCCAAATATTCCTTCTGAGGCATCGTTTGCAATCGGAAATATTGATAGTCCTACATTTTTAGTGAATTTCATTTCATCTAATATGAATGCTGATGTTGTGAAAAAACAAGCGATGTTGGAAGAATTGAATATGAAAAAACGGGTAACATTGGTAATGGAGCATTTGTCTCTTGAAATTCAATTGTTAGAGATGCGTAATCAAATCAATTCAAAAGTTAGAAAAGATATGGATCGTCAGCAGCGTGAATATTTTTTAAACCAAGAAATCAAAGCAATTCAAGAAGAGTTAGGAGATAATCCTCAAGAACAGGACGTTATAGATATGAAAAAACGTGCTGAATCTAAAAAGTGGGATGAGCGAGTTTCTAAATTATTTCATAAAGAATTGGATCGTTTTCAACGAATGAATCCACAAGGTTCGGAATATACTGTTCAATTAAATTATTTAGATTTAATTTTAGATTTACCTTGGGGAGAATATTCTACTGATAAATTGGATTTAAAACGTGCTGCTAAAATTTTAGATAGAGATCATTACGGATTAGAAGATGTGAAACGACGTATTCTTGAATATTTAGCTGTTTTGAAATTGAAAGGGAATATGAAATCTCCAATCTTATGTTTTTATGGCCCTCCAGGCGTAGGAAAAACCTCTCTTGGTAAATCTATTTCAGAAGCTTTAGGGAGAAAGTATATCCGTATGTCTTTAGGAGGAGTTCATGATGAATCAGAAGTAAGAGGTCATCGAAAAACATATATCGGTGCAATGCCTGGTCGAATTATTCAGAATATTAAAAAAGCGGGTATTTCAAATCCAGTTTTTGTATTAGATGAAATTGATAAATTAGGTAAAAGTAATCATGGAGATCCATCTTCTGCGATGTTAGAAGTGCTTGATCCAGAGCAGAATAGTGAATTTTATGATAATTACGTTGAGACTGAATTTGATTTGTCTCGTGTAATGTTTGTAGCAACAGCAAATAATTTATCAACTATTCCAGGGCCATTGAGAGATCGTATGGAAATTATTGAGGTAAATGGTTATACAGTTGAAGAGAAAATTGAAATTGCTAAACGCCATTTAATACCTAAACAAATTGAAGAGCACGGGATTACAAAAAATGATTTTTCAATTGATGCAAAATTGATTGAAAATTTAATTGAAGAATATACAAGTGAATCTGGAGTTCGTGGATTGGATAAAAAAGTAGCGAAATTAGTTCGTAATAGAGCTCGACAAATCGCAATGGAAGAGGAGTTTATTCCTAAATTAGTGAAAGAAGATTTGTTTACTATTTTGGGAGCAGGAAGAGGAAGAACTAAATACGATAATAATAGTGTTGCAGGAGTAGTTACAGGATTAGCTTGGACAAGCGTTGGTGGGGATATTTTATTCATTGAATCATCAATTACTAAAGGGAAGGGAAAACTTACTTTGACAGGTAACTTAGGTGATGTTATGAAAGAATCAGCCGTTATTGCATTAGAGTATTTAAAAGCGCATAGCGATTGGTTTGATTTATCTCAAGAAGTTTTTGATAATTACAATGTTCACATCCATGTTCCTGAAGGAGCAACTCCTAAAGATGGACCAAGTGCTGGTATCACTATGTTGACTTCTCTAGCGTCTTTGTTTTCTCAACGAAAAGTGAAGAAAAATCTGGCAATGACTGGAGAGATTACTTTAAGAGGTGAGGTTTTACCAGTTGGAGGCATAAAAGAGAAAATATTAGCAGCTAAAAGAGCTTGTATTACTGAAATAATTTTATGTGAAAAGAACAGAAAAGATATTGAAGAAATCAAAGAATCTTACTTAAAAGGATTGACTTTTCATTATGTAAAAACGATGAAAGAGGTATTAAATATTGCGATAACAAATGACAAAGTAGTTGATTTTGTTGAAGTAAAATAGTTTTTTAAAATAATTTAAAGCATTGATTTTTTCTTCATGTAGAAGCTATGTTTCATTTTAATTTCACAATTTTTAATTTAATAAGTGTATTAATATGTTGTGTTAGTGTTCTTTATGTATTTCAAATTGGAACATTAAAAAAAACAAAAACGATTGAAAATACGTATTTCACTTATTATCTCGGTGTTTTAACTTTAATCGTTTTCTTGTATTTCCTTATTGATTTAAAATTAGAAAATATAACCTTAAAATTTGTTGTTATATTATTTATAGTTCTATTATCTTTATTGATTTCCCCCCTGTTATGGCTTTATGTTCGGGGGATTAATTACTTTTAAAAAAAAGTAAACCTATCCTGCATTTTTTGCCGTTTATTATTGCTTTTTTTTAATTTTTGTTTTTGAATCTCTCTACTTTGCAACTTTAAAGAAGGTTTTTATTGCACTTTTGTCAAATATTTGTTTATTCTCTTTAACCTTTGTATTCCTAATTCAGAATATTTATTACGTTTATTTTTCAATAAAAGGATATAGAATATACAAGAAAAAAGTGGAGGAAATCTATTCGTTTTCAGAGGAGGTAGATTTGTCTTGGATAAAAATATTAGTAATTGGGTATGTCGTTTTTATTATAGGGATTATTGTTGTTAATAGTATTGATAACAGAGAGGGGATTGGAGTGAATAAAATAGATTCTTACAAGGGTTCTTTGAGAATTGAAACTTCAAAAAAAAACTAATTTAATACATGGTGACCGTGTGAATTTATCCAACTTAAGTTTAGCGACTTATAACTATAATTACTCTGTTAAAGTATTGAATGATTCTACATTTATTATTCCTAATTTAAAAGAAAATCCTTCAATTTTTACTAAAAAAAAATGTTATTGAGATTACAGATAAGTTTAAAATTGGACTCACGAACATTTTATTTAATTTATTAATACTTCTGTATATTATTTATACTGGGTATAACGCAATGAAACATAAAAGAATTGCCATATCTGATTTATTAAAAGATACTGATTTATTGGGTGATGAAAGTTTTGAAGAAGAGTTGATTGATAAAATTGAATCGTATACTCAAATTCAGATTTTTCAAAAGATTAAAGAAGATCTTATTATCCATTTTTTAAACAAGAGAATAACACTGTGAACTTTTTAAATCCTAATGTTTCTTGTATTAATCTTGATACTCATAAAATTGCTCAAGCACCTTATGGTAGGGGTGTTTTTTTGGGTAAGAAAAGGTTTGATTCATTATGCTACTACTAAAGAAGCAAGTTACGTAGAAGGTGAAGATTGTGCTTTAATTGGTAGTCGGTCTGGTGCTAATGCAATAGCGATTTGGATGATTTTATCAACCTATGGACCGAATCGAAGGAGAAAATAGACATTCTTCAAAAGCGTACTGAATTAACTTGTAGTAAGTTAGAATCATTAAATATTGATTTCTATAGAAATCCTAATTTCAATATAATAACCATAAAGTCTAATTATATTTCAACTAAAATTGCTCATGAATTTGGGTTAGTTCCTGATAATCATCACAATCCTAAATGCTTTAAGATAGTTGTCATGGAACATGTTACAATGGAAAAGTTAAATTCTTTTTTAATTGAATTAGAGAAAAGTCTGTTGAATTGAAATAATATTAGTCTTAAATTCCTATCTTTGTTTACTTTTTTGAGGAATAATTCTTCAGATAATAAATCGAACATGGCAGAGAAATACACGACACGAAAAGAAGATTATTCAAAATGGTATAACGACCTTGTAGACAGAGCTGGATTAGCTGAAAACTCAGGTGTAAGAGGTTGTATGGTAATCAAACCTTATGGATATGCTATATGGGAAAAAATTCAATCGCAATTGGATAAAATGTTTAAAGAAACAGGACATCAAAATGCTTATTTCCCATTATTTGTTCCGAAAAGTCTTTTTGAAGCTGAAGAAAAAAATGCTGAAGGTTTTGCAAAGGAATGTGCTGTTGTTACTCATTATCGATTAAAAACGGATCCTAATGACAAAACAAAATTAATTGTTGATCCAGATGCTAAATTAACCGAAGAACTAATTGTTCGACCTACAAGTGAAGCTATAATTTGGAGTACTTATAAAGGTTGGATTCAATCATATAGGGATTTACCCATCTTGATTAATCAATGGGCGAATGTTGTTCGCTGGGAGATGAGAACCCGTTTATTTTTAAGAACATCTGAGTTTTTATGGCAAGAAGGACATACTGCTCATGCAACTAAAGAAGAGGCGATAGCAGAATCTGAATTGATGTTGGATGTATACACTGAGTTTGCTAATGAACACATGGCGATGCCTGTTATTAGAGGAAGAAAGTCTGAAAGTGAGCGTTTTGCAGGAGCTAAAGATACGTATTGTATAGAAGCAATGATGCAGGATGGAAAAGCATTACAAGCTGGTACATCTCATTTTTTAGGTCAAAATTTCGCAAAAGCTTTTGATGTAAAATTTGCAGATAAAGAAGGGAAATTAGATTATGTTTGGGCTACTTCTTGGGGAGTTTCTACTCGTTTAATGGGAGCTTTAATTATGACTCATTCTGATGATGAAGGATTGGTTTTACCTCCCAATTTAGCTCCGATTCAAGTGGTTATTGTTCCTATACATAAGACCGATGAAGAATTAGAATTAATTACAGCTAAAGTTTTTGAATTAACAACTAAACTAAAATCTTTAGGGATTTCATTTAAGTTTGATGACGATCAAAACAGACGTCCAGGATGGAAATTTGCTGAATACGAAACTAAAGGAGTGCCCGTAAGAATTGCGATAGGATCAAGAGATTTAGCGAATGGTCAAGTTGAATTAACTCGTCGTGACACAAAAGAAAAATCTGTTGTTGAGTTTGAAGCTTTAGATACTTATATTGAAGAGTTATTAGCTGATATTCAAGATAGTTTATTACAAAAAGCAAATCAATTCCGTGCAGAAAATATGCATAAAGTTGATACGTATGCAGAATTCAAAGAACAACTTGAATCAAAAGGAGGCTTCTTTTTGGCACATTGGGATGGAACTTCTGAAACTGAAGAGAAAATTAAAGAAGAAACAAAAGCAACTATCCGTTGTATTCCTTTAGATGCTGAAGAGGAAAATGGAGTATGTATGGTTACAGGGAAACCTTCTAAATACAGAGTTGTTATTGCTAAAGCATATTAAAAAAAAAATAGGCAGTTCGATTTAAATCAAACTGCATATAGTATTGAAGAAAAGAATAAAGTTCAATTTGAATTAAAAAATAGAAAAATGAATAATTGGTTTACAGTAAAAGTAAAATATACAAAACAGCTTGAAAATGGAACATTTAAACGTGTTTCTGAGCCTTATTTATTATGCGCTATGACTTTTACAGATGCGGAAACTCGTATTTATGAAGAGTTAGGTGCAATTATTAGAGGAGAATTCAATGTTGTAGGAATTAGTCGTACAGAAATTCATGATATTTTTCATTATGAAGAATGTGATAGTTGGTATAAATGTAAAATCACTTTTGAGAGCGAAGGTGGTGGAGACGAAGTAAATGTTGAGAAGAAAAAGAAAGTAGCTCAGAATTTTTTAGTTACAGCAAATTCTGTAAAGGATGCTTTTGAGAAATTAAAAGAAAGTCTATCAACGTTGATGGTAGATTACTTAATCCCTTCTATTATTGTTTCTCCAATCGTTGATATTTTTCCTTGGCGCGAAGAGTTAGATAAAGAAATTAGTCGTCGTCCATTAGATGAAGAAAATGATATTGTTGTGAATACGCCTTCAGGTAAAAAAGTGTTTTCTGCTCCAGGTTCGGATTTTGATCAGGATGAAGAAGTTAACTTTGATGAAGACGATAGTGAATTAGAAGATTCATTTTCAAATTCTGACGAAGAAGAATAAACCAAATATAAACTTTTTTTATGGAAGATTTTTTAAATCAAATGATGCATGATCACCGTGATTTTGATCACGGAAAGTTGGAGGGTTTTTTCGGTGAAACTCCTTTTGAATTATTTTCTACTTGGTATAGAGAGGCATTTGAAACAGGTCAGATAGAGCCGAATGCATTTGTTTTATCTACTGTTGATGTTCAAAATAGACCAAGTTCTCGGGTTCTATATTTAAAAGCAATGTCGGATAATGATTTTGTGTTTTTCACAAATTATGCAAGTCACAAAGGAGCTGACATCTCTCAAAACAATAATGCTTCTATGCTTTTCTTTTGGCCAGGAAAAGAACGTCAAATTAGAATTGAAGGTGATGTAACTAGGATTTCAGAGGAACAAAGTGATGCTTATTTTGAATCTCGACCACGCTCAAGTCAGATAGGCGCTTGGGCTTCTCATCAAAGTGAGGTGTTGATAGAAAGAACCGATTTAGAGGATCGTGTAAAACATTACGCTGAAAAATTTAATGAGAATGTTCCTCGTCCTCAACATTGGGGTGGATATAAGTTAAAACCAAGATTAATTGAGTTTTGGCAAGGAAGACCATCGCGTTTACATGATCGAATTGTTTTTGAATTTGAAAATGGCGTTTGGAAAGTGTATAGAAAAAATCCTTAAAAAAGAATAATGTACGAAATTAAACCAGAGGTTTTTCAGTTGTCAAATGGTATTAGAGTTGTCTATTTACACGCTGCAGCCCAGGTTGCCCATTTAGGTGTTACAATTTTAGGAGGGTCTCGATATGAAAATCCTGATGAAGAGGGATTGGCTCATTTCTTGGAACATTGCATCTTTAAAGGTACAAATAAGCGAAAAGCTTTTCATGTATTGTCTCGTTTAGATTCAGTTGGGGGTGAATTAAATGCCTATACAAGTAAAGAAGAAATTTGTATTTATGCCTCATTTACAAAAAATCATACTAAAAGAGCATCTGAATTATTAGCTGATATTACGTTGAATTCATCTTTCCCTCTTAAAGAAATACAAAAAGAGAAAGAAATAATATTAGATGAAATAAATTCCTATTTAGACAGTCCAAGTGAGAAAATATTTGATGATTTTGAAGCGAATTTATTCAAAGGCCATTCATTAGGAAATAATATTTTAGGTACAGAAGCAAGTGTGAAAAGCTTTGGGAGAAAACATTTATTGAATTATGTAAGTCGTTTTTTTACGACAGATAAAATGGTTATTTCTTTTGTTGGAGATGTTCCAAGAAAGCAATTGGAAAAGATGTTGGAAGCGGACTTTATTAATTGTCAGCAAAAGACGATTGATACGCCTGTGAATGAATATTTTGGGGAAAATCAATTTAAGATTAAGAACAAGGAGTCTAATTTTCAGGTTCATTCTTTGATTGGTGGTTTCGCACCCGGTTATTTAGATGATGATCGAAGAGGAATGACCTTATTGACTAATATCTTAGGAGGGCCAGCTTTGAATTCTCGATTAAATCTTTCAATCCGAGAAAAATATGGTTATTCATATAATATTGAAGCAACTTATTCAACATTTGTAGATACGGGTTATTGGGCAGTTTATTTTGGGACTGACAAAAAGTACATGAGAAAGTCGATTGATTTAGTATATAAAGAGTTGAAATTACTAAGAGATAAAAAATTAGGAACGCAACAATTATCAGCATCTAAAGAACAGTTAAAAGGACATTTAGCTTTAGGTATGGATAGCAATGCAGGGTTGATGATGGGGTTAGGTAAGAGCTTGTTGTTATTCAATCAAATTGACACAATTCAAGAAATATATGAATCTATTGATCGATTAACTGCTTCTGATTTGTTAGAAGTTGCAAATACATATTTTCAAGAAGATTTAATTTCGGAGTTAATAATTGATATAGAGTAGGTTGTATTTATATCTACTCAAATTTATGTAAGTGTTTGGTGTTAATATACATCCAATAATTTAACATCAAAAATAAGTACAGAATTTCCAGGTATACCTGTTGTGCCTTTTGATCCATAAGCCAATGCGGATGGGATAAATAATTTTCCTGAACCTCCTTCAGAGAAATAACGAATCCCTTCAGACCACCCTTTAATTACATTTTGTAAACTGAAAATAACACCAATAGAATCACTTTGGTCGAAAACTGTCTCATCAATTAAATATCCTTTATATTCAGTTCTAACTTGAGAAGCTTGTTTTGGAAATATTCCATTTCCAACAGAATCAATAATATAGTAAAGTCCTGACTCCGATTTATTTGCGGATAAGTTGTGATCGCTAATATATTTTAAAATAATAGTATCATCGCTTTTCGCTTGTTTCTCAATTTGTTTTTTTTGACAAGAGATAAAAGTGAAAAATAATACAAGGGAAGTAAATAAATAGTTCATAAATAACTTAATTTGTCACAAAGATACTTTATCCTTCCAATAAAATTAATAAACTACAAAAAACACTTCATGTAGAAGTGATTTTTGTAAGCTGGTCAAATTTAATCTAAATAGAAATAGTAGGATAAAGGATTAAATCGATAGCGATTGTAATGCTTGCCATGTTAATAATCCATTTCATTGGAGCTACAGCAAGGAGTAAACTAAGAGTTGTCATTGTTGGTATAATCACTAATGATAAAGTGAAAACACTTTAAACTGCTCTATATCCAACATTTATGCCTCCTAAACATCCAACGATTAAAATGATGATACAAATTAAACCACGACGATTTGCTTCTGATTGAGCGTCTTTTACTGAAATATTTGTTTCTGAGTTCATATTGTTTTTATTGTAAAATTACTGTCTTGGTATTTCGTAAAAAATGATGCTTATCAGTAAAATTGTTGATAAAAAATGGAAAACAATACTTTGAATTGAAGTTGTTACGACAGTTATACCGTTCAATCTTTTCTATCTTTGAAGACTTATGAAAATTCTAATTTGTATATATATAATTATAGTTTCGTTCTCTTTTGTCAGTTGTGAGTCTACAGGTTTAAATGACAAAGAAGGAAAAAAGAAAACGATATTAAGTTTTTTCCCGAATTTCCCAACTCCTTCAAAGAATTATTTAAATAGAAAGAAAAAAGTAGCTTCACACTTTTATTCTAAATCTTTAGGCGGAGATAAATTTAATGGAATGTTTTTAGTTGCTAAAAACGGGAAAATTCTCTTCGAGAAATACAATGGTTTTTCAAATACTGAGAATAATCAGAGAATAAGTAGTTTTACACCTTTGCATTTAGCTTCAATTAGTAAAGTTGCAACTTGCTTAGCTATTTTGCGATTAGTTGATGCTAAAAGAATAATGTTAGATGAGGATATTCGAAATTTTTTACCCGAAATTCCGTATGAAGGTATTTCTGTTCGCATGTTATTGAATCATAGAAGTGGGATTCCATATTATGGTTATTTTACCCATGGTAATTGGCCTATGAATAAGCAGTTGAGTAATAGAGATGTTTTATTGTTATTGAAAAAATACAAATACCCTTTGAATTTTAAGCCTGATAATCATTTTGCTTATTGCAATACCAACTTTACTTTACTAGCTTTAATTGTAGAAAAGGTGACTTCTATGCGTTTTCCTAAAGCGATGAATGAACTTATTTTTAAACCGTTGAAAATGACTCATAGTTTTATTTTAGATAAATCGTATGATGTGGACAGTATTTCTCAATCGTATAATTCAGGAATGGTGAAGCAGGCTTTTGATTATTTGGATTATGTTTATGGAGATAAGAACATGTACAGTACTGCGCGTGATTTATTGAAAATGGATAAAGGGACGTATTCAACAAGTTTTTTAAGTAAATCGTCACGTAAAGAAATGTTTAAAGGGTATAGTTATGAGCATTCTGGAACAAGGAATTATGGCTTAGGAATTCGTATGGTTGAATTGGAGAAGAAAACTCCGTATTTCTTTCATACAGGTTGGTGGCATGGAAATACAGGTTGTTATGCTACATTAAGAGGAGATACGGTGTGTATTGTTGCTTTATCTAATTCATTTGATAAAAGTGTTTATCAAATAAAAAAGTTGACTCCTTATTTTGGAAACTATCCGTTTGATTTTGAAGAAGAAGAGTAGGAGGTAGTCAGTCGATTAAGATATCGTATTTATTGAGTAAGCCTAAAACACCTGGCATCGAAAATTTTGCTTTTTTGATTTTATTTTGTTCTGGGTCGATTGAATAATTTTCAGCTGTTCTTAAATCTGCTTTTACCAAGTTCGTATTTTCGAATATAGCTCCGTTTAGATCACAAGAAATAAATACTACTTCAATTAATTCTGTTTCAGAAAAATCTACTTCTTTTAATGAGCATTCAATAAATTTTGCTTTTTTCATTTTTTTTTGAAAAAAGGTAGAATAATCTAACTGGCAATTTTTAAAATTTACAGAGAATAAAAAATCATTACAAACACTAAAATCTATTCCAATCATTTTTGAATCAACAAAGTCGCAGTTTTTTAATCCGGTGTGATTTAAAGATGTTGTTGAGAAATTACAAGAGTCAAAAAGGCAATCAATAAAATTCGATTGAAATATATTAGAAGATGTGAAATCACAATTGATAAATGTACATCTATCAAATTCACAATCAGATATTTTTTTATCCGCAAAACCCTTAGAAGTAAACGTTTTTTCGTGTTGTAATTTATCAGTCATTTAACAGATTATCTATAGGTTAACGTGAATTTTTTTTAAAAAAAATAGTCAAAAAAAAAGCTCGAAATAAATTCGAGCTTTAATCTAGCGGAGAGAGAGGGATTCGAACCCCCGATACCTCACGGTACGCCGGTTTTCAAGACCGGTGCATTCAACCGCTCTGCCATCTCTCCGGATGATGCGAAATTAGCACTAATTTCTCTATTAGCAAGTGAATTGTCAAAAAATATTAAAATTAATTTTAAGACAACTTTTTGTTACTCCTATTAAGTTTGATAATCAGTTAGTTTATGACCTCTGATCTACCTTTGAGTCAATTTATAAACATTTTGTTTTATCACTAAATTCGTTTAGTAACTTTACAACATTAAATAATTGATAAGTTATGAGAGGTTTTATTTTAAGTATATGTGTTTTGTTTATTGGTTCTAGTTTTGGGCAAACTCAAAAAATAAAAGCATATTTGGATGAAAAGCAGTTTTATGCACCAGGAGTTGGTAATTATATTGAAATACAATTACAATTTGTTGGATATACTTTCAAATATAAACCAGTTGAGGGTGGGCTTCAAGGAGAAGTTGTAGTAAGATTAGATGTTAAGTCAGCTGATTCTATTATTGCCGGAGATGCATTTCGATTAAAAACTCCGATAATGAAAGATAGTGTAATTGAAGATTTTTATGATTTAAAAAGATTTTCTTTAAAACCAGGATCTTATACATTGGCAATTGAACTTCAAGATATAAATGGAGTTGGAGAACCTGTAAAGGCAATTAAAACTTTTATTATTGAAGATTTATCGAATCAATGTTCGGTATCAGATATTCAAGTGTCGGAAATTATAACCAAAGGTGATGCCAATTCTGTTTTTTATAAGTCTGGATATAAAATGATTCCTAATTTATCTACTTTCTATCCAGCTGAGATCTCAAAATTGCCGATTTATTTTGAAATTTATAATTCAGCTATGATTGGAGATAGTGTTTTTGGTCTGAAACAATCTATTGTTGATGGTTTAACTGGTAAAGAAATTGAATCTTCTGTTTCTTATACACGTCATAAGAAAAGTGAAGTGGTTCCGATTCTTCGATCAGTCGATATTTCTTCAGTGCCAACAGGGAAATATTCATTAGATTTTTTGATTTTATCAAGAGATTTAAAAGAGATAACTAAAAAATCATACGAATTTGAAAGAAGCAATACTGTTGAAATGAATTTAGCTTCTACGATTTTTCTTATTGATCCAGCTTTTCAATCATCTATTATTGAGGATAGTGTGTCTTTTTATTTAGCTAGTTTAATTCCGATGTCTAGACCAAGTGAAGTGAAAAATATCTTAGCTTTATTGAAAACTAAAAAAAATGAAAATGCCAGAAAGTACATTCAAGAGTTTTGGATGATAACCGCGCCTTCAAATTCGTATGAAGGATGGTTGAGATATAAATCACAAGTTTTAATGGTTGAAAAATTATATAAAAATAATTTTCAAGCTGGTTTTGAAACAGATAGAGGAAGAGTCTATTTACAATACGGACCGCCAACAACTGTTTTACAAAAAGATGTTTCTTCATCTGAATACCCTTATGAGATTTGGCAATTTAATAAAATTGAGAAATTTAGTAACAAACGTTTCATTTTTTACAATCCTGATTTAGTGAATAATGCCTACCGTTTACTTCATTCTGATATGATTGGCGAATTAAAAAATTCTTCGTGGCAATTGGTGTTAAATAAAAGAAATTCGTTGAACGGAACAAGTGATGATCCAAATCAGAATGTTCAGCCAACTTATGGAGGGAATAGTAATGAGAATTTTAAATATTGAAATTTATTTTAGGGTTTTAGTATGAAAATTGAATGATTATTTTCTTAAAAGTTTGTGTACATTTGTTTGTAAATTAAAATTTTAGTTTGAAAAACGTAGCAATTGTCTTATTAAATTGGAATGGTAAAAAATACTTAGAACAGTTTTTACCTATAGTAATTGCTTGTTCTGGCGATTGCAGAATTGTAGTTGCAGATAACGATTCAACTGATGATTCTGTAGATTTTTTAAAAAATAATTTCCCTCAAATTGAATTGGTTATTAATAGTGAAAATGGAGGATTTGCCAAAGGGTATAATGATGCATTAAAGAAAATAGATTCTGAATTTTATATACTGTTAAATAGTGATATTGAGGTGACAAAAGATTGGGTGGTTCCTCTGTTTGAAAAAATGAAAAATCCAACAATTGCAGGATGTCAACCTAAAGTTTTATCTTTTTATAACAGATCACAATTCGAACATGCTGGTGCTTCTGGTGGGTATTTAGATAAAAATTATTTCCCATTTTGTAGAGGTCGAATTTTAGAGAAATTTGAGCAAGATCATGGACAATACGATGGTGAATCAGAGGTGTTTTGGGCTACTGGAGCTTCTTTGATGATTCGATCAGAGTTGTATCATAAAGTAGGCGGGTTAGATGAATTTTTTTTTGCGCACATGGAAGAAATAGACCTTTGTTGGCGCTTAAAAAAACAAGGATTTAGTTTTGTTGCTGTACCCTCATCTGTAGTTTACCATATCGGCGGTGGTACTTTGGCTTATAATTCTCCTAAGAAATTATACTTAAATTTTAGAAATAGTTTATTTATGATTATTAAAAATCATGAAGGTATTTTACTATTTAAATTACTTAATAGGATGTCGTTGGACGGTATTGCTTCTATTCGTTTTTTAGTAAAAGGAGAGTTCAAGAATTTCGTAAGTGTTTTTAATGCACACATGGCAATGTATCTTCGATTAAGGATTCTTTTAAAACAAAGGAAAGAAATTAAAAAATCAACCACTTTATTTAATTCAAAAGGATTGTACAAAGGAAATATTTTATGGGCACGCTATTTTAAAGGAATTACAAAATTCAAAGATTTAAACCAACGTTTTTTTGATTAAAAAATTTGCAACTACTACCAATTATTTTTCCACGAAATAATTCAATGCTAATTCATACCCTTTGAGTCCAAACCCAAAAATACAACCAATTGATACTGAAGATATTAACGAACAATGTCTAAACTCTTCTCTAGCCGAAATATTTGAGATATGAACTTCTATTACAGGAGGAGTTATTGCTTCAATACAATCTCTAATCGCAACACTTGTATGCGTATATCCTCCAGCATTTATAACAATTCCATCGTGAGTTGATTGCTGCAAACAGTTTATTAATTCTCCTTCTATATTTGATTGAAAATAATCTAATTCAGCAGATATTTTAGATTTTAATTCATCTAAATACGCTTCGAAGGATTGATTACCATATATTTGTGGTTCACGCTTGCCTAGCAAGTTTAAATTTGGACCGTTAACAATTAAAATTCTCATAATCAATGTCTACTTGGGAGCGCTATATTAAGCATTTTGTTTCGTATTTAAAAATCGAAAAAGGTTTAGCTGAAAATTCAATTTTTGCTTATCAGAATGATGTTACAAAATTAGCCGATTTTTCAACTGCTAAAAAGCTTGAAATTACGGATTTGACTTATTCTGTTTTACAAGAATTTATTGCTGTTTTGTATGATTTAGGATTAAGCGCTCGAAGTCAGGCACGAATTATTAGTGGTGTAAAACAATTTTTCGGATTCCTGATCTTAGAAGATGTGCTTAAAATTGATCCTAGTGAATTGTTAGAAATGCCAAGTTTGGGAACAAAATTACCTGAAGTTTTATCAGTTGAGGAAATTGATCAATTAATTGCAGCTGTTGATATGAGCAAGGCGGAAGGACATAGAAATAAAGCGCTTTTGGAAACATTGTATAGTTGTGGGTTAAGGGTAAGTGAACTTGTGAATCTAAAATTCTCTCAGTTGTATTTTGAAGAAGGTTTTGTAAGAGTGATTGGGAAAGGTAATAAAGAAAGATTAGTTCCTGTTAGCGAGAGTGTTGAACATGAAATAAGAATATATAATGACCATGTTCGTAGACACCAATCGATTCAAAAAGGGAGTGAAAATATAGTGTTTCTAAATAGGAGAGGAGCAAAGTTGACGCGTGAAATGATTTTTACAATTATTAAGAATTTAGCAAAATCCATTGGACTGCAAAAAAAAATATCACCACACACCTTTCGTCATTCGTTTGCTACACACCTAATTGAAGGCGGCGCAAATCTAAGGGCGATTCAAGAAATGTTAGGACATGAATCAATTACAACAACAGAGATATATACCCATTTAGATCAACGGTTTTTACGCGAGGCAATTATATCTTTTCATCCTAGAAATATGGGTCAATAAGTCAAATTCTTCACCGTTTTTATTTAAGCATAAAATGAACTCCTACACGAATATATGGATAATAACGACTTCTAGTTATTCCATTCCAATTCAGTGCTGGAAGTAAATCATACCCCATATTAGAACTTAAACTAACACCAAAACAATTAAATTGATATCTTATTTGTGGTCGAATAGCAATTTTCACTCCCATTGTTCTGATTGTAGGATCAGGTAATGAAAAATTTGAACTCTTTTGTTTTGCTTGTTGGTAACTGAAAATTGCACCAATAGATTCTTCAAAATATAAATGATTTCCAACTTTGTAAGAATACCCAACATAAACTGGAAGACCAAAAGAAGTTACATTATAAATTTGATGTGCAGATATAATTTGAGTTGACACTATATATTTTGGAAAAGTAACTGTTGTACTAATTGATTCTCCTGGAATCCAAATATTATTTGTAGATTCAAAAACAGTAGTTCCAGTAGTTTTTATAACCTTTGAATCATAGCCATTTTGAATGCTGTCTTTTTGAGAAACCATTTTTTGAAAAATCTGATGTTAAAACATCCAATTCAAGACCAGTAGAAAATTGAATCTTGTTTTTTGTAAAGTAACTTACTTCTGCGTTTAAAGAATAATTATTTTTCTCCAAAATTGAAGTACTATCTTTGTTGATTTTACTAAATGAAAACGAAGGGTCAAATCCTGCTGAAAGTAACAACATTGAAAGATTGTTTTCTTTCGTGATAACATCAATGGTTTTTACGAGCTCTCCATTTATAAAATCTTGATTTAGCTGTTCTTTTATGTTTTTTTTTAAGAATTTTTGTTACTACTCAGGTCTAGTTTTAGCAACTATTTTAATTGCTGAAAATACTTTATTATAGCTTACTCCCCAACTTTTTGACCTGATCTACTTTTTTCTCGATATGGTAACTTTCTCTTTAATTAGATAAAGGTCTGATTTTTATTTTCATCAAAAACACAACCTGTTAAATAGTTCTGAATAAACAATTGTGGGTTATTTTTGATACCTAAATAGTAGCAACTGATTTTTTCATAATTAAATAATTTTAAATTCTATCTAATTACAATTACCAAAATCAAAAGGTTGGCTGAGATTAAAAAAATATGCTTATCGGGAACTTTGCCACAATAAAATAGTACATACTTTCAGGACTACTTAATTATGAGTATATTACTTTCTTAGATGGGCTAAATCTATCTTTAATGAATTTCACCCTTTCAAGGCTTGTTACTCTTCCTGTAAAACAGCCTTGAAAGGGTGACATATGATAACATAGGGCATTGCCTTATGAAATTTATAATTGACAAAATACCAAAGCTCTGAAAGGGTGTGATACCTTTTTGGTAAAGTTCCTGATAGGCATAAAAAAATATTAAATTAATTTTCCATACAAATCATAATGATCTGCACTTGTAATTTCTACCACAGCAAAATCGCCGATTCTAACATATCCTTCTGATTTTTTCACCAACACTTCATTATCGACATCTGGTGAATCAAATTCTGTTCTTCCAATGAAATATTCGCCTTCGGCACGATCAAATAAAACCTTAAAAGTTTTACCAACTTTCAATTGATTCAACTCATAACTAATTCCTGATTGAAGTTCCATAATTTTATCAGCTCGTTCTTGTTTTGTTTCAGCAGGAACATCGTCATCAAAATTGTGTGCGTGTGTATTGTCCTCGTGAGAATAAGTGAAAATACCTAATCTATCAAAACGGCTTCTTTCAACAAAGTCATACATTTCTTGAAAATCTTCTTCCGTTTCTCCAGGATAACCTGCAATTAAAGTAGTTCTAATTGTAATTCCAGGTACAGTCTCTCTTATTTTTGCAACTAAAACTTCCGTTTTTTCTCTCGTTATTCCACGACGCATAGCTTCTAAAATCTTAGTAGAACCATGTTGAAGAGGGATGTCTAAGTAGTTACAAACATTTGATTTTGAATTCATTACTTCAAGAACGTCCATCGGAAATCCAGCAGGGAAAGCATAGTGTAATCGAATCCATTCAATACCTTCAACTTCAGATAGTTTTTCTATTAATTCCGCTAAGTTCCTTTTTTTGTATATGTCTAATCCATAATAAGTTAGATCTTGAGCAATTAGCATTAATTCTTTTACACCTTTAGCCGCAAGACTTTTAGCACTCTTAACTAAATCTTCAATAGGAGTAGAGACGTGTTTTCCTCTCATGATTGGAATAGCACAAAAAGAACAAGGACGGTCACAGCCTTCTGCAATTTTAAAATATGCGTAATGAGAAGGCGTAGTTAACAATCTTTCACCAACTAACTCGTGTTTATAATCTGCTTTTAATGTTTTTAACAAGCGAGGTAATTCTCGCGTTCCAAAAAAAGCATCAACTTCAGGGAATTCTTTTTCTAAATCTTCTCTATATCTTTCTGAAAGACAGCCTGTAACAAAAACTTTATGCACCAAGCCCTCTGTTTTTGCATCCACATATTGAATAATAGTATCTATTGATTCTTGTTTTGCATTATCAATAAATCCACATGTATTTATAATTACAATTTCAGCATCGTCTGAAGTAGATTCATGTTCAACATCGAATTTATTAGCTTGTAATTGAGCCATTAACACTTCTGAATCAAATGTATTTTTAGAACAACCCAATGTTACTACATTAACTTTATTCTTTTTAAGAGTCTTTGTTTTCATGGTGCAAAATTACTGATTATCAAGGTAGACTGCAAGAAAATTCGAATGTTGATAGATTTTGGTATATTTGATAAAAATCAGAGGTATGAAAATTGCAAATTTTAAAGTATTTATAGGATTGGTTTTGCTTACCAGTTGTGGTGTTAAAAAAGCAGATACTTCTTCACAACCGACTGTGAAAGTTGCGAATGAAGATATGAGGATGGAAACAATTATAGCAAGAATTGAAGAGGGAAGTCTGACTTCAGATCCAGTTACAATAAAATCCGTTTCTATAAAAGGTAATTTTATGGAAATGGAAATCAGTTATAATGCAGGCTGTGCAAATCATACCTTTGAGTTTACTGGTGATTCGAAAATTGCTAAATCTTTACCACCTATCAGAAATGTTCAATTAATACATGCTTCAAATGGAGATCAATGTGAGAAGATTTTCATTAGAAAGATTTTAATTGATGTTTCAG